>Ga0209698_10001166_pt1 | contig 30328 bp, 26 predicted proteins | sample LitLauG_LLR_2012_FD_187203 | JGI IMG/M metagenome (GOLD analysis project Ga0209698, IMG submission 187203) | Freshwater sediment microbial communities from Pennsylvania, USA - Little Laurel Run_MetaG_LLR_2012 (SPAdes) (version 2) | ecosystem: Environmental > Aquatic > Freshwater > Creek >... | reverse complement strand
CCGCGGCGGAGACGGTTCGATGCTAGCCTGAGCGCTGCGCCTCTAATGAGTGAACGCGTCGTAGATTCGTAAAAACTTAGCCGGCTTGTAGGTCAGGAAAGCCGGTGATGCAGGCACGATTTTACCGTTGGCGTCGATCACGTTGAGCGCCGGTCCCAGGGCGGCCGCCTCGTTATTCATGGTGGAGGGCGAAAGGTCTTTCCATTTCCCGCTCGCCAGCCGCAATTCCAATGTTTGCAGGGCGGTAATCATTTCCGCGGGGCTGAATTCGCAGTGACCCGCGCGGTGCACGAATGTTTCCTTCAACAGTGCGCTGTCCTTGGCCTCGGCGACGACCTTCGAATACGCCTCCTCGTTTTGCACCGACACCAGTCCGTCGCCCGTCGTGTGCATGGTCAGTACTGGGACGGTGATTTGGCCGTTGTAGATGATGTTGTCGCTCAAGTACGTCAAAGCGGTCGGATCGGCGGAAATTCTCGCGGCCTTCGCCAGCGTCGTAAGATCGGCATCCAGGTTTAACCCCGCCGCGGTGTACAGAGCTTGTACCTCCGCGTAATCAACCGACTGCTTCAGTTGTTTTGCGTAGTTCACTCCGCTATTAAATGAGGGATTGCCTCCGGCGCGTGCTTCAAGTTCGGCGCGAAGAGCGAACCCAAAAGCAAAGTCCACGTTTTGCAACCACATGAACTGGTTAGACTCGCGAGTTGTGTAGTCCGTGGGCGCGGGTTCCGGAGAAGTCGGATCGTACCAGCCCGGAGTATCTCCAAGTGCCGCTGCCAACGCAATTCGCGCCTGGCCCTGCGCTGTGCTTTGGGCCGCAGAGAGAAATGTTTCCGCGGCAGCCAGATTAGCCTGTGGATCCGTGATGTTGATGACTTGAAGAGTTCCGCCCGCGACCAGTGTGTTGAAGGCAAATTCACCGTCGAGTCCCTCGTTCCACTGGCCCACGCCACCGGCCACGACTCCGCACATGGGAACAGCCCCGTTGAAGACAGTCGGATATTGCTGGACCAAAGCGGCTGTGATCATGCCTCCGAGAGAGTGTCCCCAGGCAATCGTCTGCGTGGGTGTTCCAACGTTTTTCTGAAAAACACCCAGAGTCGCGATCTGATCTGGGATTGCCTCATGCACTGCCCAACCGGTTGTCGCGTAAGACGACCCGGCCAGCGCGTATCCCGCCAGATAGAAGTAGCCGCCGGTTAGAGGATCGCTCGCATCCAAGGCAGGATTGGGTGATCCGGGCGGAACATATCCGTGACTATAGAGAAGCAGGCTCCCGTTCCAGTTCGGCGGAACGTCAATGACGTAAGTCGCACCATCGGGCAAGGTACCCGTGAGGTGCTTCTGCGCTGCTGCACTCACGCAGAGTGCCGCGATCAGGATCAATATCGACGCAAGAAACGGAATGCGATTGGCGATGTTTTTCATTACAAACCCCTCTGTGGCCCGTGTCCTGCGCGATGTTTGGCGCGAAGCGGCCAGAAATCAGTTCAAGAGTGTGCCCCGACTCTGCTTGGTTGTCAACGTGAATCAGCTATACCGGCATAGGATTCGTCATTTGAACAACTCAGGGCGAGAGTCGAAATACGGTGCCCTGGCCCCCACTGCCGCCAGCGGGCGTTGCACCGTAAAGGTTACCTGCCTGGTCAAACGTCAATCCGTAATTCGGATAGGAGCCATCCTGTTTCTTTCCGAAGAAATGGATAATCTTTTCGTTCCATGAGCCGCCGGATAGCGTCAGCTTGAAAACAGTGCCGCAATCGCAAGACGGGCGCCCACCAGTTGAAGTGGTGCCATAAAGGACGCCCGACGCGTCGAAAATCAACGTGGTTGTCGGCAAACTCCCGTCGGTTCCGCCCTGGAAGCTATAGAGAATGTTCTCCTGCCACTTTCCATTTGGGCCGGGCGTCAACTGGAAGACCGTGCCCATGCCGGCTTGGCCGCCGAAATAAGTGGTGCCGTAGAGATTTCCCGCCGCGTCGGAAATCAAGCCGCCATAGGGATTCGCCCCATCCGGCATACCTTTGAAGTCATACAGCACGTTGACTTTCCATGGTCCACGAGGAGTTGGAGAGAGTTCATAGACGGCGCCCGCCCCTTGCGGGCCACCGAGTTCGCTAACGCCATAGATATTGCCCGTTGCGTCGAGAAGCAGTAGCCCTAGCGAACCGGTTGAGCCATCCCTGCCGCCGGTAAAGGCGTGAATTACTTTCTGCTTCCAACCGTACTTGGTGGGAGAGAGTTCAAAAACTACGCCCGCGGAGTGCGCGCCGCCATCCGGAGTTGTGCCGAAAAGATTGCCTGCCTGATCAAAGACCAGCCCGCCCCCGGGACCGAAGCCGTCATTCAGCCCCTTGAAGTTGTAAAGCGTGCTTTCGCTCCAGCTACCGCCTGAAGACGTCAGCTTGAAGACGACTCCGCAGCCGTCGCCCGCGCAGAGGCCCCCAACGCCGCCGGCCACGGTTGTTCCGTACAGGTTGCCGCTGCCGTCCAATGTGACCCCGCCATGGGGGCTCAAGCCGTCCGGGCCCCCGGTAAAGCTATAGAGCACCTGCTCTTGCCCGGAGGGCGTCAGCATAAAAACTGTGCCGAAGCCGAATGCGCCTCCCGCTGCCGTAGTGCCATATGCATTGCCGGCGCTGTCAAAAGTCAATCGAGTCGCGGGATTGCCGCCATCCGCTCCGCCGGAGAAACTGTAAACCCGCTTATAGGTCGCTGCCTCGGAGATGCACACCAGAATCGCGGCGCATGCCAAAGCCGCACTAGTCCTGCGTAGAATATTCATGACAATTTGGGTGTTCATGGTCGGACTCCTCAGGAAACACACGACCGGGCGGGTACCGGGGGACAATCGGTGCGTCAGGAACTATACCACTAAATGGGGGGAATTCACCGAGCGGGCTTTGCGTTAGTGCGCTTCCAGAAGAGATATCCCGGCACGCCCGCCGCCACGATCACAGCCCCCCAAAACGCTTCCGTTGGCCTTTGTATGACGGTGTTCAACGTCCAGGCAGCGCCAACCAGAATGTAAATTCCAGGGAGCCACGGATATCCCGCACAACGATAGGGGCGGGGGACATCCGGCTTTTTCCAGCGCAACACGAACAGGCCGATGACCGTCAGCGTGTACGACAGCACCATCCCGAAAATAACGTAGGTGTAAAGCTGATCGTAGCGCCCGCTCATGGTCAGGACCGCGGCCCAGATTCCCTGGCCGATCAGGCTAAAAGCGGGTGTTCGCCACTTGGGATGAATGACCGCCATGCGGCGGAAGAATACGCCGTCTTGCGCCATCGCCAGGTACACGCGCGAGCCCGACAGCGTGCAGGCCGCCGCCGCGCTGAAACAGGAAATCGCGATCATGGCCGAAAGCCAATTGGCGGCGCCTGGCGAGAATAGGGCGGTTGCAGCCGCGTGGGCGATGGTCTCGTACTTTGCCACCTCGCGAAGCGGTAGCGCATAGACATACGTCATGTTCATCGCCAGATAAATCGCCCCCACCGCGAGCACACCAAGCACCATGGCCAGTGGCACATTGCGCCTCGGTTCTTTCACTTCTCCGGCGACCCACGTAATGTAAACCCAGCCGTCATACGCCCAGAAGACGGCGATCAATCCCACGCCCAGCGCGGAAATCAACTGGCCCGCACTCAGTCCCATTGTGATTCCGCCCGGCGCCTCCGCCCTGAAATTCGCCCAGTGACCTTTGCCGATCGTGAATCCCAATACGACGAACACGGCCATGGCCGTGAATTTCGTCCACGTGGAGACGTTCTGCAAACGCGCACCCCAGCGCAAGCCGAACACGTTGACATAGGTGAGGATGACGATGAGGGCCAGTCCTACCAGGTGTGCTCGAGTGAATACAATGCCCATGGCGGAAAAAACAACATGCGTTTGGGAGATGGCGGGAAAGATATTTCCCATGTAGGCCGCCGATGCCACCGAGAGCGCGGCGATCGTTCCGCCATTGGCGACCGCGAACAACATCCAGCCATAGAGAAACGCGACCAGGTCGCCGTATGCCTCACGCAGGTAAATGTATTGTCCGCCCGAGTCGGGGAACATCGAGCCGAGTTCGGCGAAGGCCACGCAGGCACACAGCGAGATCAACCCGCCCAACACCCACACAAGAAAAAACAACTTCGCATTCGGCAGCGGTCCCGCAATATCTTTGGCAGTAAGAAAAATGGAAGAGCCGATGATGCCGCTCACCAGCAGCAGCACCGAGTCCAGCAAGCTCAGCCCTCGCACAAGGCTGGGTTGTTCACTCGCTTTCTCTCTGTCAGGAGTGGGCGGAGCGGTAACAGGATTCATCAAGGCGTTGGGACACTCTTCATCTTCAGATCAGGGCATCAGTCGCCAGGCGTTGGCCATCGTGTATTCGCCAAGCGCTGATCGCGATACAAAGTCGCTCGCCGAAGTCGCAATTTCCGGCTGTCGCCGGCGACTGACGGCCAGCGAGCAACGACTGATTCAGCCCATGGCCAGCTCATCCGAAGATTCCAGGGGCGTTCCGCAGCGCCGACAGATGACGGCCGAGCAGTCGCCGCAGGTTAACGGATCGGCCACTTCTTTCGCGCAGACCGGGCAGTACATCACCACCCCCGGTTGCTTCCCGCCGGACGCCGGTTTTGGCGCGATCTCCATGAGCACGGACTGTAACACAATTCGGCGCCGAAATTGGGCGCGAGCTGTCGATTCGGCTTAATCCTGGGGCTTGCGCAGGATCAGATCGCCCGGCGTGGGCGGAAGCGAGAAGGGAAACTGCCAGACTCTGTCCTTAAACTTCACTTCGAGAAGAAAATCCTCGTGCTCCTTCCACGGCCCGATCCACTTGTTGCTGGTCGCAAAGAAGACCCAGCCATGCACTTCCGGATTGCCCGGATTGAGCGTGGCCTCTTCCAGATACTGGGTCGTCAGAAATTCGATGAACTCCGCCGCTTCTTTCTCAAATTCACGCAGTCGTGCCGTTTTCTCGTCCGTCAGTGCTGGATTCTTCTTGATCTGCCGCTCCGTCTCAAAGACCAGCGAGTCCACATCATTCTGCAGACGGTTCTGGAGCTGCCCCGGATCCATGTAGCCTTCCACGACATCGTGATGACGAATGAAATCCATCCGCAGGGCCGCTGGGAAGTCGAAATTGCCTGAGCCTTTGTAGTGGACGCTCATATACACGCCGAGAACGTGATAGAAGCGGTGCCGGCTTTTCGTAAGCTCCTGGGCATCCATGATCAGCGTAATATCGAGGTCCTTGTCGCTCATCGTCCAGCGATAGCGTCCATCATCGCCGCGTTCGAATGAGCAGCCGGGCGCGCCGGCCGTCCAGCGCATGGTGGGGAGCTCCGACTTTTTCGTCGCATGACCAGGCGTCGGCAGCAAGGCAGCCGAAAGAGCCATCGCCAATCGAGCCCATGCCAGTCTGTGCCACAGCATTGATGCAGAGTGTATCGCGTTTGCGATTCGAGGTCACCGCTGCGTCGAGGCATCGTCGCTTCAGGATACGAGGCTTGCGAGCGCGAAAGGTCAACGTGCGCGAAGGAAAGAACACACAGCAAGGAGGACGGTAGCCGGCGAGTCCCGCACTCCCTTTGAGAAATTCGGAGTCTGGTATCATCTTTAGAATAGTTGAGTGTTTTCAAAAGGTGAGGGCGCGTAGCTCAGGTGGTAGAGCAACGCCCTTTTAAGGCGTGGGTCGCAGGTTCGAATCCTGCCGCGCTCACCAATCTTAGAGAGAATCAGTATGGCCCTCGGCGAGAGGGCCTATGTATTTTTGCGGCCGAATTTGTACCGATTTCGTACACCAGTAATGATCAATATTCGCTGCAGCGCGCTGCTATTTGACTTGGACGGTGTGCTTATCGATTCCACTCCTGCGGTAGCCCGGGTGTGGCATCGCTGGGCTACGGCTCACGGCTTGGATCCGGAAACCGTCGTTCGCATGGCCCACGGACGTCCAAGCCGAACGACCATCCGTGAACTTCTGCCGAACGCGGATATCGACGCCGAAGACCGCGAAGTGGAGCGTCGCGAAATGGAAGACCTAGACGGAGTCGTCCTTTTGCCGGGCGCGCGCCAACTGCTCGACAGCTTGCCTGCGGATCGATGGACCATCGCGACCTCCTGCACGCGCCCGCTCGCCGAGGTTCGCCTCGGTGCGGCCGGCTTGCCCATTCCGCAAACGATGATCACATCGAGCGATGTGAAAATCGGCAAGCCCGATGCCGAACCCTACTTGAAGGCAGCGGCGACGCTCAAACTCGCGCCTTCCGATTGCGTGGTCCTGGAAGATGCGCCTGCCGGCGTCCTGGCAGGCAAAGCAGCGGGTGCCCGGGTGATTGCCTTTCTTACGACCATGCCTCGTACCGACCTGGACAACGCCGGCGCCAACTGGATCGTGCGAAACTGTGCGGACATCGCCGCCCGCAACGAAGGCAACGGACTGCTTCTGTCCCTCGCACTCTGAGCAGCCGTTGGTTCAACATTCTGAACAGCCGTTTGTCCAACATGACATTGCGCCTGTCGATCCGCTCAACTAGAATCCTCGGTTTACAGAATTCAGGCTTCAGACTGCCCGCCAGACTGAGATGTCAGGTGGACAAGCGCGATCTCGCGAAACGGCAAGGCAATTGCTATGCGTGATCACATACTCAAAAATTGTCAGACAGGCAGGACCTCGTGATCATCGGTATTCCGAAAGAGAGTTATCCAGGAGAGCGGCGGGTGGCCATGGTGCCGTCAGTTATTCCGACGCTCACCAAGGCCGGTTTCGAAGTCCAGATTCAATCGGGTGCCGGAGTCGAGGCCGGCTATGGAGACACCCAGTACGCCGACAAGGGCGGCAAGATCGTCGCGGATCGGTCCACAGTCTTTGCCGCTGCCGACATTATTGCGCAGGTGCTTTGCTACGGCGCCAACGATGTGACGGGGAAGCTGGATGTGCCGCTCTATCGACGGAATCAGATTCTTGTCGGATTTCTCCGGCCGTTTGGCTCCCTGGAGGTCGTGGAACAAATCGCGCGGGCCGGCGTGACGTCATTTGCCGTGGAACTGATGCCGCGCACCACCCGCGCTCAAAGTATGGATGCGCTCTCCTCCATGGCCACGGTGAGCGGATACAAGGCGGTGCTGATGGCTGCTGATTCCCACCCGCGCATCTTCCCTATGCTGACGACTGCAGCCGGAACCGTTACGCCTGCGCGTGTTTTCGTAATTGGCTGCGGGGTGGCGGGACTGCAGGCAATCGCGACCTCACGCCGTCTGGGTGCAGTCACCTCAGCGTATGACCTCCGGCCTGCCGTCAAGGAGCAGGTGCAGAGTCTGGGTGGCCGTTTTGTCGAGCTTCCAATTGAAGCAAAAGACGCGCAGGATGCCGGCGGATATGCCCGCGCCCAGGATGAGGATTTCTATCGCCGCCAGCGCGAACTGCTGGGCAAGACCGTTCAAGAAAGCGACGTTGTCATCACTGCGGCCGTCATTCCCGGAAAGAAATCTCCGGTCCTGGTCACCGAAGATATGGTGAAAGGAATGGCTCCCGGTTCTGTGATCGTCGATCTGGCGTCCGAGCGCGGGGGCAACTGTGAGGTTACCGAGCCCGGTAAAACTGTCGTCAAGCACGGCGTCACCATCATCGGAACCATCAACCTGGCGTCGGGCGTGCCCTATCACGCAAGCATGATGTACACGCGTAATATCACGACCTTCCTCACGCACCTCATTAAAGACCAGAAGATGAACCTGAATCTCGCGGACGAAATTGTCCGTGAGACGCTCCTGACGAATGGCGGCGAGATTGTTCAGCCCCGCGTGCGCGAATTCTTGAAACTGCCGGCGCTCACCACGCAAAGTTGAACGATGGCATTGGTAAGGCACGGCTTTCGCCCTGCCACCGGGAGCCAATAATGACGGGGCGTAAGGCCCACGGGGATGCTGCGGTGAATACGATCCAAGATCGACGGAGGAAAGATGAACAGTAGTGAGAGCCTCATCAATGCGCTCTTTATTTTTGTGCTGGCCGGATTCATCGGCTTTGAAGTGATCCGGCGCGTTTCGCCCCTGCTGCACACCCCGCTCATGTCGCTGACCAACGCTCTGGACGCGATCGCGGTCGTCGGTGCGATTGTGCTGGTCGGCGAGCACAAGAGCACCCGTGCCGCCGTTTTTGGATTCATCGCCGTGGTTGCCGCCACCAGCAATATCGTCGGCGGCTTCTTTATTACTGACCGCATGTTGAAGATGTTTAAATCCAGCCGTCCCGCGGCCAAGCCGGTGGCCAAATAATGACTCCCGAATTTGCCGGAGGCCAGGTCCTCATCGAAATTTTGTATCTCATCGCCAGCGTCCTGTTCATCTTCTCGCTGAAGTGGATGAGTTCGCCCACCACCGCCCGCCATGGCATTTGGGCCGGCGAGATCGGCATGGTGCTGGCCATCGGCGGCACGCTGCTGCGCACCGGCCTCACTGACTATCGGATGATCGCCATCGCGCTCGTTCTCGGCGCCATCATCGGCGTGCCGCTTGGGCGTGTCGCCATGACCGCCGTACCGCAGCGAACTGCGCTCAGCCACGCCTTCGGAGCGCTCTGCGTCACGCTCGTCGGCTCGGCGGAGTTCTACCTCCGCACGCCCGACATCTCCCGTTTCATGATGTCGGTGCTCTCGATCGAGGTCATTCTGGGCGGCCTTACCGTCACCGGAAGTTTGATGGCTGCCGGCAAGTTGCAGGAGATCCTGCCGCAGCGGCCTTTGACTTACAGAGGACAGAACCTTGTCAATTTCCTCCTTCTCGCTGCCGCTCTGGCGATCGCCGTAACTCTGGTGCTGCACCCGGAATCCCGCTCATTGTTCCCGTTCATGGTTCTGATTGCGCTCGCCTTTGGGGTGCTGCTGATCATTCCCATTGGCGGAGCGGATATGCCAACTGTCATCTCACTGTTGAACGGCTACGCCGGTCTGTCGGCTGCAGCCATGGGCTTTGTTCTTGACAGTAAGCTGCTGATCATAGCCGGCGCTCTCGATGGTTCCTCGGGCCTTATTCTCTCCATCATCATGTCGAAGGCCATGAATCGCTCCTTCACGAACGTTCTATTCGGAGCGTTCGGCCAGGTGCAGAAAGCAGCCGCGGCCGGAGAAGAAGCCAAACCCGTTCGCAGCGCTACTCCCGAGGAGGCGGCCGCCATCCTTTCAGCCGCCAGCCGTGTCATCGTCGTCCCCGGTTACGGCATGGCGGTGGCTCAGGCACAGCACAAAGTGCGCGAGCTCTACGATGCTCTCACCAAGCGTGGTGTGGACGTGCGCTTCGCGATCCATCCCGTAGCAGGACGCATGCCCGGCCACATGAATGTGCTGCTTGCTGAAGCCGACATCCCCTACGATCGCCTGGTCGAGATGGACGAGATTAATGGCGATTTCCCTCAGACCGACGTCGCGCTGGTAATCGGCGCGAACGATGTCACTAATCCTGCTGCCCGTTCCGATGCTTCCAGCCCTATCTACGGGATGCCGATTCTTGACGTCGACAAAGCCCATACCGTGATGGTCATCAAGCGCAGCATGAATCCGGGCTTCGCCGGCATTGATAACCCACTCTACTATCTGGATAACAACCTGATGCTGTTTGGAGATGCCAAGGCATTCGTGGGGAACATCGTCCGCGAACTCGGCGGCGGACACTCCTAGCTTGCTGATAAGGAAGACAGCAGGGAAGTGTTCTGGCGAAATCTGAAATGTAAATGCGGTGGCCTCCAGTCTCGCGAAGGGGAATTCGCGAGACTGTGGCCCATCCACGTTCTCAGGCGGCTTTCTTGGTCTGCCTGAGCTTCGCCCACCGCGCTTTTTGCGCAAGAGAAATTCTCCGGCGGCCCGCTGCGGAGAGCACGCGCTTGGTTCGATGCGAGTTGCTCGCACTTAGGGTGATGCCCGAACCTCGGGTTAGCTTTTCGAGAACTGCAATCGCTTCCCCTAGTTTCTGGACCTGGTTCTGTGCGTCCCGGCGTTCCTCGCGGAGCCGGACGAGTGCCTTAGCTATGTTAGTCATTCAGAGTACCCCCTCGGGTAACTACAGTCGGACATTGTATTACTCGCTGAGCTATCCCGCCATAATTATTGCTGGGAAAAATTTAATTACTCCAGGCGTATTCCCGGAACGGTGACTGAGGGATAACTATTCTCTCTTTGGAAAAAGCCCGCCCGTCGCCTCATCCAAGCGGTGGCAGAAGACTGGATGACCCGAAAAGGAAGAAGGCGCCCACCGCCAGGCTATAAATAGCTGTCAGTGCGGTAACCACAAGCTGAAACCGCGGTATTCGTGAACTCATGCCGAACAGTCCTACCGCCAGTGCAGTCATGATGGTATTCATGACCAGTAGCCCGCCAATAAACATCGCTAGACCCAGGAAACCTTTGCTGACTCCGCCAAGGTTCGCCGCCAGCAGGAAAATCATCAGTTGACTCGGCGTCTCGGCGCCCAACCCGTGTACCACGCCGATCATCACAACCGCTTTGGGACTGTAATTCCACGTCTGGTCTTCCGGGGCCGGATGCTCATGGTCGTGCCAGTAATTTTTCAATTTCCAGTGCAGCCACCGCAACGCCTTTGCCATAAGGTGAAACCGGCTTCGCGGCACGCCATTGCCCTGAAACAAGGATCCCAGAACGTAAATCCCCAGCACCAGGAGCGTCAGTCCGACCAAGCGCTCTGCGATCCGATCCATGCCGCGCGGCAGCGAAAGCTGGAACATGATCACGGCGCTGCCCAGTACGGCCACGGTAGCTGCGTGCCCCAGCGCATACAGCAACCCCAGCCGCATGCCTCGCCAGCGATCAACTTGCACACTGGTAATGTCAGTAATGGCGGCGATGTGGTCGTAATCGAATCCGTGATGAAACCCAAGAATCGCGGCCGAGAGAAGTGCAAGCTGAAGGCTATTCGGCGCGAAGGTCATGGGTTTCTGCGACTAGTCTCGAGTTTTTCATTGTTCCACAAGCTGCGAGGATTCGGAAACGCCCGTTCTACTTTTCCCCCGGGACAAGCGAAATCAACCAGCCGGACGGGGGACCCACGTCTTCGTACCATAAAACGCGCAACCGACCCTTGAGAGCCCAGATTGGAGCAGCCCGCAAGCTACGGAAAAGCCAACGATTAGCACTGGAAAGACCCTGAACGAGTGATTCCGCAGACTAAAATCAGTTAATCCCCTTTCGCCTTAAAAGCGGCTACAATAACCAAATTCAGGCCAACTGGAGGTACTTGTGAGTTCGAACCATTCCTATGCTGCTATGGCAGTGTGGTGCGTGAGCTTTCTGTTTCTGGTGCCCGGCCTTAGCGCTCAGGCAAACGCTCCCCGGCACGTCGGGATTGTGCAAGACTGGTCCGATCACCATATCGTGTTTACCCTCGACGGGCTGATTCAGCATCCCGAATTAATTTCGCAGGAACATCGCATTGCACGCCAGATTTTGCAGCGTTATAGGGCACCTGGCTCCAATTTCGTCCGGCAATCCGGTCCCCAATTGATCTCCTCACCCAGATCCACCCATCATCGGGACTGGAATGTCGACTTCGTCAGAGGCCATGTTGCCACGGAAGGGTATCCGTCCAAGTTCTCGTTCGACCCGGGCGGGACACCCGATTGCAACAACGATTATGTTGTATTCGGATTGAATATTCCCGGAGGCACAAATCAAGCCAATCTGATAGGGTTCAATAACCTCTACTCGGGTACTGCCCCCAATGGGCTTTGTGGCATAGCAGGGCCGACCGTGTTGTTTGCTTACAATGTCACCACGGCTGGAGCCGGAGCGGTTCTTCTTCCTCCCGTAATCTCAGAGGACGGGAAAAAGATCGCGTTTGTTGAATCCGTGCCCGGGGGCACGCCCAGCACGATTTTCCATGTCTTGACGTGGACCCCCGGCGGAACAATCACCAGCCCTGCGGATCCGGGCAGCGCGATGACCTCTCTTACCGTTGCTGCGGCAGACAGCACCACATCCGCCCCCTGGGTTGACTATGCGAGCGACACTTCATACCTCGGCGTGAATGGCGGGGTAATGTATGCGATCCATCCCGTGTTCGGCGGGACGCCAGCCCTGGTTCCGGGATGGGGGTTCGCGGTCAGCGGCGGTCAGCGTCTCACTCCACCCGTCTTAGACAACCGGATCAATAAGCTCATCGTGGGGAGCACCAGCGGGAACCTGTTCCAGATCGACCCCACAATCCCCGCAGTGACTCAAACGCTCTCCGTGGGTGTAAGGCCCGGCAGTAGTATTGCCGCGGCTCCCATTGTCGACGTTACGAACGGCACTACTTTTGTGGTTAGCGGGGATGACGGCACTTCCGCGGTGCTTGTCCAGGTGAACACCGCCTCGCTGACATTGTTATCCTCAGCCAACATCGGCCTGGGAGCTCATGGTGGCACTCTACTGACGATCCAGCAGCCCGCTCTTGACAACAACTACTACAATGGTCAGCCCAATGGCGTGATTCGTGTTTGTGGAACGGGCGCCAGCGATACCTCCCCATGGCAGTATTCCTTCGGCTTCACCGGTATCATTATGAATACGTTGCCGGTGTTCTCCCAGCAACTCGTCACTTCTACCGCCGCCACCTGCACCGCATGGACCGAGTTCTTCAACCCCAATATAGGCGTTGGAGGAACCGACTTCTTTTTCTTCGGATTGTCTCAGGATTGCACAGGCGCGAGCACGCCGGGTTGCGTTATCGCACGGACCACCGATATCGCCCCCCTCGTCACCGTGAATATACCAGGCGGGCCGAGCGGGATTGTAGTCGACAATTACAGCACCGAGCCACAAGCCTCGAGCATCTACTTGTCAGCAACCGGGGCGACTACTGCCTACAAATTTACGCAGAATGGGCTGAACTAAACGACCCATAACAGATCTCCTGCTGACAAACGAGAAGGCCCTGGTGTTCGCTTTGAATCTCAAGCTTGCACTCGGGCCTTTTCCGTGGTTCGTGAGAAGCTCGCTTGCTCGATGTGCCTTGCTCGTTCCTACTCGTTCGAAATCTCCCACCCCTTGGCGCCCTTGACCAGCAGCACTGTAACCTTGACCGGAGCCGCGTGATAGAAATTGGCTCCATACTTATCAATCAATGTCGACCGATCCCAGGTGTTGAATGCTTTCACCGCCGGTCCCGCGGCATCGAACAATTCTCCACCCTTGGTCGTTTGCCATTTCCACGAATACTCCACCGTGGCCTTCGATGGGCTGAGCATGGTGATCTTGCCGATTTCCGCCAGTTTCCGTTCCGCCAGTGGCACGGCATACTCGTCGTAATCGTCCTTGCTCCTGGACCTCTTCACTCCGGCGATGCCATCCAGCCATGCCTGTCCCCTGCTGGTTAGCGCCACCGGTGTCTTGTAGTGGGCTGTATCCTTGCCGATCTTCAGATAGCCCTCTTTCTCCAGCATGCGATAGTGCGGATCATGCGGCTTTTGATCGACTGAGGCCTTCAGTTGGCCCGTCGCAAAATGCAGCGTCACCGGAGCTTGTCCCTCGACGCTTGCCAGCAGGATCGGACTCACTTCCGCGCTCGTTAGCACTTTGCGGCTTTCCAGCACAAAGTACAGCGACACTCCCGCGATTGCTACGATCAAGGTCACAATCAGAAGTAGCGGAACAATCGACGAACTTCTTTTTTCTAACTCAAGTTCCTGCTCGAACATGGCATCCTCCCGGAAATTCCGTTGCGCCTACCACCAACCGCCATCTGCATTTCAATTCTGCGCCCGGAACAGCCCAAGCCCTGTGACGTAGCTCACACACCAATGTGGAAAGATCACTTGGTCTTCCGCGGTCGATTCGTTTACGCCCACTTCAACTTCGCAACCAATTGCAGCCTGGATTGAAGTATCGAAAAAGAGGTATATGGTAAGTAATTTGTAATACAGGGCTTACGTATTAGATTGACTGGCCGTCAAATTGCGCAGGGTGACCGGGGTTGGTGCGTCTGGCCAACTTTGATGCCCGATGCCACCGGGGAAGGCCGTGAGCTGCGCAACGAAGAACGACGACAGACCGAGCATCAGTAGACCGCACCGTGCTACACCAAAGATCGGAGCCATGCGTAGGGTGTTTGCGCGTGGCTTGGGCTTGCTGACATTCAGTGCAGTCGTCGCCTCGTCCTCGGCCGTGCTGCCCCTGCGGGTCGCCACTCCGCACACCCCTCTTTCGCAATCGGAACGCTGCCTGCGCCGCGTGCCCGCGCACATCTCTGAGTTCACGCCCATCTCCGAACCCTTGGCCTTGCCCAAGTGTGGAAACGTTCGCCCGCCGGAAGCGTTGCTTACTCCCGACCCGCTCCTGCCCACCGACGATGACGACCTGTTCGTGCGCGTGAGCTTTATCGTGGGCACCGATGGCCACGTGCATAGCGCCTTCGTCCTGACCGGCGCACGGTTTGATGAAGACGAAGCCGTATTGCGCGCGGTTCGCCAGTGGCGTTATCGTCCTGCCCTCTGCAATGGCGTTCCCACCGATTCCGAAGCCCGTATACGATTCAGCATCCGCTAGGCCTCGAATTCTCCTACAATACCTGCGGTGAGGTGGCCGTGACTGACAATCCGAATCCTCCCGGTTCCACCGACGACAAGACCGTCAGCAACCCGGAGGCCGACGACTTCTTTCAGCGCTTGCCCGCCAACTTTCGCTGGCCGAAGCCTAACGCCGAAGCAGTGGCGGCGGCCGTGGAGGCGATTCAGCGCTTGTCCGGTGGCTCGGCACTTTCGCAAGAACTTTCCGCGGATGGCGGACTCAGTTCCGACCCCCCAAGTGCCTGCGCGGGATGCGGTGGCTCTCTGCCCGCGGGTGCGCGTTTCTGCGTCTGGTGCGGACTTCCCAAGGAGGCAGGCGTCGTGGGCGCCGCCGGGCAGACAGCTGGCTCCGCTGCGCGACATCATTTTCACCATCACTACCATCATCTCTTGCCCACGCCGGGCACCGCGTCGGCTACGCCCGCCGCTGACCCTGAATCCTCGACTCCTCGCGGCCGCGCTCCCGGGTCAGGCGGCCCGGCTCCCGGAGGACGCGCCGAGATGGCTGCCCGCAAGGTTGTCCAGGATTGGGCGCAAGCATGCAACACGCGGCATATCGACGATCTTGTCGAGCTCTATGCGGCGGACGCGACCGTAATCCGTTCGAGCGTGCCCCCGGTTCGCAGCCTGCCTGCCATTCGCGAGTTTCTGCTCGCCATGATGGAAGCTGGATTAGGCGATGTGGAAATGGAATCGTTGCGCCTCGAAGTCATGGGTGAGATTGCGATGGATCTCGGCCGCTGCAAGATGCTCGTCCCCGTCGCTATGGGAAAACGGCGCGAGGAACGCGGAAAATATCTCGTTATCCTGGTGCGACAGCCCGCCGGCACTTGGAAGATTCTCGCCGACTGCTGGTCGAACGATTTACCGGTCTCCAAGACGCCCGCGCCCGAGCCTCAGAAAGGGAAGTGAGGGGTGGCCGGCCACGCCTTCGCAACCAGAAATAAAAAAACCCCGATCCTTCCGGACCGGGGTTGCTGGATGACTCGATGATACTTACTGGTTGGCTTGGCGTGTACTGAACATCTGCCGGTAGCTCAAGCTTTCCACGTCTCGGAACATCGGTGTTCCGGGCGGCAGCCCGGCTGGATTCGTGAAGTCCGAGTCGAAAATATAGTTACGAGTTGGAGGCGTATACACCGAGTATTTACAGCACTTGAAGAGGCCGGTGTTATACGTTGCATAGTACAGGCTTACCAGCGAACCTCCGTAGTTCAGGGTTTGTCCGTTCCAATCTTCCAGGAAACGCAGGAAATTGTGGATTCCACCATCCGTACCAAATCCATAATCGGTTGCATTCTCCCATGTCGGGAACGGGAACGCTATGTTTTTGCCGGCAGCGACAGCCACCCGGTAGTAGGTAGTCGTGGCCTGCCGCGCGCCTCCCGACCCTTGCGTGGGCACCGCTGTGAACGTCGTCAGGTCCGTCCAATTATTGGAGAGAATGCTGACTGCATCCGCGATGACCGAGGCCGCGGAATGCCCGGCCTTGTCCGCTCCGGGACCCGCATTGGTCGCTCCCGTAAAGAATGTGTCGGTCGCATTGCTGTTGTAATCGCCCTGTATGTAGACCGGATTCTCGGACGCCACGGTAAACCCGCCCCAGTAGTTGACTCCGTTAACCACCAGCGGGCTCGGACGTAGCGGCACATTGCCGAGCGAGCCATCGACGAGTTTCAACACGTGGCGCGCCCCGCTGACCCAGTTCTTGCGCGCCGTAGTCAGGCAGCTGGCGATTCGCGGCGTGTAAGGATTGTCCGGGGCGGCGGCGATGATCTGCACATCTTGGTTTACCGCGCCAGTGATCTGTCCCGTGCTCGCGTTGAGCGCGCCGCTCCATTGGCCCAATCCCAGGTTTGCCGTCCCAAATTCATCCAGCACTCCGTTCTGATTGACATCCTCGGGGGATAGCGAGTGTCCGACCGGGACCGCTTCCAGCACTCCGTCGGGCACACCGCCGGCGCTGGCGCGGTTCACCACATCCTCCAGCCCGGAATCTCCCGATTTCACGCCGGCATACGGCGCGTTAGGATTTGGAAGCATTCCGCGTCGATCGGAAAAATACAGCACGTATCCATTCTGCGGTACATAATCAACGCTGCCCCCGCTGGCTCCGATGTTACCTGCAAGCCATTGCTTCAGGTTGCCCACGTCGATTTCGACCGCGTTCATCACGCCGTTGGTGGTGCAACTGTTATCGCCCCAAACCGTGTCTCGAGGCTCGCCTTCGCGCGCATCGTAGAAGTTGAGGGGGTACCAGTTGAACATGCTGATGCTCTGGCCCGAAGGCGTCAGTGTACTTCCCGCCGCCGGGGCCGGAGCTGAAGTCGTCACTCCAAAGTACGGATTGGTGCTCGCCCCATCCGCAAAAACTTCCGGGGGACGACCATTGGTCCATTGGGTGCACACGCCGGCGACCGTGCGCGTGCAACTGGGAGCCTGACCCACCGTATCGGGCACGCCGCCGCCGCCATCTCGCTCCGCTGGTTGTTGCAACAGCAGAATCGCATTCGGATTGATCGGGTTCGTCCCCGGGGCCGTTGGCGCGGTTGCGCCCCGCGCAAATCCCAATCCCAGCCACTCGTTGGTGACGTTATGCCATACCCCGGAGGAATCCTTATATCCTACCCACAGGTAGCCGTCGATCAGGTTCCAGGTGGCATAGTTAGCACTGTTGTTGACCACAAAATATGGAGGCGCTGACCCTGCCGCCGTGGAGCAACCGGCAGGCAGGTTGGCTGCGGCAACGTTACCGGGCGGGCAAAGCGCAAAGGCCGGATTCGGCGTAGCACCTGCGACCATCACCGGTGCGCCCGGTGCCGATGTGGGCACAAGCGTCGTCGCCCCGGCTTGGGGCGTGGCTGGAGCAAAGAGCCAGTCCCCCGGCAGATATTGCGGATTGCAGTTCACGGGTCCGGGGCACGTTAGTGTTGGACAGGCGCCACCTCCGCACGAGGTGGGGTCCGGAACATACCCGTTCGACGCCGCCGCAAAGTACAGGTTATAAGTCTTGCCACCCCCGAGCACCCCTAAGGCTGCTGGAATGTATGCATTCCCCCCACCTCCGGCTGCAGGTGTCACCGAGATTCCAAAAGGGTTGGCCGCACCTGCCGCATATCCAGTCGCCACCGCCTCCGCGGCCGTGATGTTGGCCAACCGCACCGATCCAGTCGGCAATTCGGCCGGATCGTCGCTCAAGAGCACTTGAATTGCCGCAAGATTTTGTTCCCGCGACTGGCTCAGCGCCGTCGAGTCGCTTGCCCGTGCCCGGCGAATAATTTCATACGGGAACACCGAACCGCTGACGAAGGGCATCGACAATTTTTTGGCGCCCGTCCCATGCTGCGCGGCTGTTTGATTCCCCCAGTTCCCGTTTATCAGGAAGTGGTTGGTAGTGGTCGTCGAAAAAGTGAACCACGCATTCGTCCCGTTGTACGTCGACTGCACGGGATTTCCACCAGCACCCTGCAAGCTGCCATCTCCATAGGCGCCACCTGCAGGATTACTGTTCGCAACTTTCAGCACACAGTCCGCACTCAAAGGACTGATACTTGTACAGCCGTTATTGACGTTCGGAAGATATACGTTGCCAGTGTCGTCCCAGGAAGCGCCCGTCACGGGCAGCCCATTGGGAAGCACCTCGGTGACCACGTTGCCGTAGGCCTCCAGGCGGTTGTGAAAAGTTAACGTGGAGCCGCCCGACACACCCAGGTACAGATCGGCATTGGTGTGGACGCGCCCGTTGAAGTTGAGATTGGGGCTATCGAAGAAGCCGCAATCGCCTTCACAAAACACGCCAAACTGGAACACCGGAATCAGCGCCACCTCTGCTGTCCGAGTCATGCTTACTTCCTGCCCGCCCGCGGACTGCGCCGTTGCCAGCATGTTCACCGGAATCACCTGCGCCCACAAACCTACGTCCGGTCCGGAGCTGATCTGTGCCCAGCTCGTGGTCAGACTTGTCGGGCAAGACGTCCCCTGCGTCGTCCCTGGCATCACCGAATACTGTGTCCAGGTCACTCCCACCATGGAGGGTTGGTTCGCGGCGTTGCCCACCGCGCAGATCTGGGCGGCCGTGGGCGATTGCACGTTCTGGAACACGCCGCTCAGGTCGGAATACATCTTCTCGATGCCACCTTCCGCCGCATGATAAGCCGTGTTGTTCTGCATGTCGGTTCCGCCCACCTTGCCCTCGGTATTGACCATCATCATCAAACCGATGGCGATCCCCGACAACAGCAGCAACATCAGCAAAGACGCAATCAGCGTGAATCCCTGACTGTGCCGTCTGGCGCTCTTGCTGGCCTTCGCTCTCATCGCGTCAATTCGCATCGCTTCACTCCCCATCTTCGTAACCCCTTTTGCCTTGCCCGCTTAATTCGGATATCGATTTTGGTAAGTCAAATCTCTCGCGCTCACCGATGTCTGCAGATCCATGGACTGGTAGCCCTTGTTTTGCCCGAACATCGAACCCGCGAGGGTGCCGTCGATCGCCATGTTCTGAATATTGATCTTGGTGATCTGGTTGGGGAGAAGTCCGGACGAAGAGCCAGAAACACAGACATCGCCGACCACGCCCGGGTTTTGACAGCTCACAGCCGCGGCCGCGGTCGAGTCATTGAAAAGGTCATAGGTGAACTTCATGTAAGCGACGTTTTCCGCCACCGGCATGGGAGTGTGCCCGCTGATCTGCCGCATCAGTCGTGGCGGGACGATCGTGTTATCGATGTAATAAGAGATCGCGAGCACGCGGCAGGGACCGGTCCCCCCGCATGGCGCCGCGGAAGCCGACCCCGTAGCGCCCACCGCCGCGGTATTCAGCCCGCCGCCCGCCACTGTTTGGTTCATCTGCAGCGCGTCGGCATTGGCAAAGGGGACGATGTAGGTCGTATTCCCCGACCCGTCGGTGCCCGTCGTGATAGCCCCTGTAACCTCACCCACGATCGTATTGCCGCCCAGCGTCATTAAAACCAGATCACCCGTTGTCAATCCCATCACCGTGTCGTTGACCGTCTGGGGTGCGACCGCCGTTCCCGGCAAACATCCTTGTGTCGCCCACGTCGCGGGTGGAACTGGCTGGAAGAATGTCACCACCCCCCTCGCGGTGACCTTGGGTGTGTAGCAGTTCAAGTAGAAGGTGGAGTCCGTGTAGATCACCGTGATTACGTCGGTCGGTCCCTGGGTCGTGTTGAGCGTCGGTCCCTTGTTGTATCCCGGGATTAGCCCGTACATATACGGCACGGCGCCTTGCAGGGGATAGGTTCCCGCGACGCCGTTGAGATAGCATGACGCCTGGTCGCAACCATACTTTGGAGTAATGCCGGAGGGCAGCGCGATCGCTGCGCCGTTGCCCATTCCCGCTCCCGCTAGACTCAGGTCCTTGGTCAGCATGTTGGAAGCAGCCCGGAAGTCCTGTTGCAACTCCGCTCTCTGCGTTACGGTCCAGGTCGCACCCACTCCCTGGATGTAGATCTGCACGGCCGCTCCTAACACAATGGTTCCGAGGGCCATGGAGATCACCATCTCCAGCAAGCTGAATCCACTCTCGCGTGTCGCTAAGCGATTGCTCATAACCCCCCTCTTACGGGAACTGTGAAATGTAGGAATTCAGAGTGTATGTTTTCGGCAGACGAGTCTGGGGAGTCGAATACTGCACCGTGACCGTCACGCTGCGCAGCGAACTGATCAGGTTGTTGCCAGAGTCGTACAACGGCTGTATCTGAATTGTGCGCTGATATCCGGTCAGCGGAATCAACACATCATCGGCGGTCCCGTAAATTCCATCCGGGCCAGGATCTCGCAGTGTTTGCCGCAGGCCGGATGTCACGTCGTCGGCGGTCCCATAGATTCCGTCGGCTCCTGCCGCATAAATCTGCTGGCTTCCGGTCAGAAAGATGCCGCAACTGGAGTTGCCGCTGATCGGGCAGATGATCGACCCCACATTGTTGATGTCATCCCAGTTAATCTGCGTGGTATTGCGCGCGGTCACGATACTCTCGTAGGACTCGTTCGCCAGTTGCTTGGCGATCATGTCTTCCTGGGAGGTTTGCGTCGAAGCCATGGCCAGCCCAAACACGCCCAGCAAACTCACCATCCCAACCGTGAGTACGGCCATTGAGATCACAACTTCGAGCAGAGAAAATCCGCTCTCCGCCGGCCGCCAAACTCGTGCGCTTCCGTTGCCCCTGCTCATTGCCGTAACCATTGATAGCCGCCTCCGCTCTTCGGGTAGAGCCGCCAGCCGTGAATGCGCCCCGTGCCGCCCCACAGCGTTACCGCGCGCGAACTCAAGATTTCTCCATTTCGCGCAATGTAGACCACGCCTCCGCTCCAACTACCCAAGCAGTTTCCCGCCCCGTTCTCGGCATCCTGCGCCGATCCATCCGGACAGAAATAAACGACAGAAGCACCGCCCGTGCCTCCGTTCGCGGTATAGCCAAAATCGATGGGCAGCAACGACGCGTTGTAGTAGTTGTCCGGGACCGTCGCAGCGGTGTTGGGAAGCCCGCTTTGCGCCACAAACGTCACGTCCGTGGGCAATTGATAGGTGGCCCCACACGGGGTGACGCCTAATGCGACGTTAAATGCTACCGTGGGTGCCACTGTAATTGTGTTTGGGGAAACACTGTTTGAAAACGTGGCGGAGTACGAGGTGCGCTGCGAAACCGAGCAATCGCGCGCCTGCCGCATGGCCGCCATAGTGGTGTTGTACGCGTTCGTCACTCTCTGCTGCTTCAACGCCGGGATCAGGCTCATGAAAGAGATCGACGCCATCACAATTATGAGCGCAACCACCGTCATCATTTCCAGCAAGCTGAAGCCGCTGGCTCGATGCCGCCGTTCCCTCGCATTGCTTGTCGGCCTTCTAATTCCCATTTGCTGGCACCCGGCCAAAACAGAATTGTGCAGCCCGCGCTCCGAGGTGATCCTCAAAGAATCGCCTTCCGAAATACACGGCTGAGTAACTCGATGTTAGGAACTGGATGTTAGTACGTCAAAGTACCGGGGTACACGGGCCCTTCGTACACTGGACCTTCGTAAGGTAATCGAGGGAGGAGTTACCGACGTTATGCGCCACCACTTTGCGATCGCGCTCTTACTTTTGTGGCCACCTGCCGCACAATCGGTGCGTAGGCGCAAGAGCGGAAGTCGTAATGTTCTTCCAGGCAGTCCGGGCACAACTGCAATTCATGGACGCGGCATTGAATCGCTGACTTCTGCTTGCCGCAAGCGTCGCAGATCTTTCGTCCGCGCTTTCCGTCAGAGCTTGTTGCCGCGGGTGCCACCTCCGCCCAGTAGCGTGCCTTCACGTACATCCCGCTCGCCGCCACCACCATGCCCAGCGAAAATAGCATGCCCCCTGCAACCAGCAGGGCGCTATCCGGGTGCACTCCAAACGCCGCCGGCAGAAAACACAATCCCGCCAGGGCAAAGCAGCATCCAACGCCCACCATCCAACTGCCGATTTTCAGCGCCATGACACTCTTTTCGGGGAGCCGAATGCCAGGGCGCATACGACTTGCAACTCCTGGTATTTATAATCGGCCCCGCGGGAGAAATCCCCACTACTCCCGGAGCTTAGTCGCCGAACTCATGAAACTCCAAATGACCAAAGTTTCCTCGTGACACCGGTAACTTGCCCGGGGGACGCGTCTCTCTTACGATTCCCACATCATGGATTTGTGCGTGCTCGTCGTGTGCGCGGATCAGGATTCCGCCAGCTTGCTGAAAGCTGTGCTGGCTGAGATGGGGATGGCCGTCGAGCATACGCCTTCCATCTCACGCGGAATGGGGCTACTGAACGAGAGGCGCTTTAGCGCCGTCGTTCTCGACTACCACCCGGGTCAGGCGTGTGAAGAATTTCTGACGCGATTGCGTCAGTCCGCGAAAAATCGAGCCACCCTGCTCATCGCTTTGGTGGATGAGGGTTTCAACGCGCGGCCGGTGTTTGGTCTGGGCGCCAATTTCGTTCTCTATCGTCCCCTTTCTCCTGAACGGACCCGGCTCAGCCTGCACGCGGCCCGGAGTCTCATGCGCCGCGACCGTCGCCGCAATCCTCGTGCGCGAGTGAGTTCCGCGGCGACTCTTTCTTACCCAGGCGCTCCCGATCTCAACGCGACAATGGTCGATCTGAGCGATAGCGGCACCATGGTCACAACCCGCATAGAGCTGCCCAAGGCAGGGAAGGTGTATTTCGAATTTGCTCTGCCGGGCCAGCAGAAGTTAGTTCGCTTATCGGGCGAGGTGGCTTGGCAGGATTCCTCGGGTCGGAGCGGAATCCGGTTTCTCGATGTGCCGCAAGCTTCGCGCCGTCTCATCCAGGCGTGGCTGCAGCGCAACGACGTGCAGCCAGCGCCGGGCCCGCGGCCCCAGTTTCCGGCCATCGGCGGCCAAGGCGACCCAAGTGAGTTCAAGGATGCTGGGCAGTTAATGAATGCGAGCAATCGCCGCGGGGAACATCGTTTGCCTTGCAAACTCGGCGCTGAAGTCTATCGGCTCGGCACGACCATTCCCAACCGCTGCTCGCTCTCCGACATCAGCGAAGGTGGGTGCTACGTCGAAATGCCATCGCCATTCTCCGCACAATCCGGCGTTGAAATCCTGGTCCGCACCACCGATATGAAAGTGAAATTCAGGGGACAGGTGCTTACCGCCCATCCGGGGTTTGGCATGGGTGTGCGCTTCATGTTTCGCGATTCCGTCGAGCGTGAGGAAGTTCTGCAGTTGCTGGCGCGTCTTTCCGCCGGACCTGTGCTCGACAAGCACTAACGCTCAACCACTTGTGACTTCTCCAGCACCGCCTTGCGGAAATATTCCAGCGAAAGTTTCAGCCCGTTCTCCAACTCTACCTTCGGCTCCCATTGCAGCAGCCGCTTCGCCTTCGAAATATCCGGACGTCGCTGCTTCGGATCGTCCTGCGGCAACGCCTCAAACTTGATCTGGCTCGGCGAGCCCGTCACTGCAATCACCTTCCGTGCGCACTCCAGTATGGTGAACTCGGTGGGGTTCCCCACATTTACCGGTAAGTGTTCGTCCGATCGCGCCAGCCGCAGAATGCCGTCGACTTCATCGCTCACATAACAGAAACTGCGCGTCTGGCTACCCTCGCCATAGACCGTTAAATGCTCTCCGCGCAGCGCCTGCCACATGAAGTTCGGAATCACCCGCCCATCGTGGATCTGCATCCGTGGACCGTAGGTATTAAAAATGCGCAGAATCCGCGTGTCCACTTTGTGATAGCGGTGATACGCCATGGTTACCGCTTCCGAGAACCGTTTCGCCTCGTCATACACCGAACGCGGTCCCACCGGATTCACGTGTCCCCAATATGTCTCGGGCTGCGGATGCACCAGGGGATCCCCATAGCATTCCGAGGTCGATGCCATCATGAATTTCGCGCCGCATCGTCTCGCCGCTTCCAGCGCTTCGAAGGTGCCGTAGGAGCCTACCCGCAGAGTTTCCAGCCCATGCTTAGCGTAGTCCACCGGGCTGGCAGGGCTGGCAAAGTGAAACACATAGTCCAGCGCTCCCCACTCGGCCGGTTCGCAAACATCTTTCTCGACAAATTCAAAGCGCGCATCATTGCGCAGGTGCGCGATGTTATCAAGCCGCCCGGTCAACAGGTTGTCGGCGGCTATTACCTGGTACCCATCAGCGAGGAGTCCATCGCACAAGTGAGAACCAAGAAAGCCCGCCCCGCCTGTCACCAACGCACGTCGTGTGTTCATTGCTAGTTAAATTCTCAGGTCAAAACTATCCGTAAGCCAGTTCTCCGCTTCTCCTGAGAACTGACTGCTTGGGTCAAGCCCGCTCCTTTTTTCCCGACCGCCCCGCCGAGGCCTCTTCACTCAATGCTGGGGGACGGCCCACGCTGTAATACGAGAATCCATGCCCGCTCATCACCGCCGGGTCATACAGATTACGTCCGTCAAGCACAATCGGATAGCGCACCACCCTGCGCAGCCGCTCTAGATCAAGCGCTGCGAATTCCTCCCATTCCGTCAGAATCAGCACCGCATCCGCGCCTTTCGCCGCCTCATATGCGTCGGCTGCGAATTCTACGCCCAGCGGCAGCACCTCCTTGGCGCGCTCCATTGCCGCCGGATCGTATGCGCACACCCGGCACCCTTCATGCAGCAATTCCTGCACCAGCAGCAGCGCCGGAGATTCGCGAATGTCGTCGGTCCCTCCCTTGAACGCCAACCCCAGCACGCCCAGCTTTTTGCCACGCAGGGTCCACAGCACGCTGCGCACTTTCTTGAGGAAGCGGTGCCGCTGCTCTTCATTAATACGGATCACTTCCTCCAACAACCGGAAGTCGTAACCGCCTTCTTTCGCCACCGCCCGAAACGCCAGCAGGTCTTTCGGAAAACAGGATCCTCCATACCCGATTCCCGGATTCAGAAACCTGGGCCCGATTCGCGAATCTGCTCCAACCCCGTCGCATACCTGCTGCACATTCGCTCCCACCGTCTCGCAGATCGACGCGACCGCGTTGATGAACGAAATTTTCATTGCGAGAAATGCATTCGACGCGTGCTTGATCAACTCGGCGCTCTTGGCGCTGGTGATGATCAGCCGCGGCGGCACCTGCGCCCGGTCGGGCCGTGGAATCGCATCCCCACGCCCGTAATACCATCCGCTCGTCAGCGGCCCGTACACCTTCCGCATCAATTCCGCGGCGCGCTCGTTCTCTACTCCCACCACAATCCTGTCCGGATAGAGAAAGTCGGTGACCGCCGTTCCTTCCCGCAGAAATTCGGGGTTCGACGCAATGTCGAACAGCTCCGGGTCCGCTCCGTTCCGCAAGATAACGGTCCGAATCCACTCGTTCGTATACACCGGCACAGTGCTCTTCTCGACCACCACCTTGTAGTCATCCACGGCCCCGGCAATTTCCCGTGCCACCGATTCCACATAAGACATGTCCGCATCGCCGGTGTCGGTGGGTGGTGTTCCAACCGCGATAAAGATCGCTTCGCTCGTCCGCGTAGCCGCCTGTAAATCGCCTGAAAACTTGATGCGCTGCCCGCGGTGCCGCGTCAGCAACTCAGGCAGGAACTTCTCATGAATCGGCACTTCGCCGGTTCGCAGTGCCTCCAGCTTTTTCTCGTCGTTATCGACCAGCACGACTTCATGCCCCAGGTCCGCAAAACAGGTACCCGTGACCAGCCCAACATATCCCGAACCAACAACCGCGATGCGCATTGCGAGCCCTCTCCTTAGACAGTTCGTTGCTGCACGTTCGGCTCGTCGGCGTGCAGTTGTTCTAACTCTAACAGCGTTTCCCGTTCTTTCCGCCGGCAATTGTTCGAACTGCATTGTGCAGGAACCAAGAATGGGAATATCAATCTCACAAGAACTCGTGATCGCTGTCACCGCCAGCCCACATCCTCGGGGCCAAAATGAAAGTCAGGAGGCATTTATGCCTATCCTGCTGGTTGCGCTTCTCGCGCTCGCCGCCTTCGGTGTGATCGGGATCTTTCTTGGCGCCGCCGTCATGCTCGAACAGCGCAAAATTCAGGGCAAACATCACGGCAAAGCTGCCTGATACGTTTGCACGAGTGTGTAGCGCGGGCACTCTTGCCCCGCGAACGCTCCGGTACCCTTCGGTCTGTTAGATCAACATATTAGTTCACACCGTAAGAGCTCCAGCGATCCTTCCGCTTCACGCGAAATGCGCCTATCCCGTACCTGCCGCTTCATGTCTCACAAAGTGGTGTCCCTTGCGTTCCGGACCGAGCATCACCACCACTGCCAGTAAAGTAATGACCGCGATCTCAAATCCCGCCAGCGCCCAGGAATATCCCCACCGGTCGCGCAAAGCGTATTCGATCGTGTTCACCGGCGACGCCACCAAAACTCCCAGTTGATAAGCTAGCCCGGGGATTAAGCCGCGCACCGCCGCTGGCGAAAGTTCGTTCAGGTGTGCTGGGATAATTCCCCATGCGCCCTGCACTCCCACCTGTATCAGGAACGCCCCTACGGCAAGCAGGGTTAGCGTCTTTCCGAAAGCCCACAGCGGAATCACGCACAACGCCAGCGTTGCTGCCAGCACCAGCGTCCGTCGTCGCCCAAGCGGCTCCGAGAGGCGTCCGAATATCAGCGCCCCGACCAGGGCTCCTACGTTATAGAAAATCGCGATATTGGCCACCGTCGACGTCGAAAATCCATGGGCGGATTCCAGGAAATGCGGGTATAGGTCTTGCGTCCCGTGCGACAGAAAATTCATGAGGGCCAGCAGTCCGACAAGGTAAAGGAACAACTTCCAGTTGGACGCCGCTGCTCGAACGATCGCCCCAAAGCCCGCCATGCGATTCTGTTTCCAGGCTTCCGTCTCCACCACTTTCCAGCGGATATAAAGGGCCAGAAGCGCAGGCAGTCCGCCCACCCAGAACATTGCCCGCCATCCCCACAGCGGCAACACGACTTTCGCCGCTACCGCTGCCAGCAGGTATCCGGATGCATATCCCGATTGCACAATGCCTGAGATCAACCCTCGCCGCTTGGGCGGAATACTCTCCATCGCCAGCGACGACCCCACGCCCCACTCGCCTCCCATGCCGATTCCGTAAATGGTTCGCAGCACAAGAAACACGGTGTAATTGGGCGAGAAGCCGCACAACAACTCCACCACCGAAAAGAACACCACGTTCGCCATCAGCGGCCTGCGCCGCCCGTACCGGTCCGCCAGCATGCCAAAAATCAGCGCACCCACCGGACGCATCGCCAGCGTCGCGAATGTCGTGAAGATAATTTTCGAGACCGGCACGTGAAACTTTGCGGCCAGTGTGTTGACGAGAAACACCGCCACGAAAAAGTCGAACGCGTCCAGCGTCCAGCCCAGGAATGCGGCGCTGCACGCATGCCACTGCTGCGAGGTTAGAAAGCCGTCCGAAGGACGTTCTGAGGTCACCGGCAATCTCTCCAAAATTGGCCATCAAAAAGCGTCAAGAGCCGCCAAAGCGTGCACAATCGCAGCATTCTAGCAGCAGAGCCCAGGTGTCGAAATATAGCGCCGAGAGCCCAACCCGCAATTGACTTCCCCTTCATTTCGCGGGAAACTCGCCTGTAAAGCCCCACGGACTGTGGACAAGCGCATGCTCCCGCACTCTAGGTCGAGGTCCGAGCCGAGCGCCAACGATTCTTCTCCGCTCTCCCCGTCCGATCTCGCGCGCCTTCTTGAGCACCACGTCCAGACTGGATTCCCGCCCGACCTTGCTCTGGATCTCGTCCTCAACGAACTCGTTGTCCGCGCTTCCAGCGTCACTCACGCCAGCGCCGCCGCTCTCGCTCTTATGCGTGGCGAGGAAATGGTATGCCGCGCCGCCACCGGACACCACGCACCCGATCTCGGGATCCCGCTCAACACGCGCGATGGTCTCTCGGGGGCCTGCGTCCGGTCCCGCGCTCCCCAACTTTGTACCGACACCGAATCCGATCCCCGCGTCGATCCTGCGATCTCCCGTATCCTGGGGATTCGCTCCATGCTCATTGTTCCCGTTTTCGACGCCGTGTCGGATCCGGTGATCGACAGTGAATCAGAAGACATGTTGCATCGCGGGCTGGATCCCGCTTTCACTGGCGCGAACAGCATCGGCGAAATCCATACACTCCAACTCACGGGCGTCCTCGAAGTTTTTTCGCCGCTGCCCAATGCATTCACCCAATCTACGCAATCTCTGCTGGAGACCTTTGCCCGCGAGTGTGCGCGCATTTGTCACGCCGCCGCGCATCTGCGCGCCCGTCCACCTGCGGTCCGCATCCCGCCCGAGGAAGACCTTATTCTTTCCGATGTGGAGCCCCTGGTGGGCGAGCCGGATCTAGTCTCGTCCCCAGCGGAGTTAAATCGGCGAGCAAAGGAACTGATCTTGCCCGCATCCCTCGCCGATAGTTCTCCGCCGACGTATGCGCAGTACCGTCAGCCCTACCAAGTCTGGACCCTCATCCTCGGAGGGCTCGCCATTCTGGCTGCCGCTGCTGTCAGTTTCTTGATTGGAACGCGAGTTGGCTGGATACCGGCGCCACAGTCCGGGTCTAGCACTCCGCAGTCTGCGCCCGCCTCGGCCGTGTCGTCCCCACTGGCGTCGGCTGCGAATTCGCCGCAAACAAAGGCGGCTCGGAAAACCTCAGCCAAGCCGCCAGATGCAGCTGCAGCCGGATCCGCCGACGAGCTCGTGGTCTACGAAAAGGGCAAAGTGATCTTCCGGGTGAAGCCGGCGCCTTCGTCCGGCGTGGCTCCCGCCACCAATTCTGCAACCGCTCACGCTGCAGAGGGCGCAGCCGCGATCGCCCATACCTCGTCCAGCCCGAACGGTTCACCGCACGCCGTCTGGCTCGGGCCAGCCCAGGCGGAAAGCCTATTGATCGATCGGGCCGAGCCTCATTACCCCGCCGAAGCGCTCGCCGCTCGTCGCGCCGGCGACGTCACCCTGGAAGTCCGCGTAGCCGAAGACGGAACCGTCTCCTCGGTGCGTACTCTTAGCGGAGACCCGCTGCTGGCCGCTGCTGCCACCCAAGCTGTCCGCAACTGGCGCTACCAGCCGTACCGTCCCAACGACCAGCCTGCTCCGTTCCAGACCGACGTAACCCTGACATTCTCTCTGCCCGACTGAGTCGTCAAGCCGTGATGCAAGCCAGGTCAGTTGCTCAAGAGTAAGCGAGCTCTTTGGCGCGCTGTACCGCCTTGACCACTGCCTTGATCAACGTCACGCGCAGTTTGCCTTCCTCCAGCTCCAGGATCCCATCGATCGTGCATCCTGCGGGCGTAGTCACCGCGTCCTTCAGCAGGGCCGGATGATCTCCCGTCTCTAGCACGACTCGCGCCGCGCCCATGGTGGTTTGCGCCGCCAGCAGCGTGGCAATATCGCGCGGCAATCCGACTTTTACGCCCGCCTCCGCGAGCGACTCGAGAATGATGTAGATATAAGCAGGCCCGCTCGCGGAGAGGCCAGTCACCGCGTCCATGTGCTTCTCATCGACCACCACGGTTCGTCCGACCGCCGCAAAGAACTTCGTCGCCGTCTCCAAGTGGTGCTTCTGCGCAAATTTTCCTTTGCACAGCGCCGTCATTCCCGCGCCCAACACACACGGAGTATTCGGCATCGCCCGCACCACTGCGACTTCCTTCTCCAGGCCGCGCTCGATCATGTCGGTAGGCACCGAAGCGGCTACCGAAATCAGCAACTGGTCGTGCGTCACTTCTTCGCGGATCTCCTGCACCACGTCGGCCACGACCTGCGGCTTCACACAGAGAAAAACAATGTCCGCGCCGCGCACAGCCTCGCGGTTGTCGGTTCCCGTATGCACTTTGAACTTGTCCTTTAACATGCGCGCACGCTCGGGATGCGCGACGGTTACCCAAGTCTGGCCAGCCTTCAATAAGCCATCGTGCAACAGCGACTGCAGCAGGATGGTCCCAAGCTTTCCCGATCCCAGAATCGCCACCTTCTTCTTCTTCCCGCCGTCACTGTTTCGCATAACCACCTCTCCAAACGATCTCAACGATCGGCTGACAAACGATAGATTGTGAGACTGCCAAGACTACATCATGAAGAAGATTCAGCCTTCATTCCAGTCGAAGTTTACTATTGGGTAATATATCCCCCCTCTTTTGATCTTTGAAAACAAAAGACTTAGGCCGTGTTTTCCGGCAGATCTTTGAAGAATAAGGACTTGCTTGTAACATATTGTTGGATCAATAACTTAGGATCGATCCAGCGATTATTTTGAAGTGTTTTCCGTTTGTATGTTATTGAGGAATAAATATCTTAC
>Ga0209698_10001165_pt1 | contig 30334 bp, 29 predicted proteins | sample LitLauG_LLR_2012_FD_187203 | JGI IMG/M metagenome (GOLD analysis project Ga0209698, IMG submission 187203) | Freshwater sediment microbial communities from Pennsylvania, USA - Little Laurel Run_MetaG_LLR_2012 (SPAdes) (version 2) | ecosystem: Environmental > Aquatic > Freshwater > Creek >... | reverse complement strand
GCCATGGCGATTCTGTTTCTGGCTGGGGTCACGACCGCGTACTGGGCCGAAGCCAAAGGCAACCCGCTGCTCAAGGGAGTCGATCAACACGCCAGCGCGATCCAGTCGGGCGGAAACATGGAAGGCAAGGAAGTGCGTTTTGGCATCGCCAACTCCGCACTGTTTGCCACCATCACCACCGACGCGAGCTGCGGCGCGATTAACGGCTGGCACGATTCGTTTACGCCACTGGGCGGCATGGTGCCGCTGGTCAACATCATGCTCAGCGAAACCGTCTTTGGAGGGGTAGGCGCCGGCCTGTACGGGATTTTGATTTACGTGGTGCTGTCGGTGTTCATCGCCGGACTGATGGTGGGCCGCACTCCGGAATATCTCGGAAAGAAAATCGAAGCCTACGACGTCAAGATGGCGATGCTGGTGACCCTGGTTTTCCCGCTGATCATCCTGGTCCTCACGGCGATTTCGTCGATCGCGGGCTTTGGCACGTCGAGCATCAGCAATCCTGGCCCACACGGACTCACGCAGATTCTCTATGCCTTCACATCCATGGCGGGGAACAACGGTTCCGCTTTTGGAGGACTGAACGGCAACACGCATTGGTACAACGCTTCGGGTGCAACGACCATGCTAGTCGGACGCTTTTTCATGATCATTCCCATGTTGGCAATTGCTGGCAGCCTGGCGCGGAAGAAATATGTTCCACCTTCGCTCGGTACGTTTCCGGTGACCACGCCCCTGTTCTCGGTCCTGCTGGTATCGGTGATCGTGATCGTCGGGGCGCTCACTTTCTTCCCGGCCCTTAGCCTGGGGCCCCTACTCGAACACCTGCTGATGATGGCGGGAAAGACTTTCTAGGGAATTCAATCGATGGCAGCGAAAAAGAAGGCAGTCTGGGATTGGAAGATCATCCAACGGGCGATCTGGGATTCGATTCTGAAGCTGAACCCGCGCAAAATGATGGGAAATCCCGTCATGTTTGTCGTGGAAGTCGGCAGCGTGATCACCACGGCTCTTTTGTTCAAGGGCGGCCCGGGGTTCAAATTCAACCTGCAAATCACGCTCTGGCTGTGGTTCACGGTTCTGTTTGCGAACTTTGCTGAAGCGATGGCGGAAGGCCGCGGCAAGGCGCAGGCGGATACGCTTCGCAAAGCGCGCTCGGAAACCATGGCCAATCGTCTTACGGGCAGTGGGGAGGTGGAGAAAGTGCCGAGTGCGAAGCTGCGCGCGGGTGATTTCGTGCTGGTTTCGGCGGGTGAAATGGTTCCGTCGGATGGCGAGATCGTCGAGGGCGTCGCATCGGTCGATGAGTCGGCCATTACCGGGGAATCGGCGCCGGTGATCCGCGAGTCCGGTGGCGACCGCTCGGCGGTAACCGGCGGGACGCGCGTTCTTTCCGATCAGATCAAAGTGAAGATCACCTCGAATCCTGGCGACACGTTTCTCGACCGCATGATCGCGCTAGTCGAAGGAGCGGAGCGGCAGAAGACTCCAAACGAAATTGCGCTCAACATTCTGCTTGCCGGGTTGACCATTATTTTCCTGCTGGCGGTCGTGACGCTGCAGCCGTTCGCAATTTATTCCGGATCGCCGCAGACGGTGTTTGTGCTGGTCTCGCTGCTGGTCTGCCTGATTCCGACTACCATTGGCGGCTTGCTTTCGGCCATTGGCATTGCCGGGATGGACCGGTTGGTGCAGCACAATGTGCTGGCCATGTCGGGACGCGCGGTTGAAGCGGCCGGGGACGTGAATACGTTGCTGCTGGACAAGACGGGCACGATCACGCTGGGCAACCGGCAGGCGGCGGAGTTTATTGCCGCTCCGGGTATTACCCAGGCCGATCTGGCGGATGCGGCGCAGTTGTCGTCGCTGGCGGATGAGACTCCGGAGGGGCGTTCAATTGTAGTGCTGGCGAAAGAGAAGTACGGGTTGCGCGGGCGGGAACTGGCGTCGCACGAGGCCGTGTTTGTGCCCTTCACGGCGCAGACGCGCATGTCGGGTGTCAATCTTGATGGCCGCGAGATTCGTAAAGGAGCGGTCGATGCCATCACGAAGTATCTGTATCAGCACGACACTGCGTTACCACGGGAAATCCAGGCTAGCGTGGAGCAGATCTCACGCTCGGGTGGTACTCCGCTGGTGGTCGCGGAGAATCAGCGCGCGCTCGGCGTGATCCATCTGAAAGACATTGTCAAGGGCGGCATGCGGGACCGCTTCGATCACTTGCGGGCGATGGGCATCAAGACCGTGATGATTACAGGCGATAACCCACTGACCGCGGCCGCCATTGCGCGCGAGGCGGGGGTTGACGACTTTTTGGCGGAAGCGACCCCAAAAGACAAAATGGATCTAATTCGCCGCGAGCAGGCGGAAGGGAAGCTGGTTGCCATGACGGGGGACGGCACCAACGACGCGCCCGCGCTAGCGCAGGCTGATGTCGGCGTGGCGATGAACACTGGGACGCAGGCCGCGAAAGAAGCTGGCAACATGGTGGACTTGGATTCGAATCCCACCAAACTGATCGAGGTCGTGGCGATCGGAAAGCAGTTGCTGATGACCCGCGGCGCACTGACTACATTCTCGATTGCAAACGATGTGGCCAAGTACTTCGCCATTATTCCGGCGATGTTCGCAGGCACGTTCCCGGTCCTGAACGCGCTGAACATCATGCGGCTCCAAACGCCGCAATCGGCTGTGCTTTCGGCGGTGATCTTCAACGCGCTGATCATTATTGCGCTGATTCCGCTGGCGCTGCGGGGCGTGAAATATCGCCCGATGGGAGCGGCGGTACTGCTGCGGAACAATCTTCTGGTTTATGGCCTCGGCGGAATCGTGGTGCCGTTTATCGGAATCAAGCTGATCGACATGTTCGTGACTGGAATCGGGTTGGCGTGAGGAATCAGCAATGAAAAAGAATATCCAAATTGCGGTGCTGATGACGGTGACGACCACCGTTCTTCTTGGGATTGTCTATCCGCTGGTGGTGACGGCCCTTGCACAACTTTTGTTTCGGGACAAAGCGAATGGCCAGCTGATCGTGCAGAACGGAACGACTGTCGGGTCGCGCATTATCGGCCAGACGTTTGCCGGCCCCGGCTACTTTCATTCGCGTCCTTCGGCGGCGGGCAATGGGTATGATGCCACGAATTCTGGCGGTTCTAACTATGGTCCGACGAATCAGAAGCTCATCGACCGCGTAAGCGGAGACCTGACGCGGATTCAGGCAGAAAACCCCGGTGTTCCCGTGCCGGTGGATCTGGTTACAAGCTCTGCATCCGGCCTAGATCCTGACATTTCGCCGGCAGCCGCCGCATTTCAGTTGCGTCGCGTGGCCTCGGAGCGGAAAGCGGCGGAAGTGGACATTGCGCGCCTTATTGAGGAGCATAGCGAAGGCCGTCAGTTGGGACTGCTGGGCGAGCCGCGCGTCAATGTGCTTGAACTGAATCTGGCGCTCGAGGCGCGCTACGGGGCGGGAAAGTAGAACGCACTCGTAACACTCTGTCCCGGCTTTCTTCGTGGCGCGTGTTGCCGGCGGGACGCCGGCGCTACTTGGCGCTACGCTTTTGGGGCGATGACCTGTAACGCTTGCGCCATGACCCGAATCTCCGCGGGAGTGGCGCACACGTACTCTCCATCCGCGTAGATGTCACAAGGCGTTTCTGTTTCTAGCCGTATTGACTCCGCTTTGGAATATGTGCTCTCGCGCAAGTTGAGGTGGCGGCCAAAGTAGACCGTCGGGAACAGGGAGAGCAGCTTCAGCTTGTTCACTTCTCGGATGAGGCACACGTCCAGCATTCCGTCGTCCATCTCCGCTTGCGGCGCGATCCTCATTCCGTCGCCGTAGTACTGAGTATTCGCGAAGGCCGCGAGCGTCGCAAGTATTTCGGACGACTGACTTGCGCTGCCGTTCTGCGTCGTGATCCGTAGACGGAATGGCTTGAATTTCAAGATCGTTGGCACGAGCCCGATCGCATAGCCCCCGCGAGCACGCAGCCAGCGTGGCATTTGATTGGCAAGCCGCGCGACCGCCGAGTCCAGGCCGCAACCGGCGACGCAGCAGAAATAATGATGTTTCTCCGGTGCATTGACCGGATTGATGATGCCGAGATCGATCGCTCGCGGTTCAAGATTGCCGGCTTCGAATTGCTGCCATGCCAGAAGGGAAGCAGCCACGGATCGAAGATGCAAGGCGCGGGCAAAGTCGTTGCCGCTGCCCGCTGGAACGACCAGCACAGGAAGTTGCAGCCGCACCAATGCACCCAGATGGCGGTGAATCGTGCCGTCCCCTCCGAAGACGAGGATGGCCTCGGCGTCGCTGGGCGAACCGGGAAGGCCGTCGATCCACTGCGTCGAAGATCCAGCTTGAAATTGCTTCAGGTCTCCGGGTGAGGTCCCGAGGCCAAGAATGGCAGCGGCGCGCATGCGTGGAGCATTAGAACACAGGCGCCTTCGTAGCGCCGCCGCCCCCGGCGGTTGGCTTGCCCTGGGCGAAGCCGAAGGGTGGCGGCGCTACGGTATGCACTTCTCCATGAAGGTGACCAGATCTTTCTTCATCTTGTCGTGCTCGGCGCGGTCGATGTACACCATGTGGCCGGAGCTGTAGGTGGCGTAGGAAATGTTCTGCCGGTACTTGGCGTCGAGATTCAGGTGGTCCATGGTCCAGTCGGCAGCAGCGAAGGGTGTAGCAAGATCGTAGTAGCCTTCCATCACCAGAATTTTCATGTAGGGATTCTTGATCATCGCCGAGCGCAGGCCGCCCGCCGTGCTCGGGAAGCCCGCTGCGGCGCTGCCCCAATCCCACTTCTGAAAAACGCTCTCGTCCCACGCGAAGACTTTGTAGGGCATGTCGGACTTGTAATTCAGCTCAGTGCGTAAATATTGATGGAACGCCGACGTGTAAGGCGGAAGGATCGCCGCGCTGGCCGGATCATAAAAAGGTTCGTTATCCGGGTCGGGGCTCGTGAAACGTCCATCGAGCCGTCCGCTGCGCAGTTTCTGATCGAGCAGCAGTTCGTGGGTGAAGGTAGGAACGTCGATGCGCAGGTTGTGTGCCTCGACCGCTTCCGGACGCAGGCCAATGTAGCGCGCCAACTGCTCGACCATCTTGCGGTGCTCTTCCGCTGTTAAAGCGTCGCCCTTGCTGAGGGCGAGCGCGTAGTCGTTCATCGACCAGCGCACGACTTCCGCGCGCGTCTTCGCCATATCTTGCGTGAGATCAGCGGCCAGTTTGTGATGGTACCCGGCGATCATGTTGAAAGTCGGGACGAGCAGAAAGTACGGCAGGTCGTTGGACTTGTTCCATTCGAGCGTCTGGAAATCGACGGCCATGGAAAGCAGGGTCACGCCGTTAAACGCGATCCCGTGATCGGCGAGATATCCGGCGATGCCGGCGGCGCGCGTGGTGCCATAGCTTTCGCCCAGCAGGAAAAGCGGCGAACTCCAGCGTTCGTAGCGGGAGATGTAGAGGCGGATGAATTCTCCGAAAGCCTGCACATCACCCTGCACGCCGAGGAATTTCCTGGTCAACTCGGCGTTGGCGGTGCGCGAGTAGCCCGTCGCCATCGCGTCAACCATCACGATGTCGCTCCGATCGAGCAGCGTGTCGGGGTTGTCTTCGAGACGATACGGCGCAGCCGGCATGAAGCCGTTCGCTTGCAGCACGACCCGCCTCGGCCCGAGCGCGCCCATGTGCAGCCAGACGGAAGCCGATCCGGGTCCTCCGTTGAAGGCGAACGTCAGCGGGCGCTTGCCCACATCCTGTGCGTCGAGCGTGTAGGCAACGAAGAACATCTCCGCTTCGATTTTGCCGTCACCGCGCTTGATAGGCAGGCGTCCGGCAGTGGCTGTGTAGGCGAGGTTCTTGCCGTTCAGCGTGAGCTGGTGGTGGGTGATGACAGGCGGAACTTCGGCGACGTCGTAGTGTTCTTCCTTGTCGGCGTCAGCAGCGGCGTCGGGCTTGGAAGGCTCGGCAGGTTTGGTGGCGCTCTCCGGCGGTTTGCTTTCGGGGGCCGCCGGCGCCGTGGAAGACTGTTCCTTGCGTGCTTCCTTCTTTTTCGCGGCGGATTGCTTGCTATTGTCGGGCGCCGCAGATTGCGATGAGGATTCCTGTTGAGCAAGTCCCGCCGTCCCCATGAGCACACAGGCAATCAACACGAGAACAATTCGCATACACTCTCCAAGGAGGAAATAAAGACTGGGTGAGAATTATAGCGGAGGGCCATTTGTGCCCCCGCCCTCCCCCGTGTCGCGACCATCGGCGAAGGATAACCACAGAGGGCACAGAGGATCACAGAGCACTCGGGTTCCCTGTGTGTTCCTCCGTGTCCTCTGTGGTTAAGCGTTTGATTGCGTCGATTCGCGAACCACGCCTACTCGTAGCGCAGGCTTTCGATCGGATCAAGCCGCGCCGCCCGGATTGCCGGCACCATGCCGCTCACAATTCCCACCAGGCTGAGAATGACGGTGGCAACCGCCAGGCTCCCGAGGTTGATTTGGAGGTGGATGTCCCCCGCCTGAAGGTTGTCGCCGAATGCGCTCATGAGCGGCAGTGCGCCCACGATCCACGATAGCAGATAGGCGATCCCAATCCCCGCCAGCCCTCCCGCAAATGTGATGGCCAGCGCTTCCGCAAGAAATTGGAACAGGATGTGGACTTTGTGCGCGCCCAGAGCTTTCTCCACGCCGATCTCACGCGTACGCTGCTGCACCGAGACCAGCATGATGTTCATCAGTCCGATGCCGCCGATGCCAAGCGTCAGCGCGCCGATGAAGGCGAGCAGTAGCTTCAGCGCGGTGGTCACGATGGTGAACTCGTCAAAGTCCTGTTTGAAATCGGCGATGAAGACAGCGCGGCGGTCGTCCGGGCGGAAGTTATGGTGGCCGGCCAGCACCGACCGCACCACGCGCGACAATTGCTGGTGGTCCTGGCCTTCGTAGTCCATGAAAATGCCGGTGATGTACTGCGTGTCGTAAAGATCGCCCATGGCGCTGAATGGGATCACGACCATACTGTTGTCGTTATTGTCGCCGCCCTGCACCTTGTGCTGATAGATGCCCACCACCTGAAAGCTCACGCCGTTGATGCGGATGCTCTGCCCGAGGGCCTGTTCGCCGGAGAAGAGCCTGCGCTTGGCCTCGTCGCCAATGACTACGACGCGCGCATGCTGAACCTCGTCCTCTTCGCTCAAGCCGCGGCCGGTAGCGATGGCGAATCCACGGATGCGCTCGTAAACGGGATACACCCCAGTGAGGAAAAGATTCGTGAAGGTGCGCGTGTCGTGTTGAATGGTTGTTCCTTGCTTGTCGAAGATCGGAGTGACACCTTTGACCATGGGTACTTCGTTGCGGATGTAGTCGACATCGGCGACCTTTAGCCGGATTTCGCTGCCCGCCTTTGATCCGCCAGCTTGGAGGGAAGTGCGGCCTGGGAATGCTCCAATCACGTCGGTCCCCCACGAGCTGAAGATCAGGTTGATGGCACGTTCGAATCCCGAGCCGAAGGCCAGCAGAATCACGACCGTCGCGATCCCCCACGCCATCCCGAGCATAGTCAACGTGGTGCGGCGGCGATTGTGCTGCATTGCGCCGTAGGCTTCCCTCAGCAGATCACTGGTCATGACCTACTCCTGGCGCAAGGCCTCAACCGGTTCCAGCATGGCCGCTTTGCGCGCCGGATAGATTCCGGCAATGATGCCGGCCAGCGCGAGTGAGAGCACGGCGCCGACCGCCGACACAGGGATAATCCTGGGCGTGTCGAATCCTTGCGGAAGTTGCACGCCCGAGAGCAGGCGGATGACGAGCATGGCGCCGCCAACCCCCACCGCGCCGCTCAACAACGTGAGAAAGGCGCCCTCCAGGAAAAACTGGAACAGGATGTTGCGGTGGGTCGCGCCCAGCGCCTTGCGGAGTCCGATCTCCCGCGTGCGCTCGGTAACCGCGACCAGCATGATGTTCACGATTCCGATCGCGCCCAGCGCCAGTGTTATCAGCCCCACTCCGCCCAGGAACCAGTCCATGGCGGTGAAGATTTTGCCCATGGTCTTCTGGTTCTTCACCGTATCCCACTCTTCCCAGGTGTCTTTTCCGGATGGATCGAACCCGCCATGATTGCGGGCCACGATTCGGTGCAGTTCGGCTTTCGCGTCTTCGTTTTCCTCGAAGCTGCGTGGCTGGTAGTTGATGAACGAAATCGCATTGCCTTCTTTTGAGTTGTTGCCCTTCAGCGGGAAAAGTTCCCGCATCGTGTTGAACGGAATGAAAATGCGAATATTAGTCGCATTCTGCTCTTCATGGCCGATCATCGATAGCACGCCGATCACCTCGAAGTGCACGCCGTTGAGCAGAATCGTATTCCCCACTGCCGGACGCCCCGGGAACATATTGCGCGTCATCTCGCGTCCCAGCACACATACGCGCCGGCGCTGGTCGTTGTCTTCGTCGTTGATCCACCGCCCAACCTGCAACGGGATGGTCCGCACCTGGCTGTAAATTGCAGGCACGCCCGAAACCTGTCCGTTGGTGCTCGTGTAGTCGCTCACCGCGCGGATATCATCGCGCGCGATCAGCGGGGAAATATGGATCGCGAGCTTCGACTCGTTCTTGATCGCCAGATAGTCGTCGTAGGTCAGATTGAACCACTTCATCGAAGAAAAGCTGCCTTCGACCGCGGGCGCGCGCCCGCCGAAAAAGAAGATGATGTTCTTTCCAAACGTCTCGAGCTGCTTGCGGTTGCCATTGCGGAAGCCTTCGCCCACGCCCACCAGCAACAGCAGCGAGCCCACTCCCCAGGCAATGCCGAACATCGTGAGAAAGGATCGCAGCTTGTGCGCCCAGAGGGTCCGCAACGTTTGGGCGAAGGTGTCCAGGAGCATGCGCATATTGGCACCCTGAGGCTCGACAGCGGGAAAGGAACAAACCCGAAGAAACGACCCACCCAGCTGTTATTTTGTTGGACTCAACCGAAGAGGAACGGTAAGCGGGGAATTTCTTGCGCGGTGGCCGCAGCCAATGCGGCCATAACAATTTGTTACTCCCTGTTGTGATTTCTCAATTCACAATTTGAGCATAGCCAATATGGTCCCATCTTCGATGTCGGCTTGCAGTTGGAACCCGAGCTTGCGGCAGATGGCCTGCATCTCGCGATTTTCCGAGAGGATAGTCGAAACCACGCTCGTCATATGTTCCTCGCGGGCGATTTCGATGAGCCGGTTGTACAGCTCCGTTCCCAGCCCAAGGTGCTGGAAGCGGTCGTCCACCAGGACGGCCATTTCCGCGTCGTCTCGTCCGCGGATTCGGCTCAGGCGGCCGATGGCGATGATCTCGGGATTGCCGTCTTCCTTCTTGTGCTCGACCACCAGCGCCATCTCGCGGTCGTAATCGATGAAGCAGATCCGAGTGAGCCGTTCGTGAGCGGTGCGCTGGCTGAGCTTGAGCGGCTGGAAGTAGCGCAGGTAAACCGTCCGCTCTGAGAGCGCCTGGTGCAGTTTGATGAGGAGCGGCTCGTCCTCGGGACGGATGGGGCGCACCAGGATTTCTTCTCCATTTTTCATTTTGCTGATCCGAACGTATTGCTTCGGGTAGGGCCGGATCGCGAGCCGGGGGAGTTGTTCGCGAGCCATGTCTTTCGGGTACGCGATCACGCGCGCGTCCAGTGCCGTCAGGCGGTCCGGCGAAGCCAGCAGCGGATTAATGTCGATTTCCTTGATCCAGCGCTGCTCCACCACCAGTTGACTGAAGCGAACCATCAATTCCTCGAGCGCTCCCAGGTCAATCGCTTTCCGCCCGCGGATTCCCTGCAACGCCTGGAAAATCTTGGTCTGTTCCATGAAGCGGCGCGCGAGCGTGGTGTTCAGCGGAGGCAGCGACAAAGCCCGGTCGCGAAATACCTCGACTAGCTGCCCGCCCGTTCCAAACAGCAGCACGGGGCCGAACTGGGCGTCTGTCGTGCTGCCGAGAATGAGCTCGTAACCTTCGGAGCGGAAGAACGGCTGTACGGTCACTCCGAGAAAATGTTCGGCGCCTGCCTTTTCGCGCACCGAAGCTTCGATCTCCGACCAGGCATTGCTCACTGCCGCCGCGCTGCTGAGATTGAGCTTGACGCCCCCAACTTCGGTTTTGTGCGTAATCGTGTGCGACAAGAGCTTGACGACGACCGGATATCCCAGTTCCTCTGCTTTAGCAACCGCTTCCTCGGCGCTGTGCGCCTCCAGCGTTGGGGCCGTGGGAATGCCGTAGCACGCTAGGAGTTCTTTCGATTCCGGCTCAGTTAGCAGCGTGCGTCCGCTCTGGCGGACAGCCTGCACAATGCCTTCGGCGCGCGCACGATCCGGACCTTCGGCGCCATGTGGCAATACGGGCGTCTCGTACAATCCGCGCAGCAGATAGCTGTATCGCCACATGTAGTAGAAGATCCGGGCCGCAGTGTCGGGATATGCGAACGTAGGAATGCCGGCGCGATTCATGATTTCTATGCCGGCGGTCATGTCTGCGCCGCCCATCCAGCAGGCGAGTACGGGCTTGCCCAGACCCCTGGCAAAGGGTACGAGCCGTTCGGCGGTCAGCGTAGGATGCGACATTCCCTGCGGACACAGGATGGCCAGCAATCCGTCGTTGTTGGTATCGGCTGCGACGGTTTCGAGCACCTTCGCGTACTTGTCGGGGAGCGCGTCCCCGAGAATATCCACCGGATTGTTGCGGCTCCAGTGCGGAGGAAGCAACTGGTTCAACTGATTCATGGTGGCGGCAGAAATCTCGGCCAACTCGCCGCCCGCGGCAATGATCGAATCCGCTGCCAACACGCCCGGCCCGCCCGCATTGGTTACCACGGCCAGCCGTGGCCCCTTGGGGCGGGGCTGCTTGGAGAGAACCTCCGCCATGTAAAAAAGGTCTCCGATGGTGGTGACGCGCAGCACGCCGCACCGCCGAAACGCTGCCTCCAGGACTTCGTCGCTGCCGGCGAGCGTGCCGGTGTGCGATGCGGCCGCGTGTGCGGCGGCCTCACTGCGTCCAGCTTTAATCACGATGATCGGCTTGTTCAGCGACACCTCGCGCGCGGCCGAGAGGAACGAGCGCGCGTCGCCGACCGATTCCATGTACATGACGATGGAGTGCGTGCGCGGATCGTTGCCCAGGTAATCGATCAGGTCGCCCCAGTCCACGTCGAGCATCGATCCGATCGAAACAAACGCGCTGAACCCGACCATTTCCTGTTGCGCCCAGTCGAGAATCGCCGTGCACAGTGCCCCGCTCTGGCTGATGAAAGCCACGTTCCCGCCGCGGGGCATGCTGTTCGAGGCGAACGTAGCATTAAGGCCGCTGATCGGATTCATCACGCCCAGGCAGTTGGGCCCAATCAGGCGCAGGTCGCTGTCGTACAGTTGGTCCAGAATCTGGCGCTCGAGTTCCTTCCCGTGTTCGCCGTGCTCTTTGAATCCGGCTGAAATGACGATCGCGCCGCGCACTCCCGCGGCGATGCACTGGCCGATGACGCCAGGGACACTGTCGGCGGGCGTGACGATCACGGCCAGATCGACCGGCTCTGGAATCTCCCCCACGCTGCGGTAGGCTTTGATGCCGAGCACGCTGCCGCGCTTGTCGCTGACCGGGTACACGGTGCCGCCGAACGGATTGCTGACCAGGCTCCATAGCACGGCCCGTCCGATGCTGCCCTGGCGGTCGGTGGCGCCGACCACCGCCACGCTGTGCGGGGTGAAGATCGCATCCAGCGGGTGTCCTTCGCTGCGCAATACGTCGTGCGCCTTGTCCTGGGTGGGACCGCGTCTCTGGTTTGTTCCAACCTTGCTGGCGCTCATGGAGTGTTAGTGTAAACCGGCTGGCTGGGACAGGTCTGTGACGTCATTCCGGGACCCAGCCCACCCGCACACGGTAGTACGTTTGACTTGGAAAAGATCTGAGTCTGGACTACAATCCTTTCGCCCAGGGGACATCCAAGCTTTGATTTCCGGGGATTCGTGTGTGTTCGCACGAAGCAGTTCACAAGGAGCGTCGAAACATGAAAAGGTTGCTAGCGTTGATGTTTGCTCTTGCCCTCTCCGTTTCAATGTCATCGTTCGCCTTTGCACAGGCAGGTGGTGACAAGCCGATGGACAAGAAGGAAGAGAAGAAGGACAAGAAGAAAAAGGCGGCCAAGAAAGAAAAGAAAGAGAAGAAAGACGAGATGAAGAAGGACGACAAGAAGTAAATTCGGCCGTCGCCTTTACCGTTCCACCCCGGCTTCCACGTCGGGGTTTTTCTTTCTTGGGGAGAACTGGGGGGCCCTCGTCTCCATCTCTGAACGTGCTAGAATTTGTTGCGCTGAAACGATTCCTCCGGCGCGATGTCGCACGCAATCTCTCCACGCGGACAATGACGGACTAAAACGTGGCCCAGAACCCTGATCCCCCGAGCACTCCCATTACTTATGCCGATGCCGGGGTCAACATCGACCGCGGAAACCGCACCAAGCAGCGGATTAAGTATCTCGCTCACAAGACCTTCACCAAGGGCGTGCTGAGCGAGATCGGCGGTTTTGGTGGACTGTTTTCGGTCGACAAGAAATATCTGGATCCAGTGCTCGTTTCGAGCGTCGATGGCGTCGGTACTAAACTGAAGGTGGCCTTCGAGATGAACATGCACCACACGGTCGGGGGCGACCTGGTCAATCACTGTGTGAACGACATCGCGGTCCAGGGCGCGGCTCCCCTGTTCTTCATGGACTACCTGGCCACCGGGAGGTTGGTCCCGGAAGTGGCCGAGAAAATCATCGAGGGCATGGCCGAAGCCTGCAAGCACAATGGCTGCGCGCTGATTGGCGGCGAGACCGCCGAAATGCCGGGTTTTTATCCCGAGGGGGAGTACGATCTGGCCGGATTCATCGTCGGTGTGGTCGAACGCGAAAAGGTCATCAACGGCAAGGACGTTCAGCCGGGCGATATCGTCCTTGGCTTGTCTTCGAATGGTTTGCACACCAACGGGTACTCTCTCGCCCGCAAACTGCTGTTTGAAATCGCAGGCTATTCTCCCGAAACCTTTGTTAGTGAAATCAAGAACAAAGTCGGCAACGAACTGATGCGCACTCATCGCAGTTATTGGCCGTTAGTGCGGAAGCTGATCGCAGGCGAGTGCGTCGCTGCTCTGGCGCACATCACCGGCGGCGGAATCACTGAGAATCTGCCGCGCGTGCTGCCGAAAGGGACAGCCGCAGTGATCGAACTGGGAACCTGGCCCGTATTACCGGTCTTCGAGCACCTGCAGAGACTGGGCAACGTCCCAGAGGACGAGATGCTCCGAACGTTCAATATGGGCCTAGGAATGCTGGTCGTCGTGCCCGCCAAGAAGTTCAAGAAGGCCGAGACTCTGCTGGAACGCGCGGGGGAGAAGTTCTACAGCGTCGGAAGAATCGTGAAGGGCGACCGGAAAGTGATGTACAGCTAGCCTCGGTGGTGAATAAGATGAACAATGAAGAATCTCGGCATCCTTCTCTCCGGACGCGGATCAAACTTCGTCGCCATTGCCGACAGCATTGACGCCGGCAGAATCCCCGGCGCACGGATCGCGATCGCGATTTCCAACCGTCCCGACGCGCCTGGCATTGAGACCGCAAGAAAGCGCGGGTTCCAGACCCTGGTCATTCCCTCTAAAGGTAAAGACCGCCAGACGCATGACGGGCAGGTCGTGGCCGCCCTTAAGCAGCACGAGGTCGATCTCATCTGCCTCGCCGGATACATGCGCTTGCTCTCGCCCTGGTTCGTGAGCCAGTTTCCGCAGCGGATCCTGAACATTCACCCCTCGCTGCTCCCGTCCTTCCCGGGACTCGAAGCCCAGCAACAAGCGTTTGCTTACGGCGTGAAAGTCTCGGGATGCACGGTACATTTCGTCGACCAAGAACTCGATCACGGAGCCATCATCGTGCAGAAGACCGTGCCCGTGCTCGAGACGGACGACGAACACACGCTCGCCGCGCGCATTCTCGAGCAGGAACACATCGCGTACACGGAGGCGATCAGGATTGTGCTAGATGGACAATCCGAGGTCGTTGGAAGACGGCTCGTGAAAGGTCAGACGTCAGAGGTTAGATTGCAGAAGTAAAAAGGTTTCAAAGATCGGGCGGTCCAACTCTGGAACCTTGAAACTATGCAACTTTGAAACCTTTTTACTCTACATAATCAGTTCGTTACTTCTCCGCACAATCGGGTGCTGCATCACCTCAAGCTCGTTCTTCACCAGGTTCAACCCGTACACGCACTCTTCGAACTTGTTGGCCAGCTGGGCGAACAGCGGCGCCACTTTCGCGTATTCAAAATATTCAAACTTCGAGACGATGTAGTAGCTTTCTTTCCCGGCCCTTACCCACTCCACCATGCTCTCCAGACGCTGGCGGCGCAGGCGGCTGTGATTGATGCTCTCGGGAAACATGCCGGCGTAGAACAGCGTAACGTCGCCAATGTGCTTGCGGACCTGGCGCTCGCGGTCGAAAGACGGCGCGGGCCCGTAGATCGGGTCCGACTCGATCAGCATCTCGCCCACATCGTTCAGCTGCTTTCCAGACGCATTGCGGATCTTCAACAGTTGCTCGGCGTCGCAGAATTCCGCGAGCAGTTGCGCGACGTAGCTGACCACCTGCGGATCGCGAATTCCGATCTCCTGCGCATAATGGCGTCCTACCAACTCAACGAATAGCTGCTGCAACGGATGCGTTTCCGGAATCATGTTCGGCCCCCACTTCTTTGCCCTATTTCACCCCGCGCGTTCTTATCGGAACAAGTGTCGTTGCGCATTAGATAACGTATATCTAATCTCAGCGCAAGTGACCTTCGAGCCCCTGCTTAATTAGAAGCGGGGGCACAGGGACGAGTTGCGGGCACTCTGTTGGCAGCCGACGGGGACGGCTGCTAATCCATATTGTGAAGAGTCCGGAACCAGCGTTTCTTCATCTATTTGAGTAGGGATGCAGGCAAAACGGAGGCAAAGTGGCACGAACCAACATTGCAAGCGGAACACCTTGGGAACCGGTGGTAGGTTACTCGCGCGCGGTTCGCGTGGGGCCTTATATCTACGTTTCCGGTACAACCGCGACTGGCTCCGATGGCCAGCTCATTGCTGGCGACGCCTATGCACAGGCCGTCCAGACACTCCAGAACATCGAGAACGCGCTGAAGCGGGCTGGAGCCTCGTTGCACGACGTCGTCCGCACCCGTATGTTCGTCACCAACATCGCTGACTGGGAGAAAGTCGGCAAGGCCCACGGCGAATTTTTTGGAGAAATCCGACCGGCCACCAGCATGCTTGCCATCACAGCACTGGTGGCTCCGGACATGCTGGTGGAAATCGAAGCGGAAGCGATCGTGGCGGGTGAGAAGTGAATAGTAGCGCCGGCACCTTGCCGGCTGTCGCGGCGGGCGTCCTCGCCCGCCGCAGCTTCACGGGTACCAGTGATCACGCAGTCCGAAACTAGCGGCGGCGCGTTTTTTTCTTGGCCTTCTTGGTTCCTTTTTTCTTGGCGGCCTTCTTCTTGGCCGGCCTTTTCGCCGCTTTCTTTTTCGCCGCTTTCTTTTTGGCAGGTTTCTTTTTCGCTGCCTTCTTGGTTTTCTTCTTCGCGGGCTTCTTCGCTTTTTTCTTCGCTGGTTTCTTCTTGGCGGCGGGCTTTTTGCTCGGAGGCTTGCTCCCGCCACCGCTGCCCGACGGCGTTACGGGCACGGGCGCCATCGCGGGCTCAGGTTCCGGTTCGGGAAGTTCGTCGCCCTCTCCGGCTGGGGTGGGCTCTTCTTCCTCTTCTTCTTCCTCGTCGAAATCCTCTTCCAGCGATTCGCCATAAGAGCCGCTGTCGCCGTACTCGTCCATTTCGTCGTCCCGGCCGTAGAGTGTCGGATCATTGAAGCGCATGTGTCCTCCTGCCTATGTGCGGCCCCCGCGCGGCTTCGCGCTCGGGCCCAGGGAATATTAAGACTACGGTTTGTGAACCTGTCCCGCTTTGGTGAACGGGGCGCGATTATAGCACGGTCAGATTCACCGGGCAGTATCAAGCATTCTTTTGCGATTTGCGAGAAAAAACTTGTAAGTATGGAAATCGCCGGCGGGGACGGCGAATCAAAGGCGAAATGAACTGCAGGGCTGCCCGGTTATTCGTAGGCGAGTGCGTCGATCGGATCTTTCTGGGCCGCTTTGAACGCCGGATACAGCGCTCCCGCGATCGAACTGCCAACAGCGATCAGGGTGGCGCGCGCGATCCAACCCGGTCCCATGACCATGGGCGTCAGAGGCAGCCTGTGATGGATCGCTGCCCGAGCGGCTGTGCTCACGACGATGCCTAGGAGGATCCCTCCCACCGCCAGCAGCACCGTTTCCCGTAGGACTACATTGACGATGTACAGCCGCGAGGCACCCATCGACTTCAGGATCCCGATCTCCCGGGTGCGTTCCATGACCGCGGTATACATTGCCTGGAAAATTACCAGGACCCCGATCACCACCGAAATACCCACGACCACGCGGATAAACGTGGAAAGGCCGGGATAGTTGGTTGGCGTCATCATGGAAAGGTAAGTCGCCATCGAACTGGCCACGTAGCGTTCCATGCCCGGCACCTGCTTGACCTCGTCCACCACGGCCCCCGCGTTGGCGGGGTCGTCCAGTTTGAGGTACATCATCGAGGCCTTGTCTTTGCCGCCGGTAAGATCCTGCAGAGTGCTGAGGGGGAGGAATTTACGGCCGCCCTTGCCGTGTTCAACGATCCCGCATACCCGGAAGCTATTGTTGAGGATTTCGATGGTGTCGCCCACCTTCAAGTGCTTCGACTGGGCAACCAGATCGTCGACGATCACATCGTTTGGTCCCTGAAACGGACCGCCTTTCAGATAGTGAAAGCCGCCCGACATGCTCTCGTAGCTTGGCAGATCGATTCCAGCAATGACCTCCAGCGTGCCCACCGTGGAGAGGTTTGTAATCACCGGCGCAACGCTCTTTACGTGCGGCAGTTTGACAAGTACGTCGCGCACCTTGATGGGCATGGGAGCGCCTGTCAGGCCAACGATGAAAGACGATCCGGGAGGCAGCACGATCACATCGGCGCCGATTCCCGCTGTCCGGGTGCGTGTATCCTGCAACATCCCCAGCGAGAAGCCAACGATCAGCAGGATCAGCGACACCTCTAGCGCCACGGCCACAATGCTGATCAGCGAGCGCACCGGTCGATGCACCAGGTTGCCAACGATCATTCGGTTAATCATTTTCCGGGGCTACTTTCCGTGACCGTCGCCGTCCTTCGCGTCGGCGGACTTGGATTGGTTCAGGAGCACCACTTCCGCCCCCGGTGGTTGGTCCAAGGCAAATTGGTCGTCGGTGAGCGGGTGATTTAACTCCAGCTTCAGGACGTTCAGGGTGAGGTCGTACCCCTCCCGCAACCGCTCGATCTCAATCGTACTCGGGAACTCGATGCCGGAGTACTCCTTGTAGTCTTGATAGTGCACGTCCGTGATGACATTTCCTTGCTGGTCATAGATTTGCTGCCGGTGTGGCAGCAGGTCACTTCGGCTGAACTCAATCTTGCGCGACAGGAACCAGCCGTTCGTCCCCTTGCGGATGACGGCCAACTCGTAATCGGGTTGCTCGACACGATGTCTCTTCGCGTCCAGCACCATCTCATATCCTTTCTCGAGCACAGCGATTTCGTCGGGTCCGATCTCGCGCAGCAGAAGGGCTTCATAAATATGCTGGGGCCGCAGATTTTCCAGGCGCTTGTCCGGTTGGTAGTTCTCGAGGCTGTTCACGCCCACCACAAACTTGTTCTTGGGAGGAATCCAGAGCTTGAATTCCTGGCCGTTGCTGACCATGTCAAACGCCGTATTTCTTACGACCGGCATCAGGCCTTTCATGCGCAACATCGCCGGCTTGCGCGCCAGTACGTAGCCCCGGATTTCCTTGTAGTCGGTGACCTCTCCATTCTTGGGGTCACTCGATGAGGTGTCGATGTCCACGGTTGCCTGCAACGACCGGGTGGCGGCGGCCTGGGAGTTGACGTAGTCGATCAGCTGCTCCTGGGTCGCGCCTTTCAGGGGGGCGTCGGAAAACTGACGGTCCAGCTTGCGCGTCCGGAACAGGCACCCGCTGGTAGGAAGAGTCGCCGCGGCCAGAGCAAGCGTGAGAATCAAACGTAGATGAAGGCGATGCATTCCTTAATACCGGACCCAAGCTCCGTCTGTTATCTGATTAGTATAAGGCAGCGGAAGGTTCAGCGCTCAGTGCGGCCGAGGGTCCGCCGGTAGGCTGTGACGTTGCGGTTGTGCTCTTGGAGGCTGCGGGCGAAGCGGTGGTGCCCGTTGCCATCACTCACAAAATAAAGGAATTTCGTGCTCTCAGGGTGTAGCGCCGCTTCCAGAGCGCTCCGTCCGGGATTGCCAATCGGCCCGGGGGGCAATCCCGCAACCCGATACGTGTTGTAGGGCGAATGGACCGACAAGTCGGCATGGCGCAGGCTTCCCTTGTAGGTACCTGTCAGTAGCTCGGCATAGATTACGCTCGGATCCGCGTCGAGCGCCATCTTCATCGCCAGCCGGTTATAGTAGACGCTGGCCACCCTGGGTCGCTCTTCCGGCACGGCCGTCTCTTTTTCAACGATCGAGGCCATCGTCACCCTGCGGTGCACGTCGGTGTCTAATCCAATCTGCTGAGCCACTTGCCGGAACTGGCGGACCATCGCCCCCACCATCTCTTCCGGAGTCTGGGTCCGCGTGAACTCGTAGGTGTTGGGGAACAAATACCCTTCCAGGGACTTTGCTTCCGGAGCCAGATCGGCGATCAGCTGGGTCCTGGTCTCGGCGACCCCGACAAAATCCTCCGCCGATCCCAGCCCGGCGTCTTCCATGACCTTGGCAATGTCGAACATCGTGTAGCCTTCCGGGATCGTGACCGTGTGGAAGTACACGTCGCCGCGGGCAATGCGGCCATAAACCTGAGGCAGGCTGGCCTCCCGCTCAAAAACGTACTCTCCCGCCTTCAGGGGAGGCTTCGGATGCAGCGAGTGCCAGAGCCGAAAGGCGAGGGCGCTGCGGATCACCCCGGCCTTCTTGAGTTCCGCACCAATGCGCCGCGTGGAGTATCCGGTGTGCAGCAGCACCGACTGAGTTTGAGCCGGCAAAACTGGGGCATACACAGCCCACCAGACCCACCCTCCCACCGCCAGGGCGGCAAGCAAGAACAATGTGAAAAGTGTCCGCAAGTTTTGGATATAGATGCTGCCTACAGAATGCAACAAAGAAAGCCGGCAGGGGAAGCTCCCGAGAGTAACCGAAGGATTGTGTAGCGCGGACACTCCTGTCCGCACCCGTCTGCAGTGTGGACGCTGGCGGGCACGCGGACAAGAGTGTCCGCGCTACATCACTCCCCGAGCCAGTCCGCATAAGGCTTCATCGACTCGACATGATCAAACACAATCTTGATCGCACCCGTGATGGGGATGGCCAGCACCAGCCCGATCGCCCCCCAGATCCACCCCCAGAACAGCAGCGCGATCGTAACCGCCAAGGGATTGAGTTTCAGACGGCTTCCCAGCAGCTTCGGATAGAAAACGTTCAGCGCCAGAAGATGCATGCCCACAACCGCAAGGACCACCAGCAGGAGGTCTCCCGCTTCCAATTGCCCCAGCCCGACCAGGATCGGAGGGAGCATCGCCAGCACCACCCCAAGGTAGGGCACCACACTCAGAAAGCCGCTCAGGAACCCGACGAAGTAGAAGAACGGGACGTGCAGCCACCAGAAAATCGCTACGCTCACCCCTGACACCAGCAGACCGATCAGCAGGTTCCCCACAATGAAGCTCTGCAGCATCTTGCCGATCAGTCCGAGTGTCACGAAGGCCGTGTGCCGGTGCTGCAAAGGAAACAGCATGACCGTGGCCGACCGTACATGGTGCCGCCAGGTCAGCAGAAAATACGCCAGGAACGGAATAAACGATGCCGCCAGCAGGATGTCGGTCACCGTCCCGACTCCGTGCGTCAACACATCCGTCCAACTCGTTACTGGACGGACGGTCACCACATTGGTCGGCTGCGGCTCGCTCACGGCTTCTCCGGACTTTTCAAACCTTTCCGCTTGCTGCCGGAAGGGCTGCAGAATCGAGCGGATCTTCTGGGAGTACGTCGGCAGCGTGTCCACGAAAATGACAGCCTGGTTGTAAGACGCCGAAGCAATGCCGTATACCAGAGCCACCAGCAGGACCACGGCAATCAGTGCTGCCAGCCCCCGCGGAATATGGAAATACCCCAGCGCCTCAACCACCGGAGACAGCACGAAACTGAGCAAAATCGACAAGAACAGCACCGCCAGCACCGACTCCCCGTAATAAGCGAACGCCACGATCAAACCGAGACCAAGCAAGGTCAGCGACCAGTGGTGTTTGCGGGGTGTCTCGGCGGTTTCCATCGTCGGTGGACCGGCCCATCATTCTGCCTGAGACAGAGCGCAATTGCACGAACGAAACAAGGGAAGTCAGAAGTAAAAAGTCAGAAGTAAGAAGTCAGATTGAAGAAGTAAATCCTGCTTCTACGGCGCTACTCCGTTTGAGTTTTTACTTCTGCATTCTGACTTCGTACTTCTGACTTCCCTTGACTCCCGCCCTTACCCCCGGCAATGATCGTTCGATGCCTTTGCCCCGTGTCCTCGCTCTCGATGTCGGCTCCAGGAGAATCGGGGTCGCGGTTACCGACCCGCTCGGCATCACCGCCCAAGGATTGGAAACCATCCAGCGCCAGAACAAACGGAAAGACATGGAAACTCTGGGGCAACTGCTGAAGGATTACGAGGTGCGGGAGGTCGTGGTCGGACTTCCCCTCCGGCTGAGCGGCGCCGAAGGAACGCAGTCCGAGAAGATGCGCCGCTTCGCCAGCGACCTGGAATCGCATTTCGGAGTCACCGTTCACCTATGGGACGAACGCTGGACCTCAACCGAGGCCAACCGGTTCCTGCGGGAAACCGAAATCTCGATAGCAAAGCGGGGACGCGCCGTCGACCGCATGGCGGCAACGCTAATCCTTCAGTCCTGGATGGAAGCAAACAAGCGGTAAGAGTCAGGCAACGGCCGGTCTGAGCGGGTTTTACTTCTGCAATCTGACTTCTGACTTCAGCATTTTCACGAAGCCAGTTCCCCCAGCTCGGGGAACCGCAGATTGCACTTGATCAGGGCTTTGGTCAAAACCTGCTCGATCTCAGACTCCTGGCAGTTGCGCGAGATAGCCAGTTCGCTTACCAGCAGGTAGCGCGCCCGCTCCAGCATCTTCTTTTCCCGGAACGAAAGCGACTTCCCCTGGTTCAGGAGCAGCAGGCTCTTGAGCACGGCCGCGACGTCCACCAGTGAGCCGGTGCGCATGCGGTCGGAATTCTCCTTGAAGCGGTCTTTCCAGTCCGCCGGGTTGATGCATTCCCCGGAAGAGAGATAGTCCACAATCTTCTGGACCTCGCCATTCCGCACCACAGGGCGCAGTCCAACATTGCCCACATTGTGGAATGGGATCATGACCTTGAGACTGCTGGCCGCAATTTTCAGGAGGTAGAACTTTTCGACCGCTGTACCAATGGTACGGCTGCTGATCTGTTCGATGACTCCGACACCATGGTTGGGATAGACGACCTTATCGCCGATGTGGAAAACCCGTTCACCGTTCATGGAGGGAGGCCCCACCCTAGGGCTCGGAGAACTTGTTTACAGTCTAGCTGAGGCGCGTTCCTGAGGCAACCTAATAGCCGCGATTGCTGGTCTCAGCGCAGGTGCGAGTCGTCCAAAAATCAGGCGAGTTGAGCTAAATCATGTTTAATGAATGCCTTGTACCGCAGCCACCTTTGGCGTCCGAACCCCTCCGCGAGCCCACAATCCTCTCCGCCGCGGGTTTATAATGCCGGAACGTCATGACGGAGCTCATCAAGAAGAAGCTGCGGGACGAGCTTACGACGCTCGAGTACGAATTGGCTCACGATATTCCCCGAGAGCTGAAGAAGGCAGTCGCCATGGGCGACCTCAGCGAGAATGCCGAATATCACATGGCCAAGCAGCGCCAGGAATACCTCAAGGCGCGCATTCGCCAGCTGGGGAAACGGCTGGCCGACCTGTCCCTGATCAACATGAGTAATATCCCGAGGGACAAGGTCGGGCTGGGGTCAACCGTCAAAATCTACGACAGCACCAAGGACGAGGAAATCGAGTACAAGCTGGTGACCAGCGAAGAAGCGGACGTAGCGGCCGGAAAGATTTCAACCACCTCGCCGATCGGGCGAGCCATGCTCAATAAGAAAGTCGGCGACACCGTGGTGGTGGTGTCCCCCAACGGCAACCGCGAGCTTGAAATTCTGAGGCTTTCCACCATCCACGACGAGGCCGGGGACGAGCCGGAAGCGAAGGCGCAATGACCTGGACCAGCGCGGTCGGCCGGGTCTGTGGGGGATTGCTCGACGCGATTGTGCGCTTGCTGGCTTTGACGCGCATCAACCCCAACCTGCTCACAGTGATGGGCCTGGTGGTCAACACCTATGCGGCGTTTCTGTTTGGCTACGCCACCGGAGAAAACCAGCGCCGCATGTTCCTCTACGCGGGGCTAGTGATTATCGGGTCGGGATTCTTCGATCTGGTGGATGGCCGCGTTGCCCGCGCTTCGAACAAGGTGAGCCTGTTCGGCGGCTTCTTTGATTCCGTCGTCGATCGCTACAGCGACGCTTCGCTTTTCTTCGGGTTGCTCGTTTTCTACGCGCGTGGCAACCGCTTTTTCTACGTCGTGCTGACCGCGCTGGTCATGATCAGTTCCATCATGGTGAGCTACGCTCGCGCCCGCGCCGAGTCGCTCATTGGCACGTGCCGGGTCGGCTTCCTCGAACGCCCCGAGCGCCTGGTGCTGCTGATCATGGGAGCGCTGTTCAACGTGATGGCCCCAGTGCTGTGGGTGATCGCAGTACTCTCGACCATCACCGTCATCCACCGCATCACCTATACCTGGCAGCGCACGAAAGAGATGGAAGCCGCAGCACCCGGCCGCGCCGCCTGAACTACCGGGTCCGGAACACCGTAATAATTTGTCATCCCGAGCGAGTCGAGGGACCTTGCGTTTCGCACGGTGTCCCATACCAGTCAGCCGCTGAGCTCGCCGCCAATGCTAGACTACTTCCCGCAACTTCCTGCAAGGACTGACAGTGCCAACCAATCCTGTTCTGGTTGTTCATGGCGGGGCCTGGGCGATTCCTGATGACATGGTCGAGGCGCACCTGAACGGGGTGCGCAACGCCCGCGCCGCCGGATGGCGCATTTTGGAGCGCGGAGGGTCTGCCCTCGACGCCGTCGAGGAAGCGGTGGTCGTTCTTGAAGACGACGAAACCTTCGACGCCGGCCGGGGCAGCTTTCTCAACCGTGACGGCAAGGTGCAACTCGACGCCTTCATCATGGACGGCGCTACCCTGCGCGGCGGCGGCGTTGGCTGCGTCGAGCGCCTCCGCAATCCAGTGCGCGCTGCCCGAAAAATTCTGAGCGACAGCCCGCACGTCTACTTCGTCGCCGAAGGCGCCGAGCGCTTCGCCGCCGAGCACGGCATCCCACTCTGCAAGAACGAAGACCTGATCATTCCCCGGGAAGTCGCACGCCTGCGGGAATATCAGTCACACCTGGAAGAACACCGGGCCGATCTTTTCGCTCCCACCATCTCGCATGACACGGTGGGGGCGGTCGCACTTGATCGCGACGGCAACATTGCGGCCTCGACCTCGACCGGCGGCACGCTCAACAAAGACCCCGGACGCCTGGGCGATTCATCCCTGATCGGATGCGGATGCTACGCGGACAATGCCAGCGCCGCTGCGTCCACCACCGGTTGGGGTGAGCCCATCATGAAACTCGTGCTCGCGAAGTGGGCGGCCGACCGCGTCGAGTCCGGCAGCCTGCCCGAGTGGGTCGCCAAGGAAGCGATGAACTATCTGAAGCAGAGGGTTAACGGCCACGGCGGCATCATTTTGCTCGACGTCCAAGGCCGCTTCGGAATCGCGCACAACACCCCCCGCATGGCCTGGGCATTTCGGACTGTGCAGCACCAGGAAGCGGGTATCGAGCGTCGGTGACTGAACAGCCAGAAGTGCCCAGGAACGGTGTGTCGATGGAGAGCGTCCAATGGCGTGAGTATCTTAGCAACGCAATTCGGTACTGGGAGCCCCGGCGCATTCTGTACAACCTGCTGCTCGCGGTCGTTCGTGCTCATCCACTTTGTAAGGGAACTGCCATTCTCGAAAACCGTTCTCGAGTTCAACACGCTGCTGCTCCTGTTCCTCCTGGCAGTGCTCGCGAACGTTGCCTACTGCGCGGCCTATATGCCGGATGTGTTTGCGCAGATGTCGGGCGTGCGCGATTCCTGGTTGCGCTATCGATGGGTGGTGTTCTTGATTGGCCTTTCATTCGCGGCCGTGCTGGCGCATTTCTGGTCGCTCGCGACATTCGCGCACAACGTGAAATAGAAACAGACAATCTCTAAGCGATGCCTCTTGACCGCTGTCCTTCAGGATTTATCTGAGAACTGAGAACTGAGAACCGGGAACTGGGAACGGGGAACTCGTCTTCAAAACTCCAAATGAAGCCGCAGCGAGGGCACCACTACCGGTCCGCGGTCGCGGTTGTATCCGGGATGGTTGATGTGCTGCACCCCGGGAGCGACGTAGATTCCACGCCAAACGTGCGCCGTGTAATACGATTCGACAATGTTCTCCCGCCCGTAGTGCAACCCTCCATCGCCCAGCAGGAAACCGTCCCCGCCATGTGCCAGGTACGCCTGGTGATCCCTCTTGATGCCGTTCGACACGAAAGCAATGCCGGCACGGTCCTGCTTCCGGCGCCACTGAGCGCCATTCACCCCGATGCCCTGGTTGAAGGTCGAGTCAATCTCGGTGTAGGCAAAGGACTCGGTTCTTCCATCCTCCCATCCCCAGCGGGCATATGCCGTGAAGTTCCGCGCGAGATTCTGTTCCAGGTTGACGCCGAAACCATACTTGCGGGTAATGTGCCAGGGGTGGTTTGTGATGTTCGGAGCCACGCCCGGTTTCGCTTGAGCAACCGCATCGCGATAGATGCCCATATTCGCGTAGTTCGTGTACGCCAACAGGCGAACGACTCCGGATTTCCTCGGTACGACGCCCCGGCGCAGCTCAAATTCCCAGTTCTCCGCATGAACCTGCCACGGCCGCCACACCAGATCGATTCCGTTCGCGACCTTGGGCATGAGCCCCTCGCCAAATCGGAAGCCCCAGTTGCGGTCCTCATAATCTGCTGTGAAGCCCACGGTATAGCCGCGCGTGTCGGCGGCATAGTCCCAAGCGCCGTTCTGGTCCACGGACCAGTTGGTGAATTGAAAATGCGTGTCGGAGCCTGCCGAATTCAGATCAAGAAAATCCGGCATGCTGAACTTGCCAAAGCGGATTTCCAGGCGCCGCCGTGGCAACTCGTCGAACAGCGATAAAAAGCTGCGCTGGTTTTCAATCTTATCCTCGCTAAGCGCGAACACTTTGTGGATCATGCCGCGCCCAAGGTAGGGTGCTTTGCTCAACGCCGGATTGCGCACGATGTCCAGGTCCGTATTTCCAGCCAATCCAAGTCCGGTGCTGAGCGCCGCGCCCCCCGCTTCTTCGATGTCCACCAGAAGTTCGGTGGAATTGTTGAGCCGCACGCCGGTGTAGAGCGTCATGACGCGCGAAGTGGCTTTTTCATAGCGCGGGCTAAGGCTATTCGGCCCGCTGTAGCCGGCGTGAAAATCGGGATGAGTCTGGAAGATGAAATTCATCTGCCCGGAGAGCCAGAAGCGCGCGTCCTTGAAATGCGGGAACATTGCTTCGGGATCGGCATTGGCGTCGCTCGGCGCGCCGGGCGGATCGTCCGCGTTCGCTGCTGGAGTGTTGCTCTTGGGCGGAGGAGCATCAGTCTGCTGCGCGCACGCCGGGATTAGCCACGTCGCGGCCATCATCAGCCACAAAATGGCCAACCTCCTTACAGGCTGGCCCGCCGAATTATGGTTCCGATTCCGCATTTCTCCCCACAGCGATCAAAATAGTATCTACACGCTCGGTTAACAGGACGTTACAGTTGCGATCCGAGCCGGGAGGCCCGGCGCGATTTACCCCCGACCTAATTAACGTAAGCATATCACAACGAGTTAACTATAGTTAATATAAACGCATACTCGTCTAGTCGAGTATGCGATGCTTCAGATTCATGACGTCACGATAGGGGACCACACCCAGAATGGTGTCGTTTTCGTCGGTGACGGGAAGCGCCCGGAAACCATAGCGGATGAACGCATCCGCCGCCTCCTTCATGGTGCTCTGGGGTTTGAGGCTGATGACGTTTTCGACCCTCAAATTACCCAACCGCACGTCATCCTCAGCCATAAACAACTCCTTGATGTCGATTACGCCCAGGAGTTTGTCGGCCTCATTCACCACATAGAAATACACGACCACATCCATGGATCGAGCCATTTCCCTGAATTTCCTGCGGGCCCGCTGCACCGTCATATCAGGCGGGCATTTGATGAACTTGCTGGTCGTGAAATCCAGAATATTGATTTCATGCTTCGCGAGAATCTCTTCGATCTTCGCAACCTTGGCCGGTTCCAGCAGACCAAGGATCGCCCTTCTCTCGGTAGCAGGCAGAACCGCCAGAATGTCGGCCGCCTGCCCGGAGGTCATCTCGCCAATGAGTTGTGCGACGCGCTCTTTGCGGAGAGAGAACACGATGTCGCGTTGCACGGCCGGGTCGATCTCCTCCAGCGTGTCGGATGCGTGTTCGGTGTCGAGACCTTCAAGTATGGTCACTCGCTGGTCACTGTCCAACTTCTCCACGATGTCGGCCAAGTCCGCCGGGTGGATTTCGGAAAGCTCTTCTTTCACGATGTTCAACTTCACGTTCCCATGGAGCGCTCCCAACTGGGATGAAAGCGGTTGAACATAAGACCAGGGAATCAACTTTTTCTTCGCTTCATCCGCTCGCTTGTAAAAATAGTCGGCCAGACCTCGAAATCCGACCTGGCGCAGCAGACCGTAGCGGCTGATGTCAACGTCACTGACATATAGACTGCCGTTCGTGCGGACCAGTCGAATGTCGTAGACCACTTCGACCTCCCGGTCCTCTGTGTCCAGCACTTTCTTGTCGATCAGGTAGTCCCGCAGCGGGACTTCGTCCGGACGCAGCTCCCGCATGTAGCTGCCGGGATCGCCGTTGTTCACGATGACCTCGCGCGGGCTGAACGATCGCACCTTCGAAAACGGAACGAGCAAAGACGCTTCACCGAACGGACGAGCAATCTGGAAGTGAGTGACTTCCGCCACCTTGCCTTGATCGAGCGCGATCACATCCTTCAGCTTGCCCACCTTCCGATCATTGAAGTACGCGTGCGCTCCCAGAAGATCGGTCAGGAAAAAGATCTCTTCTACGGAGTTTTTGACTGTGGTTATTCCGTTGTTCATGAGACACCTCGACCTAGTGCAGCAAAGGGATGAACTTGTAGATCATGATTCCGACCAGGAGCAACAGATAGAACCGGAGTGCACCGAGAGAGAACCGGACCCCGCGCGTCATCGCGATATGAGGCTTGGCGTACTTTTGGTTGATGGCCCGGACTGCTCCGGCCGTGTTGCGAAAGAAGCTAAGAATCATTGTTCTTCTCCAGGCAATTCCTTAACCACCGAGGATCTTCGGGAAAATCGCGCTGATCCCGTACAGAGTGGAAATAACGATGATCATCACCACGATTCCGATGTTGGCGACATTCTGAAATAACGTGTTCTTGTACTTGCCCATCGTCTCCTCGTTGTTGAGCAGCAAAATGAGAAAGACCAATGCTGCCGGCAGCAGCGTGACCGCGATGACTTGCACGAACAGAGTGATGAGCACCAAAGGTGCATGAGGAATCAAGACGACTGTTCCGGCCAGCAACAGGTCGAAGAAGTAATAGGCATAGAACCAGGGCGCCTCTTTCACCTTGTGGTTCAGGGAGTGCGCCCACCCGAAGACCTCGCCGAACGCCCACGAACTCGCCAGCGAGATGCAGATCGCGCCCAGGAACCCGGCGTCGAACAGGCCAATGGCCAGCAGAGCTCCCACATAATGGTTGATCGGCATGAAGCGGAAGGCCGCCGTGGCCGCGTCGTTGATGATCTGGCCCGGAAGCAGCGTGGCGGTCAGGATCACACAGCCTGCGGCCACCACCACCGTTAGAAATGAACCGACGGCAGTGTCAATCTTTCCCCACATCATGTCTTTTTCCTGCATGCCCTTGTCCACCACCGCGCTCTGCTGAAAGAAAATCATCCAGGGAGCGATGGTGGTGCCGATGTTCGCCATCAGCAGGAAAAACAGAGCGTTGGTAAGTCCTCCCGGCGGGAACTGCGGGATGAAGCTGCCGTGCAGGATCTTGTCCACCGGCGGGTTGATCATCAACGCGGCCGGAATGTAAACCAGGTTCAATCCGCAGAACAGGAGCGCAGCCTTCTCCCAAGTCCAATAGCGCCCCTGCAGAACCATCGTTCCCATGAGGATCCAGCCGGCAATCACGGTCACGATGGGCGGCACGCCGAAGATGCTCAGGGCCGCCGTCATGCCGATGAACTCTGTGATCATGGTGAGCCAGTCCAAGAACACCAGGTCCACCAGCGAGAACCAGCCCCAGAAGGAGCCGAAGGAGTGAAAGATGGCCTCAGCGTGTCCGCGTTTGGTGACTGCCCCGAGCCGAACGGTCATCTCCTGAACGTAATAAGCGACGGGCCCCAACAAGATCAGGAACCAGATCAGGTGGAAGCTATACTGCGCGCCGGTGGCCGTGTAGGTGGTAATGCCACCGGCGTCGTTATCGGCCACCATGACGATGATGCCGGGACCGGCGATGATAAGGTACAGCCGGATCGTCTTCAGGATCTTTTTGTACCGGTAATAGAGTTTGGAAAGAATATTCACGGGTCTGGCCTCGACGAATCAGAAAATCAACACAGCAAGCTGGACTTAGGACCGTGTTTCGCTAACGAACGGAGCGATAATCCAGCGCATCCGGAGTCTTTGTTCGCCATGTTCATCGGTGACTACGGCCCATCTTCTGCTCAGCGGCTGCTGTAGGGCTCTGCCGTGGTTGATGCCTCTGAAATTGGAGTCCTCGTACCGAACCGCCGCCACGATCGGCCGTGTCGTTGTTAGTTGAATGGCCATTCCGATTGCGCACATTGTCTGCTCCCTCCTTGCCGTTGTGACCTCTCCGCTCCCGCCGCATTTCTCGTACCACCTGCGCCGTTACCGGTGGTTGCGAGCGCGATCCCGATTCCTTCGCTGCCGTGCCAGGGTTGCCAGCTTGGAATCTCCGCGCATCTGATGAAGCAGAATGCCCAGAAGAGCTGCACAGCATGGAAACAAGGCCAGCAAGATCCAGAACTTAAATAACCAATGCACGGGGTACTCCCGTCGCGCGGACTGCGACCATCGCCTTCCGCGCAATCTGCTTGCGACGGAGTCGTGCCGCACTTCGCGGTTTCAATCTTGCGGAAGAAAGAAGAAGTGTGCCGGATGGCACAGGCCTCGATCCCTCGCGTCTTCAGTTGTCAGTCAGAAGAAGCAGAGGTGAGGCGACAGGCAGGATGCAGAGGCTTATCGGGACACCTGAGCGGTTCTTCTACACCGGAATGCCGCCGACCGTTGTCGGAGGCCCATACCCACTGCTGGTTTTCATAGATCCTTTTGTTAGTCTGAACGGGAGGTCTGGCATTCCCGCTGAGAATTGTATATCATACCCCCCTAGGGTACTTGTCAAGAGAAAAATACAGGAAAAATTGAAAAATTTATGAAAGACAAACTCCCGGAAATCTCGAAAGAAAAACAGAAACTGCTTTCCCGGATCAAACGCATGAGCGGGCAAATTACTGCGGTCGAGCGCGCCGTGACTGAGGGAGACGAGTGCGCCGACATCTTAATGTTGCTGGCGGCGATTCGCGGCGGCGTCAACAGCCTGATGGCGGAGATCCTGGAAGATCACATCCGGCTGCACATCACACATCCGGATCGCAGCACCGAGTCGCCGGAAGAACTGACCGAGGATCTGATTAGCCTGGTGCGCGCGTATCTGAAGTAAGGGTCTAGATTTTGAGAGGGCAACGCTGGAACGGGCCCAAGCCAGGATCACGCTCGGGAGAGCGGTTCCGACAAACTAAAAAGGACAGCCCGGAGCCCCCCGAAGCCGTCCCTGATGAACCCTCCCGGTTAGAAGGGCGTTGCAAACCAAGCTAGCGGCGCAAGGTTGCAGGAGTGTTGCGATTTCATGAATATCCTGTGAATTCCCCCCGCCCCCATGCCAGCCTC
>Ga0209698_10001164_pt1 | contig 30344 bp, 23 predicted proteins | sample LitLauG_LLR_2012_FD_187203 | JGI IMG/M metagenome (GOLD analysis project Ga0209698, IMG submission 187203) | Freshwater sediment microbial communities from Pennsylvania, USA - Little Laurel Run_MetaG_LLR_2012 (SPAdes) (version 2) | ecosystem: Environmental > Aquatic > Freshwater > Creek >... | reverse complement strand
CGTGGCATTGGCTGCGAGAAGCTGGTGCACGAACGTCGCAATCTGGGCGATGCCGGCTGGCGTCATCGCCCAGATTGCGACGTTCGTGCACCAGCTTCTCGAAGCCAATGCCACGGGACTGTACCGATTCGCGAGTGAACACCGAGGTGCCCTGGCCGCGACACCCGCCGGCTCCTCGCTCGCGACGACCCCCTCGCGCGACGCGCCGGGTCTCCTCTCGCGAGGCGTGCGGTGACCCGCTTCGACCTGACGGCCACGTCCTCCTTCGAGGCCTCGGGGGGGCGCGAGAACCCGGCCTTCGTGTCGCAGAAGACGAGCGACGTCGCACCAGCGCCCAGCAACTGGCCACTCATCCCCTGGCCCCGGGGTCCCCTCAGCGCCGCCGTCATCGACGCGTTGCGGAGCGAACCCGGATCCCTCGGGCCCATGCCCGACGTGCACGTGGCCGACCCGCTCACGAACGATGACTTCCAACTGGCCCTGTACCTCTGCTACGAGGTGCATTACCGCGACCTGACCGGACTCGACTGGGAATGGGACCTCGACCTGCTGGCCTTTCGTGCCCAACTCGAGGAGGCCTTCGTCGCACAACTCCACGAGCAGATCTCCACCCATTCGCGACGGGTCACCCTCGACGTGCCCGTGGAGATCGACCGATTGATCTTCGCGTCGCGACGCCCCTCGATCTCCTCGTACTTCACCAAGGACGGCACCCTGGACCAGATGCGCGAGTTCTGCGTGCACCGTTCCGCGTCACACCTGCGCGAAGGAGACCCCCACGCCTTCGCGATCCCGCGCCTGTCCGGTGACGCCAAGGCTGCCCTGGTCGAGATCCAGTTTGACGACAACGGCGCGGGCAACACGCACTCGACACCCTCGTCGCTCTTCGCCGCGACGATGACCGCCCTCGGGCTCGACGCGTCCTACGGCTCCTACGTGGAGATGCTGCCCGGGGTGACGCTGGCGACGGTCAACCTGGTGTCGATGTTCGCCCTGCACCGCAAGTGGCGCGCCGAGCTCGTGGGCCAGTTGGCGGTCATGGAATTGACCTCGGTCGGACCGATGGAGCGCTACAGCCACGCCCTGGAGCGACTCGGCGTCGGCATCGAGGGCCGGCGCTTCTACGACGCCCACGTCGATATCGACGCGCACCACGCCGAGGTCGCCCGAGGGCGGATGGTCACCGGACTCTTGAGCACCGATCCCGATCTCGGGGCCGACGTCCTCTTCGGGGCCGCTGCGATGCTGCTGCTCGAAGAGAACTTCTCGCAACACCTCTTGGGCGCATGGGAGCAAGGACGCTCCTCGCTCGTGCCGTGGGAGATGACTCCCTAGCCACCAATCGTGGCGCTGCAACGACGCAACCGCCTCGGCTGACCACCGTTCCCCTCGCCACCAGGGCTACGCGAGGGGAACGGCTCGGACGGCACGGCGTTCACCGTGCGGCCGCTGCCGTCGCTGCGCGACTCTACTGATGGGACTCGTGCCAGAGCGCGCGCCACACCTCGAAGAGCATCCGCATGGTCGATCTTCCGGTGTCGACCAATGACAACACCAGTGGTGGTTCGCTCGGACGATTGCCCAGGCGCGACATCAGCGCGCGACCTGCAAGACGAGCGCGCCCGCTGCCACCAGCGTCAACAACAGTGCCGGCGCGAACGTCGCCACCTTGTCCTTGACGCGCAAGTGGCTGACCACGGCACCAAAGAAGTAGAGCACGAAGCCGGCTGCGGCCAGACGTCCTAGATCCTTGACGGCGAAACCCACCAACAGACCCGCCGCGCCGACGATCTCGACCAGGGCCAGCAACGGCACCTGGTTCTCCTTGACGCCGACGCGGGTCATCGTCTCGATGACCGGGGGTGACTTCCTCAACTTGCCACTCGCCGACGCCAGGGCGGCGACCGCGAGTAATGACGAGACGATGATCATGGCGATCTTCATGGTTTCTCCTAGTTGTTGTCGTGATGGGTAGTGATGGGTAGTGAGGGGTGATGAAGGTGTTCTGGTGGCCGATGATGACGGCGCCACTGCTCCTAGCTCTGTCGTGTCGCCACGTCAGTGGGTCAGGGCGCCCGACAGGTGGCGGCCGTGTTCACCGGCGACTCGCTCGGACTCGCGGCGCATCTCCGCCGCCATCTCCTTGAACTGGTCCAGCGCGGGGTTGACGCCCACGAGGGTGAACTCGGTCTCGACCACGCGCAGGTCCAAGCCCCAGACGTCTTCGAGGATGCGCCGCATCCAACTCGAGGCGTGGTCCCAACCCTCGCGGGGCGTGCCGGCCCCGTAGGCGCCACCGCGTACGACCACCAGGACGGCCGGCCGGCCGCGCAGACCCTCCTTGATTCGCGGGTCGGTGATGACGAGATCGACCCACGCCTTGAAGTGCTGGGAGACGCCGAAGTTGTACAGGGGCACGGCGAACAGCAGCGCGTCGGCGTCGAGGAGCTCATCGCTGAGCGTCGTGGCCAGGTCGACGGCCGCCTTCTGTTCGGGCGTGAAGCTCGCGACGTTGCCGCGGTCGGCGGACACGGCCGCGGCCCACGCGGTCGCGGGCACCGGCTCGACGCCGATGTGGCGGCGAATCACCGTTTCGTCGGGATTGTCCTGTCGCCACGACTCCTCGACGATGTCGGCGATGGCGCGGCTGACCGAGCCCTCGGTGCGGATACTGGCGTCGAGTCGAAAGAGTGACATGGGTGCTCCTTGGGGGGAATGTGGGGTACGTTCGCTCTCATTATAACGGTAACTATTAAAAACAAAGCGCCTTGTTTCTGCCGAGCCGCTGGTAGGATTTACGCCATGAGTGCCCACACGTCCGCGAAGCCGTCCGCGCGTCCCGCGACGTCGGACACGACAGACGAGGCCGCGTGTGAGGAGAGTTCCAAGACCTGCGACGGCGCCCTCGCCCAAGCGTTCTCCTTCCTCGGCAAGCGCTGGAACGGCGTCATCCTGGGGACCTTGACCAACGGCTCCTCAGGATTCGCCGAACTCAAGCGCAACGTGGCGGGCATCAGCGACTCGGTCCTCTCCGAACGCCTGAGCGAACTCCAGGAGGCCGGTCTCATCACCCGCGCGGTCGACCCCGGTCCGCCCGTCTCGGTGTCGTATGAACTCTCGGCCACCGGCACCGCGTTGATCCCGGCGATGCACGCCTTGAGCAACTGGGCGAACGAACATTTCCCTCCCCGCATCGACCATTGACCAACGAAAGAGTGTCTTCATGAGCGACCGCCTTCCCGTCCTACGCGCCTCCGTGGAGCACCTGCGCCACGTCGTCGACAACATCGAGGCCTTCGACCCCGAACTCTCCGCCTACCCCAGCGAATGGTCGATCGCCGACACGATGTCGCACATCGGCTCGGGAGCCACGATCATGAAGCAGAATCTCGAGAACGTGGTCGCCGGACGCGAGGGTGACCCCACCTTCAATCAGTCCGTCTGGGACGAATGGAACGCGAAGGCGCCCAGTGACCAGGTCGACGACGCGCTCGTCGCCGACGAGATGCTGCTGCTGGCGCTCGAGGGACTGACCCCCGAGGAGAAGAGCGCCTTTCACTTCTCGATGGGCCCCTTCGAGCTCGACTTCGAAGGCTTCGTGGGGCTGCGACTCAATGAACAGGCGCTGCACACCTGGGACGTCGAAGTAGCCGTGGACCCCTCGGCCACCCTCTCCGACGACGTCGCCGGCGCCATCATCGACAATCTGCAGCTGATCGTTCGCTTCGCCGGTAGGGCGAACAGCGAGGTCAAGGAGATCAGCGTGCGCACCACGCACCCCGCCCGCGACTTCATGCTGGTCTTCGCTGACGGCTCGATCAGTCTGGGCGACGCCGCCCATAGCGGTGCCGTGGACGTGGAACTCCCCGCCGAGTCCTTCGTGCGTCTCGTCTATGGGCGACTCGACGCCGCTCACACGCCCGCCGGCGTGGGCGGGCTGCACCTGGAGAGTCTGAGAGTCGCCTTCCCCGGATTTTGAGTCCGAGCCGTTCATCTTCGACCCATGTCTCAGGGCCACGTCGTGCACGGTCCTAGCGGGTCGCGACACTCCTTAAGGCGTCGACGTACACCTGCGCGATGCGGTCCCACAGTTGATTGGCCTCGTGGTCGATGTCTTGTCGCGAGGAATCCTCGTCGAACCAACGCACCGTCTCGGTGATCCCTTGCGCGAAGGGCACCTTCGCCGCGAAGTCGGGCACGAGCGACCGCACTTTCGCGTTGTCGAAGACCGCCGAATTGGCCTTGTCACCCCAAAGGGTGCCGACGAGTCCGGGGTCCGCCGCGACGATCGCGTCGGTGGGTACGTGCAAGAGGTCGGGCTCGACGCCCGCCGCCGCACCGACCAGGGAGTAGATCTGGTTCCAGGTGAGCGCCTCGTCGGAGGTGATGTGGAACGCTTCGCCGAGCGCGCGCGCCTGTCCGAAGAGACCCAGGAGACCGTGGGCGAAGTCCGTGTTGTGCGTGAGTGTCCAGATGCTCGTGCCGTCGCCGGGCACGATGATCTTGGCGCCGCGGCGCATGCGTTCGACGATGGTGAAGGGCATCTCCCAGCTACCCATGGACACGGGGATCTGTGAGACGCCGTAGGTGAGCGAGGGGCGGATGATGGTGACCGGGAAGCGCGAGGACTGATAGGCCTCTAACAAGACCTCCTCACAGGCGATCTTGTCGCGCGAGTACTGCCAGAAGGGGTTGCGCAGCGGCGTCGCCTCGGTGATGAGCCAGTGAGAAGGGGGCTTCTCGTAGGCCGAGGCCGAGGAGATGAAGACGTACTGACCCGCGTCGGCGAAGAGGGTGATGTCGAGTTCGACCTGGGCGCGCACGTAGGCCGTGAACTGCACCACCACGTCGAACGTCCGCGCGCCGATCGCCGCCCTCACCTGGTCGGCGTCGGAGGCGTCGGCCACCAGCGCATGGTCGGTGGCGACGCGAGAGCCCAGGTGCGAGCGGCCGCGATTGAGCGTCCAGACGTCGTGACCGGCGTCGAGGGACGCGTCGACGCACGCGCTCGAGATGATGCCGGTCCCCCCGACGTACAAGACCTTCATCGGACCTCCCCTGGTTCGCGTCGCCACTGTCGCTTCCGACGTCCCTTGCACACTAGGCAAGGACGGCGACGCGGTGGGCGCAACTCGTGCGCGCAGGTCTCAGATCAGTTCGGGGACCATCTCGATCGCGCCGCAGGGACACTCGTGCGCGCAGATCCCGCAGCCCTTGCAGTAGTCGAGGTCGATCTCGTACTTCCCATTGTCCCCGAGCTTCATGACCGCGTTGTCCGGACACACGCCGAAGCAGTTGTCGCATTCGAAGCAGTTGCCGCACGACATGCAGCGACGGGCCTCGAACAAGGCATTGCGCTCGGTGAGCCCCAACACCACTTCTTCGAAGTTGTCCTGACGGCGCACCTTCTCGAGTTCGGGGCGGTGGGTGCGCTCAGCGTCGGAGTAGTACCAGGTGTTGAGGGTGGCGAAATCGGCGAGTTCGTGCTTGACGGGCGCCTCGAAGGCCACACCGCGGATGAACGCGTCGATGCTGCGCGCGGCCTTCTTGCCGTGACCCACCGCCACCGTGGCGGTTCGCTCGGCCGGCACCGCGTCGCCGCCGGCGAAGACCCCTCGCTGATTGGTCATCAGGTCGGCCCCCACCTGCACCGAGCCCTCCACCACGTCCACCTTGGCGTCGTTGTTCAACAGCGAGAGGTCCGTGTCCTGTCCCAGGGCTAGGACGACCGCGTCGGCGCCGAGTTCCTCGAACTCGCCGGTGGGTTCGGGGAAACCCTCGGCGTTGAGGACCATCTTCTCGAGCATGATGGTTCCCTCGTCGACCTTGTTGATGGTCGAGAGCCAACGCATCGTGACGCCCTCGCCCAGGGCCTGCTCGAGTTCGACGCCGTGTGCGGGCATCTGCTCGCGGCTGCGTCGGTAGACGATGACCGCTTCGCTGGCTCCGAGACGCCGGGCCGTGCGCGCCGCGTCGAAGGCGGTGTCGCCGCCGCCGTAGACCACGACGCGCCGTCCCAGCAGCGGCGGATCGTCGTCGGCCACCTGGTGCAAGAAGCTCACCGCGTCGAGGATCTTGGCCGAGTCGCCCGCGGGGATGTTGACCCGCTTGCCCAGCTGGGCGCCGACCGCCAAGAAGACGGCGTCGAAGCGGCCGCTCTGGCGCTCCACCTCGATGTCGTCGACGTTGTAGTCCACCATCACCTCGACGCCCATGTCCACGATGCGCGCGATCTCGGCGTCGAGCACGTCGCGGGGCAACCGATACGCCGGGATGCCGTAGCGCATCATGCCCCCCAGCTGCGCCGAGGAGTCGACCAGGCGGACCTGGTGGCCCATGCGGCGCAAGTGGTAGGCGGCGCTGAGACCGGCCGGGCCCGCGCCGACCACGAGCACGCGGTGTCCGGTGTCCGCCCCGGGGGGCGGCAGGGTGAGACCGTGGCTGAGCGCGTAGTCGCCCAAGAAGCGTTCCACGGCGTTGATGCCGACGGCCTCGTCCACCTGGACGCGATTGCAGTGGGTCTCGCAGGGGTGAAAACAGATGCGGCCCATCGTGGCCGGGAAGGGGTTCTCCTCGACGAGCGCGCGCCAGGCGGCGGCGTAGTCGCCCGATTCAGCCTCGTAGAGCCACCCCTGGATGTTCTCGCCGGCGGGGCACGCGTTGTTGCACGGGGGCAGACGTTGCACGTAGACCGGGCGCTCCACGCGCCACGAACCGGTGTGGTTGGCACGGCTCGATCCCACGTCGAGGGTGATGGCGAAGGGACGCTTGTTCATACGTTGACCTCCCGCGGCGCCGCGTGGCGTGGCGCCGCGACGGCGTCGTCCTCGAGCAATCCGTAGCGTTCGATGTTGCGATTGGCGATCTCTTGGAGATGGGCCACGATCTCGGGCCGGGGATTCTTGCCGAAGAGGTGGGCGAAGCGCTTCTGCAACATCAAGTACTCCTCGACCGGCGTCGGTCGGCGGATCTTGGACACCGACGTGACCACGCCGTACTCGGCCTCGAACACCGGGAAGAGCCCCGTCTCCTTGGCCAGCCGCGCCACGTGGATGGTCTCGTTCGATGCCGAGCCCCACCCGAGGGGACACGGCACCAGGATGTGCAGGTAGCGGGCGCCACGAAAGGACATCGCGCGCTCGACCTTCGCTTCGAGGTCGTGCAGGTCCGCCACCGTCGCGGTGGCGACGTAGGCGACGTCGTGGGCCATCGCGATGCGCGGCAGGTCCTTGCCCTGGCCGAAGGTGTTGCCGGGCTGGGGTCCCACGACGTCGGTGGTGGCGGTGCGCGCCGCCGGCGGGGTCGCGGCCGAACGCTGGACGCCGGTGTTCATGTAGCCCTCGTTGTCGTAACAGATGTAGAGCACGTCGTCGTTGCGTTCGAACATCCCCGACAGGCAGCCGAAGCCGATGTCGACGGTCCCGCCGTCGCCCGCCTGTCCGATGACGCGCACGTCGGTCTTGCCCTTGACGCGCAGCGCGGCGGCGACGCCGGTCGCCACCGCCGGCGCGTTGCCGAAGAGCGAATGCAGCCAGGGGATGCGCCACGAGGTCTCGGGGTACGGGGTGGAGAAGACCTCGAGACAGCCCGTCGCGTTCACCGCGACGATCTGACCGTTGGTGGCGCGCATGGCGGCGTCGAGCGCGTAGCGCGCGCCCAGGGCCTCGCCACAGCCTTGACACGCCCGGTGTCCGGAGTCGATGGAGTTGGTGCGCTGGGCGTCGGACTGCACGGTGCGCTCGTCGTCGGCCAGCAGTCGGTTGCCCACCGCGAAACTGCCGACTTGGTAGAAACGGATCGGTCGTTTGGTCATGACAGATTCCCCACCCTCGGTTCGCCGAGGTCGCGCAGCACGTTCTCCGCCGACGGTCCCGATCGTCGCGTCGCCTTCATGCGCCCGATCTCGCGGTCCACCACGTCGACGTCGAGGTCCAAGAAGAGGAGGTCCCCGAGTTCGCCCTGGGTCGCCTTGTAGAAGAGCTTGACCAACGACGTGCGGGTGATCGGGCGCCCCCCGAGTCCGGCGACGACCTCGCGGACCACGCAGTCGGTGCCGCGCAGGGCCATCGCGATGTCGGTCGCGAGCACTCCCCCGTGTCCGATGCTGAAGGCCTTCTCGACCACCACGACCTGGGCGGCGTCGCCGAGGGCCTGGCGCACCGCGACCGCCGGAAAGGGACGAAATGACGTGATGCCCACGACCCCGATGCGCTCACCCGCCTCGCGGCGGATGTCCACGGCGTCCTTGATGGTGCCCAGCACCGAACCCATGGCCACGATGATCGTCTCGGCGTCCTCGGTGCGGTACGTGTGCACGAGTCCACCGCTCCTTCGTCCGGTCGCCGCGGCGAACTCCTCGGCGATCACGGGGATGCGGTGCAGCGCGTCGAGCTGGCGCAGGTGCGCCAGGTAGCGCACCTCTTGAAAGGCCTCGGGTCCGACCATCGCGCCGATCGACACCGGGTGCTCGACGTCGAGGACCTGGCGCGGGTCGTAGGGGGGTAGGAACGCGTCGACGACCGCCTGGTCGAGCAGGTCCACCCCCTCGACGGCGTGGGTCAAGATGAATCCGTCCATGCAGACCATGACCGGCACCGAGAGCTCCTCGGCCAGTCGAAAGGCCTGCACGTGCAGGTCGGCGGCCTCCTGGTTGGTCTCGGCGAAGAGCTGGATCCATCCCGAGTCGCGCACCGCCATGGCGTCAGAATGGTCGTTCCAGATGTTGATCGGCGCGCCGATCGCGCGATTGGCCAGGGTCATGACGATGGGCAGGCCCAGCCCCGCCGCGTTGTAGACCGCCTCCATCATGTAGAGCAGACCTTGGCTGGCGGTCGCGGTGTAGGCGCGCGCACCCGCGGCCGAGGCGCCGATCGCCACCGACATCGCCGCGAACTCGCTCTCGACGTTGATGAACTCGCACGGCGCCAGGCGCCCCTCCTTCACCATCACGCCCACGGCCTCGATGATGTGGGTCTGGGGCGAGATCGGGTACGCGCACACGACCTCGGGACGACACAGGGCCACGGTCTCGGCGACGGCGCGCGATCCCTCAATCTGCTGCAGCACGGGCGAACTCCTCGTTGGACCGCTCGACGACCTCGTAGGCCGCCGCCGCGGCGGCGGCGTTGGACTCGCCCACGGGACCGGCGAAGTGGCTGCGGATGGCCTCTTGCACCGCCGCCAGGGCGACCTGTCGGGTCAGGGCGGCGAAGCCCCCCAGCAGGGCGGCGTTGGGCAGGGGGCGACCGACGTGCTCGAGGGCGATCTCGGTGGCCGCACAGGTCATCAGGTGCGAGCGAGCGAAGCGGGTGTAGAGGTCGCCCAGTCCCAGCTCCTCGAAACTGCGCGACGTGTTGATGAGGACGAAGCCCACCGGCGAGAGGCCCGAGAAGAGGTCCACCTGATTGATCAACGTGACGTCTTGGACGATGACCGCGTCGGGCGCCATCACGGGCTCGCGGGTGCGGATCTCGCGGTCGTCGATGCGACAATACGAGACCACCGGCGCGCCGGTCCTCTCGGAACCGAAACTGGGGAACGCTTGGGCCTGGCGACCCTCGTCGAAGGCCGCGACCGAGAGGATCTCCGCCGCCGTCACCACGCCCTGGCCGCCGCGGCCATGGATGCGCACCTGGAACACCGGGTCACCCGCGAGGGTCGCGACGCGCGGGGGGGTGCGCTGTCGCGACGCTCGGAAGCGTTGAATTCTTCTTCAACTCATGGGTGAGGACCACGAATCGACCGTAACCCCGCTGGCGTCGCGATCACCCTGGATGGACCGTTACCAAAGACCTTTGTGGGCCCCGCCCGAGCGCTGCGCCTAGAGCAGAGGGTGGTTCAGACTCTCGGTTGTTCGGCCAGTTCGCGCAGTTCGGGCACCCCGGCGCGCACCCGGTTGCGCCCCGAGAGCTTGGCCGCGTAGAGGGCCTGGTCGGCGTGTTCGATGAGGTCGTGGATCGTCCACTGCGACTCGGGCAGGTGGCAGGCGACCCCGGCACTCAGGGTGATCGTCGCGGGCGACGTGGGACGCGCCTCGTGGGGAATGCCCATCAGGTTCACCGAATGAAGCACCCGCTCGGCCGCGGCGACCGCCTCGTCGGTGCTGCACGAGGGCATGACCAGCAAGAACTCCTCACCCCCGTAGCGATAGACGCTCTCGCCGGTGCGCAGGACGCGATTGAGACACCGGGCGACCTGGCGCAGCGCCTCGTCCCCGGCCGGGTGGCCGTAGTGGTCGTTGTAGAACTTGAAGTAGTCGATGTCGAACATGGTCACGCAGTACGAGTCGCGCGAACGCAGGGAGCGGGCGTGCACCTTGAGCAGGTCCTCCTCCATCCGGCGCCGGTTGCCCAGATTCGTCAGTGAGTCGGTCAACGAGCGACCCAGCAGTTCCAGGTTCGCCTCCTGGAGTTGGGCGCGCACCTGGGCCAATTGACGGTGCAACCCCGTCACGCGTTCCGCCGCGACCAGGCAGGTCTGGACGTCGAGTGAGTTGACCGGCTTGACGAGGTAATCGTCGGCGCCGGCGTTCATACCCTCGAGGATCTGCTCGGGGTCGGTCAGTCCCGTGACGATCACGACGTAGGTGTAGTGCTCGGTCAATTCGTCGCGCACCCGGCGGCACAGTTCGGTCCCGTCCATGCCCGGCATCATCCAGTCGGTCAGCAGCACGTCGACGTCACCGTTTTGCAGCAGCTCCCACGCGCTCGACCCGTCGCTCGCCACCAGGCAGTCGTGGCCGAGTTTGGTGGCCATCGCCTTGAGCAGCACGCGGCTCGTGGCGTCGTCGTCGGCAACGAGCACGCGCATCTCAGGCCCCCACGACGAGTTCGTTGAGCGCGTCGCACACGCGGGTGAGTTCGACGTCGAAGAGCTCCAGCAGCGTCGACGCTCCCGCGATCTCCTGGTGGCGGCCCAAGGCCTCGAGCTCACCGCAGATCTGGGCGAGTTTGGCGCCCCCGACGTTGGCGCTGGCCCCGCGCAACGAGTGCGCGGTGCGCTCGACGAGGGTGGCGTCGTGGGCGGCGACCGCCTCGACGAGAGTGTCGCGCTGGGCGACGCACTGGTCGAGGTACTGCGCGATCACTTCAGCGAGCACCGCGCCCTCTCCGTCGTCCAGGCTGCGCAACAGACCGATCTGACCCAGGTCCAATGCGTCGTGTCGCTCGACGTCACAGAACGTGTCGACGAGGCTCGCGTTGCTCGCGACGGCGTTTGTGACGGCGTTCGTGGCGGCGTTGTCCACCGGCGCCTCGACCGCGACGTCCTCGACTCGCGTCGCCGGTGCGGGGTCGCTCCCGGTGGCGGGCGCCTCGCGGGTGGCCGTCGACGTGGCGCGGTGCACCCAACGCTCGATCACCGCGGCGATCACGTCGGGTCGTACCGGCTTGGTGATGTAGTCGTCCATGCCGGCCGCCAGGCACTTCTCGCGGTCACCCTCCATCGCCGCGGCGGTCATGGCGATGATCGGGGTGTGGCGCGAATCACCTTCGACGCGCCGGATGTGTCCGGTCGCTTCGTAGCCGTCCATCTCGGGCATCTGACAGTCCATGAGGATGGCGTCGTAGTGGCGCAGCATGACGGCCTGCACGGCCTCGCCACCGTGGCTGGCGATGTCGAAGTGGTACCCCAGTTTGTCCAACACCTTGGAGCCGACCAGCTGGTTCATCTTGTTGTCCTCGACGAGCAGGATGCTGCCGCGGTTCTCCCCGACGGGTCCGTGCGCCTCGGCGATGGCCTCGAGCGCCGAGATGTCCTCGTCGCTCAAGGAGGTGATCAGGCAGTCGTAGAGTTCGGACTGGCGAACGGGCTTGGTCAGCGACGCCGCGAATCCCTTGAGCCTCGTCTCGGACACGCCGAGGCGTTCGCCCGAGGAACTGAGCAAGAACAACGTCGTCGCGGCGGTCGACGGATCGGCCTTCAGGTGCTGGGCCAATTCGATGCCGTCCATGTCGGGCATGTTGAGGTCCAAGACGCCGATGTCGAACTCGCGCCCCTCGCGAGCGGCTTCGGCGGCGAGGGCGAGGGCCTCGGGCCCACTCGCCGCCTCGACGGCTTCGACGCCCCAGGCGCGCAGTTGGCGACGCAGGATCATGCGGTTGGTCGCGTTGTCGTCGACCACCAGGGCCCGGCGACCGTCCAACGCCCCGCTCTCGACGTCATCGGTGATCGCGTCGATGCGCCGACACGACAGGTCGAACCAGAACGTCGAGCCGTGTCCGGGGGTGGAGTCGAGGTTCAACTCGCCGCCCATCAGCTCGACGAGCTGGCGAGAGATCGCCAATCCCAGCCCGGTGCCGCCGAACTTCCTCGTGGTCGAGGAATCGGCCTGCGCGAAGGCGCCGAAGAGGCGCTGCTGGTCCTCGGCGGCGATACCGATGCCGGTGTCGATGACCTCGAAACGCACGTCGGCGCGGTCGCGGTACTCGTGGCGCAGACTCACCCGGATGACCACCTCGCCCACCGAGGTGAACTTCACGGCGTTGGCCGCCAGGTTGAGCAGCACCTGCTGGATGCGCACCGCGTCGCCCATCAAGGACTCGGGTACGTCGGGGTGCACGTCCACCAGCAGTTCGAGCCCCTTGTTGGCGGCGGCCGCGGCCAGGATGCGGCCCACGTCGTCGGCCACTCCCTCGACGTTGAAGGCGATCTCCTCGACCTCGAGTCGTCCCGCCTCGATCTTGGAGAAGTCCAAGATGTCGTTGATGATGGCCAGCAGGTTCTCCGCCGAGACCTTGATGCCCGAGGCCAGTTCCAGCTGGTCGCCGTCGAGCGTGGTGCCGAGCAGCAGCTCGGTGAGCCCGATCACCCCGTTCATCGGTGTGCGGATCTCGTGGCTCATGGTGGAGAGGAACTCGGACTTGGCCTTGGAGGCCGACAGCGCGGCGTCGCGCGCGGCCACCAGGTCCTGGGCCGCGCGCCGCTCGTGGGTCACGTCACCGCCGTTGAGCACGTAGCCACGGATCGACGGGTCGTCGCGAAGATCCGTGGCGGTCCAGGCGATGTGGCGCCACGAACCCGCGGCGTCGCGGATCCGGCACTCGAAGGACGCACTGGTCGAGGCGTCGAGGCCGAGCGAGAGCTGGCGCAACTGGTCGGTGAAGTCCTCGAGGTCGTCGGGGTGCACGTTGGCGCTCAGCGAGGTCCCCACCAGGGCCGCCGGGGCGACCCCGAGCACGCGCTGTGAGGACGGGGTGATGTAGGCGATCGAGAGGTTGTCCTCGGCGATCACGATGAGGTCCGCGGCGTTCTCGATGAGGGAGCGAAAGCGCGCGGTCGAGAGCATCTGGTCCTCGCGCACCGTGAGCGCCAGACGGGCGCCGGCAGCGATGATGGTCGCGGTCGCCAGGGCCACGGCCGAACGGTCGATGTGGCCGATCGTCGCCGACACCATGATCGCGACCCCGGCGGCCGCACCCAGGGCCGGCACCGCGTAGCCGGCCGCCTTGCCCTTGGAGGCGTGTTCGGCGTTGACCGCCTTCATATTGGTCAACTTCTCCACCAGCACCGGCTGGATCCAGATGGCGACCGCCAAGAGCATCAGCGAGATCGGCCAGACGATGGCGTTGGCCACGTAGCCCACGCGCGAGGAGGTCTGCAAAAGGTTGAACATGTCGCCGACCACGTTGACGACCATCGCCACGCTCGCCAGGGCGAAGAAGGGCCGATAGGTGCGCGGCAGCACCGCGAGCGCCCCCACCGAGAGCGCCAACAGCAAGAAGTCGCCGACGGGATAGGCCATGGACACGATCGTGGACATGTCCCCGCCCTGGGTGGCGTGAAGGACCGGGTGGAATAAGTACGCCGCGCAGACGGCCGCCGCACCGAAGGCCGCGATGATGCCGTCGAGCGACGTCGTGACGAACGAGCCCTTGTTGCCGTGGCGGATCGGTGACATGAAGCCGAGGTAGCACAGCGGGAAGAACCCGACGTAGAAGATGTCGGCGAAGGAGGGCACCGACGGCGTGCCGCCGCCGAGTTGCTCGATGGTCACCACGACGTCGCCGAACGCCCACGAGAGGCACGCGACGCCCACCACCAGGGGCAGGACGCGCATCGCCGAGTTCGCGGCGCGCCAGCGAGGGTCGAAGTAGCGCGCGAGGGCCAAGACGCCCATCACGGACTCGAACGCCGCCACTCCCCACCCATCGAGGTAGGCGTTATAGGCGCCGATCGGGCGCATGAGCAGTGAGAACAAGAAGGCCACGACCAGCAGGGCGGCGCCGGCGAAGACGACGCGCATCGTGTTGCGGATACGGAGGAAATCTGGATCGGTGGAACTGACGAACATCGTTACCCCTCATTTCGGTGCGGAGTACTGCATCTACTTCCCGAATAGAGACGATTTTCGCATAGGGCTCTAGGAGAAATGACGATGGCGTCACAACTCCCAATCAACTATTTTCGCCCTTCAATGGGCGAAAGTCCTTATTTCTCCCACTCTTCGGCGGCGACGGGGAAACGTGCCTCGTTGAGGCGGAGCTTCTCGCGCACCGCCGCGGCGAGGTCGACCTCGAGCACGTCGCTCAGGCGCAGCAAGAAGATCTGCACGTCGGCCATCTCGAGTCGGATCGCGTCGAACTGCTCGGGGGTGAGCTGCGCGCGCGCGGACTCCTCGATAGTGAGCCAACGGAACTCCGCGGCCAATTCGCCGGCCTCGCTGGCAATGGCCATGGCCAGGTTCTTGGGGGTGTGGTGCTGGAACCAGTCACGGTGCCGGGCGAACTCTCGGGTCTCTGCGACCAATTCATCGATGATGTCCATCGCTGATCCTTTCGTCGATGATGTCGAGCCCGCGGTCGCGTGCCGTCTAGGGCCATGGTAGGGCGACGTTCGCTTGGCCCCCGCGCGAGTGCGTACTCCGTGATCGGCGCCACCTGCCTTTCGACTCTGTCGCCCACGTCACCATTGCTGAGAACCTTGTCAGAATCGAGATTGACGTACGTCACGCCATCAGCAAGGATCGGAGCAGCAATGAGCGCTCAAGATGATCTGGTTACCGCTGCGCGTTCCCTCCGCGACCAAGGCCTGACGGCCTACTCCATCGCCGACTTGCTCGCGACGGCGCGACGATACGGCAGCACCTACCCCGATCCGGTGTTGCGCCGGACGATCGAGACGATGGTGTCCAGTCCCGACGACCCTCAGCAGAACCGCGACGTCTTCGTCGAGGTCCGCAAGGGCTGGTACCGGCTGCTGCGCTGACTCACCCGTGCGAGTGGTAGATCTGATCGTTGTAGTCGTGCACCATGCGCGCTGAGGAGTACATCGGCGCCAGGCTGCGCAGTGAGGCGCGGATGCGCGAGAGCCACACCACGGGGATCCCGTTGGAGTCGCGCGCGAAGAACATGGGTTTGACCTCGTTCTCGAGCAGCCCGTAGAGCAGATCGGCGTCGCGCTCGTCCTGGGCTCGGGGGTCGTCCAGCGTCGAACCATCGATGGCCCAGCCGTTCTGGCCGTTGTAGCCCTCGCTCCACCACCCGTCGAGCACGCTCAGGTTGAGTCCGCCGTTCATCGCGGACTTCATGCCGCTGGTGCCGCTCGCTTCCATGGGCGGGCGCGGCATGTTGAGCCAGACGTCACAACCGGCCACCAGTGCGGGGGCCACGCGCATGTCGTAGTCCTCGAGGAAGACCACCCGGTTGGGCAGGTCCAGGGCGCGCTTCACCGTGAACATGTTCTTGGCGACGGTCTTGGCCTCGTTGTCGAGGGGGTGGGCCTTGCCCGCGATGATGAACTGCGCGCCTTGCTCGTGGTCGATGATGTTGCGCAGTCGCTCGACGTCGTGAAACAAGAGGTCCAGACGCTTGTAGGTGGCGAGGCGACGGGCGAAACCCAGCGTCAAGATGGTGGGATCGAAGGCGTCCAGACCCGAGACGGCGCGGTCCACGTCCTCACCGCGCGCCAGACGGTCCACGACGATGCGGCTGCGGATCATCTCGACCAGTTGCAGGCGCATCTGACAGCGCGCGTCCCACAGGTCGATGTCGGAGATCTCGTCCACGTGGTTCCACATGTTCGGGTCGTCCGCGTGTCGCTCCCAGTCATGCCCCAAGAAGCGAGAGAGCAGGTGACGCATGGTCGGGGCCATCCAGGTGGGCAGGTGCACGCCATTGGTCACGTAGGAGATCGGCACCTCTGGCTCGGTGCGACCCGGGAACAACGGGTTCCACATGCCCCGCGCGACCTCGCCGTGACGTCGCGAGACGCCGTTGGTGGAGCGCGAGCACTTGATCGCCAGGGGCGAGAAGCCCATCGGCTCAGAGTCCGACGTCTCGTCGATGCGCGTCAGCGCCGCGAGCTCGGCGCGGTCGATGCCCATCTCGTCGATCGAGTGGCCGAGCACCCGGAAGAACTCCTCGGACGAATAGGTCTCGTTGCCCGCGGGTACCGGGGTGTGGGTGGTGAAGGCGAAGCGGTCGCGGCTCACGTCGAGGAGCTTCTTGAGATCGGGACGCTCCCCCGTGAGCTCTTGGGCGGTCTGGGAGGCGACTTCGAGTGACGCCAGGGCGGGGTGGCCCTCGTTCATGTGGAAGAGTCCCGGCGAGATGCCCATGGCGTCGAGGGCGCGCACGCCGCCGATCCCGAGCAGCGCGTACTGGGCGAGACGGATGTCGTGGCTGCCCTCGTAGAGGCGCGCGGTCACCCAGCGCTCGAGGGGCGTGTTCTCCTTGAGCTCGGTGTCGAGCAGGTACAGCGTCGTGCGACCCACGTTGACGCGCCACACCTGCGCCGACAGTTCGGAGTCCCACACGGGGACCTTCACCTTGATGGGCAGCCCGTCGGCGCCGCGCACGCGCACGATGGGGAGTTGTCCGGTGTTCGCCTCGACCCAGTACTCGTGCTGCCAGCCCGAGAGGTCCATGCGCTGGTGCAGGTAGCCGCGGCGATAGAGCAGGCCGACACCGACCACGTCGAGGGCCTGGTCCGAGGTCTCCTTGAGGTAGTCACCCGCGAGCACGCCCAGACCGCCGGAGTAGACCGGCAGCGACTGGTGCACCGCGAACTCCGCGCAGAGGAACGCGACGGGACCCGTCGCGGTGATGCGCGTGGTGGGCCGCGCGAGGTCCGCCTCCATGCGACGCGCGACGCTCTCGAGCAGTTCGAGGTACTCGTGGTCGGTGGCCGTGCGCAACAGGTCGCGCTCGGGCAGGTTCAAGAGGAAGCGCACCGGGTTCTCGCCGGCCAGCTTGAAGCGGTGGTCGTCGATCGTCGTGAAGAGCTCGTAACCGCCGGGCGTCCAGCTCCACAGGTAGTTGTAGGAGATCCACGCGAGGTCCTCGAGCGGCTCGGGGAGGCGGCGGGCCAATCGGTCAACGGCGCGACGAAGGTCGCGCGTACCATCAAATCTCTTTGTCATTCAAGAGAATCTAGTGGGTGCCCTGAGCGACCTCGGAGAGATGGAAGGTATCTGCCAGCCCCACCGCAGTGGCCAGTGCGACCAGTGCCTCGCGTTCGGCGTCAGGGTCGTCGCGCGCCGCGATGGCCAAGAGCGCACGACGGATCGCCGCCTCGCCCACGGGCGACACGTAGCGCGGCGTGCTCGCGAGCGCCAACAATGTCACTTCGTCGTCGCGCGTCGTGTCGCGACGCAGCAGGTCAGAGGCCAAAAGGTTGAGCGCGCCCTCCACGTCGGCACTGGCGGGTCCCAGGAGACGAGCGACGCCCACGCGCGCGACGACGTCGGCGCCGAGGCGCTCTAAGTCCACGCGGCGCCACATGGTGGTGTCCGAGATGTCCACGTGCAGGCTCAGGTCCTCGCCCAAGGAGGTATGAGTCAGGAATGTGAATTTTCGCAAGGTGAGCACGTTGGTGAGGTTGACGCGAACCTGTCCGACGTCGTTGGCCCCGCACTCGATCGACCAGGTGCCCCGCATCGTGCGTGCGAGGTCCCCACACGTCGCGTACTCCGCCGCCGCTCCCGCGGCGATCTGGACCTCGTCGGTGCGAAAGCCGTCACACGCGCGCCGCCACAGGGACTCGCCGGCGACGTCGTAGGCGGCCGAACGCACCGCGGCCAGACGCTCGACGAAATGGGTCTCGAAATCTCGTCCGGTCGTGCGCCGGGTGAGCTCCAGCGCCAAGGCGGCGTAGCGCAGGACGATCGAGGTCTCGATCTCGCCGGGATCGGCGAAGAACCAGGCGCAGCTGGTGAAGCTGAACATCAGGTTGCGATGCGCCTCGCAGATCTCGAGCACGCGGCTGCGCTCGTCATCGTTCAGGTCGCGGCTCTGGTGGCGGGCCACGAAGTCGTAGGCCGACCACTGGCCGGCGATCACCTTGCCGTAGTCGAGCAACGCCGCGTCACTGGAGTGCACGTGGTGGCCGAGTTCCCAGTCGAGCGCCGACCCGGCGTTCTCGCGCAGCCAGTCGAGCGCCTCACGCAGCGGCGCGCGCCAGTCCAAGTCGAAGCCCGGGGTCTCTCCCGTCACGCAACCGCACGCGCTGCGCCAACGCTCCACGCCGTGCGCGCAGCTCCACGCCGACACCTCGTGCAGTCGCACCTCGTGCGTGGGTTCGTGGTGCAGCAGCCACTCGCCCAGGGCCGTGGTGAGGTGGTGCTTCTCTTGGAGCATGCGCGTCGCCCAGGCGACGCCGATGTCGCCGAAACGATGGTGGTGTCCGTAGGTCTCGCCGTCGGCCACGATCAAGACGACCCCGTCACCGTCGCCGTCGTCGACGACGGCGGCCATCGTGTCGGCCAGGCGGTTGCCGTCGGCCACCAGGTCGCCGAAGGCGATGCGGTGCGACAGGTCGAAGTGTCCGAACACCACGGTCATCGTCGCCCCGCTGGGCAAGGAGACGGCGTACGCCTTGGAGGTGTCGAGCGTGTCGGCTGCGACGTCGTGCCACTCGGCGCCCGCCTCGCGCGTGCTGCGGGCCTGGGTGGGCATCAAGACGGTGTAGGTGATGCCGTGACGGGCCATGACCTCGAGCGACGCGACGTCGACGCCCGTCTCGGGCAGCCACATGCCGAGGGGCTCCTCGCCGTAGCGCGCCCGGAAGTCGTCGATGCCCCAGACGATGAGGCGCTCCTGGTCCGTGGGACTCGCCAGGGGCACGATGGCGTGCACCAGGGGCGCCGCCACGACCACGCGCGAGGCGCCGTGATCGGCGCCGCGCACCTGTCGCTGCAGGGCGTGTTCGACGTCGGGCGCGTACGTGGCCAGCCAGTGGTGCAGCGTGGGACCCAGGTCGAAACTGCTCTGGGTGAGCGGTTCGAACAGCGACGTCGTGGCGTCCTCGTCGGGCAGGGCGACAGCGACCATGGCGCGGTAGCACTCGGCGGCGATGCGCTCGTTCCAGTCGTGGTAGGGCCAGGCGCTCCATTCGTGGTTGAAGAGCCCCGTCCAGGGGTCCTCGCGCGGCGGTTGGTAGAAGTGGTAGTGGAAACCGGCGATCGCGGACATCTAGTTGCGCCGTTGCAGGACCACGAGCGAGAGGGGCGGCAAGGACATGGCCACCACCGTACCGCCCTGGTCGTGGCCCATCACCACCACCTGCACGTTGGTCGGGTAGCCGCTGCCGCCGTAGTCGAGGTCGTCGGAATTGGCCAGGACCCGCCACGAACTCGACGCCGAGACGGGGATCTGGTAGTCGTCGCGCGGCACCGGGGTGAAGTTGGCGACCATCACCAGCTCCTCGTTGCCCTCGCCCCGGCGCCAGATCAGCACGCTCTGTTCGGCGTCGTCACAGCTCAGCCAGGCGAAGTCCTGTCCTCCCGCGTCGTCGAGGTGCAGCGCGGGGTTGGCGCGGTAGAGATCGTTGCAGCGCTTGACCCAGCGCCACACGCCCTCGTGCGCCGGGTACTCGCGCACGTGCCAGTCGAGGGACTGTTCGTGGCTCCACTCACTGCGTTGGGCGAACTCCGCGCCCATGAACAGCAGCTTCTTGCCGGGCAGCGCGTACTGATAGCCGAGCAGCAGTCGCAGGTTGGCGAATTGCTGCCAATCGTCGCCGGCCATCTTGGCCAGCAGACTGCCCTTGCCGTGGACCACCTCGTCGTGCGACAAGGGCAACATGAAGCGCTCGTGACCCGCGTAGATGGCGCGGAAGGTCAACTCACCCTGGTGAAAGCGCCGATGGATCGCGTCGCGCGCCAGGTAGTCGAGCGTGTCGTGCATCCAGCCCAAGTCCCATTTGAAGGTGAAGCCCAGCCCCCCGTCACCCGTCGCGTGGGTGACCTGGGGCCACGACGTCGACTCCTCGGCCACCATCACGGCCCCGGGGAACGACGAGGTCACCGCGTCGTTGCACTGGCGAAGGAACGAGATGGCGTCGATATCGTCGCGTCCGCCGAATCGATTGGGCACCCACTGTCCGGGTGCGCGGCTGTAGTCGAGGTAGAGCATGGAGGCCACGGCGTCCAAGCGCAGGCCGTCCACGTGGTACTCCTCGAGCCAGAAGCACGCGCTCGAGATCAAGAACGAGCGCACCTCGTTGCGGCTGTAGTTGAAGGTCCAGCTCAACCAGTCCGGGTGCACGCGCTGGCGCACGTCGGCGTGCTCGTAGAGGTGCGTCCCGTCGAACATGCCCAGGGCGTGGGCGTCGGAGGGGAAGTGCGAGGGCACCCAGTCGAGCAGGACACCGATCCCCTTGGCGTGCAACTCGTCAACGAGGTACTTGAAGTCGTCGGGGTCGCCGTTGCGCGAGGTCGGCGCGAAGTAGCCCGTCGTCTGATACCCCCACGACCCGTAGAACGGGTGCTCCATGATCGGCAGGAACTGGACGTGGGTGAAACCCATCTCCTCGCAGTACCCGGGCAGTTGCGCGGCCATCTCGCGATAGGTCAGGCTGCGGTTGCCCTCTTCGGGCACGCGCCGCCACGAGCCCAGGTGCACCTCGTAGACCGACACCGGCCGATTGCGCGCGACGTAGGCGCCGCGGCGATCCATCCACTCGTCGTCGCGCCACTCATAGGCGGATTCCCACACCTTGGTGGCGGTCTTGGAGGGGACCTCGAAGAGCCGCCCCACCGGGTCGGCCTTGTCGAACTCGTTGCCCCCGAGGCGCGAACGGATGCGGTACTTGTAGGTCTGACCCGCCTCGGCCCCCGCAACGAAGCCCTCCCACACGCCCGAGCTCTCGCGCGCGAACAACGGGTGGGCGTGGCCGTCCCAGCCGTTGAAGTCGCCCACCACGCTCACGCGCTCCGCGTTGGGGGCCCACACGGCGAAGTAGCAGCCGGCGACGCCTTCGGCGATCATCGGGTGACACCCCAAGTGGTGGTGCAGTCGGAAGTGACGACCCTCGTTGAAGAGGTGCAGGTCCTCTGAGGAGAACAGCGTGACGTGCGACACCTGGGGCTGACCATGTCCGCCCGAGGCGAACCCGCGGCGTTCACGCAGTGGCGCCAGGGTCTCGGACAACACCATCGTCGAGGCCAACTCCTCGAGGCTGAGGGGGATCTGCTGGCTCCAGTTGGAGCGTTCGTCGAAGGTGCCGGGCAGGTTGACCCCCTGGGGCATCTTCAACAGGTCCTCGATCTGGACCATCACCAGTCCGGCCTCGGAGTCGGCGAGCTGGGCGTGCACCGCGTCGAGCACCGTCGCCGGGTCCACACCCGCCTCCAGACCCAACACCCGCACGAGGCGCTCGCGGTCGTGGCGCCGCGCCTCTCGCGCGTGCGCCGCGCTCTCGGCACTCAGGTGACCCACCTCGACACGCTCGTCGAGGTCCGCCTCGCTCCACCAACCAAGGAACGTCGCCGTGTCGTGCGTGCCGAAGGAGGCCACCGCCCCGCTGGGCACCGGCTCGAGCGCGTCGTGTCCGACCGCGAATTGGGCCACGTAGGTGCGGCGCAGTCCCTCGTGCGCCATCGCCTCGCGCAGGTCGCCGTCGACCGTGCCCAGGTCCTCGCCCACCACGTCACAGCCGTGGCGCTGCGCCTCGATGGCGACGATGGCCAAGAGCTCGTGGAACGGCATCTTCACGTAGAGTCCCTCGCGCGCGCTCGCGCCGTCGGGCACCCAGAAGAGGCGCTGCAGACCCATGACGTGGTCGATGCGCACGACCCCGGCCACGCGCATGTGACAGCGCAGGGCGTCGCGGAACTGCTGGTGCGCGTTCTCGCGGATGCGCGCCGGGTGCAGCGGCGGCGCACCCCAGGTCTGCCCCTCGGTCGTCAGGTCGTCCGCCGGAGCGCCGATCGACATGTGAGCCACGTACTCGTGGGGGTTCTTCCACACGTCGTAGCCATCGGGGTGCACGCCGATGGGGATGTCGAGCTGCAGGGTCTGGCCGCGCTGGGACAGGCGCTGGGACAACTCGGTCATCTGACCGTCGATGATCCACTGGGCGAAGAGGTGATAGCGCACGAGGGTCGGGTCGACGTCGTTCCAGCGCAGCAGTCCCGATCGGGCGACCGCGGGCCACTGGCGAAAGTTGCGACCGAAGCGCTCACCGGCCGCGCGAAAACGCGCGTAGTCATTGACCTCGGGGTGCTCGGTCACGTACGAGCGCAGTCCGTTCTCGTAGAGCGCCATGAATTCGGACTGCGTGGCGGCCCACGCCTGGATCACGTTGCGCTTGGCCTGGAAGGCCGCCGCGCCGTCCACGTGACCGTCGCGCGTCCAACTGGCGCGGTGCGACAGCGAATAGGTGTCGTTCATCAACGACTGCGCGGCGGCGGAGCGGGCCAGGAACTCCACCTGGTCGAGCGCGATCCAGCGGTCGTTCCAGAAGCGCCGACTCACCGGCCGGTACGGACTCGCCTCGAAGTCATGGGGACCGAAGGACGAGAGCAGCGGCAGGGTCGACACGACCGTCGCGCCCTGATTGGCCACCAGACGCGCGAATTCGTCGAGGTCCCCCACGTCGCCGCTGCCCCACGAGCGATCCGAGTGCAGGGAGAAGACCGGTGCCTGTACCGAGTACGCCCGCCAGTCGCGCGAGAAGCGATGCGGTGCGCCGCGCAGCGGTCGCACGATCAACGTGGACCACACGATCCGCTTGCCGATGATGACGCAGAGCTGGTGATAGCCCACGCGCATCGCCGGTAGCGGCAATCCCCAGGCGCGCGGCTCGTCGGGCGCCGTCTCGAGCATCGCCAACTCGTCGGTGCGCACGTGCCAGGAGCTCTCCCCGCCGAACTCGAACTCGACGCGACATTCGAAGGCACTGAGCTTGCGCGCCATGCGCAGCGCCACCACCGCGCTGACGCCCTCGTCCACCACGTAGACCGGTTCGAGGACTCGCTCGACGCGTTCTTGGCTGTAGCGGCGCAGCACCTGACGCGCGCCCGCGGGCGTGTGCAACGGTTCCATGTCACCGAGCGCGTTGAGGATCGCCATCAGTGACTCGGCGCTGGCGTCACGGCTCTGGCCGCGACCATCCACGTAGTGCGTCTCGACACCGCGGGCGGCGGCGAGGTCCATCAGCGACAAGGGGATCGGCTGTTCGCTCATGACCACGTCATCAATCCCGGCAGTATCTCGCCGTCGGTGTGCAGCGGCGAGGGCACGATGCGCCCCGCCAGGATCACGTCCTCGCCGTAGAGGGCGAGGTCGACGCGCGCGTCGTAGCGCGCGCGAGGTCCGACGCGGTCCACGAGCTTGGCGTCGACCGCGAAGGGCGCGACACCGTCGTCCACCCACAACTGGACCAAGAGGTCGGCGGGTTCCATCTCGCCCAGCTCGACCTGCAGGTAGATGCGGTGACCCTTCTTGCGCTGCGAGATCGTGCCCACCTCGACGCTCAACTGCTCCCAGTCAGCGCGAAGGCGGCGCATGTCTCGTGCGCGGTCGCGCGCGGACTTGGCCCCGCCCGATCGCAGTTGGGCGGCCCGAGCGATGCCGGGCAGGTAATAGGTCTCGGTGTAATCGCGCGTCATGCGCAGCGAATCCCACGTGGGTGCCAAGGTGGACATCGACTGCTTCACCGACGCGATCCAGCGCGTGGGCACCCCGTTCGCGCCGCGGTCGTAGAAGCGCGGCACGATCTCGTTCTCGAGCACGTCGTAGATCGAGGCGGCGTCGAGTTCGTCCTGGAGTTCCTCATCGGCGTAGTCGAGGTCGGTACCGATCGAGAAGCCGATCGGTGCCGCCGACGGATCGGCGTCGTGGGTGGCCTCGTCCCACCAGCCGTCGATGGTCGAGAAGCTCAATGCCCCGTTCATTCCCGCCTTCATGCCGCCGACGCCGCACGCCTCGAGCGGACGGCGCGGGGTGTTGAGCCAGAGGTCCGCCCCCTGGGCGAGGTGCCGGTCGAGGGTGGTGTCGAAGTCCACGATGAACACCACGCGGTCCGAGACGTCGTACTTGGCGGCGAACTCGATCATGTCCTGGAGCAATTGCTTGCCGCCTTCGTCGTTGGGGTGCGCCTTGCCGGCGAAGACGATCTGCACCGAGCGTCCCGGGTTCTTCAAGATCCGCGCCAGACGTTCGGGGTCGCGCAACAACAACGTCGGGCGCTTGTAGGCCACGAAGCGGCCGATGAAGCCAATGGTGAGCCGGTCCGGGTCGAGCACCGAGACCGCGGCCACGCGCTCGGCCGGACTGTGGCGGCGCGCCAGGTCCTTTCGGGCACGGCGTCGCGCGAATTCCACGAGCTCGGCGCGCGCCTCGTTCTTGACCCGCCAGAGTTCGGCGTCGGGCGCGTCGCAGATCTTGGACCACATCACCGGGTCGCCCGGTGTGGTCTGCCACTGCGCGCCGACCGAGGACGTGAGCAGGCGGCTGAACGACCCGGTCACCCACGATTCGAGGTGCACCCCGTTGGTGATGTGGCCCACCGGGACCTCATCGAAGGGCACCCGCGGCCACAGCATCGACCACTGCTCGCGCGTGACGCGACCGTGCAAGCGCGAGACGCCGTTGCGGTGTCCGACCATGCGCATCGCGAACACCGTCGGGCAGAAGGAGTCGCCGTCCCAACTCGGCGTGACGCGCCCCAGCGCCACCAGGGAGTCGAGCGACGTCGCCAACTGGCGCGCGTAGGGGGCGAGGTAGCGACGCGCCAGCGCGTCCGCGAAGTAGTCGTGCCCGGCGGCGACGGGCGTGTGGGTGGTGAAGAGCAGACTCGGACGCACGGCGAGTTGCGCCTCTTCGAAGCTCAATCCCTCCTGGGCCATCACCCGGCGAATGCGCTCGAGGATGGCGAAGACCGAGTGGCCCTCGTTGAGGTGCAGCATCGAGGGTTCGATCGACAACGCCGCCAGTGCGCGCACTCCCCCGATGCCCAAGATGAGCTCCTGGGAGAACCGCGTCTCGACGTCGGAGTCGTAGAGCCGGGTCGTCAAGATGCGGTCCGCCTCGGAGTTGGTCGCGACGGCGCTGTCGAGCAGTATCAATTGATTACGGCCGACTTGGGCGCGATAGACCGCGACCTGGATGTCGCGTCCGGGCAGCGACACGGTGACCTGGATGACCCGGCCCTGGGCGTCGCGCGCGCGCTCGATGGGCATCTTCTCGGGCGACATCATGTCCCAGGCCTCGTGTTGGCGACCCTCGCGGTCCAGCCACTGGTGCGAGGTGCCGCGATAGAGCAGTCCGACGCCCACCAGCGGCAGACCCAGTGCGCTCGAGGCCTTCAACTGCTCGGCCGCCACGGTGCCCAGTCCTCCGGCGAAGATCGGTAGGGAGTCGGTCAACGAGAACTCGGCGGCGAAGAAGGCGATGACCTGGTCCTTGTCGGTCTTGTGGTGGGTGGCGTACCAGGTCTTGGACGTCTGGGCGAAGTACGAACGGAAGTTCTTGACCACGGCCGTCGCGAGTTCGGCCAACTCGGGATTCGACCCGATCAATTCGTGGACCTTCTCGCGACCGAGACCGAGCAGCAATTGCTGGGGCCACTCGAGGGCGCCGGGGCTCGCCGCCGGGTCCAGCATCGCGAAGAGCCGGCGCGCGTCGATCTTCCAGGTCCAGCGCAAATTCGTCGCAACGTCGAGCAGGTCGTCGTAGGTGGCGACGGCCGGCGCCGTGACCACGTCCGACCGACTCTCCGACACTGTGACCTCCCCATTCGCGTCGCGCGGGCTCGAAAGCCGGCGCGACACTCCCTTCAGGATTCGTAGCATAACCCTGCAATCTGGGAGGTCGAAGACGCTATCTCACTTCGTGACGCCCGAGCGTTGTCGAATTCGATTCCTCGATGATGATCGCACTCATCACGAGATCGCCCGACGGTCGCGGTGACGCCACCGGGCGCTGTCGTCGAGGAGAAGGACCGACGCCCCCGCGGCGGCGCTCGACGCGCGGCGCTCATCGTCGGGAATGAACTCTCGCGCCACGAAGCCGAAGTCAGTGTGATCGTAGAAGGTGAGACCGCGCAGCGGCGGCGAGTAGACGTTGATCGAGACCGCGGCACTCCCTGGCACGCCCGCCACGTCATGCACGTGATCGGGTCCGAACGCGCGGTACTGACCGGCGCTGAAGACGCGCGACTCGATGCCGACGTAGTCCGTCGCGCGATGGCGTTCCTCCAGCACTCCCGCGGTGACGACGAAGGCCCCCGAGGAACCACCGTGGTCGTGCCAGCCCGAGAAGTTGTCGTGCCCCCAGGTCACGAGCGTCACCTCGTAGGCGGGGTTGCGAAAGAGCAGGAGCCAGGATTGGCCCCCCTCGCCCTCCTCCACGAGGTCCTCGTAGAGTTCGGGCCGCGCGGCGATGCCCAATGCCACCCGCTCGAGGTCGTGACGCGAGAGGCGTCCGCCGAACAGGTCGAGGCCCTCGAGCAGGTCGAGGATCGCGTCGGCGCGAATCCTCGGGGCCTCGCTCTGCACGTACCACGTGTCGTATGACATCACGTTGCGCCTTTCCGTCTCGCGCGCGAGGGCGATGCCGGGTGGCATCTCCCTATTAACTACTATTTCTATAGTTTTACTAAAGTTAAGGCGTGATGTCAAACATGACGCGCACTCCTGATGAGACCTGAGGCCCGTGCGGGGCCAACGACCATTCGTGAGTAGTTCCATCACCAATACTCATTAAGGTCCTAGGGGTGGACCACGAAGGAGCGTCATCATGACCAAGATCGCCAACAGCATCACCGAACTCATCGGAGGAACGCCGCTGGTTCGCATCAACAAGCTCAGTTCCCCCGGTGGCGCGCAGATCCTCGCCAAGCTCGAATTCTTCAACCCCGGTGGCTCGGTCAAGGACCGCATTGGACTCGCCATGATCGAGGCCGCCGAAGAAGCTGGTCTCCTTGGTCCCGACACCATCATCCTCGAACCCACCAGCGGCAACACCGGCATCGCCTTGGCCATGGTGGCCGCCGCCAAGGGGTACAAGTGCGCCTTCACCATGCCCGAGACGATGAGCAAGGAGCGCCGCGCCCTGTTGCGCGGGTACGGCGCCGAGTTGTTCCTCACCCCTGGCCCCGACGGTATGGGCGGCGCCATCGCCAAGGCCCGCGAACTCGCGGCGAGCGACTCGCGCTACTTCATCCCCCAGCAGTTCGAGAACCCGGCCAATCCCCAGGTGCACCGTGTCAGCACCGCCGAGGAGATCTGGAACGACACCGACGGTGGCGTGGACATCTTCATCGCCGGCGTGGGCACCGGTGGCACCATCACCGGCGTCGGCGAGGTGTTGAAGCAGCGTAAGCCCGGCGTGCAGGTCATCGCCGTCGAACCCGCCGCGTCGCCGGTGCTCTCGGGCGGCGCCAAGGGACCTCACCCCTTACAGGGCATCGGCGCGGGATTCGTCCCCGACATCCTCAACACCCAGGTCTACGACGAGGTCATTGAAGTGGCCAACCAGGACGCCTTTGACACCGCGCACCGGGCCGCGCACGAAGAGGGGCTGCTCGTGGGCATCTCCTCGGGTGCGGCACTGTGGGCGGCGCTGCAGGTGGCCCAGCGTCCGGAGAACGCCGGCAAGCAGATCGTGGTGATCATCCCCTCCTTCGGCGAGCGCTATCTCTCCACGCCGCTCTTCGAAGGACTCACCGACTAGTGCTGCGTCGACTGCGCAGCGACCTCGCGGCCGTGAAGGACCGCGACCCCGCCGCCCGCAGCACCGTCGAGATCGCCCTCACCTACCCGGGGCTGCACGCGCTGTGGGCGCATCGCGTGGCGCACCAACTCTGGCACCATCGTCTCAAGTTCCTGGCCCGCGTCAGCGCGTCGCTGGCGCGTGCGATGACCGGGGTCGACATCCATCCGGCCGCCGTCTTCGGCGATCGGGTCTTCATCGACCACGCGACGGGCGTGGTCATCGGCGAGACGGCACGGATCGGCGACGACGTCACCATCTACCAGGGCGTGACCCTCGGCGGTACGAGCCTGGCCCACGAGAAGCGCCACCCGACCATCGGCAACCGCGTCGTCATCGGTGCGGGCGCCAAAGTGCTGGGGCCCATCACCATCGGCGACGACAGCCGCGTGGGAGCCAACGCCGTCGTGGTGCACTCGGTGCCCGACAACTCCGTCGTCGTGGGCATCCCGGGTCGGATCATTTCGCGCTCGCGCAACACTCCCGACCCGATCATCGAAGGCGTCGAGGGCGAATTGATCCCCGACCCGGTCGGGCTCAGCCTCGAATCGCTCTTCGAGCGTCTGCACGAACTCGAGACCAAGATCGGTGCGCGCAGCACGTCACGCGAGATCAGGCCGTCGCACGCGGGTATCTGGTCGGGCGACGACTTCTCGATCTGAGCGCACGCGTCATAGGGCCCGGTGCAGCGCGACGTAGAGCTGACCCAGCGTCTGCACCTCGTGGGTGACGAGGGTGGCGTACGTCGCGTCCTCGCCACGGGGCGCATTGGCCGCCTGTTGCAGGGTGAGCTCGATCTTCTCGACCTCGAGCACGTAGGCCCGGAACTCGTCGCGTCCCTCGACGACGAAGGTTTGGAACGAGTGCAGGGTGGCGAGTTGTCCCGCGACATCGATCTGGGCGGTGGCCGCATCGACCGGGCAACCGCCCGCGGCGTTGTTCACGCAGTTGGTCGAGGCGCTCACGTAGTTGGCGAGGTCGACCACGATGTTCTGGTTGATCGCCGCGATGAACGTCGGTCCCGCCGTCCGGTCGATGGTGTAGGAGAAGGGCCAGCGCAACAGCGAGGGTTGCGTCTGGAAGTACGCCCCGCTCAAGAGGGTGAGCACGAAGACCACCTTGCCCCACTTCGACAACGACCACGTGGTCGTCAAGGGTGTCGGAGCGTCAACGTGGGTCGCGCCCTCGACCATCGGGGGATCACCGAAGAAGCCATCGAAGGGTTGTGTCGGGGTCAGCAGTTGGATGAAGGCCGTCGATCGAACCGTGAAGCGCCAGACCTGGCCTCGCGCCTCGTGCAACGACTGGGGCACCCGCCCCCGTATCAGGGCGCTCACCCACATGACGAAGGTCAAGAAGTACGCTCCCACCCCCAAAACGCCCGCCACCAATGCCGAGGGGACCGCCAGGACGAGGCGAAAGAGCACCGCGGCGCGATTGAGGTGCACGTGGTCGATGTCGAGGCTCACCTGGTCACTCGCTCGCGCGCCGAGCCACAGGCCGGGCCACCGGTCCGTCAAGAGACAGAGGTACGCCTCCACCTTCGCGTTGTAGCGCAAGACGTCGGTCAAGAACTGCTGCATCGCTCGCGGCACTACTCCGGCGACCAACGCGGCGAACCACGCGGCGAACGTCGTCACCAACGAGGCGACGCTGAGCAGGACCAGCCAGATGAGGAGCGGAATACTGATCACGACGCGTAGCAGGACCGACCAGCGTCGTTGCCGCGGCGCTGTCGCACCCAGGCCGACCAGCACCCTGGCACCCGCCGAACCCTGGGCCGACTGCGCCGCACTGATCGGCGGGGCCGGCACGAGGAGAGACGCTCGCATCACGTCGTGTCCGCACACGGTGCAGTAACGCTGGGCCGCCGACAAGGGCGTACCGCAGTTAGTACAGAACGACATCGGGGCTCTTCGTCATGGGGACCATCATGGCGCAAAAAGGGATCGTTCGACGGAAGCCCCACGCGACATGATTACGGCATCGACACCGACGTCGCGAAGGAGTGACCCCGCGTCACACCCCCGCGAGAAGATGCCGACGAACGATGAGGAGAAGATCATGACGAATCACCATCCGATCGAGCGTGGGGGCGATGAGCACCGCGACGACGATCACCCGCCCTCGAAATTCGAGTGGCGCCCCGGCGATGTGGTGCTGGACTCCCCCGACGACGAGGACGAGGACGAGGACGAGGACGACGTCAATGATGGCGATGGGGACGGAGACGACCTCGATGACGAGGATGAGAGCACGGGGTCGTAAGGACCTCGCGACAATGACGCGAGAGCAGGAAGAAATTTTTGCTGGCTCCCAGAGCAGGACTCGAACCTGCAACCTAGCGATTAACAGTCGCTTGCTCTGCCAATTGAGCTATCTGGGAATGCACCCGAGGGCAAGGAAACT
>Ga0209698_10001163_pt1 | contig 30357 bp, 20 predicted proteins | sample LitLauG_LLR_2012_FD_187203 | JGI IMG/M metagenome (GOLD analysis project Ga0209698, IMG submission 187203) | Freshwater sediment microbial communities from Pennsylvania, USA - Little Laurel Run_MetaG_LLR_2012 (SPAdes) (version 2) | ecosystem: Environmental > Aquatic > Freshwater > Creek >... | reverse complement strand
TGGAGGTTAAACCGGGGAGTGCGGCATCACCGGAGGGATGGCGTTGCGCTCCGATCAAATCGTGACGCGAGGGCGTCGAATTCAGGTCACGACGAACTTACGCGCTTTGGCTTCGATGATGGATGTGGAGGAGGCGCAGGTCCCGCTAACCGGTCCGGATCGGGGAACGTCTGAATTCGACTGGACGACAGAGGAGATCGGCGGAGAGAGCGTGATTCACGGCGGCGGCCCGGTGATGCACGGCTCTGAGGTTGTGGGGCGCTCCGCAGCAGATGGAGTGCTGGTAGTGGTTTCGGCTGGTAGAGAAGGAAAATGCCGGGGAGTGGGTGTTCTCGTCCGACGCGTGCGGAATCTATGACATCCCGAATTTGACCCTGGTTCATACGGGACGAAGCGATCCGGTCGGGGATATCCGGTGCGATCGAGCCGGGGAGAAATAAATTTGCGTGCAGGAAGCGGCCTACTTCTGCGCACCATACGCGCGGAATAGTCGATTCGGGTTAGTGACCGGCGTTGTGCAACTTCCTACAATTACGCAACGCCGATGCAAAGGGTCGCCCACGGTCAGTCGCGGCTTGACGATTTGAGATGGTGGCGTTCTACGCCCGCGCGCGTCACATGCGTACTTCTGACCCTGCTGTCGAGCACGATCCCTACCTCTGCGGTTGAACATCCGGGAAGCATCGGGAAAGACGCGGATTGCTCCTCCTGTCATGCGAGCAAGCTCAGCGGAAAGTCAGTTCATTCGGCGATGGCAACCTCGTGCTCCGTTTGTCACGTCACGCAGACCCAAGGCGACATGACGACCGTGAGTCTGGCAATGCCCAGGGCACGAATCTGCTTCTCGTGTCATGAGAAGGCAGAGTCGTTGCGGCGGCATCGGCCAGCGGCTAAGGGAGAATGTTTAGATTGCCACGACGCCCACAGTAGTCAGCAACGGATGCTATTGCGCATCGCAACCATCGTTCCCAAATGATCCCGATACACATCCATTTTTGACTGGCTTTGAGTTGCGACACGCCCGTTTCGGTATCCTCAATCCTGCATCCCTCAATAATGCGTCTCATGACTGGCAAACGCATCGGTTAGAGAGATGACGTTGAGCGCGCTTTGCAGCTTCTCGAGCAACTCCGCGCTGCTGATATGTATGGTCGCGGCCTCGCCGGGGAGCAGGTCGAAGTAGTTATCTGACAGGCGCGCATCCAGGTCACCGAATGAAATGTAAGCGCTGCGCGCCAGTACCGGAGACTTCAACGTAAGCGTGTATCCGTCAGCGCCTTTGGAGATGCTGGTTTCGATTTTCGGGCTGACCGTCAATTCAAGATTGTGCGTTATATCGAAGAAGACCTGGTTGCGCGAGACGTTTTTCCCCGCAATCTCGAAGTCCACCACCAGAACGTCGCGTTCGCGATTTGTCTTTGCGGAATCGGCGAACCAATCTTTCTCATCGAGCGTGAGATAGATTGTGCTCGAAGCAGACGGGATCTGCACATCTTGGGATTTATCGGAAAGAACGTTGCCTGAAAAATCCATCAAGCGTGCATGGATCTTTCCGGTCAGGGGCTGCAATTTGTCGGACACCACGTAGATGTCAACCTTGCCGTCGTGCTCGTAAGGTGACACCAGCACATCGTCGTAGAAGCGGCGGGCATAGTACTGGAGCGCCTTCCAGCGTCCGTAGTAGTCGATACTGGCCCACGAGGCGACTGGCCAGCAGTCGTTCAACTGCCAATAGAGGGAACCCATGGTCCGCGGGCGATTGCGGCGAAGATGCTCGGCGCCGAGTTTGATGACCTCGGCCTGCTGCACCTGGCTGAGGTAGACGAAGCTGGCGAAATCTTTCGGTTCGCGATATTCACGCAGCATGTAAGTGAGGATGCGTTCGTTGCCGCCGTGATTCTTCTGGTGCGATTGCATCACGGTTGAGCGGATGTCGAGGTCATCCGGCTTGGCGAAGGTGCGGATGGTGCGCATCTCGGGGAAGGATTGGAAGCCGAACTCCGACATGAAGCGGGGCTTTACTGTCAGGTAGTCGGTCGGTGGAGCGAGGGCGTGCCAGACCATCCAGTAATGCATGTCGCCGTAGCGGTCGTCGTCGGGTGGAAAATCGAACCCGGCGCTGGGCGAACTGGGCGTATAGGGCACGGGATCGCCGTAATCGTGCACGACGCTCTTCAGGAGGTCGGCGAACATGACCATGTAGTCCTGCCAGACGCGCTGGCTGACGCCGTAGGGCTGGCTATCGCGAAACCATTGCCGATCGCCCCAGTGCAGCCATCCGGTTTCCACTTCGTTGTTGCCACACCAGAGGACGATCGACGGGTGGTCGCGGAGGCGCTTGACCTGATCGATGGCTTCGTGCCGGACGTTCTCCTGGAACGCGGGATCGCCGGGGACCATGTCGCCGCCGAACATAAATTCCTGCCAGACCATGATGCCGAGTTCGTCGGCAATGTCATAGAAGTCGTCGGGCTCGTAAAGGCCTCCGCCCCACTCGCGGACCATGTTCATGTGAGCGTCGCGCGCGGACTGCAGAATGTAGCGGTGCTGCTCGGTGGTGACGCGGGTAGGGAAACTGTCGTAGGGAATCATGTCAGCGCCTTTGGCGAAGACGGGGATCCCGTTGACGATGAAGTAGAAGCTCTTGCCGATGTTGTCGAGTTCGCGGTGAAGTTCGATGGAGCGGAGGCCGGTTTTGAGGGAGGCGTGCGCAGCGAGGGCTTTGCTGAGATGTACTTCGGCGGTAAACGTGTAGCGATCTTGCGCACCGTAGCCGACTGGATACCAGAGTCTAGGATTGGCGATGCGGATGGGAAATGAGATGTGATTGGTGCCGGGATCGAGAGGCCCAGTCACGGAGCCGTCGTTGCCAGGCTTGCCGCTGAGTTCTGCGTGGGTGAGCGTGATCGTCGCGGTCGACGACTGAGTGGCTTCGATTTCGACTTCGGCGGTGAGCTTGGCGAGATCCTTGGTGATGCTCCCCTGATGGATGTGGAAGTTTTCGATGCGAAGCGCGTCCCACATTTCCAGATGCACGGGCCGCCAGATGCCCTCGGTGACGAAGCGCGGTCCCCAATCCCAGCCATAGTTATAGGGGGCTTTGCGGGTGTAGGGGGCCGTGGCGATTCCTTCCTCGTTGCCGCCATTGCTGGTTGAGATGGCGGGCAGGATGTAGGGAAGAGACTTCACATAGGGCAGCATCTTCGTGATCGGAGAATGAAAGACAATGCGCAGAGTGTTCGTACCGGCGTGCAGGTTGGGCTTGGCATTGACGCGGTAGCGACGAAACATATTGTCGGCGGTCAGGATGGCGTGGTCGTTGAGGGAAACTTCGGCAAAAGTATCGAGGCCGTCGAAGACGAGATCGAGATGCTCGTGCGCAAGCGCGGCAGAGTCGACATCGAACGTTGTCTGATATTCCCAGTCAGACTCGCCGATCCACTGCAGGCGCAATTCGTTGTCCTGGTAAAAGGGATCGGGGATCAGCTTGTTCTGGAGCAGATTGGTTTGCACGGTGCCGGGAACTTGTGCGGGGTGCCACTGCTGGATTTGAGCTTGCGACTTTGCATCGTCTGGGCCAGTGACGAAGCGGAATTGCCATCCGGAGTTAAGCTCGCGCGCGGTAGGCTCGGCGGCAAAAAGAGGAAGGGCAAATGAAGAGAGCAGAATGGCAAGCAGGAGAGGTCTGAAGAGCGTCATATTGGCTCCGCGACAATTGAAAAATCGATTTTTCTGTGGCGTATCAGGCTACACGAAAAATATCAAAAAGGCGAAACTGACCCCGTCGAGCCCGCCGTTGGCGAACCTCATTGAGTCATTTCAATTCGACATTCATATGCAGGTTGTACGCTACGAACGCCCATTCGTCCGCCGTCTCGTCGATCAGCTTTGAGATGGGCTTCCCCGCTCCATGACCGGCTTTGGTCTCAATGCGAATCAGCACCGGTGCGGGGCCGGCCTGATCGGCCTGCATCGTTGCAGCGAATTTGAAGCTGTGGCCGGGAACGACGCGGTCATCGTGGTCTGCGGTGGCGATGAGGCTCGGCGGATATTTCGTCCCGGGTTTCAGGTTGTGTAGCGGCGAGTAGGCATAGAGGTATTTGAAATCCTCGGGATTGTCGGAAGAACCGTAGTCGCTCGTCCAGGCCCAGCCGATGGTGAATTTCTGGAAGCGAAGCATGTCCATCACGCCAACCAGGGGAAGCGTGGCACCATAGAGATCGGGGCGCTGGGTGAGGCATGCGCCGATGAGCAGTCCTCCGTTGCTGCCGCCGCGAATCGCGAGTTTGGGCGTAGATGTGTACTTCTGCGCTATGAGATATTCGGCGGCTGCGATGAAGTCGTCGAATACGTTCTGCTTCTTGGCTTTCGTTCCGGACAGGTGCCAGTCTTCTCCGTACTCACCGCCACCGCGCAGGTTGGGCTGGGCGTAGATGCCTCCCATTTCGAGCCATACGAGGTTTGGCACAGAGAAATTCGGGGTTAAAGAAATATCGAACCCGCCGTATGCGAACAGCAGCGTCGGATTCTGGCCATCCAGCTTCAGCCCTTTTTTGTACGTCAAGAACATGGGCACGCGCGTGCCGTCTTTGCTGTTGTAGAAGACCTGCTTAGTCTCATAGCGGCTGGGATCGACGTCGACCTTGGGCTGACGGAAGACGGTGCTCTTACCTTCCGACGGGACATAGCGATAAATCGTGGTCGGCGATACGAAACTGGTGTAGGAGTAGAAGGTTTCCTTGTCTTTGCGTTTTCCGCCAAACCCGACGGCAGTGCCTATACCGGGCAGGTCGACGTTGCGCAGGAACTTGCCTGTGAGGTCATGCATACGCACTTCGGTGCGAGCATCTTTGAGGTAGGTCAGCAGGAATACGTTGTCGACCAAGCCGACGAACTCGAGCTTGTCTGGACCTTGTGCAATCACTGACTTCCAGTTCGCTTTTTCGGGATGGCGCGTATCGATCGCGATCAGGCGTCCACGCGGCGCGTCGAGATCGGTTTGAATCCAGAAGACCGGCCCGTCATTGTCGACGAAAGTGTATTGCGCATTGAAGTCGTCGATCAACTTTACGACCGGTGCGTCGGGCTGAGTCAGATCTCGGTAGTACAGGCGATTCTTGGAAGATGTATCTTGCGCGACCGAGATGATGAGGTAACGGCCATCATCCGTGACTGCGCCGCCAAACATCATCTCTTTTACATCGGGGCGATCGAAGATCAGTTTGTCATCGGACTGCGATGTGCCCAGGCGATGGAAATAGAGTTTCTGATAATAGTTGCTCTCGCGCAGTTCCGCCCCTTTGGGCTCGTCGTAGCGGCTATAGAAAAATCCTTTGTTGTCCTTGGTCCACGACGCCCCTGAAAATTTCACCCACTTGATGACATCGGGAAGATCCTTGCCTGTATCCACGTCGCGAACGCGCCACTCGGTCCAGTCGGAACCGGAGGCAGCGGTACCGTAGGCCATCAGTTTGCCATCATCGGAGATCACCGATCCGGCGAGTGCGACGGTGCCATCGGCCGATAAGGTGTTGGGATCGAGCAGGACGCGCGGCTCAGCATTGAGCGATTCCGACACGAGCAGGACGTTCTGATTCTGCAGACCGTTGTTGTGCTGGAAGAAGTAGCGCCCACCTTCCAGTTCGGGCGCAGAAAAGCGTTCGTAGTTCCAGAGCTTGAGCAGACGTTCGCGAATGGCACCACGATAGGGGATCTTGTCGAGGTAGCTGAAGGTAACCTTGTTCTCGGCTTCGACCCAAGCTTTGGTATCGGCGGAATCGGTGTCCTCGAGCCAGCGGTAAGGATCGGCGACTTTGGTGCCGTGATAGTCGTCGACCTGGTCGACGGTTTTGGCTTTGGGATAGGAGAGGGCAGCCGGGTCGCTTTGCGCAAGAAGGTGGATCGTTGAAAGCAGTACAAGAATGGCAGTGAGAGAGAGAGCACGGCGAAACAGGCGCATTCGAAGAACTCCTTACAAGAAATCTCGATGAAGGGGTATTCTGCCTGACAAGGGCATTCGAAGTACACCGCAAAGGCTAGGAGAGGAACTGGAGCGGCGATCTCGAATGAAAAATCGATTCTTTTCCGCATCCGGGAACGGCCGTTCGAATTCTCGTTTTGTGGTTTGACCCTTCCCATCTGACGTGTTATAAATGCCCGTTTTGCGCTAGTAAGCCGGGGCGGGAGAGTTATTTCTCCAGTCGAATTTCGCGGCAGTTTCGGGTAGCAATTTTTTGTTTCATTTGCAGCGCAAACTCCGACGCGGCCAAGCTTCAGCACTCCTTCACGGTCTTGCGGTGGAAGCGTGTTCGGAAAAGTCCCAGTTCTCGCGAAAGCGGCGAAAAGGGGCACCGATTTCCGGAGTCGAAAAGCACCTAAACACGTAGGAATTCCTTAATACCGACATCTTTGGAGGATTTTTTATGCGCACATGGCTTGCCACGTCTGCGTTCGTAACACGCCGCGTGGCTCTGAGAGTTTCCGCCGTACTCGCGGTGCTTGCCATTTTCGGCTCCGCTTCGGCCTTCGCTCAACCGGAGGCAGCGGGTGGTGAAGCTTCGCTCAAACTGCCCGACCTGTCTTCCGTAAGTTTTCTCAATGGCGCCATTGACGGCCACAAACTGCTGCTCATCGGCATCCTGTTTTGCCTGTTCGGGCTTGGATTCGGCATGGCCATCTATATGCGGTTGAAAAACCTGCCGGTGCATCGGGCCATGCGTGAAATTTCGGAATTGATATACGAGACTTGCAAGACGTACCTGGTCACGCAGGGCAAATTCATCCTGCTGCTGTGGGCATTCATCGCTGTGATTATTGCGGCTTACTTCGGATGGCTGTCGCCGGTGCCTGGCAAGTCGGTCGGTTTGACGCTACCGATTATTTTGGCGTTCAGCCTGGTGGGGATCGCGGGCAGCTATGGCGTGGCTTGGTTCGGCATTCGCGTCAACACGTTCGCCAATTCGCGGACGGCGTTTGCTTCCCTGCCCGGGAAGCCGTATCCGGTGTACCAGATTCCGCTTGAGGCCGGCATGAGTATCGGCATGATGCTGATCTCGGTCGAGCTTCTCATCATGCTGTTCATTCTGCTGTTCGTTCCGGGTGATTATGCTGGTCCCTGCTTCATCGGCTTCGCGATTGGCGAATCGCTGGGCGCGGCGGCGCTTCGTATTGCCGGCGGCATCTTTACGAAGATTGCCGACATCGGCTCGGACTTGATGAAGATCGTTTTCAAAATCAAAGAAGACGACGCGCGCAACCCCGGTGTAATCGCCGACTGTACCGGCGACAATGCCGGCGACTCGGTTGGACCCTCCGCCGACGGGTTCGAGACCTATGGCGTAACGGGCGTGGCACTGATCACGTTCATCCTGCTGGGCGTGAAAGATCCCAGCGTGCAGGTGCAGTTGCTGGTCTGGATCTTCGTGATGCGCGTGATGATGCTGGTCTCGAGTTCGCTCTCGTACTTCCTGAACGGCGCGATTGCCAAGGCGAAGTACGGCTCGGCCAATGAGATGAACTTCGAGGCGCCGCTGACTTCTCTAGTCTGGATCACGTCGATCGTCTCGATTGGGTTGACCTACCTGATTTCCTATTTCATTATTCCCACCCTTGGCCCTGACACCTCGCAGTGGTGGAAGTTGTCGACGATTATTTCTTGCGGCACTCTCGCGGGAGCGCTGATCCCGGAACTGGTAAAGGTCTTCACCTCGACCGAGTCGCGGCACGTGAAAGAAGTGGTGGTCTCGGCGCAGGAAGGTGGAGCATCGCTCGGCATCCTGTCGGGATTCGTTGCGGGCAACTTCTCGGGCTACTATCTGGGCCTGGCAATGATGATGCTCATGGCGATTGCCTACTACATGAGCACGATGGGCCTGGCGATGGCAGCGGGAATGCTGGCGCCGGCCGTCTTCGCGTTCGGGCTGGTGGCCTTCGGATTCCTGGGCATGGGGCCGGTCACGATTGCGGTCGACTCTTACGGGCCGGTGACGGACAATGCACAATCGGTGTATGAACTGTCGCTGATCGAAGCTATACCGAACGTGCAGAGCGAGATCAAGAAAGATTTCAATCTCACGGTGGACTTCGATCGCGCGAAGCACCTGCTGGAAGCCAACGATGGCGCGGGTAACACGTTCAAGGCCACGGCAAAACCTGTGCTCATCGGCACGGCAGTCGTTGGAGCGACCACCATGATTTTTTCCATCATCATGGCGCTGACGAACGGACTCTCCGGAAACCTGGACAAGTTGTCGTTGCTGTACGCACCGTTCTTCCTAGGGCTTATCACGGGCGGCGCTATGATTTACTGGTTCACCGGCGCTTCCACGCAGGCCGTGACCACAGGCGCCTATCGCGCCGTTGAGTTCATCAAAGCGAACATCAAGCTCGAAGGCGTCGAGAAGGCTTCGGTTACGGACAGCAAGAAGGTGGTTGCCATCTGCACCAAGTACGCGCAGAAGGGCATGTTAAACATCTTCATTGCAGTGTTCTTCGGCACGCTGGCTTTCGCTTTCGTGGATCCGTTCTACTTCGTAGGCTACCTGATCTCGATCGCAATCTTCGGGCTCTACCAGGCGATCTTCATGGCCAACGCCGGCGCCGCATGGGACAACGCCAAGAAGATTGTCGAAGTCGAGATGAAGCAGAAGGGCACGGAACTGCACGCGGCAACAGTGATCGGGGACACGGTCGGCGATCCTTTCAAAGACACGTCATCGGTGGCGCTGAATCCGGTGATCAAGTTCACCACCCTGTTCGGCCTGCTGGCCGTGGAACTGGCGGTGAAGTTAGCGAGCGACCAAGGAACGACTCTCACTCGTGTGCTGGCCATGGCGTTCTTCGTGGTCTCCTTCACGTTCGTATACCGTTCGTTCTACGGGATGCGGATCAAGCAGGGCGGGGAGTAGAAGAGAGCGCGGTCAAGATCAACGCCATTCGGAGTGATCCGGATGGCGTTTTGATTTGCGCGGCCGGGGACTGGAAGATGAAAATTCTTTCAACCTTCTGCGGACGGGGGATTTGGGGTATACTCGGCGCGATTCTGGGTCAATGGCAGGCAAGGACTGGGTTCATCCGCATAATCGCCAGGAGTCGTCCCGTTTCACAGTAACCTCCAGGAGTATGTTCATGTCTCTCGCTGTTCGCGCATGGATTCTCGCCACGCTTGTAATCGCTGCCATCGGTTGCGTTCAGGCACAGACCACGGTACAGCACGCCTTCCTGTGGTCCTCGAGTACCGGCATGGTGGACTTGGGCACCCTAGGTAGCAACAGCTATGCGGCGGCCATCAACAATTCTAGCCAGGTCGTCGGAGCGTATGTAAATGGCCTCGGAAACTACCGGGCATTCCTGTGGACATCGAGCGGCGGAATGCAGGACTTGGGGACCCTCGGCGGTACGTCCAGCGGGGCGAATGGAATCAACTCCAAAGGCGAAGTCGTTGGCTGGGCGACTACCGCAGCGGGAGATGCTCATGCATTTCTCTGGAGCGCAACCGGTGGGATGAAAGACCTGGGAACGCTCGGAGGCACCTCGAGCACCGCGACCGGCATTAACGATCTGGGTTGGGTGACAGGTTCGGCTTCGACATCGGGGAATCTGAAGACGGTGGCGTTCTTCTGGGCTCCAAACGTGCCGATGCATGGTTTGGGAACGCTCGGCTCACGTTACAGCTTTGGGTACGGGATCAGTGTGGCGGGGACGGTTGTGGGCGCTTCGCCGTTGAATAAGGCTCTTAGCCTGAGCCATGCATTCATCCACCGCGTTGGTGGCCGCATGATGGATTTGGGAACGCTGGGAGGAAACAACAGCAATGCGATTGCCGTCAATGCAGCGGAGCAGGTCGTAGGCTGGTCCTGGCTCGCCGGAAACTCGCCGTCTCATGCTTTCGTGTGGACGAAGGGTACCGGCATGCAGGACCTTGGCACGCTGGGTGGGCAAAACAGCGCGGGCGAGGCAATCAATCGCAGCGGCCAGATCGCTGGATTCTCAGACTTGAGCCAAAGTGAAACGCATGCGGTATTGTGGATGGGATCGAACCAGATGCAAGATCTGGGGACGCTGGGAGGCACTTACGCTACGGCTACGGGGATCAATGACTTGGGACAGGTAGTCGGCTGGTCGTCTCTGCCATAGCGTTGGCACGGAAATCTGCGACAAGACGCCTTAATTAGGCCCCTTCATTTTGTCTTTCACGCTCTTAGCGAGTTTTTCAATTTCGTCGGCCTTCTTGATTACTTCGAGGGAGAGTACGTTTTCATCGGATTTGTCGACGTAGGCCTTCAATTCGACAGAGAGCTTGAGCAGTTTATCAGTGTCGTTCTTAAGCGCAGCGACGCGCTCCTTGGCCGCCTTCTTCTCCATGTCGCGCATGAGGCGGGTGCGGGCCTCGCTTTCATCGGTGGGACTCAGGTCTCCAGTGTGTTGCGGCGCCTGGGGGGGCCTGGATTGCCGCGCGGCATGGGTCGGCGAAGCCAGCATCACAACCAGCGCGAGACAGGGCATTAAAATGTGGAATAGGAAGCGCACGGGATCCTCGTTGAAGAAATTATACGTCCCCTGAAAAGAGAATTGGGTCAAAGCAAAGCTCACTACAGGGAACACAGAGGGCACGCAGAAAAAAGCCAGAGCTTCGCGCTCTGGCTTATTGTTTGAAACGAAAACCGTTTACAGCGCGCTCATATTGGCCAGGAATTCTGCGTTGGACTTGGTCTTGCCCATCCGTTCGACCAGCAACTCCATGGCTTCGACGGGCGACAACGGGTTCAAAACCTTGCGGAGCACCCAGATTCTGTTGAGGTCCTCTTTTGGAATGAGCAACTCTTCCTTACGGGTGCCCGAACGCTGGATGTCGATCGCCGGGAACACGCGCTTATCAACGAGCTTGCGCTCGAGGATGATTTCGCTGTTGCCCGTGCCTTTGAATTCTTCAAAGATGACGTCGTCCATGCGGGAGCCGGTGTCGATCAGGGCGGTGGCGATGATCGTCAGCGAGCCGCCTTCCTCGATATTGCGGGCAGATCCGAAGAAACGCTTCGGACGCTGCAAGGCGTTGGAGTCGACGCCGCCTGACAGCACCTTGCCCGAAGGCGGAACGATCGTGTTGTAGGCGCGAGCGAGGCGTGTAATCGAGTCGAGCAGGATGACGACATCGCGCTTGTGTTCGACCAGACGCTTAGCCTTTTCAATCACCATCTCGGCGACCTGTACGTGACGGGCGGCGGGCTCGTCGAAGGTGGAGGAAATAACTTCGCCCTTCACGGAGCGCTGCATGTCGGTGACTTCTTCCGGACGCTCGTCGATGAGCAGCACCATCAGCACGACTTCGGGATGGTTCGCCGTAATCGAATTTGCCACGTTCTGCAGCAGCATGGTCTTGCCGGCGCGCGGCGGAGAGACGATCAGGCCGCGTTGTCCCTTGCCGAGCGGCGTAAGCAGATCCATGACGCGGGCGCTGGCATTTTCGCGGGTGGTCTCGAGTTTGAGACGCTCCTGCGGATACAGCGGCGTCAGGTTATCGAAGAGGATCTTGTTGCGGGCTTCATCCGGAGATTCGAAGTTGACAGCTTCAATCTTAACGAGCGCGAAATATTTTTCGCCTTCATGCGGCGGACGCACCTGGCCGCTGATGGTATCGCCGGTTTTGAGGTCAAATTTTCGAATCTGGGAGGGCGACACATAGATGTCGTCGGGGCCAGGGAGGTAGTTGTAATCGGGGGAGCGAAGGAAGCCATAGCCGTCGGGCAGAATTTCGAGCACGCCCTCGGCAAAGATGTGACCTTCCTTTTCGCTTTGCGCCTGCAGGATCTTGAAGATCAGGTCCTGCTTGCGCATACCGCTGGCACCGGGGAGATCCAAGGTCCTTGCGATCTTGGTCAACTCGGTGATGTTCTTTTCTTTTAGTTCAGCAATGGTCATGATTCACCTGAACCCGTGCACTAGAGCGTAGTCAGTAGTGTCAACGGGAGATTTTCAAAAGGAGGGGACTCAGGAAAGACAAATACCGGTGGGCAGGAAGGCGGGGCTGGTTTTAAGCAGCCCGCCGTTGTGCCTCGGCAAAATTCTCTGGTTCCGACAAAACTTCCTGCCGCTCTGCTCCAGCGATGCGATCCAGCACGCCGTTCATGGTTTCCTGAATGCGAGTGCTTGGCCGGTGGAATTTCCGCGTGGCCTTGGAGGCAAGCTGACAGAGCATATAACGGTTCCGCAGAGTCTGTAAAGCATCAAACACACGATCAGAGCGCATGTGCTTTATTTTCTCCTTACTTTTATGATAGTGGCCTTCCGCATTTCGTCCTTTCGCCACAGGGGTGACCGGGAAAACGCCCAGAGTAGCCTAAGTCACTGAATCCGAGTAGGTTGTAAAGGAGTTAGCGTAAACTCACTCTTGAATAGATGCTTACCAGTACACCGAAGATGCTCGATTTCTGGGCTGGTTCCGAAACTGCAGGCGGCGCAAACATCCTGCGACGCTTTCGGCTGTACCGTGAACTGGTTAATGTAGCGACAAGCGGGGTTTGGGTCAAGTAATTATTTGTAGATCTGTGCCATCGTGGCATGAGAGATTCTCGATCTACATCTAAACCCTTCTACTACATCGATTTAGCTTGAACCGGAATTCATTGCTGATCTGGCCGGGAGAGTACAAACTCGAAGCAGTCGAGGTGTACTCGGCTCTTGGCCTGGCAAAGAACGGGACAGGCGGGGCCATTGTGCTCGCCCGGGTAGGCCTGTGGTGGCTTGATGCTGCGAACAACGGCAACTCTGAGGAATTCGAAAAAGAGGTCATCAGGGGCAAATTCCCTATTGACAGAACGATTCGCGCCGCTCAGTATTCACGCGTTTTATTAAAACCGTTCAGCACGGGAGGTATCCCATGGCTGTTCACCCCGCCCGGGCGCGATTCGCCCAACTCTTCGCCCACCCATTGCTGGTCGCACTGGTGCTGGTTGCCGGTTCGGCAGTATCGCAGGCTGCTAGTGCGTATATCCGCGTGAATCAGGTTGGATATGCAAGCAGCGGATCAAAACGAGCGTATCTCATGGCCACCGCGGCCGAAACCGGCGCCACCTTCGCCGTGAAAAATTCCAGTGGCAGCACCGTTTATTCCGCTTCCGTCGGGACAAGCGTGGGGAAGTGGGGAACGTTCACCAGCGTCTACGCGCTGGACTTCGATTCGGTCTCGGCAGCTGGAGCGTACACCATTTCTGTGGCATCGCCAATTGCCGCCACATCTCCGTCGTTCAAGATCGATACCGCAGCCAACGTGTTCGCCACACCGCTGGCCAATTCCCTCTTCTATTACGAGACCTCGCGCGACGGACCGAACTACATTCCGAACTCGCTCCGAACCGCTCCCGGTCATTTGAACGACCAAAGCGCCAAGGCGTACTTCACCCCAACCTTTAACAAGAAAGACAATGCCGGCCCGCTCACGGCCACCGGAGCGGTCATCGACGCTTCTGGCGGATGGTGGGATGCCGGGGATTACATGAAGTTCGTTGAGACCCATAGTTATGTTGTCGCAATGATGTTGGTGGGGGTGCGGGATTTCCCGGGGCAATTGGGCGCGGGATCGAGCGCATCGAATTTCACAGCAGAGGCGCGTTTTGGCCTCGACTGGCTGCAGAAGATGTGGGCCGACAGCAGCAAGACGCTCTATTACCAGGTTGCGGTAGCCTCCGGCGGACACAACTATGCAGGGGATCACGATATCTGGCGGCTGCCGCAGGCCGACGACAACTACCAGTCCTGTGTTTCGCCATATCAGTACATCTGCCACCGGCCCGTGTTTCAGAACACTGCGGGAGGAGCAGGCGCATCCATCAGCCCAAACATTGCGGGCCGATTGGCCGCCGACTTTGCACTTTGTTACAAGGTCTTCGCAGCCAGCGACTCGGCCTATGCCAATCAGTGCCTGCTTTCGGCGGAGCACATCTTCGATTTGGCGAACACTGCTCCAAGCGGAAATCTGTTGACCGCGGGTCCATTTGATTTCTATCCGGAAGTCGAATGGCGCGACGATCTGGAACTGGGGGCAGCCGAGTTGTACTTCGCGCTGCAGGGTGCGACGAACTTGCCCGCGGGCCTACCGCACACCGATCCCACTTATTACCTGCAGAAAGGGGCAACGTGGGCCAATGCGTACATCACGGGCCCCAACGATGCGGCCGATACGCTGAATCTCTATGACGTCAGCGGGCTCGCGCATTTCGAGTTGTACCGCGCCATTGTGCTCGCAGGAAATCCTACGGGCCTGGCAACTTCCGAGGCCGCGTTGCTCGCTGATCTGAAGAAGCAGCTGGACAAGGCTGTGACGCAAGCGGGCAAAGACCCGTTCGGCTACGGGTTCCCCTGGAATACGTACGACACGACGTCGCACGGTGGCGGCCTGGTAGTGATGGCCAATGAATACGACTATCTCACCAGCACTAGCGCATATGCGAAATATGCTACCCGCTGGCAGGCCAACGTGCTCGGCGCCAATTCCTGGGGCACGTCATTGATTGTCGGCGATGGCGGCACATTCCCGTTGTGCATGCAACATCAGGTGACGAATCTCGTTCCCAATCCTCCCAACGGACCGCCGTTCTTGCTTGGCGCTGCGGTGGAAGGACCGAACTCATTTGCGGCGACGGGAACTCTGACTAACATGGTGGCTTGCCCGCCGAACGGCGTTGACCAGTTCAAAGCATTCAATGGGAATGGGGCCGTTTATCAGGACAATGTGCAGTCGTATGCAACGGTGGAACCGGCGATCGACCTGAGCGCGTCTTCGTTTCTCGGGTTCGCGTGGCAGGTTTCGGGAGGACCGTCGGGAACTCCGTAGGTTCTACAATAGGGCCCATGACGGGCGTACGAATAGATGCTTGGTTATGGGCGGCGCGATTTTTTAAGACGCGCACATTGGCCAAGCATGCTTGCGAGCTAGGCAGAATTACCTCCAACGGCCAGAACGCGAAGCCGGCGCGGGAGGTTCGCATTGGCGACAGGCTGCGCATTACAAACGACGGCGGCGATTTCGAAGTCGAGGTACTGGGATTGAGCGATGTGCGCGGGCCGGCGTCGGTCGCCCAGACCCTTTACAAAGAGACAGACGCGAGCAGGGAGATGCGCCAGAAAGTCGCCGCTGAACGGAAAGTCGCCCGGCAGTTTGAGATTTTGCCGCAAGGCAGACCTTCCAAGCGCGACCGGCGCAGGATCATTCAGTTCCGTGGCCGGTCGTAGCCCACAAAGCGAAATCTTGCGTACAGGTTCGAGACCACGGAGTAAATTCCCGCACTCCAGAACTTGTTCCTCAAGTGCCCCCCCGCGACATTCCACAGCGGCCGGTGTTTCCATAGCCACGGGCTTACCAGCAAGCCCAATTCGCAGTCAGTTCCATACGGGGTCTGTTATGTCCTTCCGCTCCTTGTTCCCGTCGGTTCTGCTAGGTTGCTTTCTGCAGTTTGCCCTCGGAATCAGCACCGCTCAGAATCTCACGCCACTCTGCCAGCCAAAAGTAACCGGACCTATCATCGTCGCAACGCATGACCGGATCAAGGAAGCCGGCGAGAGAGCCGAACCGCCGCTGATTGATACCAAGGGATTCGGCTTTGCATGGCCGGATACCGCCATGGGCGTGATCAAGAATGGCGACGACTACGAGTTCTTCACCAGCGATGGCGCGTTTCACCCGCGGCAGATGTGGCAAGGGCATTGGGTCGGCAACAACAATTACGGCTCAGTTGTCACGACCGTCGGCACGCTCGATGATCCGTTGGGCAATGGCAATCCACACGACGTGACGATCTCACCCAATCCCGATCCCGGAGTGAACCCCAACTATGGCAGCTACGGCTACATTGGTGGCGGTCCAGTCTTTCGCGTCCCCGAAGGGATGACAGGTGCAGGCAACCTGATCGTGGGCTATCACGCGGAACTACCCACCAATACGCTCTACGCCGTGCACGGGTTGGCTGCGTCCTGGGACAACGGCCTGCATTGGATCGACTTGGGTGAAGTCGTGCGCCCGAACCAATCATTCGCAGCGGAACTGGCGCCGGGTTTTGATGAAACTGGCGACGGACCGCTGGTGCTCTCGCCTGACCGCAAATATTTCTATTTCTACTTTCCGGACTGGCCGGCGGGCACAACGACTACCACGAACGTTTCCGTGGCGCGCGCACGGGTGGATTCAGTGCTGGAGGCGGCCTTCGGATCATCGCATCCTCATACCGTCCCATTCGAGAAATTCTACCAGGGAAGTTGGCACCTCCAGCCGGGGATCGGCGGAGCGTCCACTGATCTCAATCCTGCCGCGCCCTACCACGGATATCTCGATGTTCACTACGACGCCGCGACGCAGCGCTACGTGATGATCACCTCCGACGACACGAACTTCGCGTATTACGAATCCGTCGACGGCCTCACGTGGTCCGACGCCGTGTATCTTGGCGCCTTTGCCAATCCGGGCAATGGCACCGGCACAATTGCACCGTATCCAACCTCGGTTGGACTCGGAGATGATCCGAGCATCCTCGGCAAGACGTTCTACGTTTACTACACTTTCTTGCACTTGGAAAACGGCGGCCTGCCCCGGAAAGGCGACTCCCTGCGACGACTCACACTCACATGCCAATGAAGCAGCGAAGCGCCTTCCTGCCGATCCAATCGCGCCCCCGACTAGTGCGCGGGATTATCGAGCCTCATCTGAACTTTGCGAACCCAGCGCGGTCGAGTGTGCTCGAAATCACAGCCCCTCAAAAGCCGCGCCTAGAACTGACCTTTCAGTCGAAATGATGGCGGTGACTGCCCTCACTTTCAGCATTCTCTCCCGGTTCTCTGAGCCAGCTCTTGATGGCGCTTTCGTCGAGCCTCAACTCGACCACAGTGGCCTCGGAAGGCTCGAGATTGACGATCAACATGCGCATTTTGCCTCCCGAGGGATTGGCATAGATCAGCGTGGTTTCGCCATCTGACTGGGAAAGCACACGGACGAACGGATACCAACCTCCCCCTAGCGAGTTCTGAACGATGCGGCTGAAGTCTTCTGTGTCGGCGGGAGCCTCAAAGCCTTCGAAGACAGCCAAGTGGATACCGCTCACGCCCTCAGGACGCGAGAAGAACATGGCAACGCCAAGGAACGGAATGTGCATGTGGTGTACGCCGTAAGTGTGCTCGATGGCGTGGACCACTCCGCGAAATTCGCGATCGCTGCCGAACGCAACGGTTGTCGCACAGAAAACCAGGAGAACGACTCGTAGCGATTTCATTTGTGGTCTCCCTTCTGTGCCTTCTCCAGGCTCTCGTGATTCAGTTTCGGAATGCCGAATTCGCCACCGAGATCAGCCAGTTGATCGACTTCGAGCGGGCCGACAATGTTGACGAAGGTGAGTTCTTTGGGCTCCGCGGCGATGATCACGATGCCCGCCATCTTGTCGTTTTCCAACTTGAAGAAGACGTCAACATTGTCGCCGTCTCGATCGCTGCGCACGCCGACCACGCGCGTCCATCCCGGCGAACGTACTTGAGAACGCAGAGCTTCCACTTCTGCCGCGGTGTAGGCGCCCTCTTTGTCGAATTCGAAGCTGCGAACGTAGATGCCCCGCAGATTCGCCACCAGCTTGGCGCACTTTTCCTCTTCAGGATCTTCCGCGGAGAGGAATTTGCTCGCCCAGCGGAGCATGGGGCCGTCCATCGTGACTTCGACGGTCTCCTTGGCTTTGGCGGAGAGCTTCTCGACATCGGGTGGAATCTTGAAATCCTGTGCTCGCGCGACCAGCGGCACGGAGAGCAACAGGATCCACAGCATTGTGTTCCTCATGGCGTTACTCCTTCACCTGTCGGTGCTTCGAATCGTTATCCCGCACATTCACTTCGTTGACTTTGGCTTTCGCGAGTTGCAGCTTGCTGCCGGCGATACGCAGGGCCAGCATCAGTCGCTGTTTCGCGGCTTCGCCCTCGGCGCGTTCGCGCTGTACGTTCCGGTAGTGAATGCCCCCCGCAATCAGGGCTGCGGAAAGAGCAACCGCCGAGGCCCAACGCAAAACGGGTGGAGAAAAGATGTGGAGCCAGTGCGAAGGCCTCGGCTGATAGCTCCCCTGAGCTGCCACGCTGGCCAAGACGCGTTCGGTGAAGCCCTCCGGAGCCTCTTCGCGGCGAAGTGCGGCCTTGAGTTGTTCTTCTGTGCGGTTCATATCATCACTTCTCCAATGGCACGGGTCACCTTCTCGCGCAGCATGGCCAGCGAGCGTTGCAGATGACTTTTAACGGTGCCTACCGGCATGGCCAGAACTTCGGCAATATCCCCGGGCGCAAGGTCCTCCTCGTAGCGCAGGATCACGATCATGCGCGCCTTCTCGGGCAGCGACGCTACCATCTGGCGCAGCCTGCGCGACAATAAAGGATCGGGCGACGATACGGGCGACGACGGTTCGGGGACATCGTCTAGACTTACTTGCGGTGGCCGAGTCCGGCGCTTGCGGTCGATGCAGCGGTGAGCCGTCACCTTGCGCAACCAGAACGTCACGTGCGCCTCAGATTTCAGCGCCGCCAGGTTCGCATGGAGCTGAAGGAAGACATCTTGGGCCAGTTCCTCCGCGGCGGAACGATCCGCCAAAAAATGCAAAGCAATGCTGAAAACCATGGACTGATGGCGGCGTACCATCTCGGCGAAATCTGCGCCAGCGAAGTCGTTTTCGGACGGCCGCTCTGCCAGTGCCATGCGGGCTGAATGCCTCACCTACCATATACGGAAGCTGTGGGCGCAAAGAACGCAAAATCTTGGGGATGCCGCCGAGGAACCGCAAGAACCGCTACGCACAACGTTCTTTTCGGGGGACTGGGTTACTATATGTACCCTTCAGGCCCACGTTAGAGGGTGCGTCTAAACCTCTTGTTGCATCAAACAGGAATTATGACAGCGGAAAACCCAGCTCGCATGCAAGTCATTCACTCGGAATCTCGAAATCACGACACGACACAGCTCGACCACTGGCTGGAAGAACTCGTTGCGCAGAAGGGCAGCGATCTGTTGCTGGTTCCGAACGCCTCCCCGGCGATCCGTGTCGAAGGCGCAATGGTCACGATTGGTTCCAACCCCCTGACTGGTGATGAGATCGAAGCCGCGGTCCTACCTGCCTTGGCGCCGCACGCTCGGGACGACTACGCGCGCGACCACATCGGTGATTCGTCGCACCGCGTCGAGGGGCTGGGTCGATTCCGCATCAATTTGCATCGGGAGCGTGGTCGGGCGGCGGCAACGGTGCGGGCTCTTCCTTCCAAAGTTCCGGTGCTGAGCGAGCTTCGCTTGCCTTCTGGAGTCGCCGGACTTGCGAAACTCAGGCGCGGGCTGGTGATTGTTGGCGGAGCTACTGGGTCAGGCAAGACCACGACCCTGGCAGGGTTGGTGAATGAGATCAACCGCAATGATGCACGGCATATCGTGACCATTGAAGATCCAATCGAATACGAGCATGCCCACGAAAAAAGCGTGATCGAGCAGGTTGAGATTGGAATCGATGCGCCGGACTTCCCTACCGCCTTGCGCGCCGCGATGCGGCAGGCCCCGGATGTGATCGTGGTCGGGGAGATGCGCGACCCGGAGACCGCTAGAATTGCATTGTCGGCCGCAGAGACCGGACATTTGGTTTTTACGACCCTGCACACCACCGATGCGGCTTCGACCGTCTCGCGCATCGCCGATTCTTTCCCCCAGGAACGCCAACACTCCATCCGTGCAGAGATCGCGATGGCTTTGGCCGCCATGTTAACCCAGACGCTGATTCCCGGCAGGAAGGGTGGGCGGGTGCCGGCGGTCGAGCTCCTCATGGTCGGCTACGGAGCGCGGCAGCATATTCGCAAAAACGCCCTGCAGCATTTGCACCAGGAGATCACTATCACGCGCAAGCAGGGATCGTTCACGCTGGAAGAATCTTTGGCGCAGCTTGTGTTTCAGCAGGACCTCACGCGCGAAGATGCGATGACGCGGGCGTTGCATCCGGACGATCTCGACACGATGCTGAAGGCGAAGGGATTTTGATGGACTACTGGCGACTGGGAAGTTTGATGTCGATTCCTGTGAGCCACTCGCCTTCCCCGAGTTCGATTACTTTTGCCTGCTCCTGAGTAGAGTACTCACGTTCCTCGGCGATAATCGCTGAGAGGGATGGGACAACGCAGGTAACGGCGACAGCGAATAGCAAAGGCCGCCAATGTCGAGCGAAGAGCATGTCGTGGATGATTATATTCCGAAGAAGTTCGGAAGCTATGTGACGAACGGCGGGTTGCCCGCAGTTGCTAAAGCCGGCCTTCTTGCGCAACTCTTATGGCACGACTAAAGTCGTGCCCTCCCCGTTCGTGCCAGTGCTTTCAACGTTGCGAACTTCACTTTTTTCCTCAGGCCCAATAGGTGCGATCGAGACTCCGGTATTGAATCGCTTCAGCGATGTGCTTGGGTTCCAGGTTCGCCGATTGCTCCAAATCGGCGATCGTTCGTGCGACCTTGAGGATGCGGTCGTGGGCGCGGGCGCTGAGGCCCTGCTGCGTCATGGCGCGTTCGAGCAGACGCTCACAGTCGGCGGAAAGTTCGCAGAAGTTGCGGATATGGCGGGAGTGCATCTGGGCGTTGCAGTAGAGCTTTTCGCGTGAAGTCGCGAAACGTTCGAGCTGCTTCTGGCGCGTGCGCATAACGCGCTCGCGAATCTTTGCGGAGCTCTCGGGCTCGTTGGTCGAGCGCATCTCTTTGTAGTTCACGGCAGGCACGTCAATGTGGATGTCGATGCGATCCATCAGAGGGCCGGAGATCTTTGAGATATAGCGTTGGATCATCGGCGGCGTGCACTGGCACTCGCGAGTGCGGTCGTTGTGGAATCCGCATGGGCACGGGTTCATTGCAGCGGCGAGCATGAAGCGGGCTGGAAAGGTCAGCGACATGGAGGCGCGCGCGATGCTGACGGTGCCATCTTCCAGCGGCTGACGCAGCACCTCCAGCACATTCCGCGGAAACTCCGGCAGTTCATCCAGAAAGAGCAAGCCATTATGCGCAAGGGAGACCTCGCCCGGACGCGGGATCACGCCGCCGCCGATCAGACCCGCGTCTGAGATGGTGTGGTGCGGGGAACGATAAGGACGAGTACCGACCAAGCCCGTCTTCTGATCGAGCACTCCGGCCACGCTGTGAATCTTGGTGGTCTCGAGCGCCTCTTCAAATGTGAATGGCGGCAGGATCGTCGGCATGCGTTTGGCAAGCATCGTCTTTCCGGAGCCAGGAGGGCCGATCATCAGGATGTTGTGCCCTCCGGCGCAGGCGATCTCGATCGCGCGCTTGGCCGTCTGTTGGCCGCGAACATCTTTGAAATCGACGAAGAACTGTTGCGATTCCCGCAGCAGGGAGTCACCATCGGCCTTGATGGGAACGATCCCGTTTCCCGAATTCACGAAGTGGATTACGTCGAGCAGCGAGCGCACGGGATAGACGTCGACTCCGCCGACCATGGCGGCCTCTTTGGCATTGGCTTCGGGCACGACCATGCGAGAAATTTTCCTGCCTCGGGCTTCCAATGCAATCGGCAACGCACCGCGGACCCCGCGCACGCCTCCGTCGAGCGAAAGCTCTCCCACAAACAAGCAATCCGGAATGTCTTTCTTGGTTAAGCCGCCGTAGGCTCCGACGATGCCGAGGGCCATGGGAAGATCGAATCCGGACCCCTCTTTCTTAATGTCGGCCGGGGCAAGATTGATGGTGATCTGGGTTGGTGGAATGTCGTATCCGCAATTCTTGAGGGCGGCACGGACACGGTCCCGGCTCTCGCGAACCGCGGCGTCCGGCAGGCCAACGGTGTGGAAGTGATCCTGGTCGCACTTAATGCCGGAGCAGTCCACTTCCACCTGGATGATATTGGCGTCGATGCCGAACACTGCGGCGCTGAGCGTCTTGTAGAGCATAAGCGGGCGGCTGGAGCCGGAATCAGCACTTTCCGCGAAAGCGGAAAGAAAATCCCTTTCTCACCGGAATCGCGAGTTTCGTGCTAATACTCCAGATACCTACATTACGAAGTTGGGCCTCCTGTTGGCTGTGACATCTGTCACCGGGAGCCTGTGGAAAACTCGACGTTACTATGGTTCCCGGTACCAAGATGCCAACGAGGGGCTGCACTCCCGCCACATATAGAATGAGAGGAACTTTTAGACTTACGTCCCCCAATGACCCCGGATCCCAATAACCCACGGACCCCACCTGGAAATCTTGACCGAGAGGAATCGCAGCTCTGGCGATGGGTTCTGCTGTTCATGATCTTCCTGGCAGCGGCCTTGGCGGCCCTGCTCTGGGAACGGCTTGAAAACATTCCTTTTTCCCTTCGGGCTATCCCCCTGGGGATCCTCGGCCTGTCCACCCTGTTCGCTTTCTATGCCTACGGACGGCGTCGTGAGGTCAGCGAGTTAAAGGGTCTGCTGCGCGGCCTGCAGGAGCACGTTGGCGCTGCACCGTCGGAAGAACAGCTTGATCAACTCAGCCAGGTCATCATGCGCTCGCAGCGCAACTTCAAGGAGCTGATCGACTCCTTCGATGATCCGGCCTGCGCGGTTTCCCTCGATGGCACTTTGCGGACCGTAAACAAGCGGATCACGGAACTGACGGGCACCAGCTACTCCGAGCTGATCGGCCGGAAGGTCTACGAATTCGTCGAAGAACCCACCCGGGAGGAATTAGAACGCAGCATCGGCCGCTTTCTCGAGAAGAAGCGTTGGGCGGGTACCGTCCGCATCCGCCTGAAAAACAGTTCCCGCCCCCTGTACTTCGACTGTGTTCTCAACGGAATTCTCAAGGGCGATGAGGTGGTGGGCGCAAGCGTGCTGGGCCGTGACGTGACGGAGCAGCGCGAGAAAGAGATGCGCTTCACCGAACTCTTTGAGACCCTGCAAGAGGGCGTCTATTTCAGTACGCCGGATGGGCAGATCCTCGATGCCAATCCGGCGTTGGTCAGCATGCTCGGATATGCTGACAAACAAGACCTGCTGCACGTTGAGCCGAAAGGACTGAATTCTGATCAGGGCCAGCAGCCCGTGCTGGGACGAGCATTGGATGACCGTGGTGGCGTACGTACGCGCGAGATCAGGCTGCGTCGAAAAGATGGGACAGCCGCAGTGTTCCTTGATTCGTCACGAGCGGTCTGGGATACATCGGGAAACATCATTCGATATCAAGGGACGCTGGTCGACATCACCGAGAAGCGGAAGATGGAGCGACAGCTGGCGCAACAGGAAGAATTTCGCCGCAGGCTGTTGGAAAGCTTCCCGGATCTCATCCTGGTGGTCGATCTGGAAGAGCGCTATACCTTCGTCAGTTCGCGCTCGCGAGATCTTTTGGGCCGCGACCCGGAAGACATGATGGAAAAAAAGATTTCCGACCTGGAAGATCATTCGCCGGAACTGGCATCCCTCTATCACTGTGTCGTGTCAGGCCAGGAGGCTTTTTCCTCTGCCGAGTACGGTGCCAAGCATCGCGATGGAAGCTGGCGCACGATGCGCGCTTCCGGCAGCCAACTGGTCGACGCTGAGGGGAAGATCAATGGCGTGATCATCTCCGTGCGCGACATCACGATCGAGCGCAAACTTGAGCAGCAGGTCGTCCAGGGTGAGCGGCTTGCCGCAATGGGCGCGATGATTGGCGGCGTCGCTCACGAATTGAACAATCCGCTGACCAGCATCCTGGGCGTGAGCGAACTCCTGCAAGACACCGAGACGAGCGAAACGGCGCGCAAGCAGCTCGGCATGCTGCAGCAGCAGGCGCGTCGCGCAGCCGATATCGTTCAGAATTTGACCTATTTCTCGCGGCCTCCCGCGCCGGGCAAAAGCAGGATCAACCTCGTCGAGGTCGTCGAGCGCACCCTGAATCTGCACGCATATTCACTTCGCAAGAACAACATCACCGTCGACTTCCTGAAAGAGAGCGTCCCCTATGCGCTCGGCGACCCGCAGCAATTGATGCAGGTGTTCTTAAACCTGATCCTGAACGCGGAGCAGGCCATCCGTGAAGCACGTGATAAGGGAACTTTGCGGATTCGTTTAGGTCGCGTCGACAACTCTGTCTGGGTCAGCTTTCACGATGACGGGCCCGGGATTGCGAAGGAGAACTTGCCCAGCATCTTCGATCCGTTCTACACGACGAAACGGCCCGGGCGCGGCACTGGGCTCGGACTCAGCATCTGCAAGTCGGTGATGAAGGAGCACAACGGGAGTGTGGAGGCGGCGAATGCGCCGGATGGAGGAGCAGTTTTTACAGTAACGCTGCCCCTCGCAGGAACAACGTAGAGCAAGCAACTTGCCGGCTGTCAGCGATGGTGTTTTACCCTCGCGTGATTGACTACTCCCGAAGCCTTAGCGCTCCACCGCCATCGCGACGGCGTTCCCTCCGCCCAGACAGAGCGCAGCAATTCCCCGCTTCACATCGCGCCGGATCATCTCGTAAATCAGCGTCACCAGGACGCGCGCCCCGCTGGCCCCGATCGGATGGCCAATCGCGACGGCCCCACCGTTGACGTTGACGTTCTCCGGATTCAATCCCAACTCTCGCATCACGCCCAGCGCCTGCACCGAAAACGCCTCGTTCAGTTCGTAGAGATCGACATCTTCATTCTTCCATCCAGTCTTCTTCCAAATCTGCTGCACCGCCCCGACCGGGGCCATCATGACCCACTTGGGTTCGACGCCGCTGGTGGCTTGGGCGACGATTCGCACCAGGGGCTTCGCGCCGAGTTCCTTCGCGCGCGTAGCACTCGTGACTACGACCGCGGCGGCCCCGTCGTTCACGCCGGGGGCATTGCCGGCCGTAACGGTGCCATCTTTTTTAAAGGCTGGTTTTAGGGCACGGAGAACTTCAATGGTGGTGTCTTCGCGAGGGCCTTCGTCTTTGTCGAAGACGGTCGGTGGCGCGCCTTTCTTTTTCGCCGGAATCTCCACGGGGACGATCTGCGACTTGAAGCGACACTCTTTGATCGCCGAAATGGCCTTGCGATGCGAGTTCACGGCGAACTCATCCTGCTCGTCACGCGTGATGCCGTACTTCTCGGCGACGTTCTCGCCGGTGATGCCCATGTGGTAGTCGTTGTAGATATCCCAAAGCCCGTCGTGGACCATCGAGTCGATGACTTGTGCGTTGCCCAGACGATATCCCTTGCGCGCTTGCGGCAGAAGATACGGAGCATTGGTCATCGATTCCATGCCGCCGGCGACAACGATGGAACTGTTCCCCGTCTGTACCGCTTGCGCGGCGAGCGCGACCGATTTCAATCCCGAGCCACAAACTTTGTTTATTGTCATGGCACCTGTCGCAGGAGAGAGTCCGCCGAAGATCGCAGCTTGGCGTGCCGGGTTTTGACCGAGTCCCGCGGAGACGACGTTGCCCATGATGCATTCGTCGACTTGTGCGGGATCAATGCCGGCACGTTTCACGGCTTCGCGCACAGCGATAGCACCGAGTTGCGGAGCAGTGAAATCGGAGAGGCTGCCTTGAAACTTTCCAACTGGAGTGCGGCAGCCGGAGATGATAACGACATCGTCAAAAGAGGCCATGAATCAAGCTCCCGCGATGATTTCGCAGCTTTCATTATAGATGCGCGGGGCGAGAAATGCTTTCGTCGCTCGCGTAGTGGGGCATGGATTCGTCTTCGCTCCGAAACGAATGGCATTCCACATTCGAACTATTGAAGTAGCGTTGCGGAACGGCGCCGATCCTCGCATCTCGAGTTCGTGAAGACGCCGCATCAGAAAAAACGCATTGACTTTTGGCGAATCATCTCGTGCGCGTGTGACTTTGGTACAGCGACTCGCACCTTTACGCCATCATTTTTTTCTTGACTTCATTTTTCAATAACTCTATGTTTCAACTAGTTGCAACAAAACATCGTTGCAGATTTTCCATGAAGAATGGAAGGGAGAATAGAAACCAATGGCAACCAAGAAAAAGGCAAAAAAGAAAAAGAAACACTAAGTAAAGATCAGTTTGAAGTCTAAAGGGGACGCTGAATGCGTCCCCTAAGTTTTTGGGGTGCAAGCTTCAAGGTTTGGAGGTTTCAAAGTTTCAGGGTTCTAATGCGAAACTCTGGGACTACTGTTTTTTCCCTGCTCCGATCTCAACGAGGCGCGGAATGCGCTTTTCCCTTTCCGGACACAACGTGCGGTACGCGCAGAAGTTGCAGTGATTGCCGATTTCGGGCTTGAAGATGTTATTGGCAATGCCGTCGGCCGCTTTTTTCACTCGTTCGCGCGCGGCAATCAAATCTGAGGCGCTACGCCTGGTGCTCACCGGAACGTTTCCGTCAAGGTTGTAGAAGATCAACGAGCCGACGCTGTATCCCCACTTCTCCTCTGCGGCGATCGCGTAGAGCGAGAGTTGCAGGCTCTCGTCGGCGTCCTCCTGGGAGCGAGACTTGCCGGACTTGTAATCGATGATGGCGACAGTACCATCCGTCCGCTGGTCGATTCGATCAATTCTCCCGACGACCACGATGTCGTCAATGCGAATCTCAAACGATTCTTCCGTCTGCAGGACCTGCGAAGCGTCAACACCCTGTGCCGACGCCAGGAACTCGTGCAACTGTGAGATCCCCTGCTTTTCGTACAATTCGCGCTGGTACGTCTCCTGAATCTTCGCAGCGTCAAGATCCTGCCGGAAGAGATCGATCAGTTCTTCTTCAGTCTTTGGCCGACCCAGCCGAACCGAATCAAAGTAGGTCTTGAGGACACGATGAATCGCTCCGCCATACTGCATGGCGGCAGCAGGCTTGGTGGGAATGCGCCAGTCGCGCTCCAGCTTGAAGCGCAGTCCGCAGCGTTCGTACGTATCCACGGCGGATGCGCTCAGGCGTTTGTGCAGTCCCTCGAGTACGGGCATCTCGAACCAGCGATTGGTCTGGGACTCGGCGGGATAAAGGGGAGACGTTGCGGCCGCAATGTCGAGAGTGGCCTGCGCGCCTCCTGTGGGAAGAGCTCGGAACCACGAAGCAATGGAACGATTTGTGATCAGCTCGCGCACATACCCCGGAGGTGTCTTGTCGGCCTTGCCGCGTCCTTCGCGAGCGTAGATGCGCAGCGAATCGCGGGCGCGGGTCATAGCAACGTAGAACAGCCGGCGCTCTTCCTGTTCGTGGAGGACACTGTCATCCGCTTCGGTCACGGAGTCGGGGTCGCGCAACTCGCGCGGAAAGGCAACCACCGTCTCCCGAAACGAGATAGGGAAGGATGGTTTGATGGCGCGAAGAATGAAAACGTGGGGAAACTCGAGCCCTTTGGCACCGTGAACGGTCATGAGTCGGACCGCATTCTCGTTTTCGTTCGCCTGGAGCGGAATCACTCCTCCGGCCTCGCGGAAGTATTCGAGATAGTCCACGAGTTCGGTGAGTTCGGTGGTCTTGTTGAGTTTCTTTTGCTCCCATGCGGCGACGAACTGGAGCGCGGCCTGCAAAACCGGAGAAGTAGGGTCGAGTTCGAACTGGCGAACAATGATGTCGAACGCCGCCCGGCCCTTAGCGCCGCGTTGCGCAATTTCCGACCGCACACGGCGAACCGCCGCCATCACTTCCGCGCCACCCGGAATCCGATCGAGGGCGGAAGCCAGGGGAACGACTTTGTCGTCACGGCTCTCTCGCGCAATGGCTCGCATCAGAGCCCGTAACTCCTGCGGATCGACGGAGAAGCAGGGTAGCCCGGCAACGCGGAAGAGGCTGACATCATCATCGGCCACGACTGCGTTCAGACAGGCGAACAGGTCGCGCGCCTCCGGAGTATCGGCGATATCCATACTCTCGATCACAAACGGAATCTCCGACTCGGCGAGTTCCTGCACCAGATCGTCGCGGTGTACGTGCGTGCGGTAGAGAACTCCGAAATCCGACCACTTGCACTTGGTCTTCCTTTGCACGTCGCGAAGACAGTCGACGAGGTCGGGGCCCTCGGTACCCCTGTCTTTCAGAATGATCGCCGTGACCGGCGGATTTGCGACCTGGAGTCCTGCCTTGGCAGCCTCCTCATCGCGGGCGGAAAGCAGCGGAGCGCGGCTGTAAGTAAACGGAACTCCGGCATGCTTCGTGAAGACCGGGGGGTTTTCGTTGATCACCGCGAAGGCGGTGCGAAGAATCGGAGTCGTAGAGCGCCGGTTCTTTTCCAGAACCACGAGCTTTGTGGCGGGAAAGTTCCGCTGGAAGAGCTGAAATGCTGCGCTCGAGGCGCCGCGGAAGCGATAGATCCCCTGGTCGGGATCCCCGACGGCGAAGATGTTTCCCTCAGGTCCGGCCAGACGGGCAAGAATCTTGATCTGGGCGAAGTTCGCGTCCTGAAACTCATCGGCAAGAATGAATCGAGCCCGGGAGCGCGCCTCCGCCAGAATGGGTTCATCCCGGTGCAGCAAATCGTGGGCACGCGTGATCATGTGGCTGAAGGTGCCCAGATTCTCTTCGCGCAGCCAGCACTCCATGGTCGAATAGACGCGCGCAATCTCACGAGACCGGCCGAGGATCTCTGCGTCGTCGAGCACTGTCTTTGATTTCACGACCCGCGGGATTGGGACTTTTCCGCGTGCGAGGCGCTCCACATACTGTGCGTACTTCTCCGGCGTAACAAGTTCATCGTGACAGCGGCTGACGAAGTCCAGTAGATCGCCCAGGAACTGCCCCACATTGGCGGCGCGAATGTAATGCTCGAGGTGCAGTTCGCGGATGCGCCGGCGCAGATAGATCCACAAGTCTTTCTCGTCGAGCACGCCAAAGTCCTGCTGAGCCCGCTTCAGCAGGTCGAGGCAGTAGTCGTGAAATGTCGTGGCATGAACGACCTTGCCGCCCAGCAGTTTGCGCAAGCGTTCCTTCATTTCCTTCGCGGCATTCACAGTGTAGGTTAGCGCAAGGATTTCGTGAGGCTGGGCATGGCCTTCGCGGACGAGAAACTCGATGCGGTGCGTCAGAACCGATGTCTTGCCAGTTCCGGCACCCGCAATGACGAGCATAGGGCCGTGGACGTGCTCGATGGCTTCGCGTTGGCGATCGTCAGGTGTGAATGTAGCAGAGCGAGAGTTCGACTTCAGCGACGGCATTGCGAGTCAGGATATCACCTGGTGCCGTGTGGAAGATGTGGCGAGAAACAGGCTGCTAGGCAAGCTGAGCGACCGCAATGGCAACCGCGGCAATGGCAGCGGTTTCGGCACGGAGGATCGTGGGACCAAGCGAGGCCGCAATCCATCCTGAGTCCTGGAACAGTTTCAATTCCTCTTCGACCCAACCTCCCTCTGGACCGATGGCAAGAAGAACCTGGCCGTCCAGCGGTTGAAGCACATCGCGCAAACTGTTATGGCTTTCGGTCTCGGCAAGGACAATCCGCTGCGCCCCGGGAAGAGCGATGGCATCTTTCAGTTTGGTGGGCGAATCAATCGGAGGAGGAGCGTGCCTACGAGACTGCTCGGAGGCTTGATGGGCCAACCTTCCCCAACGTACCAGGCGCCTCGACGCCGCCGCGACCAAATGACTGTCGCAGCGCCGAGTAACGACCGGCACGATTCTCGTTACGCCCAGCTCGGTGCATTTCTCGATGGCCCACTCCATGCGGTCGAATTTGAAGATGGCAAGAAGCACGGTGATGTTCGCAGAGTTCGCCGACGCGATCTCTTCGCCCAACTCGAACTCGACCCGATCTGGAGAAATCCGCACAATGCGTCCACGACGGACAACATCTCCCGCAGAGACGTCGAACTCCTGCCCCACACGGGCGCGCAGGACGTGAACGAGATGATCAGCGTGCTCGCCGGTCAGTGCGGCTTGATTGTCGGAGAATTCGTCGGCGATCCAGCGTCGGCGGGTCATGAAGCGCAATTTACAACTGGTCTCAAAATCCACCGTCCAGATCGAGGATGTGCCCTCAGGGGATAAGCCCGCGTTCCTGGCCATACTGAACGACACGTCGGGAAGCCGTGCCCTTTCAAAACTGTTTCATTACACAAGTTCTAGTTTCTGCGCACGAACAAGCGACGCTGTCACAGAGTCCTTCTCAATTGAACATGTCCTTCATCTTGCCCAGCAGGGAGCGCAGCATCGGCTGGTTATCGACCTTCGATATGCCATCGAGTTCCTGCAGCAGTTCTTTTTGCCGCTTGTTCAGCTTGGTTGGGACCTGTACGCGCACTTCGACGTAGAGATCCCCTTTGCCGTGCCCGTTCAGTACCGGCACGCCCTTGTTGCGGATGCGGAAGGTGGTGCCGGGCTGAGTACCTTCCGGAATCTTCAGCGTGTGCTCGCCATCCATGGTGGGCACGCGAATTTCCGATCCCATGGCCGCTTGCGGCACCGAAATCGGTACGACGCAATGCAGGTCGTTGCCCTCACGCACGAAGAAGGG
>Ga0209698_10001162_pt1 | contig 30360 bp, 26 predicted proteins | sample LitLauG_LLR_2012_FD_187203 | JGI IMG/M metagenome (GOLD analysis project Ga0209698, IMG submission 187203) | Freshwater sediment microbial communities from Pennsylvania, USA - Little Laurel Run_MetaG_LLR_2012 (SPAdes) (version 2) | ecosystem: Environmental > Aquatic > Freshwater > Creek >... | reverse complement strand
GAAAATGACCATGGTTTCGTAGGGCCGCATGAACGGCTCACCTCCCTCTGGATCGGATGCGCTGCACCCGAGCCCCACGGCGTGGGGCAGGTCGGAACATTGACAGGCCACCTGGAAGGACGGCGTGGTGGCCGGAACAGCCCGCTCACACTAGCCGAAGCTCAGTGGTAGACCTCCGCGTCCGCCGGGAACGCCCCGGAGCGGACGTCGGCGGCGAAGGCGGCGACCGCCGCCGTGGCCTCGTCGGCCAGCTCGGCGTAGCGCCGGACGAACTTCGGCGTCCGGGCGCTGATCCCCAGCAGGTCGTGCAGTACCAGGACCTGGCCGTCGCAGTGCGGCCCAGCGCCGATCCCGATCGTCGGCACCCCCAGGGCGTCGGTCACCGCCGCACCCACCTTCTCGGGGACCCCCTCGACCACGACGGCGAAGGCGCCGGCGGACTCCAGGATCCGCGCCCCTTCGACCAGCTGCCGGGCGGCGTCGTCGTCGCGGGCCTGGACCTTGAACCCGCCGAAGGCGTGCACCGACTGGGGAGTGAGCCCCATGTGCCCCATGACCGGGATCTCGGCGGCCACCAGCGCCTCGATCATCGGCGCCCGCACGGCGCCGCCCTCCAGCTTCACGCACTGGGCCCCGGCACGGACCAGGCTGGCGGCGTTGCGGACCGTGTCCGCCGCGTCGACGTGGTAGCTCAGCCAGGGCAGGTCGCCCACGATCAGGGCGCCGGGGCGGGCCCGGGCCACCGCCCCCACATGGTGGGCCATGTCGGCCACCGTCACCTGGAGGGTGTCCTCGTAGCCGAGCACGACATTGGCCACCGAGTCCCCCACCAGGATGCAGTCGACGCCGGCGGCGTCGGCGATCCGGGCACCGGGTGCGTCGTAGGCGGTCACCATCACCAGGGGGGCGTGGCCGTCGCGGACCTTGGCGGCGCGCACGGCAGGGACGGTCACGGGCGCGGACCGGGGATCGGGCATGAGTTCCTCCTCATCGACCGTCCAGCGCCCTCGGGCTGCCGGCGGCATCGGCGGGACGGGCCCCGCGGAGTACGAGCTGTTGCGCCTCCAGCGTACCGCCCGCCCGCCGGTGGCGACAGGGGCGTCCACGAGCCAGGGGTCCCGCCTAGGAGGTGGTGCGGCTCCGCAGCGGTTTGCGGGCCACGGCGTCGACCCCGGCGCCCGCCGGGTACATCCGGGCCAGGTGGTTCCAGCGGCAGCCGCAGCACACCTCGATCACGTAGCAGACCACAGGTTCCTTGCGGCGCCAGTAGCGAGCGAGCTCCGCCTGGGTGGCGACGCACCGGCCGCCGGCCGGGAGCTTGGAGCCGAAGACGAAGGTCACGTCGACCAGATCGGACTCCTCGCAGATGGGGCACTGTTCGCCCATCGGCCGACCCAGGTTGCTGGCGGCCCGGATCAGTTCGGGATGGGCGTCGCACACGTCGAGTCGCGACAGCCGGCCCTTGCGGAACTCGCGGATGACCGAATTCCGGGCGAGGAGGTACTCCACCTGGCCCCCGGTGGGGGAGGTCTGCACGCCGTCGAGCGCTCCGGGTCGGAACCCCATCGGGCCAGGGTACCGCCTCGCTCCGCCGAAGGGTCCGGACCCGGTCGTGGCGAGGCACCGCCGCTCGCTGCGGTTCACGGCGGCCGTCCGGCGACGTACATTTCGATGTATCAACCCGATACATCGAAATGATGTATCGTGGCAGGTATGCAGTTGGTGAACATCCGCCGTCCCGGTTCCGGGCGGGCCTGACGTGCTCGACCTGGCCATCCTGGGGCTGCTCTTCGAGCAGGAGATGCACGGCTACGAGATCCGCCGGCGCCTGCGGGACGAACTGGGCCTGTTCGCCAACATCTCGTTCGGCTCCCTCTACCCGGCACTGTCCCGGCTGGAGCGTGCGGGAGCGGTCACCGTCACCGAGTCCGGTGGCGCCGCCGCACCGATTCCGGCCACCGGCTCCCTCGGGGGCGAGCGGGCCGGTCTGCGGGCACGCCGGTCGGGCGCGACCCTCGGGACCAAACGGTCACGGAAGGTGTACCGGATCACCGACGCCGGACGGGCCCGGTTCGAGCAGCTGCTCGAAGGCGAGGAGGCGCCCGGCGCCGACGACGCCCGCAGCTTCGGGCTCCGCCTGGCCTTCGCCCGCCACCTCGCCCCGTCGGCCCGCCTGGCACTGCTCGAGCGGCGTCGGGCCCAGCTCACCCGGCGGCTCGCCACCGACCTGGTCCGGGCCTCGGGCGAACGCCTCGACGTGTACACCCGCTCACTGGTCGAGCACAGCACCGAGGCGACCGAGCACGACATCGCCTGGCTGGACCGGTTGATCGACGCCGAGCGGCAGAAGCAGACCGCCGGCAGGCCGGAGGCGCCGCACCCCACCGCCGATCCCGGACCGGCGACGCCCTCCAGCACCGATCTCGGCGAGCCCCACGCGGGCGACGCCCTGACCTCGTCGTCCCCGTCGGGGACGTCATGAGAGCCCGCACCCTCCGGGGCGCACCTGCCAACGCGACCCCCCGGGGCGCTTCCACACCCAAGAAGGGAACTGCACGATGAGCAAGATCCGAGTGGCGATCGCCGGCGTGGGTAACTGCGCCAGCTCGCTGATCCAGGGCGTCGAGTACTACCGCGACGCCGAGGCCGGCGACACCGTCCCCGGCCTGATGCACGTGGTCCTCGGCGGCTACCACGTCTCCGACCTCGACTTCGTGGCCGCGTTCGACGCCGATGCCGCCAAGGTCGGCACCGACCTCGGCAAGGCCATCTTCGCCGGTCAGAACAACACCATCCGGTTCGCCTCGGTGGGCGACCTGGGTGTGACCGTCCAGCGGGGACCGACCCTCGACGGGTTCGGCAAGTACTACCGGGAGACGGTGGAGGAGTCGCCGGCCGAGCCGGTGGACGTGGTCGCCGTCCTGAAGGAGTCCGGCGCCGAGGTGCTGGTCAGCTACCTGCCGGTCGGGTCCGAGCAGGCGCAGCGCTTCTACGCGGACGCCTGCCTGCAGGCCGGGGTCGGCTTCGTCAACGCCATCCCGGTGTTCATCGCCTCCGACCCGGTCTGGGCCCGCAAGTTCCACGACGCCGGCCTGCCCATCGTCGGCGACGACATCAAGAGCCAGGTGGGTGCGACCATCGTCCACCGGATCCTCACCCGGCTGTTCGAGGACCGCGGCCTCGCCCTCGACCACACCTACCAGCTCAACGTGGGTGGGAACATGGACTTCAAGAACATGCTCGAGCGCGAGCGACTGGAGTCGAAGAAGGTCTCGAAGACCCAGGCCGTCACCAGCCAGATCGAGCACGGCGACCTCGACGCCGACGACGTCCACATCGGGCCCTCGGACCACGTGCCGTGGCTCCACGACCGCAAGTGGGCCTACATCCGCATGGAGGGTCGCAACTTCGGCGACGTGCCGCTCAACCTCGAGCTCAAGCTCGAGGTGTGGGACTCCCCGAACTCTGCCGGCGTCATCATCGACGCGGTGCGGTGCGCCAAGCTCGCCCTCGACCGCGGCATCGGCGGCCCCCTGCTCGGCCCGTCGGCCTACTTCATGAAGTCCCCTCCGGTGCAGTACCACGACGACGTCGCCCACGACATGGTCGAGTCGTTCGCCGCCGGCGACCGCGGACCGGTCTGGCCCGAGGACTGACCCTCAGGCAGTCGCGTCCTGCGCCGCCCACCACGCATCGAGGCGACGGTAGGCCTCCTCCTCACCGAGGGGGCCTTCGTCCATCCGCAGTTCCAACAGGTGACTGAGCGCCTGGCCCACCGCACGACCGGGTGGGATCCCCAGGTGGGCCATCACCTGGGCGCCATCGAGGTCGGGGCGGATGGCGTCGAGTTCCTCCTGTTCGCGGAGCAGTGCGATCCGGGCCTCCAGCTCGTCCATCCGACGGTCCAGGGCACGGGCCTTGGAGGCGTTGCGGGTGGTGCAGTCGCAGCGGGTGAGCTCGTTCAGCCGGTCGAGGAGGGGCCCGGCGTCGCGTACGTAGCGCCGCACGGCCCGGTCGGTCCAGCCCAGCCGGTAGGTGTGGAACCGCAGGTGGAGGTTGACCAGCTCGGTGACCAGGTCGACCTCGTCGTTGGGGTAGCGCAGCGCCTGCATGCGCTTGCGGGTCATACGGGCCCCGACCACCTCGTGGTGGTGGAACGTGACCCCGCCGTCCACGAAGGCACGGGTGCGGGGCTTGCCCACGTCGTGGAAGAGCGCCGCCAACCGGAGCAGGCGGTCGGGGGAGGTCTTGTCCACCACCGCCAGGGTGTGGCCCAGGACGTCCTTGTGCCGGTGGATGGGGTCCTGCTCCAACGCCAGCCCGGGGAGCTCAGGAAGGAATTCGTCCGCCAGGCCGGTGCGCACGATGAACCACAGCGCCGTCGACGGGACCGGCACGACCATGATCTTGTCCAGTTCGTCGCGGATCCGCTCGGCCGACACGATCGACAGTCGGGCGTGCCCGGACCGGACCGCGGTCACCAGCTCCTCGGTCGGCTCCAGGTCGAGCTTGGCGATGAAGCGCGCCGCCCGCAGCATCCGCAGCGGGTCGTCGGCAAAGGAGACGTCGGGGTCCAGCGGGGTCCGCAGCCGACGTTCGGCAAGGTCCACGAGCCCGCCATAGGGGTCGATGAGCTCCAGTTCCGGCAGCCGGAGGGCCATGGCGTTCACGGTGAAGTCGCGCCGGGCCAGATCGTCCTCGATCCGGTCCCCGAAGGCCACGTCGGGCTTCCGTGAGTCCGGGTGGTAGGCCTCGGCCCGGTGGGTGGTGATCTCGTACTTCTGCCCGTCGCGCAGACAGGCGATGGTGCCGAACCGCTTCCCCTGGGTCCACACCGCGTCGGCCCAGCCCCGCAGCAGGGCCTCGATGTCGTCGGGACGGGCGTCGGTGGTGAAGTCCAGGTCGGGACCGGTGTCGACCACCGGCGAGTCCGCGTCGGCCACGATGGCGTCACGCACGGAGCCACCCACCAGGTAGAGGGTGTGCCCGGCCGAGCGGAAGCGGTCGGACAGGTCGGCGGTGGCGTCGACCAGGGGCCGCAGGCGCTCGGGGAACACGCAGCCGAGGGTAGTGCGGCTGACGTAGGCTGCGGTTCGACGTGGACCGGCAACGAGCCAGAACCTGCCCCGGGGGCAGCGACCCCGGCGACGCCGGACCGGCCGACGGCAGGCCCGCCCCGGGGGACGAGGCTGCCCCGTGTCGCCCCCGGGTGTGCACCTCCGTCGTCGCAACCGTGCTCGTCCTCGTCCTGGTCCTCTGCCCGCTGCCCGCCGCGACCGGCAGGGCGGGGGCGACGCCGGTCGCCCAGGGCGCAATCCAGACCGCCTCCCCCTCCCTGCCGCTGACGCTGCTGAGTCAGACCCCGTGGGTGACCCCGGGCCAGGTCTTCGACCTGCACCTGCGGCCGGGCCCGTCGTCGGTGCCGGCAGCCCAGCTCGGGCTCACCGTGTCCGTCTACTCCTGCCTGTCCAGCGTGTCGGGCTTCGACCAGTCCGTGGGCGCCGGCCCCGTCGGGGCGCCGATCTCCTCCACGGCCGCACCCGTCGCCCTGAGCAGCCTGCCCGCGGTCGCCGGTGGCGGCGTCGACCTGTCCATGCCGGTGGTGGTCGGGAGTGCGTCCGCCGCGCCGGGCGGCGCCGCGTTCACCGTGCAGCTGCTGCCGGTCGGCGAGCAGTGCAAGTCGTTTCCTGCGGGGGTGTTCCCCGTGCGGGTCGGACTGGTCGACCTGTCGGGCGGCACGGTCCTGGGGTCGTTCACCACCCACCTCGTGTACACCGACGCCGCGGCCACCACCCAGCGTCTGCGGGTCGGCGTGGTGCTGCCGGTCCAGGCCACCCAACGGGCCTCGCGTGCGCCGATGCCCACCGAGCTGCTGGCCCGACCGTCGTCGGCCCTCGACACCCCGCGGACGGCGCTGGTCGGGGTCGTCGCCGCGGTCGACCGGATCGCCACCCAGCACCGGGCCGTCCCGGTCACCCTCCAGGTGAGCGGCCAGACGGTCGCCCTCCTGGCGTCAACCGGCCACGCCGCGACCCTCGCACAGCTCGGGCAGCTGGCCGCCACCCCCGACGTGCACCAGCTGACCGCCGCTCCTTACACCCCGGTCGACGCCGCCGCACTGGTCGACGGCGGCCTGGCGTCCGAGCTCGGGCTGCAGGTGGCCCGCGGAGTGGAGACGGTCGACGCCGCCACCGGCCGGCCGGCCCCGACAGCGGCCGCGGGGCTGGGACCGTGGATCGCCGACACCCCGCTCGACACCGGCACCGTGACCGCCCTGGCCGCCGACGGATTCGGCCAGGTGGTGCTGCCGGCCGGCGACCTGAGCTCTGCCCCGGCCGAGGGATCGACCACCCAGCCGTTCCCCCTCGGTGGCGTTCGCGGCAGCGGGGTCACCGCCATGGCGTCGGACGACGACCTGGCCGCCCGGTTCACGTCGGATCCCGGCAACCCGGTGCTGGCGGCACACCAACTGGTGGCCGAACTGGCCCAGCTGTACTACGAGCAGCCCAACCTGATCACCCCCCGCGCCGTCCTGGCCGTCGCCCCCACCGGGTGGGCGGTCGATCCAGCCTTCGTCGACGCGCTGCTCGGTGCGCTCGACGGCAATCCGATCGTCCTGGCGCAGACCACCTCGCAGGTCTTCGGCCTGTTCCCGCAACCCGCACCCTGTCGGACCACGTGCCGACTGACCGGCGCGGTCACCGGTGGCCTACCGGTGGGTGCCATCCGCGTACAGCGGGTCCGCGTCAACGGGTTCGCCGACGCCGCGGTCGGGGTCCGACCCCTGGCCCAGCAGCTCGGCGACCTCGTGCTCGGGGGTGAGGCCCAGGCACTGCGGAGCCCCCAGCAGGCCGCGGTCGTGGCCAACGCCGGCCTGGCCGTCGACGCCCAGCTCGGCCAGCTCGCCATCCAGGGGGACAAGACGGTGACCCTCACGGCCAGCAGCGGGCTCGTCCCGGTGACGGTGGCATCCGGCGCGTCCTACCCGATGACGGCCACGCTGGTCCTGGGCAGCGACAAGCTGCTGTTCCCCAACGGCCAGTCCCAGTGGGCGAAGACCGGTGTGGTGCTGGCCCCCCACCACCAGAACGTGGTCTACGTCAGGGTCCGGGCCCGGGCTGCCGGTGTGTTCCGCCTGGACGTCTCCCTGCGGTCCCCCGACGGGTCACTGCGCCTGGCCACCGGCGAGCTGTCGGTGCGCTCGACGCCGTCGTCGGTGGTGGGACTGGTCCTGACCGGCGCGTCGGTGCTGGTGCTCGCCGTGTGGTGGTTCCGCACCTCGGTGCGCCGTCGCGCCGCCCGCCGGGCCGAGGACGAGGCGGCGGACGGCGACGGGGACGCCGCCCACGACACGGTGGCCGAACCGGCGGGCAGGCCATGACCGACGAGGACGACGCCATCGAGGCGGGGACGGCCGACACCGTGGGCGAACGCCTCCCCACCCCACCGCTGGGCGCCACGCGTCGACTGGGCGGCGCGACCGCCGGCATGGCGATCGGCACGACGCTGTCGCGGCTCACCGGCGTCGGTCGGGTCATCGCACTGACGGCGGCGGTCAGCGGTGGCGGGTTCGCCGACGCCTACAACCTGGCCAACACCACCCCGAACATCATCACGGACATCGTGATCGGCGGCGTGCTGGCAGCGACGTTCGTGCCGGTGTTCGTGTCAGAGCTCACCACCAAGGACGCCAAAGAGGCGTGGGAGGCGATCTCGTCCGTCGTGACGGTCACGGTGACCCTCGTGGTGGTGGCCACCGTCGCCTTCTTCGTGCTCACCCCGTCGATCATCGACCTCTACACGTCCACCAACCACCACGCCGACGTGCACCAGCAGCAGGTCGTCGCCACCTTCTTGCTCCGGTGGTTCGTCCCACAATTCGCCTGTTACGGCCTCATCGCCCTGGCCACCGCCCTGCTCAATACCCAGGGCAAGTTCGCCGCGCCCATGTTCGTCCCGATCGCCAACAACCTGGTGGTCATCGGCATCCTGGTGTGGTTCCACGTCCTGGTGCCCAACCCGAACCTGGCCACCATCGAGTCCCACCACGCCGCACTGCTGCTGCTCGGCATCGGCACCACGCTGGGCGTCGTCGTCCAGGGCCTGCTGCTCATTCCGTCGCTGCTGCGATCCGATCTCCGGGTCCGCTTCCACTGGCAGCCCGGCCACGAGGCCATGCGCCGGATCACCCGGTTGGCCGGATGGACCTTCGGCATCGTGCTCGCCAACCAGGCGTCCCTGGTGGTCGTCCTGGCGCTGGCCGACGGCGCCCGTGTTCCCGGGGCCGTGTCGGCCTGGACCTACGCGTACACGTTCTTCCAGCTCCCCTACGGCGTGATCGCCGTCTCGGTGATGAGCGCGGTGACCCCCTCGCTCTCCGCTCGGTGGGCCGAGGGGAACCTCGCCGCGTTCCGGCACCGCATGGCCTTCGGGCTCCGGAGCATCCTGGCCCTCGTCATCCCCTCCGCCGTCGGCATGATCATCCTGGCCCATCCCCTGATCGACCTGGTGCTGGCCCACGGGGCCGAGACGTCGCAGCAGGCGTCGACGACCGCGGCCACCCTGGCCATGTTCGCCCTGGGCCTGCCCGGCTTCTGCACCTTCCTCTACCTCGTGCGAGTACTCCAGTCGATGCAGGACACCCGCACCGCGTTCCGCATCTACCTGGTCGAGAACGGGATCAACATCGTGCTCGCCATCGTGCTGGTGGGTCCCCTCGGCGTACGCGGACTCGCCCTCGCCATGTCCATCGCCTACAGCGTGGTCGCGCTCATCGGGCTGCGGGTGGTGTCGGCCCGGTGCGGCGGTCTGGCCGGGGGCGACCTCACCGCACCGCTCACGCGGGTCCTGGTGGCCACCGGCGTCATGGCCGTCGCCACCGTCGTGGCCGTCAACGTGTCGGGCGCCACCTCCGGACCGCTCCTGCTCGCACGGGTCGTCCTGGCCGTGGTGGTGGGCGTGGCCGCCTTCGTCGGGACCACGGTCGTTCTCGGCGCACGCGACGAACGGCGGACCATCGAGGAGCGGGCCCTGCGGACCGCCGTCCGCCAGGCGTCCGGACCGGCCGACGCCCGGGCGGAGCCGGCGGACGACGAGGCGGTGCGGACGGAAGGAGGCGGAGGGGACTCCCCCCGCCAGCGCGCCGCCCACTCGTCGATCCGCCTGGTCACCCCCGACACCGGGACGGACGACACCGACGACGAACGGCAGGACCTGCCGGACCCCCGCCCCGGGGGCGCGCCGGACGGCCCGTCGGTGGACCTGTTCCATGGCAGACTCGACGCCGGGTCCGGGTCCGCCCAGGTGCGCCATCTGCGTCCGGTGGACGGCGGACAGGGGGACGACGCGCCGGACGGGCCGGTGATCGAGCGCAGTGCCGGCGTCCCGCCGGCGCACGAGCCGGGGGCCGAGCGCCCCCTCGAGGACGAGGAGTAATCCCATGGCCGGCATCCGGGTGGTCACCGACAGCGCCTGCGACCTGTCCGCGGAGGAGGCGGCGGCCCACGGCATCGTCGTCGTCCCACTGTCGATCCGCTTCGGCGACGAGGAGTTCGTCGACGGACGCGACCTCAGCACCGAGGAGTTCTGGGCGCGCTGCAAGGCCAGTGACGTCCTGCCGGAGACGGCAGCTCCCTCACCCGGTGCGTTCCAGGCGGCGTTCGAGGCGGCCCGGGACGACGGCTACGACGGGGTCGTCTGCCTGAGCCTCTCCGGGGGGGTGTCGGCCACGTTCCAGTCGGCCAGCGCCGCCGCCCGGGCACTGGCGGGCACGTTCGACGTGCGGGCCGTCGATACCCGCTCGATGACCATGGGCCTGGGCCTCATGTGCATCGACGTCGCCGACCTAGCCGCCTCCGGCGCCGACCTCGACACGCTCGAGGCCCGGGCGCGTGCCCTCATCGGCCGCACCCAGGTGTACGGGGTCGTCGACACCCTCGAGCACCTGGAGAAGGGCGGCCGCATCGGCGGTGCCCGGGCCCTGCTCGGATCGCTGCTGTCGATCAAGCCGGTGGTGGCGCTGGTCGACGGCGAGGTGGCCGAGGAGTCCAAGCAGCGGACCCGGGGCCGGTCCATGCGCTACCTGGCCGACAAGGCACTGCAGGCACCGCCCCTCAGCCGGGTCGGGGTCGCCGACGGCGCGGCCCCCGACATCGACGAGTTCCTGGCGCTGCTGGCCGACGTGCGCTCCGAGCACCCCATCGTGGTCACCCAGCTCGGGCCGGTCATCGGCACCCACACCGGTCCGGGCACCATCGGGCTCTGCCTGATCACCGTCGAGTAGCACCAGCCGTCGCTGCACCGCGGACGGGGGCACCAGGTGGCCGTCGGGGTATCCTCAGGTCATGGACCCGAAGCCCGAGCACCACGCCCCGTCGCTGCCCAGCCTCGCCGACCTCGACGACCTGCCCTCGAAGGGCGCCGACGCCGTCGACACCGTCGTCGACTTCATCCAGAACAAGGCCGTGCGGCCGCTCACGCTGGCCACCCGGGCCATCGTGTTCGGGATCATCGTCCTGGCCGCCAGCGTCATCACGCTGACCCTGGTGTCGATCACCATGATCCGTGTGCTGACCGTCTACATCCCCGGCAACCGGGTCTGGGTGTCGGACCTGATCGTGGGCGTGATCTTCGTGGCCAGCGGGATCGCCGCCTGGAGCCAGCGGATCGACCGGAACGCACCGGCTGCGGCTGCGGCTGCGGCGTGACCGACTCCCGGCAGCTCATCATCATCGGGTCGGGCCCCGCCGGCCTGACCGCCGCCATCTACGCCTCGCGCGCCCAGCTGGCGCCGCTGGTGATCGAGGGCGAGCCGTCCTCCACCAGCGACCAGCCCGGCGGACAGCTCATGCTCACCACCGAGGTGGAGAACTTCCCCGGGTTCGTACAGGGAATCATGGGGCCCGAGTTGATGGGCGCCTTCCGCGAGCAGGCGGCCCGGTTCGGGACCGAGTACGTGACGGCCAAGGTGTCCCGGGTCGACCTGTCGAGCCGGCCCTTCCGGCTGTGGGTCGGCGACCCGGACGCACCCGAGCCGACCTATGCGGCCGACGCCCTGATCGTGGCCACCGGCGCCAAGGCACTCATGCTGAACCTCCCCAACGAGGAGCGTCTGCTCGGGTACGGGGTATCGACCTGCGCCACCTGCGACGGCTTCTTCTTCCGCGGGCACCAGATCGCCGTGGTCGGCGGCGGTGACTCCGCCCTCGAGGAGGCGCTGTTCCTGACCCGGTTCGCCGAGAAGGTCACCCTCATCGTCCGCCGGGGCGAGCTGCGTGCCTCCAAGGTCATGCAGCAGCGGGCGGTGGACAACCCCAAGATCGAATTCCTCTGGCACAGCTCGGTCGTCGACGTCATGGGCGACACCAAGGTGTCAGGCGTCCGGGTGCGCAACAACGAGACCGGTGCGGAGTCCGACCTGGGCGTGACCGGCCTGTTCGTGGCCATCGGCCACCTGCCGAACACCGACCTGTTCGCCGGGCAGCTGGACATGGAGGACAACGGGTACCTCCGGACCATGGGCACCACGACCTACACGAACATCGAGGGCGTCTTCGCCTGTGGCGACGTCCAGGACCACCGCTACCGGCAGGCGATCACCGCCGCCGGCTCGGGCTGCATGGCGGCCATCGACGCCGAGCGCTGGCTCGAGGACCAGGCTGCCTCGGGCCACTGAGCCGCACCCCTCCCCCACCGCGCGGCGGGAATGGGATCGGGTCGGGCGTGGTTGACGTAGCGTGTCCGTTCGGACCGACCAGTCGGGCCCTCGGAGGGCCCAGGAGGAACAAGGATCATGAGCGAGAAGATCACGAACCTTAGCGACGCTAGTTTTGACGAGCATGTCAAGTCCTCGGACGTTCCGGTGCTGGTGGACTTCTGGGCGGAGTGGTGTGGCCCGTGCAAGATGATCGCCCCGGTCCTCGAGGAGATCGCCGACGAGCAGGCGGGCAAGCTCGAGGTGGTCAAGCTGAACATCGACGACAACCTCGACGTGACCCGTCGGTTCGACGTGATGAGCATTCCGACGCTGATCCTCTTCAAGGACGGCGAGCCGGCCATGCGGATCGTCGGGGCCAAGGGCAAGGGCCAGTTGCTCCAGGAGCTGTCGGCGCACCTTTGAGCAGTCCGGTCGCCCGCGTCGGGCCGTCGTCGGCGCCGGCTGACCGGGTGTGGGCCGGAGGGGGGCGTTGAGCCCCGACCGCGAGATCCACCTCGAGCTCGGCGACGAGGGCCAAGCCGTCACCGACATCCAGCGACGGCTCGCTGACCTGGGGTTCTCCCCTGGTGTCGACACGGCCGGCTCGTTCCGCGAGGGGACCCGGGCCGCGGTCGAGGCGTTCCAGTACCGGCGCGGCCTGCGGGTCGACGGTGTGTGCGGGCGCCAGACCTGGTCCGCCCTGGTCGAAGCGGGTCGCCACCTCGGCGACCGCTTCCTGTACCGCCGCTCCCCCATGCTGCGGGGGGACGACGTAGCCGAGCTGCAGCAGCGGTTGAGCGCCCTCGGCTTCGATTCGGGTCGGGTGGACGGGATCTTTGGTGATCTGACGTCGGCGGCCCTGGGCGAGTTCCAGCGCAACGCAGGTATCCCGGTGGACGGCATCGCCGGCGCCACCACCGTGTCGGCATTGCTGCGCTTCGGATCGCGCCACGACGGCTCCGAACTCGTGTCCGCCGTCCGTGACCGCGAGCGTCTGCGTCAGGCACCGCGCACACTCGCCGGTCGTCGTGTCTCGCTCGGCGAGGAGGGTGGGCTGGGGGCGAGCGTGGGCGCGGTGCGCCGGCTCCTGGTTAGCCAAGGGGCGGTCGTCACCACCCATCACCATCCGGACGGGTCGGTCCAGGCGGCCGAGGCGAACGCCGCCGGGGCCGAGGTGTACGTGGGACTGCGGCTCGGCGCCGCCGAAGGGTGCTCCGCCTCCTACTACTCCGGCTACCGCTATTCGTCACCCGGAGGACGGCGGCTGGCCGAGCTGCTGCACCTCACCCTGTCCAGCACGCTGGGGCTCCCCGACGCCGGCAGCCGGGGGATGTCGCTGCCCTTGCTGCGCGAGACCCGGATGCCCGCCGTCATCTGCGAGATCAGTCCGGCCACGGTCATCGTTGAGCGGTCGGCCGTCATCGCACAGGCCGTCGTGGACTCGCTGGCCGAGTGGGTCGACACCGCCTGGGACTGACCGTCCCTGCGAGCGGTGGACCGACGTCCACCTCTACCTCAGGTCGGGCCACAACAGTAATCCACAACTTCATGCACAGGTTGTGGACGAAGCTCTACTAGTGCTTCAGGGATGTGAACAACCACTTAAAGTGAAGTCCTGAACAGGTTATATTCAACTTATGTCAGTTAACCTTACTCTACGTGAGCTACTGAACTGCTGAACTCTCCACACCACCGACCATGAGCTTGTAGATCCGCTCGAGGTCCTCCAGCGTGGCGAACTCCACGACGACGCGCCCTCGCTTGGCCGACATGTCCACCTTCACCCGAGTGTTGAGGTGGCTCGCCAGCAGCTCCTCGAGTTCGAGGATTCCCGGAGGTGGCAGCTGCCGTGGCACAGGGGCCGGACCGACCCGGACCTCCGGCTCGTGCACCGACGGCACCGGTGCAGCCGGCTCCACTCCCCCATCGGGAACCACCGTCAGATCGGCCCTCGACGACTCGGGCACCCGGATGCCCTCGGCCTCATCGTTGTGCTGACGCACCAGTTCCTCGATGGCTCGAACGGTGAGCCCGTCCGCGACGGCCGAACGTGCCAACGACTCCTGATAGCCGCGGTCCGGAGTGCCCAGGAGCGCCCGGGCATGACCGGGACTGATCTGTCCCTCGGCCAGCAGGCGCTGCACACCCGAAGGGAGTTGGAGCAGGCGGAGCGTGTTGGTCACGGCGGTGCGGCTCTTGCCCACCCTGGTGGCCACCTGATCGTGGGTGAACCCGAACTCTTCGATCAGCTGTTGGTAGGCAGCCGCCTCCTCCAATACGTTGAGGTCCTGCCGGTGGAGGTTCTCCACCAGCGCCTGCTCGAGGCTGTGGGTGTCATCGGACGTCTGGATCAGCACCGGAATGGTGTGGAGCCCGGCTCGACGCGACGCGCGCCACCGACGCTCGCCCGCGATCAGTTCGAACTCATCGGACGACTCGTCGCCGAGACGACGGACCAGGATGGGCTGGAGCACACCCAGCTCCTTGATCGATGCCGCCAACGAGGACATGGTCTCCTCGTCGAAGTTGACCCGCGGCTGTCGTGGATTCGGCTTGATGTTGCCGATCGGGACCTCGCGGAGGGCCGACGTCCGGTCGCCCATCACCTCGGTGGGGATGAGGGCGCTGAGCCCCTTCCCCAGACCGCTACGACGTGCCACCGCTGACCTCCTTGGCTAGTTCCCTGTAGGCGATGGCCCCGCGGGACGCGGGGTCGAACGCCGTGATCGGCTGTCCGAAGGACGGTGCCTCGGAGAGCCGGACGGTGCGCGGGATGACGATCCTGCAGACCTTCGACCCGAAGTGGTCGCGCACCTCGGTCGCCACCTGATCGGCCAGCTTGGTGCGGGCGTCGTACATGGTGAGGACGATGGTCGAGATGTCCAACCGCGGGTTGAGGTTCGACGCCACCAGATGCACGTTCCGCATCAGCTGACTGAGACCTTCCAGCGCGTAGTACTCGCACTGGATCGGCACCAGGACCTCGGTGGCGGCTGCCAGGGCGTTGACCGTGATCAGCCCGAGGGACGGGGGACAGTCGATCAGCACGTAGTCGAAATCGTCGATGACCGACTCGATGGCACGCTTCAGCTTGAGCTCCCGGCTGAATGCAGGCACCAGTTCGATTTCGGCTCCGGCGAGGGCGATGGTGGCCGGGGCTACGAACAGATTCTTCATGCTGGTCGGCTCGACGCAGTCCTCGAGGGAACAGTCACGCATGAGTACGTCGTACATCGACAGTTCGAAGTTGCGGGCGTCGATGCCGAGGCCCGTCGTGGCATTCCCCTGTGGATCGAGGTCGATGACCAGCACCCGGAAGCCGAGCTCGGCCAATGCCGCACCGAGGTTCACCGAGGTCGTGGTCTTTCCTACGCCACCCTTCTGGTTGGCGACGGCCAGCACCCGAGGAAGCGGATTGCCTGAAGCAGCCTGCGCCTCGCGGCCCGGACTGGCCGGTGCGGGAACATCCTCACGAGCGGGTGCCGGCGGTGGGGGAGTGGACGTGGACTCGGCGGCGGGTTCGCCGGGCTCGACCGTGGTCGACACCGGTTCGGCCACCTCGGTGGCGGAAGTCGTCGACGTGTCTTCGGCGACGACGGCATCGGCACCACCGCCCCCGGGCTCTTCGATCACGACAGCATCGGCGTCGTTGCCGGCGGGGCCAGGTTCGGAACCCGACGCAGGGGAGTCGGAGTCGTCCGCATGGCTCGCCTCGCCTGTGCCGGCTGCGGGCGCAGGCTCGGGGTGTGCATCGACATCGGCCTGTTCGGTGTCCGGAGACTCCTCGACCATGGTGACCGAACCTTGACCGGAGGAGCTGCTCGAAGCTGCTGAATCCTGCGAGGGAGGACCTTGAGGGGATGGCCTGTTCCGACCACGACGTCGGCCGCGCATTATCGTCTCCTCGAGTAGGCAGGGTGCAAGAGCTTCATACTCGCCTGCTCCAACCCTCAGGTCAAGCATCCTCACCAATTGTTTCACGTGGAACATCGAGGGTTCGGGAACGTCCTGCGCAGAGCGCCAATCGGTCTGCCTCGGGCCACCGCCCACATGTTGGACGCGACCGACTCGAGCCGCCATCCGCTCCGCGCTGGGCCCTTCCGCGGAGCGTCCATCGGTTCAGCCAACCGTGCTGGAACCCTGGCACTCGGGCAGTGGGGGAGCGGTGCACAGACGGTCCTCTTGTCGCAGGTTGCATCACCACCAGCCGACGGCCGGTGACCTCTCCTTCGGCTGGTGACCCCCGCCGTAGCGATCTCGGGGCCCACAGTGGTGAGACCCCTCGCTCCACAACGAGCCGCCGGTCGATGAGGGCCGGACGATCGGTGTTCCTGTGAGCGGACGACCATCCGACCCACCTGGCCCCACTCACCACGAGAGTCTCCTCGCACACCGGTTCGGCCTGGACGCTCCCGAGCATCCGTGCTCTCCAACCAACCCGCGTGCAGCGCGTTCCCCCGTCCGTCGCCCATCTGTCCTACCGCCCTCAGCGTGGGAAACGACGCACTCCCGACGAACCATTCCTATCGATGTTCAGACATGTGGGCGGCAACGCGCCCCGACGCGGCACGTCTGCCCGGGACGGGTCAGGGTGTGGTTCCGACTGGGCTCTGTTCGCCTGCGGAAACGGCGACTCCGGCTTCCTCACGCCGGCGACACGAGCCGGTCGAATCTCCCGCGCACAATCTGGAGGTTGGACGCTCACGTCGCGTGCGCACTCCCGTTGGTGTCACAACCGTCCACCGGGAAGGGCCGACGACGTGTCGATGGAGACATCGGTCAGTTCGGCGACGGTCGGCGGCCGCGGCAAGGAACGAACGGTCACCACCCCTGCCTCCGGACCGGCAAGATCGGAGTGCTGGAAGGCCGGATGACAGAGGAAGCCGGGGGCGAGGTCGACGGCGCCGAGTCGGCACCGGGCTCGGCACCGGATCAATGCTGGCGTCAGGATGACACCTTCAGAAACCTTCCACCACGGATGCGATAGCTCTGTTCGATTCGCGTGCGCCGCCAGGGTTCCCTGGACTGCACCGCGCGGACGCCCGCGTCGATCAACGTGCACGGTTGTCGCTGTCGACCGTCACCGGACACCACGGTGATGAGCAGCGCCCACTTCCCGTGCAAGTGAGTGTTCGGGGTTCTCTACAGGCAGTTCGGGAGAACTCGAAACGGGCCGAACCTCCCGGATGAGTACCTGGCGACGGGGCCAATGGTCCAGGATGGTGCGGTGGCGGCCTGGTGGAACACCCCTCGGGTTCGAGGGCGACCCCCGCTACGGCGTAGCCGAGACCTCCGGCCAGCGTCCCCGGCAGGCAGTTCCTCCGGCGCGACAGCCCATCGGCCCAGGCGAGGATCCCTGGCAGGCGAGCCTCATCGACAACGGCCGAAGCCACCCACTCCGTGTCCCGATGTTTCACGTGAAACATCGGGACGTCGTCGATCCCCAGCTCAGAAGATCGGGCGCTTCGCCGGGATACCCACCCGTCGGGGAAAGCGCGCTTCGATGGGGGTCGTCTTGTGGAGCACCTGATAACCGAAACGTCCGGCGATCCGAGTCGTCTCGACCGGCTCCAGGCCCACGACAGCCAGTCCTGCTTCCGGCCACCGGAGCTCGGGTGCGATCTCCGGTGGTTCGGAAACCACCATCCATCCACCGTCGACCAGGAACGACGAACCGCATTCAGCCGTGAGTGCTGGAATGCCGAACGAGCGTGATGTGACCGCCTGGAACTGTTCCCTGAGGTCCGCCCGGTGGCCCAGCTCCTCGGCTCGGCCCCGGACGACTTCGATCCGGGCGGAACCGGACCAGGCGTCGAGTGTCTCCACCAGGAACTGGGTACGCCGCTCGCTGGCGTCCATCAGAACCACCCGGGCCTCCTGCCAACACGAGCCCAGCACCAGGCCCGGCACTCCACCCCCCGTACCGAGATCGATGACGCTGGACGGTGCCGCTCCCAGTCGTGACTCCACGACAGCCACGAAGCCGAGTGCGTGGTCGATCTGGGCGTCGATCGGCATGGACCCGAGGAACCCCAACTCGAAGGAGCGTGCCAGTGCTCGACGGAGGACCGGGTCGACGCGTGATCGGAGCTCGTCCAGGGCGTCGCCATCGGGACCGTAGGTGGGCATCCACCTACTCTCGCACGATCCGACCCGTCGGCGGAAGATCCCTTCCTGGTGTTGCGCCGTCAGTCTCGGACGGACCACTGAACGCAGCCCGGGCGCGACCGTGGCACCGGGCGGACCCGGTGCCACGTCGTCAATTCCCGAACTCGGTACCGCCGGTCAGGCGGGAGCGATCACCACGTACCGCGACGGCTCCATGCCGTCCGACCGGGTCTCCACACCATCGATCTCGTTGACCGTGTCATGGATGACCTTACGGTCGGCGGGGGACATCGGCTCGAGCGCGCGCTCGGCCCCACTACTCTTGACCTCGTCGACAATTCCCTCGGCGAAGCGGCGCAGCGCAGCGTTCCGCTTTTCGCGGTAGCCCCCGACGTCCACCAGGATGCGGTCGGTGCGGTTTTCCGACTGGCGCTGAACGAATGTGCGGGTGAGGTCCTGCACGGCAGCCAGCGTCGCCCCACGAGGTCCGACCAACAGGCCCAGGTCGTCACCGGAGGCGGACACCTGCACCGTGTCCTCGTCGACCTCGGAGTAGGCGACCGTTGCATCGAGTCCGAACTCCCGGACCAGCCCGGCCAGGAACTCCTGTGCCGCCTCACCCTGCTGCTCCAGCGTCAATGACTCTTCCATGCTGTCCTCACTATCTCCGGCCGTTCGACCGGATGCTTGCTTGTCGTTCTGCCTGGCCTGTCCGACACCGGATCCCCGGCCTCCACGCGACCTGCTCCGCTTGCCGCCGCTGGGAGTCCCGCTACCAGCCTCTGCCGCAGTGGGGGGGTTGTCTTCCGCCGTCCCACTGTCGTCGGTCCGGACGTCACCCTCTTCGTCCCCGCGCCTGCTCCCGTTCCCGTTCTTCGAGCTCGAACCCTTCGACCGGGGGCGGTCACCGCCCTCACGCTTCTTGTCCGGACGCGGCCTCCGGCCACGCTTGGGCGGGGGCGCCACCGGCCGCACGCGGGCCTGCACCCGCGCCTCGCCGCGCAGACGGCCGAACAGACCGGCCTTGGGCTCGCTCAGGACGACGAACTCTGCATCGTCCTCGGCAACTCCCAGCATGTCGAGCACCGTCTCCTTCGCCTCGGCGAGGGACTTTCCGCCTGCTTCCACCCACTCCACGTGTCAGCGCGCCTTTCTCTCTTTTTTGCCCTTGGACCTCGGGTGCTTCTTTGCGGCACCGTCTCCACTCGAGCTGTCGGTCGATCCGTTGGCACTTCCGTTGGCCGAAGCCTTCGTGCCATTGCTACTCCCAGTCGCATCCTTCGGGTTCCCGGTCCCGGCCTTGGCCGTTCCGTTGCCCTTGGTGCTCGGCTTCGGGAGCGCCCGCTCCTTCACCTCGACGCCCGAGTCCTTCGGGGCCGACAACGTCCTCGTCTTGCCGGCCGGAGGTGACCCGGGGCCCGGCACGATGCCGCGCCGGAACAGGACTTCTTGGGTTCCGATCCGGATAGCGCTGGAAACGATGAAATAAACGTTCAGAATTGCCGCCACATTCAGGTAAATGAAACCGAAGATGAGCGGCATGTACTTCTGCAGCATGGCTGCTTGAGGATTCGCCTGATTCGCCTGCGGGTTCCGGGCATTGAGCCGGGCCATCTGTAGGTATTGGAGGCCGACGGCACCGATGACGAGGATGGCGTAGGGGATGTACATCCACGGGCTGGCGTGGTGCGACAGCAGCTTGGCCGCGAAGTTGATGCCGCCCGACAGCAGCTGGCCGTGCGAGGACACGATGTCGTGGTACATCTTGGTACTCGGGGAGATGTACCTCGGGTCGGCGCACACGGCCGAGTGGCACACGCTCGTGTGGTTGGGGTCGAACACGCCGTTCTGGTAGGTGTACGGCAGGGCGGCGCCCTTGCTGACCGTGTTGGTGATACCCCGGATGACGCTGTACAGCATGAAGAAGAACGGCATCTGCAACAGCATCGGAAGACACCCGGAAGCGGGGTTGACATTGTGCTCTTTGTAGAGCTTCATCATTTCTTCGTTGAGCAGCGTGCGGTTCTCGGGCCCCTTGTACTTCTGCTGGAGCTTCTTCATCTCCGGGCCGAGGGCCTGCATGGCCGCCATGTTCTTGGTGCTCTTGACCGTCAGCGGGGTCAACGCCGCCATCACCACGATGGTGAGGAGGGCCACCGCCACCGGGTAGCTCGGGATGACGGCGTAGAAGAACGCCATGATCTCGGCGATGAACTTCAGGATCGGCTGGAAGATGCTGCCGATGGCGTGGGTGAGTGAGCTCACGGAGCCCTCCGATCAGGGACGGGGTCGACACCGTGGCCGCCCCACGGGGTGCAGCGGATGATCCGACGGGCCGCCAGGCCGAGACCCCGGGCCGGGCCGTGCACGTCGATGGCCTCCACCGCGTACTCGGAGCACGACGGGAGGTACCGACACCCGGTCGGCCGGCCGGAACGGGCCGCCTGGTACGCCCGCACGGCGCCGACCATCATGCGCGACACCCCTCGTCGCTTGACCGGGGACGCCCCGTCGACGGTGCTCCCCACCTGGACTTCGGCACGGATCGGACGGTCGACGGTCCCCCGGGTCATCGCGTGACGCCCGTAGAGGAGCCTCGGGTCGCGACCGTGCCGGACAGGTCCCGCTTCGTCGCCTTCTCCATCGCTCGGCTCATGGCCACCTTCAGTTCGCTGAATTCGAGTGCGGGGCCCTCGGGCCCGCTGCGCACCAGGTATGCGCCGGTGGGGAGGTCCGCGGCCCGATCGACCACGATCGCCCGCATCCTCCGGCGGAGGAGATTGCGCTGGACCGCATTCCCCACCTTGCGGTTGACGGCATAGGCCACCTCACGCCGGTCCCAGTCGGGCCGGTCGACGAAGCTGACCGACAGCGGGCCGTGCCGACCCCGGCCCGAAGGTCGTCGCAGGTCAGCGAAGGTGCGCCTCGACCGGATCGGCCTGACGGCGGCACCTGACCGCGCTGGCGAGCCGTCGTCGCTCACACCGACAGGCGCTGGCGTCCCTTCGCCCGGCGGGACCGGATCACGGCCCGTCCGGCCTTGGTCGACATCCGCTTCCGGAAACCATGTGTCTTGGCGCGCTTGCGCACGTTGGGTTGGTACGTCCGCTTCATCCATCCACTTCCTTCCTCGCCCTGAACCGCGGACATGGGCGTCCTGCAGCAGGGGGCCCCGTCACTCGGGACTGGGCATTCGACGTACATCCTACGCTGAAACGCGCCCTGCGCTCTAGTCGGAGTCCACGGGCGGTCCCGGCGACCACGGTGTACCGTTCCGACCCGGGCTCGTGCACCGACGAACCGGCCGTGGACCGGGTGGTGGCTTCGTGCTCACCGCCCGGACCCGGTGAACACGAGGTGACGGGGGACCCCTCGGTGCGCAGAGTGGGACCCATCGAATGGTACTCGTCCACAGCTGTGGATATCTTTGTGGACCAATTGCGCAGTCAGAGGGCGGAGGCCCAAGTGAATGACACCGAAGAGCTGTGGATATCGTGCGCGGAGGCACTCCGCGAGCAGGTGTCGGACGCGATCTGGCAGGCCTACCTGTCCGGCATCACGCCGCTCTCCATCAAAGAGCACGAGATCCTCCTCGGAGTGCCCAACAAGCTGATCCGGGACCGGGTCGAGTCGCGCTTCCTCGGACTCATCCAGGACACCGTCACCGCCACCCTGGGCCGCGACCTCACCGTCCACCTCGAGGTACTCGCCCCGCTCGACGAGGCTCCGGGCGCCGTCGACGACCCTGACCCGGTGCCTGCCGGCCGCGCCCCGCTGCCCGCTGCGGCCGCCATCCAACGCAACGACGGCGCCGGGTCGGTGCTCCTCGATCCCCGGTACACCTTCGAGACCTTCGTCATCGCCTCGTCGAACCGCTTCGCCCACGCTGCTGCGCAGTCCGTGGCCGAGTCGCCGGCCCGCTCCTACAACCCCCTCTTCATCTACGGCGACGCCGGGCTGGGCAAGACCCACCTCCTCCACGCCATCGGCAATTACGTCCTCGAGAACTTCACCGGCCGCAACGTCCGCTACGTCACCACCGAGACGTACATGAACGAGTTCGTGGACGCCATCCGCCACAGCTCGACCACCGCGTTCAAACGCCGCTACCGGGAATGCGACGTCCTCCTGATCGACGACGTCCAGTTCATGGAGCGCAAGGAGTCGCTCCAGGAGGAGTTCTTCCACACCTTCAACTCCCTCTACGGGGCCTCGAAGCAGATCGTCCTCACCTCCGACCGGCCACCCAAGTCGATCGCCACCCTGGAGGACCGCCTGCGGAGCCGCTTCCTGTCCGGCCTCATCACCGAGGTCCAACCGCCTGAACTCGAGACCCGGCTGGCCATCCTCCGGACCAAGGCCGAGCACGAGCAGGTCGCCGTGCCCGACGAGGTCCTGGAGTTCATCGCCACCCACGTGAAGGAGAACATCCGGGAGCTCGAGGGTGCGCTCATCCGGGTCACCGCGTTCGCCAGCCTGAACCACCAGCCGATGAGCCGGGCCCTCGCCGAGGAGGTCCTGTCCGACATCGTGTCCGCCGACCTACCGCGGCGCATCACCCCCCAGGTCATCCTCGAGGCCACCTCGGAGACGTTCGGCTTCACCGTCGAGGAACTCACCGGCCCGAACCGTCGCCGTCCGCTGGTCACGGCACGTCAGGTCAGCATGTACGTGTTCCGCGAACTGACCGACTTCAGCTATCCGGCCATCGGGCGCGAGTTCGGGGGACGCGACCATTCCACGGTGATGCACGCCGTCGAGAAGATCGCCGGCCTGATGAAGGAGCGCCACCAGATCTACAACCAGGTGACCGACCTCATCGTCCGCATCAAGAGCGGGTCCTGATGGGATCGGTATATCCGGAGCCTGTGTCGATCCTGTGGATATCCCCCCTCACCCCTGGGGTAATTCTGTGAACACCGGTGAACTTGTCCATAACAGGACACATCCTGGACACCCGGACCTGTCCCCGTCCCACAGACGGGGGACGAAAGGTGGATATCCTCACCCCTCCTGGACTGGGAGAACGGTGGTCTGTCCACAATCCACATGCCTTACTACCACCACTAGAATTTTCAATTAACCAACTAAGAAGCAATGCGAGAAAGGACTTCTTCGTGAAGTTTCGATGCGAGCGTGACTCGTTGGTCGAGGTACTGGCGACAGCTGGTCGTGCCGTAGGCACGCGCTCGTCCGCGCAGATGGTCCTCAGCGGTGTGCGGCTCGAGTCGGTGGGGAACCACCTCTCGGTGATCGGCACCGACCTCGACCTGACCGTGCACGTGTCGACCGAGGCCATCGGGATCACCGATGGCGTGTGCGTGGCTCCGGCCAAACTCCTCGTCGACATCGTGCGTTCCCTGGAACCGGGCGCGGTGACGATCGAGTCCGAGGGGGAGAAGGTCGAGATCGGCGCCGCACGGTCCCGGTTCAGCCTGCGCACCTTCCCGGTGGCGGACTTCCCGTCCCTGCCCGAACCCCCCGAACCGGCGACGTTCCTGCCGGCAGCGGGCCTCGCCGGCGCGCTGCGCCAGGTGGTGCGTGCTGCGTCGGGCGACGACGCCCGACCGCTGCTCACCGGTGTGCTGATCGCACCGGAGGGAGCCGGCGTGCGCCTGGTGGCCACCGACTCCTACCGGCTGGCACTGCGGGACCTGGAGGGCAGTGACGCGTTCTCGGGCACGTCGCAGATCCTGGTGCCCGCCCGGGCCCTGGCGGAACTCCAGCGGCTCTCGGCCCTGGGTTCCGGCGCCAAGGGCAGCGAGGACGGCACCGAGTCCGACGGCGCAGGTTCGGCCGGACCGATGGTCGGTCTGTCGATCGGCGACCACGACGTCACGTTCACCGCGGGCGACGTCAAGGTGAGCACCCGGCTGCTGGACGGCACCTACCCGGATTACCGCCAGCTCATCCCCGCCGATTACCCGAACCGGCTGCACGTGGGGAAGGATTCGCTGCTCGACGCCCTGCGACGCGTGCGGCTGCTCGTCAAGGACAACACGACCCCGGTCCGGCTCTCGATGCGCCACGGCGGGGTCGACCTCACCGTCGTGTCCCAGGAGGTGGGAGACGCCAGCGAGACGGTGGATGCCGACTTCGAGGGTGAGGACCTCACCATCGCCTTCAACCCGACGTACCTGATCGACGGGGTCGAGGCGGTCGCCGGTGACGAGGTCCTGCTGGAGACGGTCGACGCCACCAAGCCGGCAACGGTCCGGGCGGCCGAGGAGACCGACTTCCGCTACCTGCTGATGCCTGTCCGCGTCTCCTGAAGCTCCAGGGTCACCGAGCGTCCCGTGCACCTCGCATCGCTGGCCGTCACCGACTTCCGCAACCTCGTCAGCACGGTCATCGAGCTGGATCCTGAGGGCACGACGGTGATCACCGGCCTGAACGGGGCCGGGAAGACGAGCCTGCTCGAAGCCACCGCCTACCTGGCCACCCTCCAGTCGTTCCGGGGCTCACCCAAGGAGGCGCTCGTGCGCCGCGGCGCCGAGCGCGCGATCCTGCGGGCGGAGACCCGGGTGGGGGACCGCCCGTTGACCATCGAGGCCGAGGTGCTGGCGACCGGGCGATCCCGCACCCAGGTCAACCGGCAAGTGGTGCGTCGCAGGGTGGACCTCCACGAGGCACTCCGGGTCACCGTCTTCTCGCCCGAGGACATCGGCGTGGTCCGCGCCGGACCCGCCGACCGCCGGCACTTCCTCGACGAGACCCTCGCCGTGGTCGACCCGAAGGCGGCCCGGGCCGCCGAGGACACGGACAAGGTCCTCCGTCAGCGGGCGGCGCTCCTGCGCAACGTGGGGCGGAGCCTCGGCCACGAGGCGGCAACGACCCTCGACGTGTGGGACAGCCGGCTCGACGAGGCCGGCTCCTTCCTGGTGGAGGCCCGGGAGCGGCTGGTCGACGAACTCGCCCCGCTGGCCGGCGAGCACTACGCGCGGCTGGCCGGCGCGCCGACCGCGGTGGGACTGGTCTACGTGCGCTCCTGGGAGGGCGGGCTGCTCGACGCCCTGGCCAGGGTGCGGTCCAAGGACGTGCAACGGGGTGTGTCGACGGTGGGCCCGCACCGGGACGAGCTGGAGTTGACCCTGGCCGGGCTGCCGTCACGGACCCACGCCTCGCAGGGGGAGCAGCGCTCGCTCGCCCTCGCCCTGCAGTTGGCCGCCCACCAACTGGCGACCGAACGCCTGGGCACCGCGCCGGTGCTGCTCCTGGACGACGTGTTCTCCGAACTGGACCCACGCCGGTCGCGCGCCCTCCTGGCCGGCCTGCCCCCGGGGCAGGCGATGCTCACGACCGCACAGCCGGCGCCTCCGGAGGTGACCGCGGCCCGGGTCTACGCCATGGCCGAAGGAGGCCACGTCGTGCCCACCGGAGGAACAGTATGAGCCCGGAGCCCCCGCACCGACGCGACTCGCAGCCCCGATCGCTCGACAGCTCGCTGGACGCCCTGTCCAGACGGTTCGGACTCGAGGGCGCCCAGGGCCTGGGCCGCCTCTTCGCCGGATGGACGGACATCGTGGGGGCGGCCATGGCGGACCACGTCCAACCGGTGCGGATCGACGCATCCGCCCTGGTGGTGACCGTCGACCACCCGGCATGGGCCACCCAGGTGCGGCTGCTCGGGGACACCTTGCTCGACCGCGCTGCGGTGCACGCCGGGGTCGAGCGGCCGGCCCGGTTGGAGGTCCGGGTCCAGCGCTGACCGCCACCCGGCGGAGGCCGGCGAGTGGCCCGGGGTGAGACACCCACGGAGTACACTGGGGTATTGGAATCGGGGGAGTGCCGGTGGTCCGACGGTGCCGTGTGCACGATCGGGATCCGGCCGGGGCGACCGGTTCCCACTCGCTCGAACACTGCGAAAGGGCGCGCCCGTGGCGCTGAAGGACGAAGTCGACGGCAGCAAGGGCAAGGCGACCTACAACGCCTCGGACATCACGGTCCTGGAGGGCCTGGACCCGGTCCGCAAGCGGCCGGGGATGTACATCGGATCGACCGGACCGACCGGCCTCCACCACCTGGTGTGGGAGATCGTGGACAACGCGGTCGACGAGGCCATGGCCGGCCACTGCGACCGTATCGAGGTCAGCCTCCTGGCCGACGGCGGGGTGCGGGTGGCCGACAACGGGCGCGGGATCCCGACCGGCATCCACCCGAAGTACAAGGACAAGACGGCGGCCGAGGTCGTCTACACCGTCCTCCACGCCGGCGGGAAGTTCGGCGAAGGCGGCGGGTACAAGGTCTCCGGCGGGCTCCACGGTGTGGGCAGCTCGGTGGTCAACGCCCTGTCGACGCGACTCGTCCTGGAGATCGACCGCGACGGCGACCACCACGTGATGGAGTTCGTCGACGGGGGCAAGCCCACCGGCAAGCTGGACGTGACCGGAAAGGCACCCCGGGGTCGTACCGGCACCACCGTGTCGTTCTGGCCCGACCCGACGATCTTCGAGGAGATCGACTTCCGGGCCCAGACGGTGGTGGAGCGGCTCCAGGTCATGGCCTTCCTGAACAAGGGACTCGAGATCCACTTCGAGGACCAGCGCGCCGAGGCCAAGCCGGCCCAGACGTTCCGCTACAAGGACGGCATCGTCGACTACGTGAAGCACCTCAACGCCTCGAAGGAGGCGCTCTTCCGCAAGGTCTGCTCGTACGAGGTCAAAGAGGAGACGATGGAGGTCGAGGTCGCCCTCCAGTGGAACGCCGGCTTCTACGAGAGCATCCACTCCTTCGCCAACGGCATCTCCACCATCGACGGCGGCATGCACGAGGAGGGCTTCAAGAAAGCCCTCACCAACTGCGTCAACAAGTACGCGCGGGCCAAGGGCACCCTGAAGGAGAAGGACGACAACCTCCTCGGCGAGGACATCCGGGAGGGCATCACCGCGATCATCTCCGTGCGCCTGCAGGACCCCCAGTTCGAGGGCCAGACCAAGGGCAAGCTCGGGAACGTGCCGGTCCGGTCACTGGTCGAACGGGCCACCAACGAGAAGCTGGCCGAGTGGTTCGAGGAGAACCCGCGCGAGGCCAACCAGGTCCTGCAGAAGGGGCTGCTGGCCGCTCGCGCCCGGGTGGCGGCGCGCTCCGCACGCGACCTGACCCGGCGGAAGTCGGCGCTCGACGGCGCCGGACTTCCCGGCAAGCTCGTCGACTGCTCGTCCAAGGAGCCCCGGGAGAGCGAACTCTTCATCGTCGAGGGGAACTCCGCCGGAGGTTCGGCCAAGGACGCCCGGAACCCCAAGACCCAGGCGATCCTCCCCATCCGGGGGAAGATCCTCAACGTCGAACGGGCCCGCATCGACAAGATGCTCAAGAACACCGAGATCCAGGCGCTCATCGCCGCCATCGGTGCGGGGCTGGCCGAGGACTTCGACGTGACCAAGATCCGCTACCACAAGGTGATCATCCTGGCCGACGCCGACGTGGACGGGTCCCACATCCGCACCCTGCTCCTCACGTTCTTCTTCCGGCAGATGAAGCCCCTGGTCGAGGGCGGGTTCGTGTACGTCGCCCAGCCGCCGCTGTACTCGACGCTGGTGGGCAAGGAGAAGCTCTACCTGAAGGACGACAACGCCAAGGCGGCGTTCCTGGCCGAGCACCCGAACCACAAGGCCGACTTCCAGCGGCTGAAGGGGCTGGGGGAGATGGACTTCGGCGAGCTGAAGGACACCACCATGGACCCGGGCCAGCGCTCGCTCCTCCAGGTGGCCGTCGAGCAGGCCGCCATCGCCGACGAGGTGTGCTCGGTGCTGATGGGCGAGGACGTGGAGCTCCGGCGCAATTTCATCCAGACCAACGCCAAGGACGTCCGCTTCCTCGACATCTGAGGCGGACCAGGACCGGCCCGAAGGGCCGATGACCACGACGACGACACCAGCAGTGCAGACGACAGCGACGCAGACGAGGACAGTGCATGCCGAAGAGTGACAACGAGGGCCGGGGCGGGTCCGACACCACCGAGGACGTCGCCACCGGGTTCATCGAGCCCATCGAGATCCAGGAGGAGATGGAGCGGTCCTTCCTCGAGTACTCGATGTCGGTCATCGTGTCGCGGGCGCTGCCCGATGTCCGGGACGGCCTGAAGCCGGTCCACCGCCGCATCCTCTACTCGATGTACGACCAGCGTCTGCTGCCCGACCGGCCGCACTCGAAGTGCGCCAAGGTCGTCGGCGACGTCATGGGCTCCTACCACCCGCACGGCGACTCGGCCATCTACGAGGCCCTGGCCCGGATGGTCCAGGACTTCTCGTTGCGCCACCCCCTGATCGACGGGCACGGCAACTTCGGGGGGACCGGTCCGGACGAGGGTCCGGCCGCCATGCGCTACACCGAGTGCCGACTGGGGTCGCTCGCCCTCGAGCTGATGAGCGGCATCGACCAGGAGACGGTCGACTTCACCCCCAACTACGACGCCACGTCGGAGGAACCGACGGTCCTGCCGGCGCGCTTCCCGAACATGCTCGTCAACGGCTCCCAGGGCATCGCCGTCGGCATGGCCACCAACATCCCGCCCCACAACCTGGGTGAGGTCATCGACGCCACCACCCACCTGCTCGAGCACCCCGAGGCGACCCCGGACGACCTCATGGCGTTCATCAAGGGGCCCGACTTCCCGACCGGGGCGCTCATCCTCGGCCGTCAGGGCATCCTCGACGCCATGCGCACCGGGCGCGGCTCGATCAAGCTTCGGGCCGTGGCCGAGGTCGACGAGGGCCGCGACGGGATCACCCGCATCGTCATCTCCGAGATGCCCTACCAGACGTCGATCGCCTCGGTCTCCAAGAAGATCGAGGACCTGGTGCGGGCCGGCGACCTCGACGGCATCGCCGAAGCCCAGGATGACTCGTCGGGCGGCAAGACCCGCCTGGTGATCCGCCTGAAGCGCGACGCCAACGCCAATGTGGTCCTGAACAACCTGTTCAAGCAGACGCCCATGCAGACGACATTCAGCGTCAACGCGGTGGCGCTGGTGGACGGGGTGCCCCGCACGCTCAACGTGGCGCAGATGCTCACGCACTACGTGGCCCACCAGGTCGAGGTGGTCACCCGCCGGTCCGAGTTCCTGCTGGCCAAGGCCCGGGCCCGGGCCCACGTCGTCGAGGGCCTGCTCAAGGCCATCGACATGCTGGACCAGGTCATCGCCACCATCCGTGGCTCCGACGACCGCCCCGCGGCCCTCGAGGCGCTGTGCGCCTCGCCGTTCGACTTTTCGGACGAGCAGGCCAACCACATCCTCGACATGACCCTGGCCCGGCTCACCCGCCTCGGCCGGACCAACCTCGAAGAGGAGATGGCCAAGCTCCTGGAGGAGATCGCCGAGCTCGAGTCCATCCTCAACGACCCGGCCAAGCTGCGGGGGGTGATCGCGGGCGAGCTGGGCGAGATCCGCGAGAAGTTCGCCAACGAGCGCCGCACGGTGATCACCCACGATCCGGGTGACATGAACGTGGAGGACCTGGTCGACGACGAGGAGCTGGTCGTCACCCTCAGCCGCGCCGGGTACGTGAAGGCCGTGTCGGCCGACGCGTTCCGTACCCAGGCCCGGGGCGGGCGCGGCGTCCAGGGGGCGAAGCTGAAGGAGGAGGACCTGATCGACGACGTGGTGCACACGTCGTCCCACGCCCACCTGCTGCTCTTCTCCAACCGCGGACGGGTGTTCCGACTGCGGGCCCTCGAGATCCCGATGAAGGAGCGCACGGCCAGGGGCACGGCCATCGTCAACCTCCTGCCGCTCTCCCCCAACGAGAAGATCCAGGCCATCATCGGTACCCGCGACTTCCCGGCGGACAACTACCTGGTCTTCGCCACCAAGCACGGGCAGATCAAGAAGACCGCGTTCAGCGAGTACGACAAGTCGCGGCGCGAGGGGTTCATCGCCATCAACCTGCGGGACGGCGACGAGCTGGTCCGCGTCGTCGAGACCCACGGCGACGACGACGTCTTCATCGTCACCTCGTCCGGCATGACCATCCGCTTCTCCGAACAGGACGTGCGGGCCATGGGCCGCGACGCGGCCGGGGTGCGCGGTGTCCGGCTCAAGCCCGAGGACGAGGTCGTCTCGTGCGACATCGCCCGCGACGAGGCCGACATCCTGATCGTGACCGACGCCGGCTACGGCAAGCGGACCAAGGTGGAGCGGTTCAACCGCCAGGCGCGTGGCGGCCAGGGCGTCCGCGGTATCAAGCTGACGGCCAAGCGGGGCCGGGTGGTCGCCGCCTTCATGGCCGGGCTCGAGGACGAGCTGCTGCTCATCTCGACGTCGGGCGTGGTGATCCGCACCGCGGTGCGCGAGATCGCCAGCCAGGGCCGTGACGCCACCGGGGTCCGGGTGATGAACCTGGGCGACGGCGACGCCGTCGCCGCCGTCGCACCGGTGGCGGGCGAGACGACCGGGGACGCCTGACCGCCGATCCGGACGGCTCGACCCACGACCGGGACGCCGACTTCGGGTCGCGGCGGAGGGTGGTGTAGCGTCAGAGTCCGGTTTGCGGGGCTATAGCTCAGTTGGTTAGAGCGCAGCACTGATAATGCTGAGGTCACAAGTTCGATTCTTGTTA
>Ga0209698_10001161_pt1 | contig 30371 bp, 25 predicted proteins | sample LitLauG_LLR_2012_FD_187203 | JGI IMG/M metagenome (GOLD analysis project Ga0209698, IMG submission 187203) | Freshwater sediment microbial communities from Pennsylvania, USA - Little Laurel Run_MetaG_LLR_2012 (SPAdes) (version 2) | ecosystem: Environmental > Aquatic > Freshwater > Creek >... | reverse complement strand
GGCGGGCGACGGCTGGTCGGCATCGGCGGCACGGTCCGGAACCTCGCGGCTGCAGCCCAGCGGGCCGCGGGGGAGCCCTCGAACGGCGTGCAGGGAGTCGTGATCAGCCGTGACGCGCTCGAGGATCTCATCGCGCGCCTGGCGGCCCTGCCCGCGGCCGAGCGCGCCAGCGTGCCCGGGATCAAGCCCGCGCGGGCGGACCTGATCCTCGCCGGCGCGGTCGTCGTGCAGGGCGCGCTCGAGGCGGGCGGCTTCGACGGCCTGGAGGCCACCGAGGCGGGCCTGCGCGAGGGCGTCTTCTTCGAGCGGCTGCTCGCAGACCGGGACCCGCCGCTGCTCGAGGACGTGCGCCGCTCCAGTGTGCTGAACATGGCCGCGCAGTACCACGTCGATCCCGAGCACACACGGCACGTCGCGACGCTCGCGCTCGGCATGTTCGACGAGCTCGCCGAGCTCGGCCTGCACGAGGGCGACCCGCACGAGCGAGAGCTGCTGTGGGCGGCGTGCATGCTGCACGACATCGGCATGTCGATCGACTACGACGACCACCACAAGCACTCGCGGTACCTGATCCTGAACGGCGGCCTGCCCGGGTTCAGCCCGGTCGAGACGGCGATCATCGCGCAGTCGGCGCGCTACCACCGCAAGGGGATGCCGGCGCCCGGGCCGATGGCTGCGCTGTTCGGGGCGCGCGAGCTCGCTCTGCTCGATCGCTGCGCGGTGCTGCTGCGGCTCGCCGAGGACCTCGAGCGCTCACGGGATCAGCTCGTCCGCGCGACCGAGATGACCGTCACCGCCGGCGGCATCGAGCTGCGCCTGATCGCCGACGGCGAGCCGGCAGTGCCGCGGTGGGCCGCGGGACGCGAGGGGGACCTGTTCAGCCGCGCGTTCCACCGCGAGCTGACGGTCGCTGCCTGAGCGGCGCTCAGGAGGAGCTGAGCGCGGACTCGCGGCCCGCGCAGTCGAACAGCGCGAGGCCGAACGGGTAGTGCACGGGGCTGCCCCACTGCGATGGCTTCAGGAGCCTGCAGGAACGCGCGACCGCTTCGGTGGCCCTGTCGCCGCCGCGCGTGGAGTAGGCGCCGCCGAGCAGCACATAGCGGGCCTTGCCGGCTGCGATCAGGCGCGCGAGCGAGGCGCCGTCCAGTGACGGGTCGTTGCCGCTGTAGCCGCCGATCGCGCCGCCGTCCAGGCCCAGCAGGATCATCGGCGCCGACGTGTCCGAGGCGACCGTCAGCAGTCCCCAGCGAGAGCCGGGATGGTTGGCCCGCACATACGCGATCAGCGCGCGGTCGACGGCCAGCGCCGGGTCGCTGACGCCGTAGTGCCCGGCCCCTGCGGTCTGTTTCGGCCCCGCCGCCGGGAACGTCCCCTCGACCGGGGCGAGCCACGTCGAGGCTGAATAGGCGGCCGGCATCAGCAGCAGCACGCCGAAGGTGAACGCGAGCGCCGGTCCCGCGAGGCTGCGGCGCACCAGCAGCGCGCAGACCCCGACCGCAGTGGCGATCAGCAGCACCGGGACGAACCACGTCCTGTAGCCCATCCTGTGCATCAGCACGACCTGCACGCCGACGCTGGCGGCTATCGCGAGCAGCGCGACCCCGATACCGACCGCGCGGTTCGGGCCGCGCGCGAGCCGTGCGAGCGCGATCAGGCCGAGCCCGCACATCGCTCCCACGCCCGGCGCGAGCGCTGAGACGTAGTACGGGTGGACGATGCCCTTGGAGGTGCTGAGGACGATGTACTCCACCAGCAGCCAGACGCCGAACGAGGTCGTGCACGCGAGCAGCGGATCGCGCCTGCGAGACGGGGGCGGCTCACCGCCGCCCGCGCGCGGTTCGAGCAGCAGGCCGAGCGCCGCCGCCAGCAGGCCGAACATCGCGAACGCGAGCATCCAGCCCGCCTGATCTCCGAGCCCGACGCCGAACAGGCGGATCGGCCCCGGCGAGCCTCCGAAGGCGATCGGCTCTTTGTATCTCCCGTTCGGCAGGATCACCCGCGCGGTGGAGACGGGGTGCGCGGCCGGTGCCGTCGGGGTCGCCGGGGTCGCCGGGTGTGCGCGAGCGCCGAGCCCGAACGGGATGTGGCCCGGGCCTCCGACCTGCCCGTTCACGCGCCCGAGCCCGTTGTATTCGAAGGTCAGACCGAGCTCGGTGTTGTTGGTCGAGCTGCCGACATACGGCCGCTGTGATGCCGGCGTGAGTTCCACGAACGCGATCCAGGAGAACGACACCACCACCATCACCGCTCCGGCCGCAGCGAGCATGCCGACGCGCCGCCACAGCGAACCCGGCGCACACAGCAGATATGCGACGGCTATGCCCGGGACGACCAGCGCAGCGGCGAGGGTCTTCGTGTTGAAGGCGAGCCCGACGAGCACCGCGCTGAGCATCAGCCAGCGCCACTGCCCGCGCTCGGTCGCCCGCAGCCCCGCGCCGGTCGCCGCGACCATCAGCAGGATCAGGAGCGCGTCTACGCCGTTGTCGCGGGAGATCGCCACGAACGACGGGAACACGGCCATCGCGGTCGCGCCCGCCAGCGCGGTGAGCGTGCCCGCGCGGCGCGCGAGGATCAGGTAGAGCAGCCCGACCGCGAGCGTCCCCGCGATCGCCTCCGGCAGCAGCAGGCTCATCGGCGTGAATCCGAACACCTTCGCGCTCGCTGCCTGCAGCCACAGCCCGAGCGGCGGCTTGTCGACCGACACCAGGCCGCCCGGGTCGAACGAGACGAACACGAAGTTGTGCCACGAGCGCAGCATCGACTTCACGCCAGCGGAGTAGAAGATGTTCGCGAAGCCGTTCTGCGCCAGGCGATGGATGTTCAGGACGCCCGACAGCACCAGCACCAGGGCGAGGCCGGCGTAGCGCACACGCGGCTCCTCGGGGGAGAGGCGGGCCCGCGGCGCGGCCGGTGCACTCGCTCCCTGCGGCGCGGGCCCGGGCGCGGCGGGCGTCGGCAGCTCGGGTGCGGTCGCGGGTGAGTCGCTCATTGGGTTCGGGCGTTCGTGTGGGAGGTTGGCTGTGCGGGTCGCCGGGCCCGGTGCCTCATCCGCTCAGCGCGGCGAGGAGGCGGTCGATGTCCTCCGCGTCGTTCCATGCTCCCACCGATGCGCGCAGCCAGGGCCGGCCAGGGATGTTACGCAGGACGATGCCGCGATCCGCCAGCAGCGCGCGCTCGCCCTCGGGGTCCTGCGAGGGGAACGACACCAGTGTCCCTGGCCCGCGCGGGGCGGGCTCCCGCCCGATCTCGGTGAGGCGCTCACACAGATGCTGAGCGAGATCCCGCGCCCGGCCGTGGACCTCCTCCCAGCCGGCGGACGCGAGCACCCGAGTGGCGGCCAGCGCGCACGCGAGCGTCTCGGCGTTCATCGAGGCGCAGTCGAGGCTGCGGGCGTCATCGTGCAGGCGGGCGTCCAGCCCCGACATCGCGTCCTGAAGGTTGGAGTAGCCCCGGCGCGAGATCGCCAGGCGCTCGCGCAGCTCACCGCGGATGTAGAGCATGCCGGTCCCATCGGGCCCGCACAGCCACTTCTGGCCCGGCCCTGCATAGGCGTCGCAGCCGAGCGCGAGCACGTCCACCGGCACGGCGCCGACGCCCTGGGCGCCGTCCAGGAGCACCGGGACGGCGACGTCCGCGAGCTCAGCCGGCGCGAACGAGCCGCTCATCCAGCCGACGTGCGAGCAGGCCACGAGTGTCGTGCGCGAGTCGACGGCGTCGGCGACGCGCTCGAGCGGCACGGTGCGGATGCTGACGCCGTGGAGCTCGCGCAGCGCCGAGAGCGCCCCGAGTAGGCCGGGATGCTCCTCGTCGCTGGTGATGATCTCGTCTCCCTTGCCGAGGGCGAGCCCGCCGAGTGTCTGGGCGATGCCTTCGGTCGTGCAGGTCGTCAGCGCGACATCCGCCGCGTCGGCGCCGAGTAGCCCGGCGTACTCGCCGCGCAGCGCGTCCTTGAGCTCGGTGTTGCGCTGGAAGTGAGCCTGCGCGCGGCCCTCGCCGACCTCGCGCCCCAGCTCGCCGATCGCCGCTGCGACGGCGGCTGCGGGCAGCGGCCCGTCGGTGCCCGCGTTCAGGTAGGCGATCCGCGCAAGGACCGGGAACTCGGCTCGAAGTCGGGGAGCGTCCACGACGGCCGAGAATATCCCCCGCGCAGGCGCGTGCCGGGAGCCGGCCGCGCGCTCGCCCCGCGTCGGCCGGTATAAACGGACGCGCCGACGGGCCCCGCGGCGGCGGGGCCAGAACCGAGATGGGAGTGTGAGAGGCAACTTGTCCAGCCAGGAGACCCAGCCGCTGTGGCGGCCAAGCGAGGATCAGGCCGAGCAGGTCGAGATGGCGCGCTTCATGCGCTGGGCGGGGGATCGCCGCGGCCGCCCGTTCGCGGGCTACCAGGAGCTCTGGCAGTGGTCGGTGGACGAGCTCGAGGAGTTCTGGGCGGGCCTGTGGGAGTTCTTCGCCGTCCGTGCCTCAAAGCCGTATGACCGCGTGCTCGCAGGCCGCGAGATGCCCGGCGCGAAATGGTTCGAGGGCGCGGAGCTGAACTTCGCCGAGAACCTGCTGCTCGCCGGCCACGACCCGGCGGACATCGCGGTCGTGCACACCTCCGAGCTGCGCGAGCTCGCCGAGATCAGCTGGGGAGAGCTGACCTCGCAGGTCGCGGCGGCGGCTGCCGGCCTGCGCTCACTGGGCGTCGAGCGCGGCGACCGCGTCGTCGCCTACATGCCGAACATCCCGGAGACGCTGATCGCGTTCCTGGCGACGTCGAGCATCGGCGCGATCTGGTCGAGCGCCGCACCGGAGTTCGGTGCGCGCAGTGTGATCGACCGCTTCGCGCAGATCGAGCCGAAGGTGCTCCTCACCGTCGATGGATACCGCCACGGCGGCAAGGACTTCGACCGCAGCGAGATCGCCCGCTCGATCCTCGCTGAGCTGCCGACCGTGCAGCACACCGTCACACTGCCGTACCTGTCGGCGGACTCGCCGTCGCTGGCAGAGGGCCCGGCCGGCGTGATGTGGAGCGAGCTGATCGCGCGCGGCGAGGGAGCGGAGCCGATCTTCGAGCAGGTCCCGTTCGATCATCCCCTGTGGTTCCTGTACTCCTCCGGGACGACCGGGCTGCCAAAGGCGATCGTGCAGGGGCACGGAGGGATCCTGCTCGAGCAGCTCAAGAAGCGCCTGCACCTGGACCTGCGGCCCGGCGACCGCATGTTCTGGTTCACGACGACCGGCTGGATGATGTGGAACTTCCTGGTCGGCGCACTGCACAGCCCGGCCGCGATCGTGCTCTACGACGGCAGTCCCGGCTACCCGGACCTCGGCGCGCTGTGGCAGCTCGCCGAGCGCGCACGGATCACCTGCATGGGCACGAGCGCAGGGCTGCTCGCGAGCTGCGAGGCGGCCGGCATAGAGCCCGGGGACCACGATCTGTCGGCGCTGCGCGCGATCGGCTCGACCGGCTCGCCGCTGTCGCCTGAGAGCTTCCGCTGGGTCTACGAGCACGTCCGCTCCGACGTGTGGCTGTTCTCGACCAGCGGAGGCACCGACGTTTGCACCGCGTTCGTCGGGGGCTGCCCGCTGCTGCCGGTCTACGAGGGCGAAATCCAATGCCGCGCGCTCGGCTGCGCGGTCGCCGCCTGGGACGAGCAGGGCAACAGCGTCCTCGACGAGGTCGGCGAGCTCGTGATCACCGAGCCTATGCCGTCGATGCCGCTGTTCTTCTGGGGCGATGAGAACGGTGAGCGCCTGCGCGAGAGCTACTTCTCGATGTATCCGGGCGTCTGGCGTCACGGCGACTGGATCCGCATAACCCCACGCGGAGGTGCCGTCATCTACGGCCGGTCGGACTCGACGATCAACCGCCAGGGGGTCCGGATGGGCACCAGCGAGATCTACCGCGCCGCAGCGGCGGTGCCGGGAGTGCTCGACACGCTGGTCGTCGACATCCCGCACGAGGGCCGCGGCGAGGAGCTGTGGATGATCCTGTTCGTGGTCCTGGCGGACGGCGTCGTGCTCGACGATGAGCTCGCCGCTCAGATCAAGCGGCGGATACGCGAGGACTGCTCGCCGCGGCACGTCCCCAACGAGGTGCTCCAGATCGCGCAGGTGCCGCGCACGCTGTCGGGCAAGGTGCTCGAGGTACCCGTCAAGCGGATCCTGATGGGGATGCCGGCCGAGCAGGCGGCGAGCGTCGACTCGCTCGCGGACCCGCACTCGCTCGACTACTTCATCGAGCTGTCGCGGTCGACCGCTAAAGCCCCATAGAGCGCCCGACGATCTCCTTCATGATCTCGTTCGCGCCGCCGTATATGCGCGTCACGCGCGCGTCCGCGTAGGCTCGCGCGATCGGGTAGTCGAGCATGTAGCCGTAGCCGCCGTGCAGCTGCAGGCAGCGGTCGACGACGCGGCCCTGCATGTCGGTGCACCACCACTTCGCGGTCGCCGCATCCTCGGGAGTCAGCTCGCCCTCGCCCAGCGCCCGCGCGCACCTGTCGATGTAGACGCGGCCGATCTCGACCTCCGCGCGCAGCTCGGCGAGCGTGAAGCGCGTGGCCTGGAAGGAGCCGATCGACTGTCCGAACGCCTGGCGCTCGCGGACGTAGTCGATCGTCCAGCCGAGCGCCGCCTGCGCCGCCGCGACCGCGGATGCCGCTATTGACAGGCGCTCCTGCGGGAGGTTGGAGACGAGGTAGTGAAAGCCGCGGCCCTCCTCGCCGAGCAGGTTCGCAGCGGGCACGCGCACGTCCGCGAAGGACAGCTCGGCGGTGTCCTGGGCGTGCTGGCCGATCTTCTCCAGGTTGCGCCCCCGCTCGAAGCCGTCCATGCCGCGCTCGACGATCAGCAGGCTGATGCCGCGGTGGCGCTCGCTCGGATCGGTCTTCACGGCGACGATCACGAGATCCGCGTTGATGCCGTTCGTGATGAACGTCTTCGCGCCGTTGACGATGTAGTGCTCGCCGTCGCGCCGCGCGGTGGTGGACATCGACGCGAGGTCGGACCCGATCCCCGGCTCGGTCATCGCGATCGCGGTGATCAGCTCGCCCGAGGCGATGCCTGCCAGCCAGCGCTCGCCCTGCTCCTCGTTGCAGTAGCGCAGGAAGTAGGGGAGGCAGATGTCGTTGTGGAGGGTGATACCCAGGCCGAAGCTGCCGACGCCTGCGAGCTGCGTCTCTTCGCCGATCACGAGGTTCAGGCGGAAGTCCTCCGCTCCCGCGCCGCCGTGGCGCTCGGGAACCGCCATCGCCAGGAACCCACCGCGACCCGCTATCTCGAAGACCTCGCGGGGAACGATCCCGGCGCGCTCCCAGTCGCCGTAGCGGCCCTCCTCGCCGAGCACCTCCCGCTCCAGGAAGGTGCGGAAGCTCGCCCTGAAGTCTTCGTGAACGTCCTCGAACAGGTCTCGGCGCATCGCGTGGGCAGACTACCTGCGCCCGCAGGCGCTCAGGCGGCGGCCAGGTCCGCGCCGGGCCGCGAGGAGATCGCCGGCATTGGCTCGGCCCGGTAGGCGGGCTTGGCGAGAAGGATCTGCACATCCTGGATGCGCCGCTCGCGGAAGCCGCCCTCGCAGTAGCTGAGGTAGAGCTCCCACAGCCTGCGGAAGCGCTCGTCGTAGCCGAGCTCCGCGAGTCGCTGCGAGCTCGCCAGGAAGCGCTCCCGCCAGTGCGCGAGGGTCGTCGCGTAGTGGCTGGTGATGTCCTCCATGTGGACGTGCCGCAGGTTCGTTGCCTTCGCGACCGAGCGCGAGATCGCCTCGACCGACGGCAGGCAGCCGCCGGGGAAGATGTGCGTGTTGATGAAGCTGCGCCCGGCCTTTTCGACCTCGTATGCGCGGTCGTCGATCACGATCGCCTGCAGCAGCATCGCGCCGTCCTCGCGCAGCAGCCGCGAGCAGGCACCGAAGAACGTGGGCAGATACTCCCAGCCGACGGCCTCGATCATCTCGATCGAGACCAGCTTGTCGAAGCTGCCGCGCAGCTCCCGGTAGTCCTTCAGCAGGACCGTCACGCGGCCCGACAGCCCGGCGTCGCGGACCCGTTCGAGCGCGTAGTCGTGCTGCTCGCGGGAGATCGTGGTGGTGGTGACCCTGCAGCCGCGCGTGCGGGCCGCGTAGATCGCGAAGCCTCCCCAGCCGGTGCCGATCTCCACTACGTGGTCGGAGGGGCCGAGGTCCAGCTTGTCGCAGATTCGCTCGAGCTTGGCGAGCGAGGCCTCTTCGAGCGTTGCCCCGGGCCGCTCGAACACACCGCACGAGTACATCATCGTGGGGTCCAGGAACAGCGCGAACAGCTCGTTGCCGAGGTCATAGTGAGCGGCGATCCGCTTGCGTGAGCGGCCCGGCGTGTTGCGGGCGACCACGCCGCCGGCGCGCTGTGCGGGAACGAGCACCGGTGCGAGCACACGCCGCAGGCGGTCCAGCCAGTGCACGTTCAGCGCGGCGATCCTCGTCATCGTGACCAGGTCATCGCAGTCCCACATCCGGTCCGTGTAGGAGTCGCACAGCCCGACGCTGCCGCGCAGCAGCCGCGGGTAGAAGGCGGGGTCGTGGACCTCGACGACGACGTGCAGCTGCTCGCCGGCGCCCTGGCGCCCGAGCAGCGTGCGGCCCGCAGGCTCGGCGATCTCGATCACGCCGCCGTCGATCCTCGCGAGCAGGCGCAGCACGAGGGCGCGCGAGGCGCGCTCGGCCGCCGTGCCCGGCCAGCGCCCGCGGGAGGGGATGCCGTCGGCGGCCTGGCGCCGGGAGATCATGCGCTTCCCGCTCCTGCTCCCGCGGGCGGGTGCGGGAAGTAGCGGGCGCCGCGCAGGCGCAGGCGCAGGGCGTGCGTGTAGATCCGGGTCACGATCCGCATCGTCAGCAGCGGATAGAGCGCGAGCGCGCGCGTCAGCTCGCGGCCGGTGATCTCCCTGCGCTCCAGCGCGAGCGTCGCGTCGAAGACGCTCTCGCCGGTCAGGTCGCGTGACTCGATGTGCACCGCGAGCCGGTCCGAGGGCTCCGTCAGCCGCCAGTCGTAAACGTGGTCCATGCTCATCAGAGGGGAGACGTGCAGAACCTTCTCGAAGCTGCCCGCGAGCAGCGCCGCCGACCCGTGGTCCTCAATCGCGCCGGCGTCCAGGACGTATGAGTGGCGCTCGCCCCACGGCGTGTTCGTGACCTCGGCGACGACCGCGCTGACGTGCTCGCCCGCGGCGTCATAGCAGTAGTAGAAGCTGACCGGGTTGAAGCAGTGGCCGAAATAGCGCATGTGCGTGAGCAGGCTGATCGGGCCCTGCGGACGGCTGCCGGTCCGCTGCTCGACGAGCTCGCGGACGCTCTGCGCCAGCGGCACGGCGGGGTCGCCGAGGTAATCCGAGCGGCGGAACCAGGCCGGCGCCGGCCTGCGGGCGGACCACAGAGGGTGGCCGTCGAACAGGCCCGGCAGCTCGTCGAGGTCCAGGCAGACCATGAACAGGCGGTGACGGAACTCATCCCGTGGGCCTCCGCGGCGGCGGTGGCGGATCGACCCCTCGTACAGGCAGCTCCTCATAGCCTCGCCCCGAAAGCCTCGCACGCCCGGATCGCGCTGCGCACGCCGTCCTCGTGAAAGCCCCATCCCCAGTAGGCGCCGCAGTAGTGCGTCCGCGACCAAGCGCCGCCGATCGAGTCATAGCGGGACTGGGCGGCGACACCCGCCTCGGTGAAGACGGGGTGGGAGTACTCGATCCGGCGGATCACCGTCGACGGGTCGATCGCGTCGCTGAGGTTCAGCGTCACGCAGAAGTCGGTCGCCGAGCGAAGCCGCTGGAGATGGTTCATGTAGTAGGTGACGGTGCTCGCGGGGCTCGGCTCGCGCAGGAGGTGGAAGTTCCACGCCGCGCGCGCCCTTCGGCGCCGCGGCAGCAGCGAGCTGTCGGTGTGAAGGACGGCCTCGTTCACCTGGTATGGGATCGCGCCGAGGAGCTCACGCTCACGTTCGCTCGGGTCGCGGAGCAGCGCGAGCGCCTGATCGGAATGGGTCGCGATCACGACGTGGTCATAGCCCTCGGCGTCGTGGCCGCGCACGCGGACGCTGACCTCGTGCTCGCCTCGCTCGATTGAGCTGACGGGCGCGTTGAGCCTGATGCGGTCGCGGAACGGCGCCGTCAGGGCCTCCACATAGCGTGCCGAGCCGCCCGCGATCGTCGACCAGCGCGGGCGGCCGGTGAACCCGAGCATGCCGTGGTTGGCGAAGAACTCGGCGAGGAAGCGGACCGGGAAGGTGCGAAGGCCCCTGGGGTCCGCCGACCACACCGCCGAGACCTGCGGGACGATCAGGCGCTCCACGAACGCGCTGGAGAAGCGATGGCGCGCGAGGAACGAGCCGAGTGACTCCTGCGAGCCGGGCTCGCGCTCGAGCAGCCTGCCGAGAGCGCGGTTGAAGCGGAGCAGGTCGACGATCATGCGCTGGAAGCGCACGCTGACGATGTTGCTCGGCTGGCAGAACAGGCCCGACGGGGTTCCGGCGTACTCAAAGTCCTCGTGCTCGGCCTTTACGGAGAAGCTCATGCTCGTCGGCTGCCTGGCGACCCCCAGGCGGTCCAGCAGGCGCGTGAAGTCCGGGTAGTTGCGGTCGTTCATCACGATGAAGCCAGTGTCGACCTCGTGCGTCTCGTGGGCAGTGTCGACCCTGACCGTGTTCGTGTGCCCGCCCAGGTAGGAGCCGGCCTCGTAGAGCACGATCTCGTGCTCACGGTGCAGGAGGTGCGCGGCCACCAGCCCCGAGACCCCGGCTCCGACGATCGCGATCCTCACGCCGTGTGCACGCGGGCACGCGGGAGCACCGGGCGGGGCCCGCGGTCTGACCGGATCGGTGCGGCTCGCAACATCGTCTGAGTGTATGTACGCGCGAGCGGCCGAAACGGTTGTCACATCCGCGGCGTCGATCCGGCAGGAGTGCGAGGACACGACGTCGAACAGAACCGCCGATGAAGAGATCCGCGACAAAGACACCAGAGCCGGTTCCCGCAAACGGCACCAGCGAGCACCAGAGTCTGTCCAAGTACATCCAGGCCCGCTTCGACGAGTGCTCGCGATCGCAGAAGGACGTCGCGCAGTACATCGTGGACCATCTCGACGAGGCCGCGTTCCAGACAGCCGAGGAGCTCGCGCGCCGCGCGAACACCTCGAGCTCGACCGTCGTTCGCTTCTCGCAGGCGCTCGGGTTCGAGGGCTTCCCCGAGCTTCAGGCGGCCGCGCGCGAGGAATACCGCCGGGTCAACGCGAAGGCCGCTCAGGAGGCGGGCGCGACCAGCTCGACACCGCTCTTCTCGCTCGACCAGAACGAGTTCGAGTCCGCTCTCGTCGCCGACCACATGAACGTGGAGGAGACGGCCCGCAAGGTCTCGCGCAGCTCGGTCGAGTCCCTGATCGAGGCGGTAGTCAGCGCGGACAAGGTTCTCGTCGCCGGCACCGACCAGATGGCGTTCTTCGCAAGCTACCTCCGTCACCTGCTGATGCTCCTGGATTTGCGCGTCGACGTCGTCGCGAGCCCGTCCCAGGAGGCGCTGTCCCGGCTCGGGCGGATCGACGACTCCACGCTCGTGATCGGCCTGTCCGCGGGCCGCCCGCACCCGCTGGTGGTGAGGGCGATGAAGCTCGCCCGCCACCGTCAGGCCCGCACCGCGGCGATCACCGACGCAACGCTCTCAGAGGTCGCCAAGCTCGCACAGATCAAGCTCTACTACTCCTCCAACAGCCCCGCATACGTGCGCTCGCACACCGCGCTGCTGAGCATCATCCAGGCGCTCGCCTACGGCGTTTACGCACAGGACAGCGCCCAGTACGACGACCGCATCAAGGCCTTCCGGCTCAAGTAGCCGAGGGCGCCCGGTGCGGTGGCCGCGGGCCGGTCGGCGCCCGCGCCTGTCAAACTAGGGGCATGCGCGACGAGTCGACGTTCCGTGTCAAGAGCGGCCTGGCCGAGATGCTCAAGGGCGGCGTCATCATGGACGTGGTGACGCCCGAGCAGGCACAGGTGGCCGAGGAAGCCGGTGCCGTGGCGGTGATGGCGCTCGAGCGCGTCCCCGCCGACATCAGGCGCGACGGCGGCGTCGCGAGGATGTCCGACCCGGAGATGATCGCCGGCATCCAGGAGGCCGTGAGCATCCCCGTCATGGCCAAGGCCCGCATCGGCCATTTCATGGAGGCACGGGTGCTAGAGGCGCTCGAGGTCGACTACATCGACGAGTCCGAGGTGCTGACGCCCGCCGACGAGGCGAACCACATCGACAAGTGGGACTTCAAGGTCCCGTTCGTGTGCGGCGCCACGAACCTCGGCGAGGCGCTTCGCCGGATCGGCGAGGGCGCCGCGATGATTCGCTCCAAGGGCGAGGCCGGCACCGGCGACATCGTCGAGGCGGTCCGTCACATGCGTCAGATCAAGGGCGAAATCAGGCGCCTTTCGACGCTCGGCGACGACGAGAGCGCGAGCGCCGCGAAGGAGCTCCGCGCGCCCCTGGACCTCGTCCGGTCGGTCGCGCGGGAGGGGCACCTGCCGGTCGTCCTGTTCTGCGCGGGAGGCATCGCGACCCCGGCGGACGCGGCGCTGATGATGGCGCTCGGCGCCGAAGGCGTGTTCGTCGGCTCCGGGATCTTCAAGGCGCAGGACCCGCCGGTGCGCGCCCGTGCGATCGTGGAGGCCACGACCCACTGGCAGGACCCGGAGCGCGTCGCGGGCGCTTCGCGTGGCCTCGGCGGGGCGATGGAGAGCCTTGAGAGCTCCAAGCTCTCGGGCGAGCAGCTCCTGGCGCAGCGCGGCTGGTAGCCGCTCCGTCGCGGATGGCGGACGCGCCGCTGATAGGTGTGCTCGCGCTCCAGGGCGGATTCGAGGCGCATGCTCGGATGCTCGAGCGTGTCGGCGCCCGCACGCGCGAGGTCCGTGTGCCGGGTGAGCTCGTCGGCCTGGACGGCCTCGTGATCCCCGGCGGGGAGTCCACGACGATGACGCTCGGGGTGCAGCGCGAGGGGCTCGCCGCGCCGCTGCGCGAGCTCGCGGCCGCGGGGACGCCGGTGCTCGGCTCCTGCGCCGGGCTGATCATGCTCGACCGCGATCACCTCGGTGTGATGGACATCCGTGCCGAGCGGAACGCGTTCGGCCGCCAGATCCGCAGCTTCGAGGCAGACATCGATGTGCTGGGCATGGCGGGCGGCCCCATCAGGGCGATCTTCATCCGCGCGCCGTGGATCGCCGAGCACGGCGCGGACGTCGAGATCCTCTCCCGCGTCGACGGGCACGCGGTCGCCGCGCGCCAGGGGCGCTGCATCGCGGTCGCATTCCACGCGGAGCTCGGCGAGGACGACCGCCTGCACCGGATGTTCACCGCGATCGCATCAGAGCGGGCGGGCGCGCCGGCTTGAGGATCTCCCTCGCCGCCGACGAGATGGTGGGCATCGCCGGCGCGCTCGCCGGCGAGGTGCAGCGTCGCGGCCACAGCGTGCTGCTGCACGGGGCGCTCGCGCAGGGCGAGCGAAGCGACTGGGCGTGGTCATCGGAGCGGGCCGCGCAGGACGTGGCGGGCGGCGTCGCCGACAGCGCGATCGTGTGCTGCTGGACGGGGACGGGCGCTTCGATCGCCGCCAACAAGGTGCCGGGGGTGCGCGCGGCGCTCTGCAGCGACGCGCAGAGCGCCGCCGGGGCACGCACGTGGAATGACGCGAACGTGCTCGCGCTGAGCCTGCGGCTGACCTCGCAGCCGCAGCTGACGGAGATCCTCGACGCGTGGTTCTGCTCGCCGCCGAGCACCGACCCACAGGACGCGCTCAACATCGCGCACCTGGCCGAGATCGAGCGCGGAGGGGAGACCTAGCTCGGCTCGAAGCGCACGACGCCGCCGGACTCGGCCTCGACCACACGGCCGTCCCTGAGCAGCAGGTCGACGTGGCCGAGCACCTCCGACAGCGTGAGGTAGGCCTGCGTCACCGCGACGTTGCCCCACAGCGCCTGCGCGATCTCGTGTGCGGACCTCGGGCTCTCTGAGATCAGCCCCGCGATCTTCTCGGCGCGGCGGGCGTGCAGGCGGAAGCGTTCGTCGATGATCGGAACGTGCTCGAGGATCGAGCGCCCATGCCCGGGCAGCACGAGGTCAAGGTCCATCTCGCGGGTCAGCGCCAGCGAATCGAGGTAGGTGATCAGGGCCTGCGGGCGCGGGCCGGTGTACTCATCGTGGCTGTCGAGCGGGCGCGCGAGCAGCGGGTTGGAGGAGATGTGAGCGATCAGATGGTCGGCCGCGAGCAGCATCCTGCGCCGCTCGTCGAGGAACACGGTGTCCGACGGGCTGTGCCCGGGGCGGTGCAGGACGCGCAGCGTGCGGCCGGCGAGCTCGATCTCCGAGCCGTCAGCGAGCGGGCGCGTCACCTCGACGGCCGCACCCCAGCCGCGGAAGCTCGCCGAGACCGAGCGCAGCGCCGTGACGATTTCAGGGGGTATCCCGTGGCGCAGCATCATCGACTCCGCGAAGCGGTCGTCGAGGTCCGTCTCGACCCCGTAGCGGGCGAGCAGCGGCGCGAGACGGTCGAGCGCGGCGACCTCGGCCCCGGAGCGACGCGCGAGGATCGCGGCAAGACCGAAGTGATCGAGGTGCTGGTGGGTGACGATCAGCAGCTCGATGTCCTCGATCCGGTGCCCGAGTCCCGCGAGCAGCTGCTCGAGCTCGTCGAGCGCCTTCGCGGAGTTCGGCCCGGAGTCCACAAGCGTCAGCGGGCTGTCCTGGATCAGATAGGCGTTGACACGGCCGACCTGGAACGGAGTCGGGATCGCCAGGCGGTGCACGCCGGCCGCGGCCGCGAGCTGCAGGCCCTCGTCGAGCTCGGGCTCGGCTCCGTCGCTCACGAGCGGATCAGCGCGAGCACCTCATCGCGCCGGCGCTCCATGTCCTCGACGGACACGAGCGACTCCAGGCACAGGCGCAGCAGCGGCTCGGTGTTCGATGGGCGCACGTTGAAGTGCCAGTCGTCGTAGTCGATCGAGATTCCGTCCAGGTGCCCCTGCCGCGCGTCGGAGTAGCGCTCCTGGATCTCGCGCATCTTGCCGTCGGGGTCAGCGACCTCCGAGTTGACCTCGCCGGAGATGAAATAGCGCCCGCGGTAGGGCGCCAGCAGGTCGCTCAGGCGCGCTCCCCGGCGGGAGAGCATCTCGAGCACCAGCAGCGCGGGCAGCGTGCCGGAGTCCGCGCAGTAGAAGTCGCGGAAGTAGTAGTGGCCGGAAACCTCGCCGCCGAACAGCGAGCCCTCCGAGCGCATCCGCGTCTTGAAGAACGCATGCCCGACGCGGTTCACGTACGCCGTGCCGCCCGCACGCTCGACGGTGTCCGCCACCGCCCGTGAGGCGCGCACGTCGTAGAGGATCGCCTCATGCGAGCCGGCGGGGCACTTGCCGAGCAGCGACTCAGCGAGCAGCGCGGTGAGGAAGTCGCCGTCGACGAACTCGCCGCTGTCGTCGATGAAGAAGCAGCGGTCCGCGTCCCCGTCCCACGCAATGCCGAGATCAGCGCCGCTCTCGCGGACCTTCTCGATGATGAACTGCCGGTTCTCCGGCAGCAGCGGATTGGGCTCGTGGTCGGGGAAGTTCCCGTCAGGGGTCCAGTAGGTACGGATCAGATCCAGTCCGAGGCCGTCCAGCAGCGGCCCGACCATCGGCCCGGCCATCCCGTTCCCGCCGTCGAGCACGACCCGCAGCGGGCGCTCGGCGGAGCGGATCACGTCGGGGTCGATGAAGCCAAGGGCAGCCGCCTGGAAGGGCTCGTAGATGTCGACCTCCTGCAGGCTTCCGCGGGCGGCCGCAGCCGGCCCGGAGTCCGCGGTGATGAGGTCGATCTCGCGCCTGATGTCCTGGATCCCCGAGTCTCCCGAGAGGGCGATCGCTCCCTCGCGCACCAGCTTCGCTCCGGTGTAGGCCTTCGGGTTGTGCGAGGCGGTGCACATCAGGCCGCCGTCGAGCTCGCGCGAGCCGACCAGGAAATAGAGCATCTCGCTGCCGACCTGCCCGGCGTCCACGACGTTCGCACCCTCAACGAGCAGACCCTCGCGGTAGCGCGCCGCGAGCTCGGGCGCGCTGAGGCGCATATCGCGCCCGAGGCCCACGTGCAGCTCCGCGACGGGCCTGCCGGCAAGGCGCGAGAGGACACGCGCGAACGCGCGGCCGATCAGCTCCGCGCCGTCGCCGTCTATCTGCTCGCCGTAGAGGCCGCGGATGTCATATGCCTTGAAGATCTCCGGCGGAGGGCTGGTGCTCATGCGGGGCATCCTACGCGGCGGGCGCCCGCGGGCGGCCGAAGGGCGCCGGTCAGCACCTCCGGGCCGCGGCTCGTAGACTGGATGCATGTCCGGGCACTCGAAGTGGTCGAGCATCAAGCACAAGAAGGCGATCGTGGACTCGCGCAAGGGCGCTGCGTTCTCGAAGCTGTCGCGTGCGGTCACCGTCGCGGCCCGCGAGGGCGGCGGCGACCCAGATGCCAACGCCGCGCTGGAGAACGCGATCCGCAAGGCGAAAGAAGCCTCGATGCCGAAGGACAACATCGAGCGCGCGATCGCGAAGGGCACGGGCGCCGGGGGAGAGGCCGACGCGATCGAAGCGGTCCTCTACGAGGGATACGGGCCCGGCGGCGTCGCCGTGCTCGTCGAGGCCCTGACCGAGAACCGCAACCGCACGAGCGCCGACGTGCGACACATCTTCTCCAAGAACGGGGGCAGCCTCGGCGAGCCCGGCTCCGTCGCCTACCTGTTCGACAAGAAGGGCATGATCGTCGTCGATGCCTCCGAGTACTCCGAAGATCAGCTGATGGTCGCCGTCGAGGCCGGCGCGGAGGACATCACCGCGGACGAGGACGTCTTCGAGGTGATCACCGAGCCCGCCGACTTCACGCAGGTGCGCCGCAGCCTCGAGGAGGCGGGCATCGGCATGGAGAGCGCCGAGATGGCCTACCGCCCCTCGAGCCTCGTGCCGGTCGAGGAGGACGTGGCGCGCCGGCTGATGAGCCTGATCGAGAAACTCGAGGACAACGACGATGTGAGCGCCGTCCACGCCAACTTCGACATCTCGGCGGACGTGCTCGAACGCGTCGCCGGCTAGCGTTGGCCCACAAGCCACCGGTTGTGATCCTGTGCGGCGGGCGAGGCACCCGGCTGCGCGAGCACTCCCCCGAGATCCCGAAGCCGCTCGTCGAGATCGGCGGGATGCCGATCCTGTGGCACGTGATCAGGATGTACGCGGCACACGGCTTCACCCGCTTCCTGCTCGCCGCCGGCTACCGGCACGAGATGATCGGCGCCTTCGTGGCCGCGGAGCGCTGGCCGGCCGGCGTCACGGTCAGCTGTGTCGATACCGGGCTGCACACCCAGACCGGCGGGCGGATCCGGCGCCTGGCGCCGATGCTCGCGGGCGAGGAGGTGTTCTGCGCGACCTATGCGGACGGCCTCGCGGACGTCGACCTGAATGAGCTGCTGTCCTTCCACCGCCGCCACGGTGCGCTGGCGACGATGACCGTCGTGCGGCCCACGCTGCAGTTCGGCGTGACCGAGCTCTCGGCTGATGGCCGCGTCAGCGGATTTGTCGAGAAGCCACGCTCGGAGCACTGGATCAACGGCGGCTTCTTCTGCATGCAGGCCGGGGTGCTGGAGCGCCTCGATGAGGATTGCGTGCTCGAGCAGGAGCCGCTGCGTGGGCTCGCGGCCGACGGCGAGCTGCGAGCCCGCAGGCATGAGGGCTTCTGGGAGTGCATGGACACCTACAAGGACGCGGTAGCCCTGAACGACATGTGGGCCGGGGGCCGCGCACCCTGGCGGGTCTGGGACGCGCCGCGCGAGGGTGCCGCGGCCGCGCCGGCGCGCGGTTAGGCGCCGGCCTCGCCGAGCCCGCGGACCCGGAACAGCGCGACCGGCTCGCGGATCCCGCGCAGGCGCCGCTCGCCCGCGAAGCTCCAGCGGAAGCTCTCGCCGACCGCGTCCCGCAGCCCGGCCTCCGCGAGCAGGCTGCCCGGCCGCGCGACCGACGTGATGCGGCTCGCGATGTTCACGGGCCGCCCGAACCAGTCGCCCGCCCTGGGCAGCGCCAGCCCGAGGGCGGCGCCCGAGCGCAGCTGCGGGAAGTCCTCACCCTCCCGGTCCGCCGCGGCGACGAGCGCGAGCGCGGAGTCGATCAGCGGCCGTGGCTCCGGCGAGGAGAGCATCACCGCGTCGCCGATCGTCTTGACGAGCCTGACGGGCCGCTCGGCGAAATCGCCGGCCATCACTTCAAGGCGCGCCGCCAGGCGCCCCAGCTCGACGGCGGGGACTTCCTCGCCGATGCGGGTGAAGCCGACGAGGTCCGCGAAGCAGACGGCGATCTCGCGGGCGCCGGGGAGGCTCCCGCCGACGCGCTCCATCTCGCTGATCACCTCACTCTCGGCCGCCTGGCGCAGGTGCAGCGTCAGCAGGTTGCTGATCAGCGGGTCCAGCAGCGGGTAGAGCTGCCCGACCGCGCGCCCGTATTCCCCGGCGATCTGGCGCTCGCTCATCCCGGGGCGCAGGATCAGCTTCATCGGCAGCGCCCGCAGGCTCTCGGCCGCGGACGCCAGCCCCCTGCCGAGCACCCTCAGCAGGTCGAGCAGGTCCTCGTCGGCCAGGCCGGCCTCGCGGGCGACGCCGATCATCCGCGCGGACTCGACATCGGCATGCGTGTAGGCGGGCTCCCCGGGATCGGGCACCGGCAGTCCCATCGCGCGCCGCGCGGCCGTCAGGATCCCGAGCTCCACGCCGCTCATCCGCGAGACCTCCTCGGCGGTCAGGTGCTCGCGGTCGCCCAGCACCCGGTCGGCTGCGCCGAAGATCAGCGTCCCCGCATCGGACAGGCGGCGGATCTCCTCGAGCGTCACGCCCTCGTCCTGGAGATGGCGAAGCAGCGCGAGCCGCTCGGCTCGCGCGCTGCCCTGAAGCCCGTCGAGCAGGCCCTCGCCCGCGAAGTCGATGCTCGGCTGAGCCATCACGGCGCAGCCTAGGGCAGGCAGGCGTCCGGATGCAGGCGCAGAATCAAGCCCCGTGATCGTCCTCGGAATCGACCCCGGCCTCGCGAACACCGGGTACGGCGTGATCCGGCGCACCGCCGGCCGCCTCCTCGCGCTCGACGGCGGCGTGATCGAGACCTCCTCGCACACCGCCCCGGAGCTGCGGCTCGCGGCGGTGCACGCCGGCATCGAGGGCCTGCTGTGCGAGCACGAGCCGGACGCCGTCGCTCTCGAGGAGCTCTACTTCGGCCAGAACGTTCGCACGGCGTTCGCGGTGGGGCAGGCCCGCGGTGCCGTCATGCTCGCGGCCGGTCAGCACGGGGTCCCCTGCACGGGTTACACCCCGCAACAGGTCAAGGCCGCCGTCTGCGGAAGCGGGCGGGCGCAGAAGGATCAGGTCGCGAGGATGGTGCAGAGCCTGCTGGGTCTGACCGAGGAGCCTCGCCCAGACCATGCCGCGGATGCGCTCGCGGTCGCGATCTGCCATGCCAACAGCGCGCCGCTCACCGCCGCGATCGCGAGGGTCAGCGCGTGATAGCGGTGCTGCGCGGCGAGGTGGCGGTGAGGCGGGTCGACCACGTCGTCCTGCTCTGCGACAGCGTCGGATACCGCGCGGCCGTGTCGGCGGAGACGCTGCGGCACATTCCGCCCGTCGGGGAGCAGGTCACGCTCCACACCCACCTGATCGTCCGCGATGACGCGCTCGCCCTGTATGGCTTTCAGACCGAGCAGGAGCGTGACCTGTTCCTGATGCTGCTCTCGGTTCAGGCGGTCGGGCCGAAGGTCGCGCTCGCGGTCCTCTCGGCGGGACCGGTCCGGGAGCTGATCTCGGCGCTGGCCGCCGGGGACAGCGCTCGCTTTCAGGCCGTCCCGGGGATCGGCAAGCGCACGGCCGAACGCATCATCGTGGAGCTGCGCGAGAAGGTCGGCGTCGAGCCGGCCGACGGCGACACCGGCGGCGCGGCGATCATCGCGCGCCGCGGCGACGCGCCTCCGGCCCGGGTGCTGGCCCGCGAAGGCCTGATCGAGCTCGGCTTCGCCGCAAGCGAGGCGGAGGACCTGCTGCGCGAGAGCACCGGCGAGAGCGCGGAGGATCTGATCGCGCAGGCCCTGCGAGCGGCCCGGGCGCCATCCTGATCACATGACCGAGAGCACCGCCCGCATCCAGACGCCATACCTGGTGCCCGAGGACGAGCTCGACCGCTCGCTGAGGCCCAGGCGGCTCGAGGACTTCGTCGGGCAGGAGGCGCTGCGCGGGCAGCTGTCGGTCGCGATCGAGGCGTGCAGCGCCCGCGGCGAGCCGCTCGACCACCTGCTGCTCGCGGGGCCGCCGGGCCTTGGCAAGACATCCCTGGCCCAGATCGTCGCGGCCGAGCTCGACGTGCCGTTCGTGCAAACCGCCGGCCCGGCGCTCGAGCGCAAGGGCGACATCGCCGCGTTTCTGACCGCGCTCGAGCCTCGCAGCGTGTTCTTCGTCGATGAGATCCACCGCCTGCCGCGCACGCTCGAGGAGACCTTCTACCCGGCGATGGAGGACCTGCGCCTGCCGATAACGGTCGGGCAGGGAGCCGGCGCGAGGGTCGTCACGCTGGAGCTGCCGCCGTTCACCCTGATCGGGGCGACGACCAGGGCCGGGCTGCTCACGACGCCGCTGCGCGACAGGTTCGGAATCCAGGCCCGGCTCGAGCCGTATCAGAGCTCCGAGCTCGCGAGCATCGTGCGCCGCTCCGCGGGCATCCTCGAAATCGAGCTGACCGACGACGGCGCCGGCGCGATAGCGCAGCGCAGCCGCGGCACCCCACGGATCGCCAACCGGCTCCTGAAGCGGGTCCGCGACTACGCCGAGGTGAGGATGGAGGGCGTGGTCACCGCGCGGGCCGCCCTCGCGGCGCTCGAGATGCTCGAGGTCGACGAACTCGGGCTCGATCGCCTGGACCGCGAGATCCTGCGCACGATCTGCGTGAAGTTCGAGGGCGGCCCGGTCGGGCTCTCGACGCTCGCGGCGGCGGTCGGCGAGGAGCAGGACACGATCGAGGATGTTTACGAGCCGTATCTTCTGAAGGAGGGGCTCATCAAGCGCACGCCGAGGGGCCGCGCGGCGACAGCGGCCGCATTCGCCCACCTGGGCCTGAAAGCGCCGATCTCCGCGGAGCAGCAGCTGTTCTGAAACCCGCGCCGCGCCCGCCGGGCCCGCAGCCATGCGGTCGCCTTCGCGCTCCCGCTTGCGTAGTCTGTGTCTGAGAACCCCATGGCCCACCCCTTCATCTGCCCAAACTGCGGTCACCGCACCAGCGAGATAGACCGCAACATCGGATTCACGCGTCAGCGCAAGGGCTGCGCCAAGTGCGGCTTCGCGTTCCTGTTCGAACTCCTCGACGACTACTACCCGGCCCCGGACGCTGCGTTCTTCGTCTGTGACGGCGAGGGCAGGGTCGTCGGCTGCGGCAAGAACTCCTTCTCCTTCACGGGCCTTGAGGAGGAGGACGTGATCGGGCAGCGCGTCGAGCAGGTGCTCGGCCTGCAGTTCCAGAACGGCGATGACCCGGTCTCGACGGTGCTGGAGTGGGGGGTCCGCGCGCTGGAGGTGCCGGTCCGCGTCAGCGGCGAACGCGATGTTGCCGCGGGCGCGAAGGCGGACATCTTCCCGGCGTATGACGACGACGGCGGGCTCTTGCTCGTGCTGACCCCAGACAAGTAGTCTGCCCCGGCCATGAACGACCGACGCCGCAATTTCCTGGTTCTCCTGATCGTCGCGGGCCTGCTCGCCGCGTCGCTCGTCGTGATCGTGACGATGCCGACGAAGCTCGGCCTGGACCTGAAGGGCGGCGTGCAGCTCGTCTACCAGGGCAAGCCGACCGCGCAGGCGAAGGTCAACACCGAATCGCTGAACCGCGCGATCGACATCATGCGCAAGCGCGTGGACTCGCTCGGCGTCGCCCAGCCCGACATCCAGCTGACCGGCGTCAACGAAATCACGGTCGCGCTGCCGGACGTGAGCAACGCCGCACGCGCGCAGGACCAGGTCGGCAAGACCGCCCAGCTGCACTTCTACGACTGGGAGCCGAACGTGATCGGCCCCGACGGCAAACCCGCGCCCACGGACGGGACCGTCACGGGCGACTCGACGACGACCGGCGCCGGCGGCATCGGCGCCGGGCTGACCGAGTATCAGGCGGTGCAGCGCGCCATCAAGCGCCCCGCGATCCTGAACGCGAACAGCACCACGTGGTCGCCCGGCTGCACGCCGGCTCAGGTCAACGACTGCATCTACGGCACCTGGTATCTGCTGGACACCAAGCACGAAAAGGTGCTGCGCGGCCCGGAGGAAACGGAAAAGAACCTCTTCGCCGACAACTACACGCCGCCGGCGGGCGCGGTCACCAAGGCGGTGCGCGTGAACCCGGGCACCGTCATCGTGCAGGCGCACCCCGTCGAAAACTCGGCCGGGAAAGTCACGAACCCGTCGCCGAACAGCTGGTACGTGCTGAACGACAACCCGGTCCTCAGCGGCGCCGACGTCACCAATCCGCAGCAGGGCTACGACGAAGGCGCCGGCGGGACGGGGCAGCCGAACGTCACGTTCGGCTTCACGGGCCACGGCAAGAGCGTCTTCGAAAAAGTCACCAAGGAAATCGCCCAGCGCGGCCAGGAAGCCCAGCTCCCGGGCACGAGCAAGGAATCGGCGCTGCAGCACTTCGCGGTCGTCCTCGACGGTCAGCTGATCACGGTCCCGTCGATCGACTACACGAAATACCCCGAAGGGATCGACGCCTCGACCGGCTCGCAGATCTCCGGCGGCTTCACACTCGAATCGGCGCAGAACCTCGCGCAGGAGCTCCAGTCCGGCGCCCTGCCGATCAAGCTCGCGCTGATCTCCCGCTCGCAGGTCTCCGCGACGCTCGGCAAACAGGCCCTCTCGCAGGGCCTCGTCGCCGGCCTCGTCGGCTTCCTGGTGGTCTGCGTCTTCCTCTGTCTCTTCTACCGCGTGCTCGGGATGATCGCGGTCGGCGGGCTGATCATCTACGGGATCTATTTTTTCGCGCTGATCAAGCTGATCCCGATCACGATGACGCTCCCGGGGATCGCGGGCCTGATCCTCACGATCGGTGTCGCGGCGGACGCGAACATCGTCATATTCGAGCGAATAAAGGAGGAGATCCGAGGGGGAAGATCGATCGCCTCCGGGATCGCGACGGGATACAAACGCGGTTTTGCGGCGATCGTGGACGCGAACGTCGTCACGTTCATGACCGCGTTCATCCTGTTCGCCCTCGCGACCGCGGAAGTCAAGGGCTTCGCGTTCACGCTGGGCATCGGGACACTCGTCTCACTGTTCACCGCGGTCCTCGCCACGCAGGCCGCGCTCGGCACGATGGGCCGCTCGAAACTGATCAGCCACCGCTGGGCGCTCGGCGCCGACCGCGGCGGTCGCGGCTGGACCTTCGACTTCATGGGCGCGTCGAAGTGGTTCTTCTCGCTGTCGGGCACGATCCTGCTGATCGGCGCGCTCGCGATCGGCGGCAAAGGCCTGAACCTCGGCATCGACTTCAAGTCCGGCACGCGCATCCAGACCGCGCTGGTCAAGGCCACGAGTGAGGGCCAGGTCGCGTCCGCGCTGTCGGCGGCGGGCTACTCGACCGCGCAGGTCCAGAAGTTCACCGACAAGAGCATCGGCGGCTCCGGGTACCAGATCTCGACGAAGACACTCGGCCCCGAAGCGCTCACGAAAATCGAACGGGTGCTGAACGAAAAGTTCGGCACCAAGCACTTCTCTGAGAAATCGATCGGGCCGACCTTCGGCAAAACGGTCGCCCGCAGCGCGATCATCGCGATCATCGCCTCGCTGCTCGTGATATCCGCGTACATAGCGCTGAGATTCGAGTGGAAGTATGCGGTGCCGGTGCTGATAGCGCTGATGCACGACCTGCTGATCACGGCTGGCGTGTACTCGCTGACGGGCAGGGAAGTGACGTCGGCGACCGTCGCGGCCCTCCTGACGATCCTCGGATATTCGCTCTACGACACGATCATCGTGTTCGATCGCGTGCGCGAGAACGTGCCGCGAATGCCCAGGGCGGCCTTCTCACAGATCGTCAACCGGTCGATGTCCGAGGTGCTGACCAGGTCCCTGGCGACGACGTTCTGCACGCTGCTCCCGGTCACGGCGCTGCTGCTGTTCGGCGGTGAAACGCTCAAGGACTTCGCGTTCGCGCTGCTGATCGGCATCGCCTCAGGCGCCTACTCGTCGATCTTCATCGCATCCCCGGTGCTCGACCACTGGAAGGAACGCGAGCCGGGATATCGCGGGCGGCGCGCACGGATCGTCCGCGAGCTCGGCGCCGTGCCGCCCTACGCGACGACCACCTCGGGCGCGCCCGAGGACGTCGAGCCCGAGAAGAAGCCGCGCCGCACCCGCCGCGGGGGCCTCGTGGCACCGGAGGCGCCGGGCGAGCAGATCTCGCGCGACGAGTTCCAGGAACTCGTGCGGGACCTCGGCGTCGACGAGCCCGCGGGCACCGCGACGAAGACCGCGAAGGCGAAGGCACCCGCGGCGGCTCCGCCGGCACCCGCGCCGCCCGAGCGCGACCCGGCGGCCGACCTCTCGCCCGAGGACCTCGTGCTGAAGGACGATCCGAAAGCGAGCGGGAAGAAACGCTCGCGCAACCGCCGCCACGGAAGGTCGCGATGAGAGCCCGCGCAGTCAACACACCGAGGGGGAAGCGCTGATGGGACTGCTCGGCTGGGTCATGATGGGACTCGCGATCTGGCACTACACGATCTTCGTGCCGGATCGCTTCTGGGGCGGGATCGTCGGCGCCTTTGTCGGCTCCCTGCTCGGGGCCGTGATCTTCGGGACGCTCGTCTACAGCATCAAAGTCTCAGAACTCGCGATACCCGGTGAAAAGGCGACCGACATCGCTGTCGTGCTGTACGCCGTCCCCGGGGCGCTGATCGGGATCGCGATCGTGTACCTGGAGGGTGTGCGGCGCGAACGCGCGGCACCTCACGCGCACGCGATCGCCGAGTAGCGGGCGGTTCTGTCTAGGGCGGCCCGTAGTCTCGGCGGGTGCAGCCGTGCCGCTTTGAGATACCCGACGTCGAGCCCGAGCAGGTCCACCGCCTGCAGAGCGAGCTGGGCACCAGCGGCGCTCTCGCGCAGGTCCTCGTGCGCCGCGGGCTGGCCGAGCCCGGCCTGGCGAGAGAGTTCCTGAACGGAGGCCCCGAGCACCCGCCGTCGGGGTTCCGCGGCATCGGCGAGGCGGTCGCACTCGTGCTCGGCCACGTCCGGGAGGGCACGCGCATAACCGTTCACGGCGACTACGACGTCGACGGAATCTGCTCGACGGCGATCCTCGTGCGGGTGCTGCGGCTGCTCGGGGCCGACGTTGACTCCTACATCCCGGATCGCGCGGGCGACGGCTACGGCCTCTCCGCCGCGACCGTCGAGCGCCTGGCGGCGAGGGGCACCCGTCTGCTCATCACGGCGGACTGCGCGATCACGGCCGTCGAGGAGGTGGCCGCGGCGCGCGCGATCGGCATGGACGTGCTGGTGACCGACCACCACACGCCCCGCCCGGACGGGCAACTGCCGCAGGCTCCGATCGTGCATCCCGCGGTGTGCGGCTACCCGTTCGCCGAGCTCTGCGCCGCCGCCGTGGCCTACAAGCTCGCGAGGGCGCTGTGCGAGGCCGCCGGGGTGGACGATGCCCCGGTCCGCGCCGACCTCGACCTGGTCGCGCTTGCGACGGTCGCAGATGTCGTGCCGCTAGTGGGCGAGAACCGGATCCTGCTGCGCAGCGGCCTGCGTGCGCTCGCCGGCACCACCAAGCCGGGCCTGCGTGCACTGATGGCGGTGGCCGGGGTGGACGCGGGCAAGGTCAACGAGCGCGCGATCGGCTTCGCGCTCGCTCCCAGGCTGAACGCGGCGGGACGCCTGTACCGAGCCGACGCGGGCCTGGAGCTGGTGCTGTGCCCGGACCCGGTGCGCGCGCTCCAGATCGCCGAGGAGCTCGACCGCGTGAACCGCGAGCGCAGACAGGTCGAACTCGGCATCCGCGTTGCCGCCGAAGCACAGATCCGAGAGCTCGGAGAGCGCCCCGCGTACGTGCTCGCCGGCGAGGGCTGGCACGCCGGCGTGATCGGCATCGTCGCCTCGCGGCTCGTCGAGTCCAGCGGCCGGCCCGTCGTGATGATCGCGCTGGAGGGCGATCGCGGCCGCGGCTCCGGGCGAAGCGTCGACTCAATCGACCTGCTCGGCGCCCTGACGGCCTGCTCAGAGCACCTCGAGCGCTTCGGCGGCCACAGCGCAGCCGCCGGCCTCGAGCTGACGCGCGAGAGCCTGCCGGCCTTCACGGATTCGCTCGAACGCCACGTCGAGAGCGCAGCGGGCTCACAGGACGCGATCGCCGTCGAGCGCGTCGACGCAGTGGTGCAGGGCCCCGAGCTCGGCATGGACCTCGCTGAGGAGCTCGCCCGCCTCGCGCCGTTCGGCCGCGGCAACCCCGGCGTGTCGCTGATGGTCGCCGAGGCCAGCTTCGCCGACCCCCGACCGATGGGCGAAGGCAAGCACCTGCGCTTCACCGTGCACTCCGGCGGAGCCAGGGCGCGCGCCGTGGCGTTCGGCGGCGGCGCCCGCCTGCCGGTGCCGGAGGGGGAGCCCGCACAGGCCACGTTCACACTCGAGGTGAACGAGTGGAACGGGGTCAGCGAGCCGCGCCTGGTGCTCCGGCGGGCGGCTCCGCTCGCCGAGCCCGATGCTCCCGCGGCGGCCGCGATCGACGATCCCGGCGAGCCGCAGGAGCTCGTTCTGTTCGCAATGCCGTGAGCGTGCCTTCAGTCAGGGTGCGCGACGCCCTACCCTTTGGTCATGACGATCGCCGATGAGGGCAACACCACCCAGCTGACCGAGGCGCCGGCCCCGGCGCCCGAGGCAGCCGAGGCCCAGCTCCCCGCCGACCTCAGCGTCTCCGAGCGCAGGCTGCTGAGTGACCTGTTCGCGATCGTCTCCGAGCACGCCGCCGACTCATCGGTGGAGATCGACCGCGGACGCGTGCAGGACGCGTTCGTGTTCGCCTGCGAGCACCACGCCGCGCAGCGCCGCAAGTCGGGCGAGGACTTCATCGTGCATCCCGTCGGCGTCGCGCGTATCTGCGCGAGCATGCGCCTTGACACCGAGGCCCTCTGCGCCGCCCTGCTGCACGACACGGTCGAGGACACATCGGCTTCGATCGAGGAGGTCACCGCCCGCTTCGGCGAGGAGATCGGGGCGATCGTCGACGGCGTGACGAAGCTGACCGGGATCACGTTCCAGTCCCGCGACGAGGCGCAGGCCAACAACTACCGCAAGATGATGGTCGCGATGGCCACCGACGTGCGGGTCATCCTGATCAAGCTCGCCGACCGCCTGCACAACATGCGCACGATCGACGCGATGCCCAAGCAGAAGCAGCTCGAGAAGGCGCGCGAGACGCTGGAGATATACGCGCCGCTCGCGCACAGGCTCGGCATCCACGCGATCAAGTGGGAGCTCGAGGACCTCGCGTTCGCGACGCTGCACCCCCGCAAGTACCAGGAGATCAAGGGCCTCGTGGCCCAGCAGCGCGAGGAGCGCGAGCACTACGTCAACGAGGCCGGCGACTACCTGCGCGAGGAGCTCGCGCAGGTCGGGGTCAAGGCACAGATCGCCGGACGCGCGAAGCACTTCTACTCGATCTACTCGAAGATGACCAAGAAGGGCCGCGAGTTCAACGAGATCTACGACCTGACCGCGATGCGCGTGATCGTCGACTCGGTGAAGGACTGCTACGGCGCCGTCGGCGTCATCCACTCCCTGTGGAAGCCGCTGCCGGGACGCTTCAAGGACTTCATCGCGATGCCCAAGTTCAACATGTACCAGTCGCTGCACACGACTGTGATCGGGCCGGAGGGCCGTCCGCTGGAGATCCAGATCCGCACGCAGGAGATGCACGAAATGGCGGAGTTCGGCGTCGCCGCGCACTGGGTCTACAAGCAGCAGGCCGACGGCAAGGCCGCGGGCGAGGACGCGAAGCTCAAGTGGCTGCGCTCGATGCTCGACTGGCAGAAGGAGCTCTCGGACCCGCGCGAGTTCATGGAGACGCTGCGCACCGACCTGTTCGAGGAGGAGGTGTACGTCTTCACGCCCAAGGGCGAGGTCCGCTCGCTGGCGTCGGGCGCGACCCCGCTCGACTTCGCCTACGAGGTGCACACCGAGATCGGCCACCGCTGCGTCGGCGCGCGCGTGAACGGCAAAATCGTCCCGCTTCACTACGAGCTGCGCTCCGGGGACATCGTCGAGATCCTGACCGCCAAGCGCGAGCGCGGACCGTCGCGCGACTGGCTCGCGATGGTCAAGACGACGCGGGCGCGAAACAAGATCAAGGCCTGGTTCAAGGCCGAGTCCAGGCAGGACACCGAGCACACCGGCCGCGAGCTGCTGCAGGAGCAGCTGCGCAAACAGGGCCTGCCCGCGCAGAAGATCGTCGGCTCGGCGCTGCTCGCCGACGTGATCCGAGAGGTGGGCTACCGCAAGGCGGACGACTTCTACATCGCGCTCGGCGCCGCGAAGGTCTCACCCAAGCTCGTCGTCGGCAAGGTCATGCAGCGCCTGAAGCAGGGCGAGTCCGCCGACGGCGAGGAGAGCGCCTCGGACATCCTGCGCGTGGGGCGCCAGCGCAGGCGCCCGACGCGCTCCTCGGGCCAGTACGGGATCCGGGTCGAGGGCGTCGAGGACGTGATGCTGCGCCTGGCGAAGTGCTGCCGGCCGGTGCCAGGCGATGAGATCGTCGGCTACATCTCGCTCGGCCGCGGGATCACGATCCACCGCGAGGACTGCCCGAACACCGCGATGCTCCGCAAGAACCCCGAGCGCTTCACCGAGGTCTCGTGGGAGGGCGACCAGTCGACGGCGTTCGTCGTGGAGATCCAGATCGACGCGTGGGACCGCCACCGCCTGCTCGAGGACCTCTCGCGCGCGTTCTCGGAGTCCGGGGCGAACATCCTGGAAGCACGCTGCCTGTCGCTGCCGCCGATGGTCAAGAACCGCTTCGTGGTCGAGGTCGCCGACACGCACACCCTGCGCGGGGCGATCTCCCGCCTGCGCAACACCGACTCGGTCTTCGACGCCTACCGCGTCACGCCGGGCGCCGCGCTCTAGGCGGCTCAGGCGACCACGTTCAGCGCGTTCGGCATCACCGAGTAGCGGGCCTCGGTCACCTCGCCGACATAGTCGCCGTCCACCTGCAGCGGAAGCGCGCGGTCGTCTGCCGTGCGCACCGTCAGGTCGCTGAACGTCGGCAGGCCGGTGACGCGCCGGTGCGAGGCTACGCGGGCCCGGCTCGAGAACGCACGGAATGCGATCGAGGGCATCGTCGCGAGCGTCGCGCTGTGCAGGACGCCGCCGGCGAGCGCGCCGGAGTCCAGCGACGCTCCCTCGGCGATCTCGATCGGGCGGTTCTGGAAGTAGGTGAAAGGTGACCCGTTCTGGATGATGGCGGTCACGCCCGCCAGCCGCCGGCCGCCGGCGTCCACCTCGAGCCGGGGCGGCCTGGCAGCCAGGTACCTGCGCAGGTAGGTGCTCACCGCGACCCACGTGAAGAAGTAGGGCCCCAGCCGCGCCTTCATGCGGGGATTCGCGTCGACGCGCTCCACCACGCTGGCGTCGAGGCCGACGCCCGATGAGAAGGTGAAGCAGCGCCCGTTGACGACGCCGAGGTCGATGCGGCGCGGGCGCCAGTCGTCGGCCATCGCGAGCACGTGCTCGGTCGCGTCGATCACGTCACCCGGGATCCCGAGCATCTTGCCGAACACGTTCGCCGAACCGCCCGGCAGACACGACAGCGGCGTGGGGGAGCCGAGCAGCCCGTTCGCGGCTTCGTTGACGGTGCCGTCGCCGCCAAAGGCGACCACGACGTCATAGCCCTCGCCCGCGGCCTCGCGGCACAGCTCAATCGCGTGACCGGGGGCCCGCGTGTCGACGGCGTCGACGTCGAAGCGGCCCTGCAGCGCCAGCACGACCAGGTTGCGCAGCCGGTCCGAGACGGTGCTCGCGTAGGGGTTGACGATCAGCAGCATCCTGCGCCTGCTCCCGGGCGAGGCGAAGCGAAACGCCTCCGGAGCCTGGTCCGGGCGCTCGCGTCTCTCCTCTCCGGCGCGCGTGCTCACGAGGTGGCCTACACCACCACCGGCGCGGCGTTACCCGGCCCGCGCGGAGCGCTCCGCGCGCCTGGCGTCACGTCCGGATGGTTGCTAAACTTCGCGGCCACATAGCTGGACACATCCAGAGGGGTGGAGGGACTGGCCCTACGAAACCCCGGCAACCACCGTCACGTCACAGCGGGAAGGTGCCAATTCCAGAGAGATGTGTGGCGGGC
>Ga0209698_10001156_pt1 | contig 30438 bp, 28 predicted proteins | sample LitLauG_LLR_2012_FD_187203 | JGI IMG/M metagenome (GOLD analysis project Ga0209698, IMG submission 187203) | Freshwater sediment microbial communities from Pennsylvania, USA - Little Laurel Run_MetaG_LLR_2012 (SPAdes) (version 2) | ecosystem: Environmental > Aquatic > Freshwater > Creek >... | reverse complement strand
CGGAGGCGTTTGTCTGCCACCCGTACGCCAGCGGATTGGTTCTGAAAACGGGTATTTTCAGAACCGACAACATCGGCTACCTCAGCGGAACGAGTTCCGCCAAGGCGGCGCAAGCAACACTTTCCAGCTTCCGCACAAGGTAACGGCCGGCGTACGCTATCGCACGGAGCTTTCGCTCCGCCCAAACTAGCATTCGCCCTGCCAGTAACCGCGCCGGCCCTTGCAAGCGAGGAGCCGGCACCCGTGACCGTGATTGGGGCGTGCAATCACGGGAATCGCCATCGAAGAAAAATGGCAAGCCTCAGCACAATTTTCGGGGAGACAACCATGAACAACCACCAAAAGCGCCTGCACCAACGACTTACACCCTTGGTCACCCTTGCCGCAACGGCACTGCTGGCCTGCGCGACGCTTTTCGAATTTGCCAGCGCCGCGGAATTCAAGCTCAAGCTGACCGGCGACCAGGAAGTGCCTGCAGTTCAAAGTGGGGGCACCGGCAGCGCAACCATCACGATCAACGACGACATGACCGTCAGCGGCAGTGTGCAGACGACCGGCATCGTCGCGACCAAGGCGCATATCCATGAGGCGGCAGCCGGCAAGAACGGCCCGGTGATCGTCGAACTGAAAAATGACGGCGACAAGTGGTCGGTTCCAGCCGGAACGAAGCTGACGGCGGCGCAATTTGCAAGCTACAAGGCTGGGGAGCTGTACGTCAATGTCCACACGGCGGCCAATCCGAAGGGCGACATGCGTGCGCAAATCAAGCCTTGATACTGACTGCCATCAAACTATCGGAATCCAATGTTCGCAACCAAACAGACATTCAAGCTTGAAAAGCATTGCCCCGTGGTCAAGCATGCGGTGATGCTCAGCGGCTTGCAGCTTGCGTTGGCCGATGGCAAGACGGAAACGGTCAAGAAGACCTGTGTAAAGTTTTCCGACTGCTACAAGGATAGTGTCGGCGAGCCGGGAACCGGGAACATCGTGCCGCATGCCGGTTGCCTGCTCGGCGACCCCCAGATCTAGTTGCGCGGGCACGCTATTTGAGCATCGCCCGCGCGCCAACTGCCTGATCATCACCTGGCTTTGTGCCGGAAAATTACCGTTGAAAATTGCACAGGTTTCCTCCCTGATGGAGGCCGTGCCGCCAAAACTGTATGGCGGCACGGAGCGCATCGTCTCGTATCTCACCGACGAACTCGTTGCCCTTGGCCACGACGTGACGCTTTTTGCTAGTGGCGACAGCGAAACAAAAGCAAAGCTGAAGCCGGGTTGGCCGCATGCATTGCGCCTCGACGCGGATATTCGAGACTACCTCGCACCGCACATCATCATGCTCGAGACACTGGCCCGGCACGCCAGTACCTTCGACATTATTCATCTTCATATCGATTACATGGGATATCCGCTTTTGCGCCGCGTCGGCGTGCCGTTTCTCACCACATTGCACGGGCGGCTGGATCTACCCGAACTCAAGGCGGTATACGCAGCCTTTTCCGACGTACCCGTCGTTTCCATTTCCAGTTCGCAACGCCTTCCCCTGGCTGCGGCAAACTATGCGGGTACCGTCTATCACGGCCTGCCAAAGGCAGCATTGCTGCCTGGGCAAGGCAACGGCGGCTATCTGGCCTTCATCGGCCGGATGTCGCCCGAAAAGGCGCCCGACGCGGCGATTCGAATTGCTGCCGGCGCGGGCATGAAGATCAAGCTCGCGGCAAAAGTGGACAAGGCCGACCAGGCGTATTTCGATAACGTGATCCAACCCTTGCTTCGCCTGCCGCATGTTGAATTCATCGGCGAGATCGGCGAGTCCCAAAAGAGTGCCTTTCTCGGATCGGCGGCGGCATTGCTGTTTCCCATTGCATGGCCGGAACCCTTCGGATTGGCCATGATCGAAGCCATGGCGTGCGCGACGCCGGTGATTGCGATGCGTCGGGGATCCGTACCGGAGATCATTGAAGATGGCGTCAACGGCTATATCGTCGACACCGAAATTGAAGCAATCGACGCGGTTCGGCGGCTGCCTGCCCTGGACCGTGGCAGGGTGCGTCTGCGGTTCGAAGAGCGATTTACTGCCCGCCGAATGGCGGCCGATTACCTGCACCTGTACAAGAAGCTGATTGCCGCATACGCGCCTCTCCAATGCGCAGTGGCATGAACAGCCAGCGTGCCATATGAGCACGCAGCCCACCCAAAATTGCGATGAGATTGGGGATATCCCCCCTTTCTATCTACCCGTCAATGCCATGGCGTCGAGCCAACGCCCGCGGGTACTCAAACAGGGCTCCGCGTTCGCAGTGCTCGATGATTTTGGCAATGCCCAGGCAATGGGACCTGCCGCACAAGGGTTGTTCTTCGAAGATACGCGTTACCTCGCGCAATTGCTCCTGACCATCAATGGGGTTCGGCCGCTGCTGCTCTCCTCGTTCGTTCCGGAAGACGACAGTGTCATATCTGCCGATCTCACCAATCCACACCTCGTCGCCGATGATGGAAGCAGTCTGGCCAAAAATACGATACACATACTGAGCACGACGGTCGTCGGCGACGACGTCCTGTTCCAGAGCCTCACCATCCGGAATTATGGCCAGAGTGAGGCCCGCTTCCGCCTGGAGGTGCACTTTGGCGCGGACTTTGCGGACATCTTTGAAGTCCGCGGCGTCACCCGTATCCGGCGCGGCAAGATGCTTCCCGACGAGCACGTAGACAACGGTGTCGTGCTGGCCTATCGAGGTCTGGACGCGATAGTACGGCGCACGCACCTGTGCTTCGATCCACCCCCTGAGATGCCTTCGGCGCGCAGGGCCGTTTGGCCTGTCGTGCTCGGAGCGACCCAAACGCTCACGGTCCACATTTCCGTGCGCTGCGAACGCGACGGACGACCGGTTCAGATCCAGTCGCGCACAAGTTGCGTGGCTGGCGCCTCCCTCCACCGCGAACAACGCCAGGCCGAGCTTGCCAAGATTTCAACGAGCAACGAGCGCTTCAACGCCTGGATCAATCGGTCGCGTGCTGACCTGGAAATGCTCGTCACCTCGACGCCGCAGGGCCTCTATGCGTATGCAGGCATTCCGTGGTTTTCAACCGAATTTGGTCGCGACGGCATCATCACCGCACTGCTTTGCCTTTGGATCGATCCGACCCTGGCGGCAGGTACCTTGCGATTTCTCGCGGCAACACAGGCAACGGAAAACGACCCGAAGGCAGATGCCGAACCGGGCAAGATTCTGCACGAGTCGCGCCGCGGCGAAATGGCGATCCTTGGCGAGGTTCCGTTTGCCCGCTATTACGGCGGGGTCGATTCGACGCCGCTTTTCGTTGTACTTGCGGTTGCATACTTTCAACGGACAGCAGACCTTGCCCTGATTCTGGACATCTGGCCGGCAATCGAGGCGGCCGTTGGCTGGATGTTGCGCAACGGGGGTGACAATGGCGACGGCTTCCTCCAATACGATCGCAAGTCGGTCAATGGACTCGTCAATCAGGGATGGAAGGACAGCAGCGACTCGATTTTCCACGCCGATGGACAACTGGCCGAAGCGCCCATCGCCCTTGCCGAAGTGCAGGCCTACGCCTACAACGCCTACCAGGGCGCAGCAGGACTTGCGGCAACATTGGGAAAGACGAGCCTGGCGGCAACCCTGACCAAGGCAAGTGAACGCCTGAAACGCAATTTCGAACGTGCCTTCTGGCTGGAAGATCTGGGAACCTACGCGATCGCACTCGACGCCCACAAGCGGCCGTGCCGCATCGCCTCCTCCAATGCGGGTCAGGTGCTCATGGGCGGCTTGTCCACCCCGGAACACGCGGCGCGCGTTGCCCAGCGACTGCTGTCGCCCGCGGCGTTTTCTCTCTGGGGAATCCGCACCGTCGAGGAATCCGAGGTCCGCTACAACCCGATGTCCTACCACAATGGCTCCGTCTGGCCCCATGACAACGCGCTTATCGCCATGGGCTTCGCCAATTACGGCTTGCGCGAACCGTTGGTCAGGGTGATGACGGCGCTATTTGAAGCGTCTCTTTACAGCGCCGATCGACGCCTGCCGGAATTGTTCTGCGGATTCGAGCGCAGGCCGGGCTCCTCGCCAACCGCATACCCGGTAGCTTGCATACCGCAGGCGTGGTCAGCCGCAGCCGTCTTTGGCCTGATGGGTGCCGTCATCGGCATTTCCTTCGACCCGGGAGAGCGCCAGATACGCTTCAAGCGGCCTGCGCTTCCCATCTGGATGGACGAATGCCGAATTTCCGATCTGCGTCTGGGCGATGCCGAGGTCGATCTGCAGCTTTCACGCCGCGAAAACGACGTTGCACTGCATGTCGTAAGGCGCAGCGGCGACGTGGATATACTGATCATCAACTAGTCCAGGTCCATTGCGGTGGAAGTAGGTCGTCACGCCTGACCGGCGCCCGCGTCATTGGTGCAACTTGCCCATGCCGATCCGGCGCGTCCCCAATCTTCAGTGCCGGTAGCAGGCGATCGAATTCCGTTCTTATGACCTGGTAGCATTCGCAGGATCGGTGCTCCAATCCTTGCCGGTCCAGCACTTCGATGCGTCCGCGCCCATATTGGATAAGGCCGGCTTGTTGAAGTTTTAGTGCCGCTTCCGTCACGGCCTCCCGGCGCACACCGAGCGCGTTTGCCAGCAACACCTGCGTCATGGCGATATTGGGCCCGGGCAGGCGATCCAGGCTCTGCAGGAGCCAGCGGCAAAGCCGCTTGTCCAGGCGATGGTGCCGGTTGCAGGCGGCGACTTGACCAATCTGCGTGATGAGCGCCTGCGTGTATCGCAGGGCCAGGTGCATGAACGGGCCGGCTCGGTCAAAGTGCGCTTTGGCAATGGCGGACTTCAATCGAAAGCCCCGCCCAGCGCTCTGCACGACCGCCAGGATGGGCGAGGAATCACCACCGAGGAACAGTGCGGTGCCGACCATGCCCATTTTGCCGACCATACCGACCTCGACCGATGCCCCCGACTCCAGGACATAGAGCAGCGAGACAACGGCAGTCGTCGGAAAGTAGACGTGGGTCACGACGCTGCCCGATTCGCAAATCTCCCCTCCCAATGGCATGGAAACCGGCTCCAGGTCGGGCAACAGGCTCTGGAAGGCGGACTCGGGCAGAGCCGCCAGGAGATGATTCTCCTTGGCGCTGAACGCGTATGCCATGGCGAGCTCCCTTGGAAACGTCGCCAGACCATTCCAGGCGAATACAAATGGCGCGACTCGGTCCGATTTCATAGAAGAAGAAGGGCCGATTCGGTACGGTAACGTACACAGAGTGCCGATTATCGCCGTCGATATCGAACCATCGCACCAGTCGGTCGTGCATACGTGTGATAGCGCACGGACGTGAGGGCGCATTGCGGGCATTTTGCGAACTATCGCGCGCTGGGCCTGTCCATGCGTGAACCGCCGGCGTCGAGGATCCTCCGCCACAACAGCGTCATAGCCACGGAGCGTTCCCCCAATGCTGCGCACGCTGTTTCACCTGATTGGCGCGCATTACGCGAGTGGCAATTACGGCGCGGTCGAATCCACCCTTCGCAGCGTCCTTGCAACGGTTCCGAACGATCCCGCTTCATTGCAGTTGCTTGGCCTCGTGTACTACCGGACCGGCCGAAAAGCCGAGGCAATGGACATTTTGCAATCGATGCCACCGCTGGCATTCGCGCAGACGCAGTTCGAACGCAGTTCAGGCGGGAACTTCCTGGGGCGCAACGCCTATAGTGCCGCTGCCGCCTGCCAGCTCGAAGCGACTCAGCGCAATCCGGACCTGGCGCTCGCCTGGCTCGATCTTGGACTGACATTTGCCGAAATGGGCCAGCCGGATCGGGCCATCCTGGCATTTCGCTCCGCCCTGCTCTCGCGGCCGGGATTTCCCGCCGCGGTCGGGGCCATGAATTCCCTGGCGCAACGCGCCGGAATGACCCTGCATGCAGCCGGGGTGGAACCGCCATCCGAAATGATCGACGAAGACGATTGCGATCCGGGGCGCGTTCCGGATCAAGCAGCCGGCGCGATCAATTGGAACCGGACCGCTCTCGACGACGACGCGTAAAGGGTCAATCGCCTGCACGTCGGCGCAACGGAGCGCCCACTTTGCAAATGCTGGCCGGCTGGGAACCGGCATCCGCGCAGCTTATCGAGGATCGGCCGCTACCAATGGCCGATTCCGGTCATAAGGCGCGTGGCTGGCAGTCCGGACTTGTGCAGGCAGCCTGCATGGCGTCGAGAAATACACGGGTACGTGCCGGCATCAGGCGTCGGCCAGGGAATACTGCCCAGGCGCTGACGTCCGGCAACTTCCAGTCCGGCAGCACCGGTGCCAGATCGCCGGCGCGCACATAGGGTTCCACGAAGAAGTTCGAGGCAATCGCTATGCCAGCGCCCTGATGGGCGAGGCGCAACAGCATTTCCGGGGAATTCGCGGCAGCCCGGCCCGGTGGAATGCCTTCCCAGCGCGCGGCGCCGCGTGACAACACCCAGGGTGCCCGTTCGCCATTGCGCGTCAACAGGTGCAGCGCCTCGTGTTCCATCAATGCCTCGGGTTCCGCGGGCAAACCCCGCCGGCGCAGGTACGCGGGAGCGGCATAAAGCCCATTGGAGATGACGGCCAGGCGGCGCGCCGCCAGCGTGGCATCGTCGCTCAGATCACCAAAGCGTATGGCGCAATCGAAATTCTCGCTGATCAGATCTACACGGCGCGCTGTCAGGTCCAGTTCCAGCGTGATGGCGGGATATTTTTCGATGAATTCGCCCAGCACGCGGGGCAGCACGATATTGGCAAAATCGCTGGGCATCGACACGCGCAGGCGGCCCGTGGGTTCGATCTGCCGGTGCTGCGCGATCGATTCAGCGGCTTGAACTTCCGCGCCGATCTGCCGCGCGTGCTCCAGGACGATATGGCCGAAATCGGTCACCGTGAGCTTGCGCGTTGTTCGCAACAGCAGCCGTTCACCCAATTGCAATTCCAGCGCGGCCATGCGGCGCGACACGGTGGATTTGGGGATACCGTTGCGCGCCGCTGCGCGGCTGAAACTGCCCTCTTCCGCGATCTGGGCAAACAGCAGCAGGTCATTGGCGTCCAGGTTCATCCCATCTCCCGTCGAGCAATCATTGGTGCACAGGTGGAACAATAATATCCATTTAGCCATCTATCGCATCGTTTTCAGGATAATTATAGTCGCTCCATCGAATTCAATAGCAACCGGGAGTCATTCAATGAAGATCCTTCAAGTCAATTCCAGCGCCCGTGCCGACGCATCGCATTCCAGCCGTCTTGCTTCGTCCATCGCCCAGGCGCTGCTCAGCGCCAACCCGGCGGCAAGCCTCACCGTGCGCGACCTTGCGCGCATGCCCCACCCGCAACTCGACGAGGCAGCGCTGGGCGCGCTCTTCACACCAGCCGAAGCGCGCAGCCCGGAACAGGCCGCGCGCGTGGCGCTGGACGATGCACTCATCGGTGAAGTGCGCAATGCCGACGTGCTCGTCATCGGCGTGCCCATGTACAACTTTGGCGTGCCGTCGCAACTGAAGAACTGGATTGACGCGATTTCGCGCGCCGGGGTTACGTTCCGCTACACGGACCACGGGCCGCTAGGACTGCTGCAGGGCAAGAAGGTCTATTTCGCGCTGACGCGCGGCGGCGTCTATCGCAATACGCCCAATGATTCGCAGGTGCCCTACCTCAGGACGGTCTTCGGATTCCTTGGCATGAGCGACCTCCAGTTCGTCTATGCCGAAGGTCTTGCCATGGGCGCGGCCGCGGAACGCGCCGGCCTGGCAGCAGCGCATGCCCAGATCCTGGACCTCGTAACGCAATAATGGCGCGCCTTGAAGTTCATGACGGGCAACGCCCCCTGGGAGAGAACATGACACAGGCAAGCATCGAGAAGACCGTTCCGGCGGCAATTCCGGAAAATGTCACGCGCCCGCGCAAGGTAGAGCGACTCGTGACCGGCCAGGAAACGTCCGACGGCGCCGGCGTGCGCCTGACGCGCGTACTTACCCAGCCGCTGCAGCGCCGGCTGGACCCCTTCCTCATGCTCGATGCCTTTGGCAGCGACCGTCCGGACGACTACATCGGGGGTTTCCCGGATCATCCGCACCGCGGATTTGAAACCGTGACGTACATGATTGCCGGCCGCATGCGCCATCGCGACAGCGTGGGCAACGAGGGACTATTGCAGACCGGCGGTGTGCAATGGATGAACGCCGGCCGCGGCATCATCCATTCCGAACTTCCGGAGCAGGATTCGGGACTCATGGAAGGATTCCAGTTGTGGCTGAACCTGCCGGCGCGCGACAAGATGGGCGAGCCCTGGTACCGGGACATCCAGGGCGAGAGCATTCCTGCCTACACCAACGCCGACAATGTGCACGCACGGGTCATTGCGGGCACCAGCAACGGCGTGGCCGGTGCCATGCAGCGCGAGGGAACGCAGCCGCTCTACCTGGATGTCCACTTCGCGACGGGGGGCCAGTTTGTCCAGGCAATTGCGCCCGGGCACAACGCCTTCGTCTACGTCTATCGCGGTGAGCTTTCCATCGGCGCTGACATGGTTCCGGTCAAGCGCATGGCGATATTCGCCAATGACCCGCAGGCCGATGGTGTCGTGTTGCGCGGGGCTGCCGGGGCCCGGGCCATACTGATCGCCGGCCAGCCGCTGGGCGAACCGATTGCCCAGTACGGTCCCTTCGTCATGAATACCCAGGAAGAGATCTACCAGACCATCGAGGAATTCCGCAACGGCCGCTTTGCCACCGCGACGAAATAGACCCGGGGCCGCGCATCGCGGCCCACGCGAATTCACGACAGGAAACGCCAACATGCACGCGCTGGTACCCGACGATGCCGGTAGCCAGATTCGGCCCAGGGCGCTAACCTGCGGCAATTGACGCTGATCGACGCTGCAGCGGCGATCGGCTGGGAGAATCGACCATTCGAGAAATCGGAGCACGGTAATGTCGAACGCATCGAGTCAGGACTCCCAGGCGCGCCGCAATGATGCAGACCATGGTCCGCTTCCTGGAATGCTCCTGACCCTGACCGCCGTCACGGGGCTAGTCGACGCCGTGAGTTATCTCAAGCTGGGTCACGTCTTTGTGGCGAACATCACGGGAAACATCGCATTCCTCGGCTTCGCCATTGCCGATGCCAAGGAATTTACAATCGCGATATCCTTGATCGCAACCGCGGCGTTTCTGGTTGGCGCCATTGCCGGTGGCAGGTTGGGATTTCGCGCGGGCAGGCACCGGGCGCGCCTTCTGGCAATTGGCATCATTGTTGAAGTCGTGATCGTCGGTATCGCGTTGCTGGCTTCCATTGCCAACCCAGGTCTCGCGGGTGAGTACAACCACTATGAGCTGGTAATCCTCCTGGGGCTGGCAATGGGCCTGCAAAGTGCGGTATCGCGCAAGCTCGGCGTGCCGGATCTCCCGACCACGGTCCTGACCCTGACCCTGGCGGGGCTTGCCGCCGATTCAAGTCTGGCGGGCGGAAACAATCTGCGTGCCAGGCGCCGGCTTCTGGCCACCGGTGCGGTCTTGCTTGGGGCCGCGGCGGGGGCCTGGCTTATTTTTCAGCTCGGCGTTGGCGCAGCGCTTGCCGTGGCATTTGCGCTTCTTGCCGTGAACAGCGTCCTAGCATATCGCCATTTCAATTCCACCGAGCAATGGACCGTGGGTACGTAGCCGATGCCTCCGGAATCCCTGCGCGTCGATAAAGGTTCCCCATTTGCCATCCCGGTATGCCCAGGGGCCGGCAAATGAATTTGCGCGGTCTTGGCGTTCGCGCGATCCGCACCACGCCTTTGCCTGTGACTGCCGGAGCCGTTTGAAGTGTTTGCGTTCCAGATTTCCCGCTGGCTGGACCGGCGCGCGGTTCACTATTCCTGGGTAGTGCTGGCGCTCGTCTTCTTGACGATGCTGATATCGGCCGCGGCGCTCGGGCTGCCGGGTGCCCTGCTTCAACCCCTCAGCGCGGAATTCGGCTGGACACCCTCCGAGGTTTCGTCCGCCTTCGCGGTTCGCTTTGCGCTTTACGGGCTGCTGGGGCCCTTTGCCGCCATATTCCTGGAGCGTTATGGCATGCGCCGCATCGTGTGCTGCGCGCTGGCGCTGTTGGCAAGCGGTTTGCTGCTGGCCACCGGCATGTCGGCGTTGTGGCAGTTCTTCCTGTTATGGGGCGTGGTGCTGGGAACCGGTTCCGGACTCACGGCGCTTGTTCTGGGCGCCACGGTCGCCAACCGCTGGTTCGAGCGGCGGCGCGGACTGGTACTGGGGATACTCACTGCCAGTTCGGCGACCGGCCAATTGCTGTTCCTGCCACTGGCCGCGTACCTGATCCGCGAGCACGGCTGGCGTATCGCGGTCCTGCCCATCGTTGGCGCCTGCCTGCTGTTCGGTGCGCTGGTTTTCCTGTTCCTGCCCGAACGTCCGGCAGACCTAGGCCTGGCCCCCTTTGGCGCCGACCCGCGCGCGCCGGGTCCACCCGCTGCGGCGTGGCGGCCGGGCCTGCTCGAGCCCCTCTCGGCGCTGGCGAACGCCGCGAACAACCGCACGTTTTGGGTGCTATTTGGCACGTTCTTCATTTGTGGCCTGAGCACCAGCGGCCTCATCCAGACCCACTTCATTTCACTGTGCAGCGATTATGGCGTGGCCGCCCTGCCCGCAGCCTCGGTGCTGGCCATGATGGGTGCCTTCGATTTCATTGGGACCATCCTGTCGGGCTGGCTGTCCGACCGATACGACAATCGCAAGCTGCTTTTCTGGTACTACGGCCTGCGCGGGTTGTCGCTGCTCTGGCTGCCCAATTCCGGATTCACATGGCTGGGTCTGACCTCGTTCGCGATGTTCTATGGCCTGGACTGGATTGCCACGGTTCCGCCCACCGTCAAGTTGGCCAGTGCCGCCTTCGACCGGAAACGCGGCGCGCTGATTTTCGGCTGGATATTCGCCGGCCACCAGCTGGGCGGTGCACTGGCCGCGTATGGCGCCGGCCTGACGAGGACGGTGCTGCTTTCCTATAACCCCGCCCTCTACGCTGCGGGCGTGGCCTGCGTGCTGGCCGCTGTCATGATCTTTCTCGTGCCGCGGCCGGGCTCCGGTCCGCGGTCCGTGCCGCTTGCGCCCGCGGCGGCGTGATGCCGATGGCGCCCGGTGAATCGCGGCCGCGGAACCTGCGCTCATTGCGGAAGGAGAATGTGTACCGGTAGCATTTGGCGTTGCCTGGTGCTGAAACGATCGGGAAGCCCCGGTAATTCGGCCGAAGGGGCCGGCCTGCACTGGCGATAATTCCTCCTTCCGCAGCGCGCTGCCGCGCGTGCATCTGCGTCCGAAGGAGCAGCAACTCATGTCCGTCTTATCCTCGGCAATCCTGCGCCGATCGGTCGATGACGTGGCCGACACCATCGTCTTCGCCGCGCTCGCGGCCGCGGTCTTCGTGGCTTCGGGCATTGCCTGGTATTTCGATCACCTGGCCCTGGGCCTGTCGACCGCCATCGGGATTGGTGCGCTGGGCGCGGCAGCGCATTTCGGCGCGCGCGGCACCACCTTCTCGCGCATCTCCATGGCGCTTTGCATCTCGGCCATCGTGGCCCTGGAGATCCAGCTTTCGGCGGGCATGACCGAGTTCCACTTCGGCGTCTTCGTTACGCTCGCGCTGCTGCTGGCGTATCGCGACTGGCGCCCCATCATCGCAGCGGCCGCCTTCTTCGCGGTGCATCACGTGCTATTTGATCGCCTGCAGGCTGCCGGCGCCGGCGTGTATTGCGCCTCCACGCCGGATTTATCGCGTGTGCTATTGCATGTCAGCTACGTCATCGTGCAGACCAGCCTCGAAATTGTCATGGCCGTATGGATGGGCACGCTTGCACGCGCAGCGCGCGAACTCGAGTTGCTGGTACAGGGGCTCGATGCCGATGGCGCCGTATCGCTGGACGTCCAGCAGATTGCCGTCGAGACCGCCCTGGCCAGGCGCTTCAAGAGCGCCATCGAACGGATGAACGCGGCGCTGTTCCAGGTGCAGAGTTCGGCAGCCAGCATCAAGGTGGCCAGCACGGAAATCGCGGCCGGTACGCTGGATTTGTCCCGCCGCACCGAACAGACTGCCGCCAACCTGCAGACCGCAGCGTCGTCGATGGAAACGCTCACGGGCACCGTGCAGGCCGCTGCCGGCTCCGCGGTCGAAGCCACGACGCTGGCGGCATCGGCGGCGCGGATTGCCGTCAGTGGCGGTGAGGTCGTTTCGGAAGTTGTCAAGACCATGGGAGAAATCAATGGCAGCTCCAGGAAGATCTCCGAGATCATCGGCGTCATCGATGGCATCGCCTTCCAGACGAACATCCTGGCTCTCAATGCCGCCGTCGAGGCGGCCCGTGCCGGTGAACAGGGCCGTGGCTTCGCGGTGGTTGCTGGCGAAGTGCGCAGTCTGGCGCAGCGCTGCGCAAGTGCAGCGCGAGAAATCAAGAGCCTGATCGGCGCGAGCGTCGACCAGATTCATTCCGGCGGCAAGCTTGTTGCGACGGCGGGTCAACGGATGACGGAAATCGTCGGCTCTGTGGAAAACGTCTCCCGGATCATCGGCGAGATCAGCACGACCTCCCAGGGCCAGTCCGAGGGCATTGCCAGCGTCAGCCGGTCGGTGAGCCACCTGGAAACCATGACCCAGCAAAATGCCGCGCTGGTCGAGCAAAGCAGTGCCGCGGCAGAGAGCTTGCGGGTCAACGCGGAAGTGCTTGCCGAAGTACTGCAAGGTTTCCGGCTCGGGGGCCTTGCGCCCATGCCGCATTGATCCTTCAACGCAGCGCCCGCCCGAAACTGCAATTTGCACCGGGTTTTCCGACCTTAGGCAACGGTGCGACACCGCGGGTATCACCGATACTGATCGCGGCTGGACCGCACCGGTATCCGGCACGCCCTTACCCGTGAGCGCGACTGTGCCCGCTGCCGCCGCAACAAAGTGACCCTCCAACCCGGCAAGAATGACCAACTGCAGGCCATCGCCTGGACCGATGCTCTTACCGGTCTGGCCAATCGCCGCTTTCTCGATCATGCCCTGCGCCACGCTGGCGGCGGTGAAATGCACGGCCGCCGCTCGATGGCGATCCTGATGATCGATGTAGACCATTTCAAGTTGCTCAACGAGCGCCACGGCCAACGGGCTGGCGATGACTGCCTGCGCGAGGTGGCGCGCGTCCTGCAGCGCAACCTGGTTCGGCCCGACGATTTGCTCGTGCGGTACGGCGGCGAGGAATTCATCGCTGTCCTGCTCGGGGTCGACCTGGCTGGCGCGCAGGTGGTGGCCGAGCGTCTTCGGCTGGCCGTCAAGGAAATCCGTTACGAGAATTCCGGCAGTCCCCAGGGGGTGGTCACCGTCAGTGTGGGCGTGACCTGTGCAATGCTCGAGGGCGAAATCCCGGCCGAGCGGCTCGTCGAGCGGGCCGAACGTGCGCTGCAGGAAGCCAAATGCGCCGGCCGGGACCGGACGCGCACACGGGTCATCTGAGGGCAGGAACGGGCGGCCCGCCGGCGGCCGACCTGCCCGTCCCGGCGCCAGCCTGACTTTACTTCGCGCCCGCGAAGCGGACCGTAATGTCGGCGATGCGCTGGCCGAACTTCTTGGCAGTTTCGATATCGCCGGGTACGACCTCGTCGGGTGACGCGTCCGAGGGCGTGGCCGTCATCAGGCCGCCAAATGAACCCACGTAATTGATGTCGTTGCGGGTCGCAGCCTTGCTGTTGCTGGGCATCAGTCCGCTGCCCACCCAGAGCATGCTGTGCTGCATGGCCAGGGTCATGAAGTAATGCAGTGTGGAAAATTTGTCGCCGTTCATCGTCGCGGAGTTGGTGAAGCCCGCGGCGATCTTGTCCTTCCAGGCTTGGTGGAACCAGGCCTTGCTGGACGCATCGGCGAACTTCTTGAACTGCCAGGAGACGCTGCCCATGTAGGTGGGAGATCCGAATACCACGGTGCGGGCCGCCTGGATCTGATCCCACGCGGTGTCCGGGATATTGCCTTCCGCGTCGATGGCGATCAGCGCGCCGCCGCTGCCCTGGGCGACCGCCTCGGCAATCTTCTTGGTATGACCATAGCCGCTGTGATAGACGATAACGATAGCGCTCATTCGGGAACCTTTCTCTACAGTGTTGAAGACCTGGTGCGGTTTGCCATGACTCTGGTGGGTATGATATCCATCCAGACACCACTACCTCGGGAGGATTTTCGGATGACGGAACCCACCATCGCCCAGCGCGGCCCCTATCCGGTGGCCGTCGAGGCCGGCAAAACCTATTACTGGTGCCGCTGCGGCCGAAGCACCAGCCAACCCTTCTGCGATGGTTCCCACAAGACCACCACGTTCGCCCCCGAACCTTATACGGCTGCCAAGAGCGAGACGGTCTATTTCTGCGGCTGCAAACACAGCGCCAAGGGCGCCCTGTGCGACGGGTCGCACAACCGGATCTGAACACCGGCAAGCCGGACCGCACGCCGGCGCCGCGGCCGGATGCGGGGGTGCCCGGGCTGGAACCAGCCATCCGCCCGCTGGCCTGCACCACCCTGCCCGAAACGCTCCGAGGCAGCGATGGCCTGAACCGCGCCGCTCGCGACCGCTGCCAGATTGACGCCGATAACGACCGTGACGCGCTTGCCTGTTTTCTGGCCGAATACGACCGGTCGCCGGGAACGGCTCGTATTTACCAGCGCGAATGCGAACGCCTTGTGCTGTGGGCGGCGCACGAATGCGGCAAGCCGCTCTCCAGCCTGACGCGCCAGGACTTCGAGGGATATCTCAATTTCCTGGCCGATCCGCAACCCGCGGCGCGCTGGTGCGCGGCCAAGGTCAGCCGCGCATCGGCGTCCTGGCGCCCCTTCGTGGGACCGCTGAGCGAGCCCGCCCTGCTGACCGCGATTGCCGCCATCAATTCCCTGATGAAATACCTCGTCGATGCGGGTTACCTCGCCGGCAATCCGCTCGGGCTGATACGCCAGCGCCGCCGCAAGCTCTCGCTCGATGCAGCGGGGCCGGCCACGGCTGCGGCGGCCGTGATGGTGCCGGAATCGACTTCGGTGGAGCGATTTCTCGACGCCGACATGTGGGCTGCGGTATCGCAGGCCGTCGAGGCGTTGCCGCGCGGTACGCCGGCGCAACGGGATGAATATGAGCGCCTGCGCTTTGTCTGCGCCCTGCTCTATCTGCTGGCGCCCCGTGCCGGCGAGCTCGAGAGCCATCGCATGAACAGCTTTCAGGAGGAACGTGGCCTGTGGTGGTGGCATGTCACGGGCAAAGGCGCGAAGCAGGCAAAGATCCCGGTGCCCGACGACATGATGCAGGCGCTGGTTCGCTACCGCAAGCATCTGGGCCTGTCCGCCGTGCCGCGGCGCGACGACACCACGCCGCTGCTGGTGGCGCTGCGCGACCGCGCGCCGATAACGGCCCGGCGGCTCAACCAGATACTCAAGCGGCTGTTTGCGCGCGCTGCCGACCTGCTGGGTCCGGAAAACATCCACAAGGCGGACAAGCTGCGCGCTGCCTCGGCGCACTGGGGCCGGCATACCGGCATAACGGCCAAGGTCGACGCGGGAATGGAGGAACGCTACGTGCAGAAGGATGCCCGCCACGCGGACCGGCGCACCACCCAGCGGTATATCCACGAGGAAGAACGGCGTTGGCACGAAGAGGCCCAAAAACAGCGTCTTCCCTGGCACCAAGACCCGGCAACCCGGCGCGAGGGTTGACGTGGCGCAAATACCGGGCGCGTGCCGCTTGCTGCTGCATTTTCGGGCAGCGTATAACGCAAAGGCATACTTGCCGCAGGTAATTGACCTGCGGCACGAGATCGGGGGATAGTATGGGCCTGCACCCCGCATTTCCGATTGTCAAACCAGCAGGCCACCGCGCGGCACGCGCCAGGGGCCGCGCGGATTGCGGGCCATAGCCGGGGGGAATCCATGGCAGCGATTTATTCAAGTGAATCCGAAGCGGCAATGCACGAGGCCGCAATTGACGCACTTGCGAACGAAATGCACCGCCCAGCCGCGGAAATCAAGGTTCACTATGAAAAGGAACTGTCGCGCCTCATGAACGGTGCTCGCGTGCGCGACTTTCTCAGCGTTTGCGCCACGCGCCATCTGCGCCAGAACCTGCGCAGCCCGGAAGGTCGCACATCCTGATCATCGACCCGGCTTGGTCGGGCATCAAACGCGGTTGAAGTGCTCCACCTGCGGCGGCTTGGCAAAATACGGGCCGACGATCTCCCGCCATTGAACGAATGCGGCCGAGCTGCGGAAATCGACCGTGTGATTTTCCAGGGTTTCCCACTCGATCAGCAGCACGAAGCGCTCCGGCGTTTCAATGCAATGCTGCAGTTCGTGCCGCCGGTAGCCGAGGGCCTTTGCAATGGTGGCCTGGACACCGCGCTCGACGGCGACACCGAATTCGGCCTGCGTGCCGGGGCGGATGGTGAAATCGACAATTTCCAGGATCATGGCGGCGGCCTGCGAGGTTGGAAGACGCCGGCGATGGTACGCGCTATTTCCCGCAAAATGCCCCTGTTCGCCGCACCCGCTGGTGCGGCTACACTGGCGCCCGCTGGCAGCCGCACGTCTGTCGTTCGCGGCCGCAATGGCGGTGCCTACTGGATCCTGTTGCCAATCTACCTACATGAACCGATATACTTTTTCCAGCGGCAGCATCTGGTCAAGAATTCGCGCCGCTGCCGGCAGCCTGTTCGCCCTGTCCCTGGCCAGCTGCGTTCTCGTGGCATTCCTGTCCGGCTGCGGCTCGACGCAGGCGCCCGTTGCCAAGGCGGACGAGGCGGCAGTTGCCCGCTATCGCGCGGCGGGCTATCCGCTGCCCGCGTCGATCGCAACCGAGGCCCACCGGATCAGCGGCCCGGTCACGGAAGCGCCATGGACCATAGGCGTGACCCGGCCGGCGGATCACCTGGTTCACCCGGTCATCATCTACCTGCCCGGCCTGGGACAGGACGAATCCACGCCGGTGCGCTGGGTGGAGTCCTGGGCGCATGCCGGATACGCCGTGCTGGTCATTCAGACCCTGCGCGATGATGCCAATGTCTGGAGTACGGCCGATGCCCGCAGCGGCGATTTCGAGCGCATAGCGCGCGCCCGGTTTTCCGATGACCTGATGGCCGACCGTCTTGACCGGCTGTCTCGATTGCTTACGCAGATTCGCGCGCGCAGCCTGCGGGGCGAAGCCGGACTCGAAGGCCTGGACTGGAACCATCTTGCAATGGCTGGGGCCGACCTGGGCGCTTACACCGTGCAGTGCATTGCCAGCAGCACACCGGCCGCACTGGCGGCTTTGCAGTGGCCTCTGGCGCCACAGGCCTATCTCATGATCAGTCCCTACGCCGTGCGCAGTGCATCGGGTACCGCGGCCATTGCCGACCGCGCGCCGGTGCTGATGATCAGCTCGCGGGACGATGTCGATGCCTATGGGGTCGTTACCGATCCCTCCATACGCCATCTGGCATTTGACCGCATGGTCGGCGGGGACTCCACCTATTTCGAACTGGGTTCGGCGACGCATCGCTGGTTGGCAGGCGCGGTGGTGTCGAGCGCGGCCGCGGAGGCCGCGCCGCGGCCGCGAATGATGTTCGATGAAGGGGAACACGGATCGCCCGTTGGTCGGCGCGGCAAGCAAGGAAGCGGCCGTGACGACATGGCGCCCGAAAGCGAGGACGAGGAATCGGCCACCGACCGCAAGGCCCGCGTTGCGAGCGTTGCCGACCAGACCGCGGCGCGCAGCCGCACGCTGACCCAGTCGGCGCTGAGCGTGGCATCTTTCGAGGCCGTATCCGTGGCGTATCTGGACGCCTGGGTGCGAAATCAGTCCGCGGCCCGCACCTGGCTGAACGAAGGCGCCCCACTCTGGCTGCAAAATGGCGATCGACTCAAACATCGCTAGCCCCGCGCAGCCGGCCGGGAGGTCTCCGTCTAGCGCCGATGACGATCCCGATGGCCCGCGCGCCGCGGCCGCGCGGGTTGCGCGGCAGGGCGAAGTTCTGGTCGCGCTTGCGCGGGTGCTGCCGCCGGATGCACTTTTGCACCGCCGCGAAGACACCGTCGCTTACGAGTGCGACGGGCTGACCGCCTATCGCGAGGCACCCCTCTTGGTCGCCCTGCCGCGGGACGAAGCGCAGATTGCTGAAATCCTGCAGGTCTGCCATGCGCTGGACGTCCCGGTCGTGGCCCGCGGCGCCGGCACGGGTTTGTCCGGAGGCGCCCTGCCGCACCGCATGGGGGTCACGCTCTCGCTGGCGCGCTTGAACCGCATCCTGCACCTGGATCCAGTGGCGCGTACCGCCATCGTTCAATGCGGAGTGCGCAACTTGGCCATCAGCGAAGCGGCCGCTCCCCTGGGCCTTTATTACGCCCCTGACCCCAGCAGCCAGATCGCCTGCACCATCGGCGGCAATATCGCGGAGAACTCCGGTGGCGTGCATTGCCTGAAGTACGGCCTTACGCTGCACAACATCCTGCGCATCAAGGGCTACACCGCGCAAGGCGAACCGGTGAGCTTCGGCTCGGCGGCGCTCGATGCGCCCGGACTCGACTTGGTGCCGCTGGTGGTGGGCAGCGAGGGCATGCTGGCCGTTGTGACCGAGGTCATGGTGCGCCTCACCCCCAAGCCGCAGCTGGCCCGCTGCATCATGGCGAGCTTCGACAGCATCGAGACCGCCGGCGACGCGGTCGCCAGCATCATCGCCGCGGGCATCATTCCGGCCGGACTCGAACTCATGGACCGGCCCATGACCGCCGCCGTGGAAAATTTCGTGCACGCCGGCTACGACCTCGCGGCTGCAGCCATCCTTCTTTGCGAGAGCGACGGGACGACCGAAGAAGTTGCCGAGGAAATCGGCCGCATGCGCGCGGTGCTGGAGCGCAGCGGTGCAACCCAGATCGCCATCAGCCAGGATGAGGCGCAGCGCCTGCGCTTCTGGAGCGGTCGCAAGAACGCCTTCCCGGCAAGCGGCGGCATGAGTCCCGACTACATGTGCATGGACTCGACGATTCCGCGGCGACGCCTGGCCCAGATGCTGCGTGCCATCGAGGGCATGGAGCAGAAATACGGCCTGCGCTGCGTGAACGTGTTTCATGCCGGCGATGGCAACCTGCACCCGCTGATCCTCTACGATGCCAACGACCCTGATCAGCTGCACCGCTGCGAGCAGTTCGGCGCCGATATCCTCGAGACCAGCGTGCGCATGGGCGGCACGGTAAGCGGCGAACATGGCGTGGGCGTCGAAAAGCTCAATTCGATGTGCGTGCAATTCTCGCCCGCCGAGCGCGAATGCATGTTGGCCGTCAAGCGCGCCTTCGATCCGGCCGGCCTGCTCAATCCCGGCAAGGCGGTGCCTACCCTGCAGCGCTGCGCCGAATACGGCAAGATGCACGTGCATCGCGGCCTGCTGCCCTTCCCCGATCTGCCGAGGTTCTGAATTGGACGCTCCATTGCAGCGCCTCGCCGACCAGGTGCGTGGCGCTCTGGCCGACGGCACGCCGCTTCGCATCCGGGGCACCGGCAGCAAGGACTTTTACGGCGGCATGCCATCGGGAACGCCGCTGGACGTGGCCGAATTGCGGGGCATATGCAGCTACGAACCGACGGAAATGGTAATCACCGCCCGCGCTGGAACGCCCCTGCTGGAACTGGAACAGGCCCTGGCCGAGCACGGGCAGTGCCTGAGCTTCGAGCCGCCGCGCTATGGTAGCGGTGGAACCCTGGGAGGAATGGTGGCGGCAGGCCTGGCGGGCCCGGCGCGCGCCGCGGTGGGCGCCGTGCGTGACTTCGTTCTCGGTCTCACCATGATTGATGGCCGCGGCCAGGTGCTGCAGTTTGGCGGCCAGGTGATGAAAAATGTGGCGGGCTACGACGTCTCCCGCGTGATGGCCGGATCCCTGGGCGTTCTCGGCATCATCGCAGAGGTTTCCCTCAAGGTACCGCCGGTCGCGGCCGCACGCCGGACCCTGGTTATTGGCCTGGACCAAAAAGCCGCCATCGATAGCGTGCAGCAGTGGACCACCGCCGCCATTCCCGTACGCGCCAGCGCGTGGCAGGGCGGCACCCTGCACCTGCGGCTGGAGGGCGCGCAGGCCGCGGTCGAGTCGAGCGTGGAGCGACTGCTGTCGAGCCATGGCGCCGCCGTGCTCGATCCGGCTGTGGCCGACGAATTTTGGAGCGCGTTGCGCGACCAGAAGCATGCGTTCTTTGGCGCCGCATCGCGCCGCGCACCGGCGGGCGACGGCGGCGGCGATATCGCGCGCGAGGCCGGCACCCTTTGGCGGCTATCGCTGCCCCCTGCCCAGCCGCCGCTGGCCATGGAGGGCGACACGCTGATCGAATGGGGCGGAGCGCTGCGTTGGCTATACAGTGATGCGCCGGTCAGCCGCGTGCGCCAACTCGCGGCCAATGCCGGTGGTCATGCCACGGCGTTTCGCGGGGCTGCCGACCGCACCGAGGTCTTCGATGCCTTGTCTGCGCCCCTGGAGCGCATCCACCGTAACCTGAAGGCTGCTTTCGATCCGGCCGGCATTTTCAATCCCGGCAGGCTGTATTCCTGGCTGTGATGCGCGCATTTTTTCGGGTCTGCTAGCCTAAAAGTCTGCAATGCAAACCGCCCTGCACCACGAATTTGCCGGCACGGCCGATGGCAGTCGCGCCGAGGCCATCCTGCGCAAATGCGTCCACTGCGGCTTTTGCCTCGCCACCTGCCCCACTTACCAGCTGCTGGGCGACGAACTTGACAGCCCGCGTGGTCGAATCTACCTGGTCAAACAGGTCATGGAAGGCGCCGCACCCACGCGCGCCACCCAGCTGCACCTGGACCGCTGCCTGACCTGCCGCAATTGTGAAACCACCTGCCCGTCAGGCGTCGACTATGCCGACCTGCTCGATATCGGCCGCCGTGTGGTCGAATCCAAGGTCACCCGCGCGCCGCAACAGCGCCTCGTGCGCTGGCTGCTCAAGGAGGGTCTCACCTCGCGTGCATTTGCGCCCTTGCTGCGCCTGGGTATTGCACTGCGACCGCTGCTGCCGCCGGTTCTTCGGCGCAAGTTGAACGCGCGGCGGGTGCCGTCGGCGGCACGGGGCGCGTGGCCTCAGTCCGCCCATCCGCGCCGGGTGCTCCTTCTGGCCGGCTGCGTGCAACCAGGCCTTGAACCCAATATCAATCCGGCGACGGCGCGCGTGCTGGACGCGGCAGGGATCCAGGCGCAGGTCGCGCCCGGCGCCGGCTGCTGCGGCGCATTGCGCGCACACTTGGCGGACCACGAGGGCGGGCTGGCGGACATGCGCCGCAATATCGATGCCTGGTGGCCCTATATATCGCGCGGAGTCGACGGGCCACAGGTGGAGGCCGTTGTCATGAACGCCTCCGGCTGCGGCGTTACCGTCAAGGAATACGGCCACCTGCTTGCCGCTGACCCGGCCTACGCGGACAAGGCGCGGCAGATCAGCGCCATCACATTCGACCTGAGTGAAATCGTGGCAACCGTGGTGCCCGAACTGCGCCGCCGCCTGGGGGCGCATGCCACCTCGGTGGCAGTCCACGTTCCCTGCACCTTGCAGCACGGGCAGCGCCTGCCCGGCCGCCTGGAAGGCGTATTGCGCGATCTGGGATTCTCGGTATCGATAGCAGAAGAGGAGCACCATCTTTGCTGTGGTTCGGCCGGGACGTATTCGGTTTTGCAATCGGCACTGGCAAACCAGTTGCGCGACCGCAAGCTTGATCAACTGACGCGCTTGCGGCCGCCAGGCATCGTTTCCGCCAACATTGGCTGCATCCAGCACCTTCAATCCGGCACGGATTTGCCCGTACGCCACTGGATCGAGGTCGTCGACCATGCCCTATTTCAGTGATATTCGGTAAATTTCGGTGCGCTTTTCGGCGCCATAGTTAATGTTTCACATTAGGGTATTTATTTAATATTATGAAAGTAATCAATAAAGATTGATATCACTGCATTGTGCTTGGGCTTGCACTTTTTTGGGTAAAACCCTTGACTTTGTTGCGACGCACCATATAATTCGAGTTGTGCGTTGCAACAAACCACCGCCCCCAAACAAGGAGAACACCATGTATCCGAACCAAGCGCAATTGCTCGAAATTCAAAAGACGCAGGTCGATGCCCTTCACGCATTTGCCGGCTCCATTTTCCAGGCCACCGAAAAGCTGGCCCAGCTGAACCTGGCTACCTCGCGCGCCTTCCTGCAGGACACCGCCGGAACCGCTCAAACGCTGCTCTCGGCCAAGGATCCCCAGGAACTGGCCACGCTGGCCGGAACGCTCGCCCAGCCCGGCGCAGAAAAGCTGGCGACGTATTCGCGCACGGCCTACTCGATCGCCAGTGCTGCCGGCGCTGAAATCTCCAAGGTTGTTGAAACCCAGATCGCCGAAGGCAATCGCAAGCTCGCCGAGATGATCGACATGGCTGCCAAGTCCGCCCCGGCGGGTTCGGAGCACGCCATCAGCCTGATCAAGAATTCGCTGTCGGCGGCCAACACCGCCTTTGACGCCGTCACCAAGGCCACCCGCCAGGCCACCGAGACGGCCGAGTCCAACCTCGCCGCGGTCGTTGCAGTTGCCACCGACGCGGTCAAGGCCAAGTCCAAGAAGGCTGTTTAATACCCTGTTCGGCAATAAATGATTGCAAAGGCCGCCCTCGGGCGGCCTTTGCATTTTGCGATCCGGCTCGTCGGATGTTCAGATGACCGCGCGTAGCGCCTACCCGTAACTGTGCACTTGAAAACAACAAGGCCCGCCGAAGCGGGCCTTGCGCGCACAAAACTGCGAATAGCCTAGAGGCCGCCACCGGTGGGATGATGCAGCCGGGTCTCCATCACTCCGCCACCAACCAACGGGAGCATATCCAGCGACAGTTCACGGATCTTGCCTTCGGCCACAACGGCTTCTTCAGCACGCTGGCCCTTGACTTCGATTGCTTGTTCCATTTCGTCACTCCGCTAAAGAATTCAAAGTACGTCAAATTCGGCCTAAAGTTCCCGGCATTTCCGCCGATGAACCGGTTGGCCATGGGATTAGCCTCTGAACGGGCCTTACCAGGTAGCAACGTAGATGCAGTCAAACACGGCGTCAATAACGGAATCAGGCCTTGCATTGCCCGTTGACTACAGTTCGGGCCTGGCTGAGCGCTTCCGCGAGCTAGCCGGCGAGCTGCGTCGGGCGCCAATGACGCGTGAAAGCGATGCCCTGTTTGCGCAAGCGACCCGCATCCTTGCGGACGCACCGGCACAGCCGGTAACCGTCGATCGCGCCATGTGCCTGCTGTTCACCAGCCGCCACCTGCTCCTTTCGGGGAACGCCAACGCGGGCCTTGAGCCGGCGTCTGAAGCCGTGGCAATGGCCAGGCAGCTGCAGGACGTTCCCCTGCAGGCCAAGGCACTCAAGCTGCTGGGCCTCATACACCTGGAATCGGGGTCGTATCCGGACACGGTGAGTACTTTGACCGCCGCCCTGGAAGCGGCGAAGGTGGCCAAGGATTGCGATCAACAGGCGGCCATACTCTCCAACCTGGGCCTTGCGCATCAGTATGCGGGGCACTTCAGCGCCGCCGTGCCGTGTTACCAAAGGGCAGTCGAGCTGATCGACGAATTCGGCGGTGAACCTGCCGTCAAGTCGACCGCGCTGGCGAATCTTGCGTTTGCGTGCCTGCACCTGCGCGATCTGCAGCCGGGCCTTGCCGCGGCCGAACAGGCGATCGAAGGCCTGAGCGAACCCACCGATGCCAACGACAGGGCGGTACGGGTCATGGCCGAATGCTATTACGCGCGCCTGTTGCTCGAGGTGCGCAATCTTCCCCTGGCCCGCGAACGCGCGGCCATCGCCCGAACCTTCGCCAGCAACGCCAGCGAGTTGGCCAAGCTTACGGCGGACATGACGCAAGGCCTCGTGGAGGTCTACGACCCGGGGTCGCGCGATATCGGCCTCTCCCGCCTGCAGCGGGCCGTCAACGACAGCCGCAAGGGCGCGCCCAGCGCCCTGCGTGACGCATTGGCGATGATCGTGCGCGGCTACGAAGCGGCCGGCCAGCCCAACGCCGCGCTGGTCTACCTCGATGAGGTGGTGCAGCTCAATCGCGACAGCCGGGTCCGCAGCGTATTGACCCACCACCGCAAACATCTGGCCCGGATCGGCCACAGCCTCGATGTTCGCGCCCAGGCGGTCATCAGCGACCAGCAGCAGGCGCTGCGCTTTCAGCGCCTGTCCATGGACGTGCTGCGCGAATGCATGATGGTCCTGGAGAAGAACACGGTCGCCGCGGAGCTTCACGACGACGAAACCGGCGAACATTGCTATCGGGTGGGCGCCTTGGCCCGCGAACTGGCCCTGCGCAGCGGCATGGACGGCGAAATGTGCACCCTGATCGACCTGTCCGCGCGGCTGCACGATATCGGCAAGCTGCGCGTGCCCGATTTCATCCTGCTCAAGCCCGGCCGCTTTAACGCCGACGAGCGCGCCATCATGGAAGCGCACTGCCAGCACGGTTGGGAACTGATCGGCGAAGGGGGGCTCGCCCAGCTCTTCGTCGCGCAGGAGATCGCCCTGAACCACCACGAACGCTGGGACGGGACGGGGTATCCCAACCGCCGCGCCGGCAACATGATTCCGCTGGCGGCGCGGGTCACGGCCCTGGCCGACGTTTTCGATGCTCTTACGCACCGGCGCTGCTACAAGGATGCCTGGTCGATCGACGACGCCCTGCGCGAGATCGCCGCGCTTCGTGGCAAGCACTTCGATCCGGAACTGACCGACCTCTTCCTGGCGCTGGTACCGCAATTGCAGGCCCGCCACGGCAATCTCGATACCTACCTGGGAATCGAAGCCCGCAAGAACGACTTCATCTCCGACCGCGTCCGCGTGGCGCGCGAACTCAAGGCCGATCAAGAGACCTTCGATGCGCGGCGTTGATCCGCCGGGCGGCAGCATCCTGGATCCCGCGGGGATCGCCGGCAGGTTTGCCAGCCTCGAGCCGGTGCACGAGCGCCGCAACACGGGCGCCATTTTCGAGTCTCCCGTGCTGGGCCGCCTGGAGTTCGTTCGCATGCCGCCGGGCCGTTCGTCGTTCTGGTTTGGCCAGCGCCACATGCCCGACAGCCAGTTCACCCTGCAGATCGTCTGCGAGGTGACCGACGACCACGTGCCAGGCGTGGATCACGTGGCCTCGGTTATCACCCTGCGCCGCAACCAGGTGCGCGATGCCACCGCCTGCCTGCCGCTGCTCAATGCGCGCCTGCGCGACATGGGAATGGAATGCGCGATGGCCGAGGATGACCTGGTGCTCACGGCCATCTACCTTCGCGCCCAACCCCTGCTGGACCCCTGCCATGAGCTCGAGTACCACGTGCCGCTGTCCCCGGGCATTGTGGTCACCGCGTCCTTCGCCTACGGAGCGCCGCTGTCGGTGCGGGTCGACCAGCAAGACTGAGCGGCATCAGGCCATCAGTCCCAGGCAGGTTGCCAGCATCGCCAGGGCAGCATGCACCAGTGAATCGCCGGCTATCAGGCCCGACGCCACCGGCACCCGGAACCGGCCGGCACTGTCCTTGCCCGCGCGCGACCACAGCAATGCCAGCATGGCCCCGATGGCGATCGACAGGGTGACGGAGAACGGCACCGCCCAGCCCAGGCCCATCCCGAGCGCGGACGGCAGGTAATGGCGCAAGCCGGGCCGCAGGCGCTCGAGCAGGGGCAGCAGCACGCCCAGCAGCGCCCCGCCGATGACGCCGTACAGGATGCTGGGCGGCAGATTGCCCAGACCGCCCGTCAGCAGACGCGCGGTGGCCACCCAGACCTGCGCAGCCGGCAGCGGGTATTTCTCCAGGGCGGCGAAGTCCGGTACCAGCAGGAACCAGGCCGGCACGCAGACCAGGGTACCCACGAAGACCCCCCCGAACTGCGCCAGGAACTGCTTGCGCGGATTGCCCCCCAACAGGTACCCGGCCTTGAGGTCGGTCAGCAGGTCGGCCGACGCGCTGGCGCTGTTGGCGGCTATGCCGGCCGAGACGACATTATGGTCAAGGCTGCCCTGCAGGCCAACGGCACCCGGCGGAGCTATGAAGGCGAAGAGCAGTTGCATGACCTTGCCCAGAGGACCCGAGGGGCTGATATCGGTTTCGCCGGTTGCGCGGGAGGCGACGAAGGCCAGCAGGAAGCTCAGCGCCACGGCGAGCGTGCCAGCCCACCACGCGGTTCCAAACGCAATGACCTGCAGCGCCACCATTGCCAGGGCAATGGGTACCATCCCAAGCACCATCCAGGCGCGCGGTACCTCGATGGCCTCGCGGGCAGGGTCGACCGTGCCCGGGTCGCCGCCGGGACCTGCGCCGCGCAGGGCGGCAAACGCCCGCAGCACGGTGCGCCAGTTGATCGCAAGGCTGGTGAGACTGGAAAAAAGCATGCTCGAGGCGCCGGTCCACAGCGCCCAGCGCAGGGGGTGGTAGAACGATCCGCCGCCCACCAGGGGAAGCGACGGCACATAGCCGGCAACGCCCGCCTGGGACGCATCGATTTCGTGGAGCCACGGCGCAATGACCAGGAACAAGCCCAGCGCGGCCACCAGCATGGACAGCGCGATGCGCGTCCCGACCAGCATGCCGATGCCGATCACGGCGACCCCGGGCTCGAATCCGAAGGTAAGCAGCGGTTTGCCGGCCAGGCTCCCAAACCCCTGTTCGGGCAACTGCCCGGCCAGATGGATGTCGAAAGCATGCCCGCGCATCCACGCGAAGAATCGGCCCAGCGCCCGAAATTGGTCCTCGGCCGTGGTCAGCACGCCCACCACGGCACCGGCAGCCAGCGCGGCCAGCATGGCGTAGGCCTGCTCCAGCGCCTCGCGCCCGCCCATATAAAGGCTGCGCAAGGTGCCGGCCGCCGCCGTGCCGCTGGGAAATGGCAGTTGCTCCTGGTTGATGAGCAGGCGTTTCATCGGCACGGCCAGGAAAACACCCATGGCCGCGGTGAGGAACGTGAAGGTCGCCACCACCCACCACGGTTGTTGGCGGTGTTGGGGATCCATGATCATCAGGGCGCCAAACACGATCGACATCGACGCGCCGGTCGAATAGCCGGCCGAAGAGGCTGTCGACTGCATGCAGTTCGTTTCCAGTATCGACATTTGCCCGATACGGCCGCCGGAAATTGCCCGGACGGCGCTCCAGCTGAAGAAGGACAGCAGGCAGGCCGTGAGCGCCACGCCAAAGCCGAGGCCGGCCTTCATGGTCATGTACAGATTGGCAATGCCGAGCAAGGCGCCGATCAGCGCACCGGTCAGGACTGCACGCAGCGTGAGTTGCGGTGCCTGGTCGCCCCGGTAGATGTTCGCAAACCAGGCCGCGTCGCGCAGCTGAGATTCGTGCGCACTACCCGTCGGCGCGGGTGATGGCGGCGGTGCCTTGTTTTTCACGCGCGGAACTCCAGGGGATGGGCCAGCGGATTCTACGGTTCCGGAACGATGAGGATCCGGCTCGATGCAAGGCCTTAGGCCGGAAAGCTTCCCATGGCGGCGCCCGCCCGGCCCGACGCCGGGCAAAAAATAGTCGGGCGGGTTCCGGGCAATCGCCAGGGTGGCGACGACCGCCCCACCGGTGCAGCCGGTAGCCGTTGCGCTACGGCGCTACAATGCGGCCTACGAATGGCGCAGTGTGCCCCGGCCGTTCACGCCCGCCGCACACTCCCCCACAAGCTTGTTTGCGCCGCAGTTGCGCGGAAGTATTTTCTGGCAAACCATGAAGATTCTGCTCATAGATGACCACGCGCTGATCACCGACGCACTGGGCGCCCTGCTCGTCGACGTGGATCCCGACGTTGACGTAAGAACCGCCCACGATGCCGATGGCGCCCTGCGGCTGCTCGACGAAAATCCCGACGCGGAGTTGATGCTGCTTGACCTGGGGCTTCCTGGCGCGACCGGGACATCGCTGCTGGAAGCCCTGGTGGAAAAGGCGCCAGACCTCAAGATCCTGGTGCTTTCCGGCACCCAGGACCAGCGCAGCGTCATGCAGGTTCTGCAGATGGGCGCTGCCGGCTTCGTTCCCAAATCCATGGCCACCGGCACCCTGGTCGCCGCAATCAAGTTCGTCCTTTCTGGGGGCGTCTACATACCAAGCGACCTGCTCGACGAGGCGCAACGCCTGGGGCCGCTGTCGGGTCCGCCGCCGCGGGTGCACGAAGTCCCGTCAGGCGGAACGCGTGTTTCGCTCACCGAGCGCCAGGAGCAGGTACTGCAGTTGCTGGCCCGCGGCGCGCCCATCAAGGTCATCTGCCGCGAGCTCTCGCTGTCCGAAGGCACGGTAAAGACCCACGTCACGGCCATCTACCGCGCGTTCAATGCCAGCAACCGCACCGAAGCGCTGCTGGCGGCGCGGCGCAACGGCTACGACATCAGCTGAGACGAACCCCCCGGCGGAGCACGCAGCCGGTCAGCCGCGTTTCAGAGCATCCGCTCCTCGCGGCCTTCGGCCACCTTCGGCTGCCGCTCCAGCACTGAGGGATCCATCGGGGCTATGCCCAGTGCGGTGAGAATTCGCGCGTTGAGCATCGCCGCCTCGGTGGGCTTGGTCAATATGATGGGCTCCTCCACCCGGCTGGTGGCGATCGCGCTGATCGCTTCCGGGTTCTGCCGCATGCGCAGCTGCATCTGCTTCTGGAACTCGGCCAGCACGTCGAAAGCGCCCACCGCCGTCAGCATGATCACCGGTATGGGCACGCCGATGAGCTCGCGGATGCGAAATACGGCTTCTGCGCCGTCGACCGGCCCGCCCAGGTTCTGGTCCGCGACGATGAGGTCCGCACGGCGGTCACGCCCCAGGTGATTGACCAGCGCGCGGGTAAACCCCCTGGCCGAAATCACGTCCGCGCCCCATGATCGCAGCAGACCCGCCAGGCTGTTGAGGATGGCTTCGTTGTCCTCGAGAACGACGATGCGATGCCCGGCGATCGGCTGTATGGCCGATTCCGCCAACTGCTGGACATTTTCGCGCCGCGGCGGCTTGGCGCTCGATCGCGGCAGCGTCACGCGGAACATGGTGCCCGATCCGGGCCGCGTATGCACGGTAAGCGCGTGGCCCAGCACGCCGCAGATGCGCCGCACGATCGACAGGCCAAGTCCGAACCCCTTGTTTGCCGCGCCGCCGGCGTCTCCCTTCGAACTTTCGCCGCGATAGAACTCCTCGAACACGCGATTCAGTTCCTGCTGGTGGATGCCGGGACCCGTATCCCAAACCTCGATATTCACGGTGTCGCCACGGCGTCGCGCCGCCAGCAATATTCCGCCGCGCGGTGTATAGCGGATCGCATTGGTCAGCAGATTGCGCAGCACGCGCGAGAGCAGCACCGGGTCCGTCGTGACGACCAGTTGAGAAGGCCGGATCCGCAGGTCCAGCCGCTTGGCGGCAGCCAGGGGAAGGAACTCACGCTGCAGCACCATCAGCATGTCGATCAAGGCCACGGGACCCACCTGGGGCTGGATGGCGCCCGAATCGAGTCGTGAAATCTCGAGTAGTTCCTCGACTAGCTTGGACAAGGTCTCCACGCCGGTGGACAGATTGCGCACCAGCGGCACCATCGGTCCGCTGGCGCGCTTGCGCAGCAGCGAGCAATAGATGCCGATGGCCTGCAGCGGCTGGCGCAGGTCGTGGCTGGCGTGCGCGAAAAATTGCGTCTTCGAGCGCGTTGCCGCCTCGGCCGCGCGACGCGCCTCATTGGTAATGCGCCTTTCAGCGAGCAGCTGGTGCACCAGCACCTCGTTCTCTATGGTGCTGCGCACCGACTCGGCGATGGTCCGTCCGAAATTGCGTCCGAAAAACAGCGTGAATACGAGCACGGCTACCACGATCGCAGCGCCGGTGTAGTTGGCCGGATCGTGCTGGCCGATCATGCGCAGCACCAGCGGCAACAGCACAAGCGGAAGGTAAAGGAACAATGCCGGCCCGTAGCTGGCGTAAAGCGTGAGCGAACCGAAGATCACGCCGAGAATGATCGCCAGGAAGACCAGCTGCTGTATGACGAGTTCGGCTGCGTAGAAGTGGTAGCCCGCGGTGCCCCATAGCGCGCCGGCGGTTGCCGCCATCCACAGCCACCGGCTGGCCCAGCGGCTGGTCTGGGTGGCGGGCTCCCGTCCCATCTGGAACGCCCGCGCCGAGCGCAGGCGCAGCAGGGATTCCAGCAGCAATGCGATGAACCAGAAGATAAGCTCGTTCTGGTCGTGCGTGTTCCAGAATACGGCCACCAGCGCCACGCCGCCGAAAATGCTGACCAATACGGCCTGCGGCACCTGTCGGAACAGAACGGCGAAGATGCCCGTAAGGATTTTTTCGCGGCGCTGCTCGGGCGTCTGGTCGACGATGCCCAGCAGGGTGATCGGACCGTCGTTCATCGGCCGCTCAAGGC
>Ga0209698_10001154_pt1 | contig 30443 bp, 23 predicted proteins | sample LitLauG_LLR_2012_FD_187203 | JGI IMG/M metagenome (GOLD analysis project Ga0209698, IMG submission 187203) | Freshwater sediment microbial communities from Pennsylvania, USA - Little Laurel Run_MetaG_LLR_2012 (SPAdes) (version 2) | ecosystem: Environmental > Aquatic > Freshwater > Creek >... | reverse complement strand
ATGCCGAGCCGGCGGCCCTTCGTCTGCGCGTTGAGCCCCGCGACCGCGCGGCCGAGCGTGAGCGCTTCCTCGCGCGCGTAACCCAGGCGCTCCGCCGCCACCGCCGCCCAGAGCGTCATGACCGGCGCGCGATTGACGCTGACGCTCGAGGCTCCGGATGAAGGGCTCATCGTGGCAAGCCTAGCCCGGATCGAGTGAGCCCGAAAACGGCATCCAGCATGCACCGGGAACCCCGGCGGCCGCGGGGTGTACGTTTGAGACGTGAGGCAGCTTTCGAGTGTGCCCGGCGTGTTCCCGCACCGCCGGGGATGGGCCGCAGGCATCGCGCTCGCCATCGCCGCGTCCTCCTGCTCGCGCGCGATCCGAATGTCCGTGGTCGGGCCGGCGGAGTTGATGGCGGCTACGCAGGATTCCCACGGCGCGGCCGGCCGTGTGATTCGCGCCGACACGCTCGTCACGTCGGACGACGGCCTGCTCCTCGTCTCCGGCGACTCGATCGCGGTGTACTCGCGCGTCAACGGCCACGCCGGCATCGTTCACTCGGATGCGGCGCCGATCTACGAGCGCAAGCGCATGGCGGCCGAGCTGCGCGTCATGGGATTCCAGCCCCGTCAGGCCAAGTGGCGCTCGTGGGAGGGCCGCGTCCGAGTGCGCGGAGATTCGCTCGAGTTCACGCTTACCAGCGCGGCCCCGAGTGTCGTGCGCGGCTCGCTGCCGGCCGATACGCTCCGCGTTCACCCGCGCGATCTCGCCCGCGTGGATCTAGAAAAGACCGATCTCGTTCACTCCGCGGGCCTGATCGTCGTGCTGGTGGTGGTGTACGCGGGGATCGCCGTCGTGTCGCTAGCCTTGGCGCTCAACAACAGCGGCTTTCACTGAGGCGATCGCGACGCCACGGTGCCGCGGCGCTCGAGCTTGCCCCAGCCCGCGCGCAGGCCGCCGATCGCCGTCTGCACCGAGCGGATCACCACCGCGTACATGATTTGGCGATAGACGAAGCGCTGCCAGAACACCCACCACAGTAGCCGCATGCGCTCGCGATCGAGCAGGAACGCGATGCCCGCGCCAAACAGCTCGATCAGCAGGAAGAACGCGTACATGAACGCCACGTGATTCAGCATGGCGAGCGCGGCGGGCAGCGGCTGCCACTCGCGCGTCAGGAGGCTCTGCGTGAACCAGGTCTGGCAGAACCGGAACAGCGTGATCGTGATCTGCAGATCCACGATCGGCGAGAGCACGGGGTAGAGGATCTGGAAGAGCCACAACGTCGGCATCATCACGCACCCGAACGCGCCGTAGCGCCCGAGCGCGGCGCGGTGCTTCCACAGGCACTGCAGCGTGCCGAACGCCCAGCGATAGCGCTGGCGCAGCAGCGCATCGAGTGTCTGCGGCGCTTCGGTGAAGGCGAGCGCGCTCGGCTCGTTCGCGATCCGCCAGTCGGCGCGGCGCAACCGCCAGGTGAGATCCATGTCCTCGGCCAGCGTGTCGCTCCGCAGGCCGCCGACGGCGCGCATCGCGTCGCGCCGCCACGCGCCGCACGCTCCCGGCACCACCGGCACCGCGTTCAGAAATGCGAACGCGCGCCGGTCCAGGTTCTGGCTCGTGATGTACTCAATCGCCTGCCAGTAGGTGAGGAGGTTCACGCGATTGCCAACCTTTACATTGCCGGCCACCGCCGCCACGCGCGGATCGACGAAGTGGCGCGTCAGGCGCGCGATGGTTTCGCGCTCGAACACGGTGTCGGCATCGAGGCACACCACGATCTCGCTGCTCGCGAGGGCGAGCGCCGTGTTGAGCGCGGCCGCCTTGCCCTGATTGGTCTGCCGCACGATCCGCACGCGCCGATCGCTCCCGACGGCGGCACGCAGCGCCTCCTCGGTGCCGTCGGTCGAGCCGTCGTCCACCACGATCACCTCGAGCGGCGGCGGCACGGAGTCGAGCACGGCGTGCACCGTGCGCGCGATCACCGCGTGCTCGTTGTAGGCCGCGATCAGCACGCTCACGTCCTGCGCGGGCGGCGTTCCAGCCGGCGGCTTCTTCTCGCGCCGCCGCGCGATCAGCGCCAGGGTCACGATCATCAGCACGCGCGCGGTGCCGAGCGCGATCGCGGAGAGGAACGCGAAGTTGAGAAACGCCTCGATGCTGTAGAGCGTGTTGAACGCAATCCGATCGCCGCCGATCAGCAGCTTGTCGTTGGGATTGACGGCCGGCATCACCTGATCGCGCGTGGTGCCCATCAGCTGCGATACCGTGACGAACGTGTAGCCCTGCTCTCGCAGCGGCGTCACGAACAGGCGCAGCGACGCCGCGGTGCGCGAGCGATCGCCGCCGCCATCGTGCAACAGGATGGTGTTGCCGTGCCCGCTCTTCACGTCCGACATCACCGCCTGCGCGATGTCGGTCGAGGTCTTGCGCCGCGTGCCGCCGTCCGGCAGATCCTCGGTGAGATTCCAATCCTGGGGATCGAGGTATTCGCCCACCACCGCGTAGCCCAGGTCCGAGGCAATCTCGATCGGCCGCACCTCCTCGGCGCTGGTGGGCTCGGCGTCGGCGTTGTAGGGCGGGCGGAACAATCGCGTCGAGCGGCCCAGAATCGCCTCGATCGAGCGCTGCGTCGCGACCAGCTCGAGCCTCGTGCGGCCGTTCGAGCAGTCGCCGAGGTTGGGATGTGTGAACGTGTGGTTGCCGATCTCGTGGCCTTCGTCCCACATGCGCTGCACCAGATCGGGCCAGCGATCGGCGTTCTGCCCGATCACGAAGAACGTGGCCTCAACGTTCAGCGCCTTCAGGCTGTCGAGAATGTCGCTCGTCCATTGCGGGAACGGCCCGTCGTCGAAGGTGATCGCCAGCTCCTTCGGCTGATAGCCGGTGCGGCTCAGCACGAACGAGGTGGGGTAGTCCTGATAGCGCTCGTCGGTGCAGATCCCGGAAGCGCGATCGATGTCGATGTCGCGATGCCCGGTCTTCGGGTGTTCCGCGACCGAGAGGATCTCGCCATCGCCCAGGAACTCGACGTCGTAGGGGAACTGGATGGTCTTGAGCCCCTCGAGCCCGGGCAGCGAGTCCGAAACGGCGGCGCTCAAGAGCGACCACACGGATGGATCTTCGGAGCCCAGCACCCACATCGCGTACCGGCGCACGCCCAGGCTGTGAGCGAGGTGCAGCTGGTTGCCCGCGGTGACGCCATCCAGCATCCACACCTCGTGGTCCTTGCCGGCGTCGTCCACGTAGTTGTAGGTGGGATTCAGCGCTTCGGGATCGAAGTTGACGACGCTGTCGGGCGCCTCGCCCCGGCGGCGATCGCGCGCGCGCAGCACCGCCTCGAGGTAGGTGAGCGGCTCGGCCTCGACCTGGCCCTCGCCCCAGTCGTACGCGTAATTGCCGAGGCCCATCACCCACTTGCCCGGCGGCAACTCCTTGACCGCGCGATCGAGCTGCGTGCGGAACCAGCTCATCGAGCTGATCGGCCCCGGTTGATCCACCATGGCGTGCTGGTCGTAGCCCTCGATGATCACGAAGTCGCACGCCGCCGTGATTGCCTTCCAGTCGAGCTGATCGTTGGTGCTCTGGATGTCGCAGCTCACGCCCAGGCCCGCGGGCCCGAACACCTTGCGCATGCGATCGAGGAAGCGCGGGATGAGCGGCAGATCGGCATCGGGGATCGCTTCCAAGTCGATGTTGATGCCCTGGAAGTCGCGCTGCTTGAGCCAGTCCTTGAGGTCATCGATCAGCTTGTCCTGCGCATCCTCCGAATGCAGCATCTTGCGAGCGCGCTGCGTGTCGAACACGCGCTTTTGCGCGTTGCTCAAGACCGGCCAGATCTGAATGTGATGGCTGCGCGCGATGCCGACGACCTCGAGGTTGTGCGGCGTGAGCGTGGGATCCCAGTCGCGATCGTCGATCCCCGAGCCGTCGCCGGTGAGCGTGAGCCAGGCCGGCATGAGGTGGGTGATCGAGCCGGCGTTCGCGCGCAGCGAGTGGAGCCCGGTCTCCTGCCAGGTGGCATAGAACGCCACCACCATGCCGCCCGCGGGCGGCGAGGCCGGCAACGCCTTCGCGCGCTCGCGCTCTTCGGTCGTGATGCGGCGCAGCAGAGTCTGGCGCGCGCGGCCCAGGAGAAAGCGCCGCATCCTCTGCTCGCGCGGTCCGACCTTGGGGATCCCCGGCGCGAACGCGTGCCTCACGGCCTCCGGCACCGCCGGCGTGGGCGGAAACGCCGGCAGGAACACCAGGCTCAGCACGAAGACCGCGCTCACGATGATGCCGAAGCCGCCCGCGACCGCGGCAAAGCGCAGCAGCCAGCGGCGTCGCCGGCCGCTCGGATCGTGGAAAACGTTGCGATCGGTCATGCGGGGCGCGCCTCCGGCGCGCATTGCGTAGGCCCAAGGCAATCCATTGGCGCACGATCATAACGCACGCCGGCGCTTGGGGCATGCGCCCCGGGCCCGATATGATCGGACCATGTCACGCTCCTCACGACGCAGGCGCGATCGGCCGGCCGGCACCGCGAGCGCTCCGGGAGCGCGCGCTCGCCCCGCGGAAGGGCAGGGCGCAGCACGCGCGGGCGGTGCGGCGCGCGCCGCCGGCGGTGCGGGCGATTTCGCCGAGTGCGGTGCGCTCGCGCTCGTGCTCGCGGCGGCCGCGTGGCTTCATGCGCGCGTGATTTCGTTCGGCTTTTTCGCCGACGACTATCTATTCCTCGATCAGGTGCGCCAGCATTCGCTGTGGTCCGCGCTCACCTCGCGCGATCCGCTCGGCAACTTCATGCGTCCGGTCAGCCGTCAGCTCCACTTCTGGCTCGCGGCGCACGCGGCCGGCGAATCGCCGGTGCCGTTTCACCTCGCGAACCTCGCGTACTTCCTGCTGGCCCTCTTTCTCTTCGAGCGCATCGCGCGGCGCTTCATGCGGCCGGCGGCGGCGATCGCGGCGACCGCCCTGCTCGCGCTCACGTATGCCGCCGACGTGCCGCTGCTCTGGGCCTCGGGCAGCCAGGACCTGATGGCGATGGCGTTCGCGATCGCCGCGCTCTGGCTGCACGTGAACGGGCGGCGTGCGTGGGGCGCCGCGGCGTACGCGCTCGCGCTTCTTTGCAAGGAGACGGTGCTGCTCACGCCCGTGATCGCGTGGCTGCTCGATTCCGGCGAGAGCCCCGCGCGCCGCACGCGCAATCTCGCGCCGATGGGAATCGCGCTCGCGGCCTGGGCGCTGATCTGGTTCGCGACGCGCTCGCTCAGGCCCGCGGCCGGGGCGACGCTCCACGCGGATCCCGCGTTCGCCCTCGCGGCGCTGCTGCACTTGATCCAGTCCGCGTTCGCGCTCGAATGGGGAGACGTGAGCCTGCGTGAGGGCTGGCGCTGGCCGTCGCTCGTCGTGCTCGCGGGAATGCTGCTGGCGGTGATGTGGGTGGCGAGCGGCGAGGCGCCGGGCGCCAAAGAGAAGAAGCATGCGCGCGCGGACGGACGGATCGGCGGGCAGATCGGCGGGCTGATCGCGGGGGAGATGGGCGGGCTGATCGCGGGGCTCGGCTGGGCCGTGTGCGGCGCGCTGCCGGTCGCCGCGGTCGCGCCGATCTGGAGCTCCTACTACTACCTGTTCGCGATGGCGGGCGTCGCGCTGGCCGTGGGCGCCGCGCTCAGCCGCGCGCCGCGCTACGCGCTCGTTGGTGTCATTGCGCTGGCCGCGCTGCTCAACGCGCGGGGCAGCGCTCGCGAGGAGTTCGCGACCGCGACGGGCGCCTGGACGATGCAGTCGCACGTCACGCGCTTCTATCTCGAGCGCGCCGGGATGATCTGCGAGAAGCTGCTCGGCGACCTGCGCGGCATCCAACCGGCGCTCCCTAAGAACAGCACGCTGTTTTTCTCGGGCGTGCCGTCGAACATCGGATGGCAGGCGGGCGATGGGCCGCTGGTGCGCTGGGCGTACCGCGACACGTCGTTGCGCTCGTATTTTCTGAATCAGTTTTCGTACGCGCGCGCGCAGCGCGGGCCGGTGTTCTTCTTCCGGATTGCCGACGGCGCGCTCGTGGCGCTGTGGCAAAAGCAGCCGTGGTACAGCCCGCTCTCGCTCAACATGATCCTCGATGATCACCCCGAATGCGCGCGCGATGCGCTGCGGCTGATGCGCGAGGGCGCAGGCCTCGGCGACTTCGAGCGCTACATGAAGGTGTGGCTGGATCTCGATGCGGGGGCGCCGGACTCGGCCCGGGCAGGCCTCTTGCGGCTCGGACAATCGCCCGTGCCCGGCCCCGCGCCCGAGGCCGCGGCCGCGCTCAAGATGATCACCGCGAACGGCGATACGCTGCGCGCGATGCAAATGTTGTGGGACGGGGTGAAGCGCCATCCGTTCGATCAGGCGGCTCACGGGCTGCTCGCTGATTTGCTTTACTCGCGGCGGCAGATGCTGGCCACCGCGCAGATGGAAGCGTACGCCGCGCGCGTGATCGCGCCCGATACGGCGTCGAACTGGCGGCGCTGGGCCGAGGTTCAGTTGAGCACCAACCGCCAGCGGCAGGCCGCGCTCTCGCTCGATCGCTACTTCGCGCTGGCGGGAGCGAGCGGCGAGCGCGATGCCGAGGCGCATTACTGGCGCACGCAGCTCGCGCGCATCATGCCGGGCGGCGATCTCGCGCAGAAGGCGCTGCGCGGGACGCCCGAGGCATCGGGAGCGTTCGCGCCGCCGGGCGGAAGCAAGCGATAGCGGCGGCGCGACCGGCAGCGCGCCCGCATTTGACGCGGCCGCGCGCGTGGGGTAAAAACTCTGCCCGCCGGCAAATACGTGGGGCTGTAGCTCAGTTGGGAGAGCGCTTGACTGGCAGTCAAGAGGTCGACGGTTCGATCCCGTTCAGCTCCACCATTTTACCGCGGTGCACTTCGGCCGTGTGCCGTCTGGTGTGCCGTCCTATGCCCCGGAATGGCGCCCGAGCTTCTCGACCGCGGCCCCGAGGCCCCGCGAATTAGCGCCTGAAGCCGCTCGTGCATGCGGAACGGGAAGGCGCGGCCCTCGCCACCCTTCGTCTCGTGGGAGCCGAGCCTCACGACCTGCGCGTCGAGGTCGAGGTGATGGTCGGCCGAGGGCCGCCGAATCTCGCCGATTCGCCATCCCGTGATATACGCGAACTCGATCGCTGGCGCCACGTCCGGTGGCAGGTGCTTCAGCACAGCCGCAACCTCTTCGGCCTCGAAGAACCCCTGACGCGCGTTCCGCACCACTACGGTCGGGAGTGGCGGTCGGTCTCGCAGCAGGTCGGCCTCGACAGCGAGCGTGAACATCCGGCCGATCAGGACCAATTCGTACCGTATGGTGGCCGCAGAGGCACGCTCGTCGACCCGATGGTTCACGTATGGCTTGAGGGTGCGGTTCGTGATCTCCGCAGCCGGCGTGGTACCGAACGCCTTGCGTAGGTGCTTGAGCCTATACCGCGTCGACTCCGTGCTCTTCCGGCCGTTCGCGCGGTAGTCAGCCTCGGTCAGCGACACGAGGTCGTCGAAGCGGAGCGCCTGCCGCCGGGGGCCGACCATCTTGCCCTCGACTACCTCGTTGCGTTGGCGCTCCAGCATCTTGAGCGCGACGTCGCGCTCTGTGCTCTTCGACGACTCCCGGTACTCGCGCCCGTTGAACGTGAAGCGGATGTACCAGCCACCGCGGCGGCTGTAGACGGAGCCAAGCTTGGCCGACCGACCCCTGCGACGTGGCATCTACGCCGCCAGCTTCCGGCGAGCCCTCGCCGCGTCGCGGATTCGCTCTCGCAGCGCTGCGCGCAGGGCCGACCGCAGCTTCTGCCACGTCTCGCTCGACGGCACGAGCCCCCGCTCCGCGTTGGAAATCGTGACCCGGTGAACGTGCGCCCGCTCGCCGAGTTCGGCAGCGGTCAGCCCAGCAAGCTCTCGCGCTTCTCGCAGCGCTTCAGGCGTGAAGTCCATCTCGTGTACCTCCCTCGTGTAGTTGCCGACCGGTCGCGTCATGAACTTCACCACCGAACGAGGGAACGTCGAGGCTCGTTCGGCGCGGGGGCCCCCCGGATGGGAACAGGCGTTTCCTATTCGCGTGCGGGCTCAATCCGCCCTAGCGCGGTGCGCAAATTTAACTTGACCGCGCAGCGGTTTGAGGGATGTTTTGAGGTGTCTCCGCCGCAGGTTGATCTCGGGCGGTTGTCTAACACCATCCCCTCGGAGCGCCTATGAGACCCGCAACCTTGATCTCCGCATCGCTCGGCCTGTCTCTCCTCACTCTCCTTAGTTCTGCCGCCCAAGCGGGCAACAATCATGGTGCGGTCGCCTTCCTCTCATGGGATCGCGCCGGGACCGCGGCGACATTGAACACGATCCCGGGGAAGACCTTCCCCCTGTACCTTCAGCTAAGGGGGCTCGCGGACGTTGGCCAACTGGCCGTGTTCCTCCAGTGGGCCCCGCGCGACACCACCTCGTGCGGATACGTGGTTGGACAGCCGGGACCTGAAGCGAGCGCGGTGCCCGACAGCCTTCTAGGGTGGGTCGCGCCGCTCGATTCGACCCGGACCTTCGACGGCGACTGGACGTACAACTGGGCGATTCGCTTTCCCCCGACCACGAGCGCGCGCAGAACCGTCGTCTACCTCGTTACGCCCGCCGCCTGCGACTCAGTTGCAGGCGCGTCGTTCGTTCTCCGCAGCGTCGTCGTGGTTGACTCACAGGGACTTCGCGACACACTTGGCCTCCTCGGCAACGCCGCGATTGCTCCGCACAAGCGAGCCGGAGCCATTTCGCTCGCGCGAGCATTCCCGTCCCAGGTACCCGCGTCCCTGCACGGGGCTCGCGTGACGGTCTTCGGGGGGCGGTCTCACACCCGACGTGCAGCTATTTCTTGTCCAGGGATCCCGCCGCGCCTCGATATTGAACCTGCAGGTTCTTGGTTCCACGCAGGCAACGGGCGTCGTCTCGGGCCAGCTGGCCGCTGGATGCTGGGCTGTCCTCGCTCGCGCTGCCAACGGCGCAGAGACAACGCTGCCCAATGCGATCAACGTGCTGGCGGCACCGGCAGGTCCATCCCTCCCGGTTCACAAGCCGACCAACGATGCCTCGGCGTTCACCGACATCGATCTCTACGCATCGCGCGTAGTGGCCGGCTCGGTCATCGACCACATTACGCACCCGGAGTGGCCTAACAGCTTCGACAGCGACGCAACGGGTCAGCCCCTCTACGTCGTGCGAAGCTCGGGTGATACGGCCGCCTACATGATGAGTCATGCTCACGACGGCATCGGCCTATCCGCGCCGCAGATCGGGGCCCCAGGCGACATCCGCTACCTCTTCAACCAGCCGATTCGGGCAACCATGCTCTCGATGTTCGTGATGGGCGGCCTCACATTCCAAATGGACAGCCTTCAGGGCCTCGTCGCGATGACGACCACGTTCACCGGCACCACAGACTCACTCGTCCGGATCATGAACGTGGGCACGGAAATCCGTAACTGGACCGACGGCAGCCTGAACTGCGGCGGTCAGCGGGAGTACTTCATCGCGAAGCCCACCGATCCTCTCGCGGCGCAGGTGTACGCGGGTCCTGGCAGCAGCGGGCCGCCGAACGTGTTTTACGATTACCAGGAGGTGCAACTGCCGCCGTCCGAGCGAAGCCACTCAGTGACCAGCCTCCGCATACAGGCGATGCAAATCCCGAACTGCAGTTACTACAGCACGAGCGGTGTGTTCGGGCTTGCACTTACCCCGTCGTTCACTGTGAGCAATCGATCGGGTCAGCCCGTCACGCCGCTGACTCAGACCAATGCGGAGTGGGCGACCAACCCCTACGGCGGGTTTGTCTACAACGGCGTACTCTACAATGGGGAGAGCATGATCGATTCGTTGGGATGCGAGCTTACGTGTCTCGCCATGGTGGATCGCTATTTTGGGGGCACGGCGACCCCTACGACCATCAATGCTTTCTTGCAGAACGCGCCTTATACGTACAACCTTCTGGGCTATATACCAACGGAGGCGTTTTTCGTTGACTCCGTCGGTGGAACGGGCGTCGGCGACCACATCAGGTGCGAGTGGCGACTGCCCCACGAGGCCCCGCCAACTAGCGGCGTCTGGGCTATACAGAAGAACTTAACGACAATCCAGAACGTCCCGATCGGGGTCGTATCCGTTGAATCAGCCGTTGACACAACATTGCGATGTCGGATTACGTCGCTATTTCGCACGTGGCCATTGGACACGGCCTTGTTCGGGCTCGTATATCGAGATATCTTCTGGGTGGTCGCAAGTAGATTCTTCTCCGACCCCACGCACACCGGGACTACGCCAAGGTGGGACGCGACGCTCACGCCGTACGAATCTGTCGGCGTCCCTCTGATCGAGCAGGCGCTATCCGATTCTCTTCCGGTGCTTCTTAGCGTCAACGATGACTCGCATTGGGTCCTGGCGACGGGCATGACACCCTATTGGGTCCCAGGGAATCCGGCGCGGGGCACATATGGCGTCGCCGATCCGCTGTTCGCCCAGACATCACTCTATCCGGCATTCGATAACGGGTTTCGGGATGCAATTACTGTGGACAGGTATCAGCCGGTGCCTAGGGCTCCGGCTGTGGGGGGCGGCGGCTCGTTGCTCGCTATGGTGCTGGTCGGCGATGCGCACGCGTATGTTCGTGGCCCGGCGGGCGGTGAGGTGTCGTACGACGAAGTTTCCGACAGCTACGTAAGTACGCTTGCGGGCGCAACGGCGCTTCGGGGACTCAGGCTCAATCAATCCACGCCTCCCCACGACATAATAGTAATCGACCAGCCCGCGGTTGGAAGTTACCAGCTTGATCTTGTCTCGGAGTCGTCGGGAAGAGCCACGGCGACGCTCACCGCGGTTGATCCCCAGGGTACGAGCACGATAACGTCGTGCGACGCTGTGCTGAATCTGGGCACGGAGTCGGGGTACCTGCTGAATGACAACGCGGGACAGCTGACGACAACATCACTGGGCGTGACTGACGTTGCAACTCATGCTCCTGCCGCGGTGGCCGGACTCCAGATAGTGCCGAATCCAGCCCGAGGGGCGCCTCGCATACTGTTAACCCTTCCGGATGCAGCCGACGGAAAGATTGAGGTGTTCGACGTTACCGGGAGGCGCCTGGAGGTCCTCTTCGCGGGACATTCTAAAGCAGGGACGCATGAGCTCATGCTGTCCGGTGGGGGCGGGCTCAATCCCCTTCGGAGGCCCGGGCTTTATTTCGTTAGGGCCTCCTTCGGCACCTGGACGAAAACGACTCGCATCGTAAGCCTAGAGGGACAATGACATGAGGGCGACGCAGGGAATGGCGATAATGGTGCTAGCTAGCTCTGTGCTCTGCTGGAGAATGACATCCGGGGCGGAGCGCGCCGTGTCGAGCATGCTGGTCGTGCTGTTGAGCGGGACGGATGCAGCCTCGATCACGGATGCAATGGGACGCCCGGTGCCCAATTCCAGCGGAGGCCCATATGGAGTCACCGACGACACCGGGAGGCGCAAGAATTACATCCTTGGTGTGAACCGGCCCAAAGACGGGCGGTATCTTGTTCAGTGCGTCGGGCGCGGAGCCAAGATTGAGTTCGGGGCGGGAGCGATGGGAGCCCTGGGCTGCGGGAACGGGAAGGAATTTTATGCCGCGAGCGACAGCACATACGAGTGGTCCATCGACTGGCGCGGGGCGAAAGGCGATACCGCGTGCTCAGTGACGATATCTCCTACTGCGAAGGTGCGGCCCAGCCACTGAGACGTTCACATTCGCGGTGATTGCCCCGACGCTCACGACCCGAACATCTCATCCCAGTTACGCAGACTGAGGAGGGCACCGGCCAAGTGGACTCGTCCTCGTGGTCAGCCTCAGCCTGACTTTGGGCGGCGTGGTATCTGGCCCACTCGCCTCGCTCGTGTTCCCACGCCGCGGCGTCCACGCGCCGGGGGCGTACCGCGGGTACAAGGTCAGTCCTCCCACGCGCGAAGACTAACCTGAACGCGCGTCGCGCGACGCAGTTCTGGATGAAGTCCGCGACGGGTAGCGGTGCGACCGAGTACGCCGGAGTCCTGACGTATGAGGCCGCGAAGAGTCGGTGCAGCACGGCTCGGGTCCGAGACGTGTGCCGTCTGGTGTGCCGCGGATCGCCCCCGAGAGTGAGGTCGACGGTTCGATCCCGTTCAGCTCCACCATTTTATGACGCCGAAGTAGCCCGAAGCTGCTAGATGCCCGTAGAGGAAATCGCCCCCTGCCGAAAATTCCGGCGGCCGGTTCCGTCCAGGTTTGGACACTCGCGGACGCGAGGGGCCAGGGGCTGTGCGCGCCGCCTCAAAGATGGCAAACTTGTGTGATGAGGCCATGCACGGGAGTGATGCTCGACCGCAGATGCCTTGCCCTGCGTCTCACGCTCGCATCGCTTGTCGTGCTCGCGCCCGTGGCGGGCCTGATTGCCGGGTGCAGTCACGCGCCGACGGCTCCCAAGACCGCATCGATCGCTCCCGCTCCTCCATCCGCTCCTCAGGCCGTGGCGACGTACCTGCGTGGCTGCTGGCAGGATCGCTCGATCAGCGAGTACTGGCTTCTCCCGACGGCGAATTTCCGCTTCGATTTCGCGAGCGGCGATTCCTCCGGGACTTATTACTCCTCCAAGCCGTGGGCACGCACCGACGAGCTGGCGGCCGCCCAGCACCTCTTCGTCACCGGGACATCATCGCAGCCTCCCGCGACCTCGATCACGATCGACACCACTGCCACGACGGATGCCGCGGACCCGAGGCCCGGCAAGAATCCCAAGTGGCATCGCCTCGTCACGATGACCGCTAGAGTTCGGATCTTCTTCGCCGAGAGTGGCTTCGAGTTCAGCGGACCAAGCGAGTTCTTCGTCGTGCGCGGGGACTCGGCGCAGATTCCGGCGGACCTGATCGCCAAAGGCGTGAAGCGGGATTCGACGCGGTGGTGGCTCGAGCGCTGGGATGACGAGACTCTTCACACCACTTCCGCAGAGCCCGCGAAATCCGGATTGCCTTCGGCCCGCGCCGAAGCCACGGAGGCGACGACCTGGGGCAAGATCAAGGCGCTCTATCGTTGAGGCGGCCACCGTGAAACTGAAGGCGACGAAGCCGGAGCGAAGATGGGTGCGAGGCGCGATTCTTGGAGCTGCCGGACATCGCCTCGCCTCCGCGGCCTTCGTGCTCGCCATCCTCGCCGCGCTCGGGCTCCTCTTCGCCCTCGCCACCTCCGCGGTCGCGGCGCCGGAGCCCTCCGCGGTGCTGACCGCGCTCGGCGCGCGCATCGAGATGGTGCGTATTCCGCCCGGGCACTTTCGGATGGGCACCGACTCGACGATCACGGGCCCTCAGGGCTGGTCCAACGATGGCGAAGGACCCGCGCACGACGTCACGCTCACGCACTCGTTCTGGATCGGCCGCTACCCGATCACGCAACGGCAATGGCTTGCCGTGATGGGCGTGAATCCCTCGCACAATCTGAAGTCGGGACTCGATGCGCCGGTCGAGCAGGTGAGCTGGGGCGATTGCCGCGCGTTCATCACCAAGCTCAACCAGACCCAGGGCCTGTGGATCGCGCGCCTGCCGAGCGAGGCGGAGTGGGAGTACGCCTGTCGCGCGGGAACGAGCGGTGAGCGTTACGGGCCGATCGATCAGATCGCGTGGTACGCGGGGAACAGCGAAGGCCATTCCGAGCCGGTCGGGAAGAAGCTGCCGAACGCCTTCGGCCTCTACGACATGCTCGGCAACGTCTGGCAGTGGTGCGGGGATTGGTTCGCGGCTTATTCCGACTCGGCGCTTGTGGATCCCCAGGGCCCCGCGAGTGGCGAGAAGCGCATCATGCGCGGCGGCTGCTATTACTGCGACCAGGTGCACGCACGGGCCTCGCGCCGCAATCGCGATCCCGAAGCTCATCTTTATCGCAGCATCGGGCTGAGAATCGCGGCCGAGCCGCGGCACCTCGCGGGTGTCGCCGACTCGGCCGCCGTTCGCTGATCTGAGTTCGCGGGCGGCGAATTCGCCGCATCGCGGTGCGGAGCTACTTGCCGCCGCCCTCGGCGCCCATCGCGCCCATCCGGGCCTTCATCTTGTTCATCATCGCCTCACGCATGGCCTTGAGCTGAGTCATCTGATCGGGCGTGAGGATCGTCGCGAGTTTGGCGTCGCCCGACTCGCGAATCGCCATCGCTTCCTTCCTCATGGCGTCGCGGTTCTCGGGGGTCTTGTCCATCGCCGCGTACTTCGCGCGCAGCTGCTTCAACTGATCCACCTGGCCTTGCACGATCGGCTTCACCTTGGCGCGCTGATCGGCCGTGAGGTGAAGCGAATCGGCCATCATCTTGAGCTGCTGCATCGCCTCATCGCGCATGTGCGAGCGCATCGAATCCGACATCGCGCCCATGTGTGCTTCCTTGGGCGGCGCGGACGCGTCCTGCGCGTGCGCGGCGAAGGCGAACGTCATCAGCATGGCGCCGGCGAGAATCGAAACGCCGGCGCGCATCACGGGGACCCTGTGCATCAAAGCACCTCCGAAGTTGAGAACCTGTCACGCGGCCATGCGGGACATCGGATAAGGCTCGGGATGTTCCGCGGCATCGAGCTTCCCGCAACGGCGGAAGCTAGCACAGCGGCCGGGGCGCGGGAATCGGGCGCTCGTCACGCGGCGCCGCCGCAGCGGCACGAGCCGTCACGCGATTCGCGCCTCAATCCGTCAGCTCGCGCCCGCGCGTCTCGATCACCCAGGGAATCAGCGCGAGCCCGACGAGCGGCACTACGCCCACCCAGAAGAGCGCGTGGTTCGCGGCCGTGAGTGCATCCTTTCCCATCGCCGCGATACTGCCGACGAGCGTGGGACCGATCGCCGCCACCGTGCGTCCCGAGTTGTAGCAAAAGCCCGAACCGGTGCCGCGCAGCCGCGTGGGGAAAAGCTCGGGCAGGTAATAGGTGAACGAGCCGAAGACTCCGAACACGCTCAAGCCGATGAAGAGGTATCCCCACAGCCGCGTCTCGGGCGCCAGGTCGAGCCCGAACGTCCCCATGATCGCGGCCGCCGACATCAGGAAAAACGTGGCGAACATCGCGCGGCGCCCGAAGCGCTTCGCGATCGGCACCGCGAGCAGTGTGCCGGCGAGCCCGCCGAGATTGAAGAGGTTGGTCGCGAGCCGCACCCACTGCTGGATCAATCGCTGCGTCGCCGGCGGATCGAGCGCGAGCGCGTGCGCGCGCACGCCAGCGAGCCCGGTGGCGACGACGCCGATGAACGCGTTGCAGCTCCACCACATGACGAGCGCGATCAGCGCCATCGCGAGCCCGCTGATCGTCGCGTGGCGCAGCTCGCGCGAGAACAGCTCGGCGATGCGCGGACGCGCGCCAGCGGCGAGCCGCTTCCAGCGCTCCGGCTCGCGCACCACCAGCCGCACGGCGAGCGCGAGCGCCGCGGGGATCAGGCCGAACGCGAACACGTAGCGCCACGCGAGGCCGGGATTGCCTGGCATCGCGACGCCCTGGATCATGTAGGTGATGTACGTGGCGAGAAAGAGCCCCATCGGCGCCGCGGTGTAGAGAAAGGCACCCGCCTCGACGCGCCGGCGCTCCGGCACGACCTCGGCCACCATCGCGGCGCCCGCCGCCCACTCGCCGCCGATTCCGAGGCTCGCGATCACGCGAAACGCGATCAGCATCGGAATGCTGGTCGCGAGCGCGCAGAGGCCGGTGCCGACCGCGTACGCCAGCATCGTGAGCATCAGCGTGCGCGTCCGCCCGATGGCGTCGCAGATGCGCCCGAACAGGATGCCGCCGGCCGCCCAGCCGACGAGCAGCAGCGAGGTCACGAGCCCCGTGTAGTGGAGCGTGGCGGCGTGGGCCGCCGGCGAGCCGATCTCGAGGTGGAGCAGCGTGGGGACGCAGTTGGGCGCGACGTAATTGAAGAGAAAGCCGTCGAAGACATCGAAGCCCCAGCCGAGCCAGGCCGCGAGCAGCACGGTCCACTGGTAGGCGTTCATGTCGAGCACGGTGCGGCGGGGCGCGGCGGCGCGCGCGGCGACCTCGGAGGAATTCACGCCCGTGATTCTAGCGGGAGCGGATCCGCATCGCGACCGGTGCCGCGTGGTCTCCCTCGGCCGGCACGCGCTCGGACGCGATCGAGTCGAGCGCCGCGATCGTCTCGGGCGCGAGCCACGCGATCTCGCCGGCCTGCGCGACCGCGATGCGGCCGGCGGCGTCGATCACGTAGGTGTAGGGGAGGCTCGGGCACGGCAGCGTGTGCGCCAGCACGCGCTCATGATCGAGCACGACGGGCACGCGCAGCCCCAGGCGCGCGACGTAGCGGGTCACCGAGGGAAACGGATCGAAGCACGCCAGCACCGCGCGCGGCGCCGTGCCGCCGCCGGCGCTCGTCAAGCGCAGCAGCGAATCGAGGTCGGTGGCCTGCTGGGCGGCGTGCCTCAGCCACGGCGCCCAGTACTCGATCACGAGCGGCGGGCTGCCGACGGCAAGCCGCATCTCGCCCATCGGCACGAGCGGCAGCAGCGCATCGAGCTTGACGGGCACGCGCTTCGCCGCCGCCACGGGCTGAAGCGGCATGGGGCGCTCGCCGGGCCTCACGACCAGGAAGAGCTGTGATTTCCACAGCACGAGCGCGACGACGATGACCAGCAGCAACGCAATGCGCATGCGCAAATTCACGGCCGGGCAGCCTCCGGGCAAGAGGAGGTTCTTCACGGCTGGCCGAGTCTAGAGGGGCGCGTGAACCGGAAACAAGTCCCGGCGCGCAGAATTGACGTATCAGGCCGCGCGCGAGCCGTCGCTGCCGGTGGTGTCGAGGGGCACGTCGGCGGCGTAGAGCTTGAGGAAGATCTCGACCACCCGGGGGTCGAACTGGCGGCCGCTCTCCTGGGCGATGATGCGCACCGCCTGCTCGTGCGTGCGGCCCTTGCGGTATGCGCGGTCGATCACGATCGCGTCGTAAGTGTCGGCCACCGCGATGATGCGGGCGCCCATCGGAATGTCCTCGGCGCGCAGCCCCTTGTAGCCCTTGCCGTCCCAGCGCTCGTGATGGTACGCGACCATCGGTATCACGTGCTTGAGGATCCCGCCCATCGATCGGACCATCACCTCGCCCTTCTCGACGTGGCCACGCATCTCCGCCATCTCCTCGTCGGTGAGGCGCGCGGCCTTGCGCAGCACTTCCGTGCTCACGTCCACCTTGCCGATGTCGTGCAGGAACGCGCCGATCCGGATGTCCTCGACCTCGGAGTCCTTCATGCCCATCGCGCGCGCCACCTCGGAGGCGAACTCCGCGACGCGGCGCGAGTGGTTCTCGGTGTAGCGATCGACCGAGTCGATCAGCTTCGACATGATCTCGATGATGCCCTGATAGGCGTCGCGGATCTCGCGCAGCTGCGATTCCTTCTGCTCGTAGAGCGAGCCCACGAGGTACGAGGTCAGCACCAGGAAGCACGACCACGTGCCGAGGTCGAGCCAGCGCATCCACGCCTCGGGGTCGGCCGAGTGGAATTGCGAGTCGTTGAGGAACGCGATGCCGAGCACGATGCCGCACGAGAGCAGCGCCGAGTAGACGCCGCGGCGCAGGCCCATCGTGTACGCGCCGAACACGACCGGCAGGTAGTAGAAGTTGAGGAACGCGCGCTGGTTGACGACGAAGAAGTTGATGACGCCGGTGACGAGCACGATGCTGAGGAGCACCAGCAGGCCGCGGCTCACGCCCGGTTTGGGGCTGGCGGCGTTCTCGGCGCCCTTCATCGGCCCGTTCTCGGTCGTCACGGTATCCGGCAGCGGCTGGCTGGCGGGGGTCATGAGGCCTTCCGTTCAGCCTGCGGCAGCTCGAGACGCGAGCGCACGCGCAGGCCCTGGCCGCGCTCGGTGGTGGCGTCGGCGTCCGAACCCGATGCGTCGGCGCCGCAGTGCGGGCAATAGGTCCACGAAGGCTGCATCCGGCGACGGCAGGACTCGCAGTGATCGCCCACGAACTCCCCACACGACGGGCAGTATTCGAATTCCTGATTGAGCACGGTCTTGCACCCGGGGCACACCTTCGCGGTGTGATCCGAGAGGTACACCACGCGCGAAACCTCCTCGAGCGTGGTCTTGCCGTTCAGCACCTTCTTCAGGCCGTCCTCGCCGATCGAGCGCATGCCGGCCTCGACCGCGGCGAGGCGGATCGTGCCGTCGGTCGCGCCGCTCACGATCAAGCCGCGGATCCGCTCGTCCACCTCGAGCACCTCGAAGATCCCGATGCGGCCGCGATAACCGGTGTCGTGGCAGTGCGAGCAGCCGCGGCCGCGCGAGAGCACGATGTTGCCCTCGGCGGCGCTCCCCGGCATCAGGCGGTTCAAGTTCGACGCGTTCGCGTCGTAGGCCTCGCGGCAGCGCGGGCACAACGTGCGCACCAGGCGCATGCTCACGACGCCGATCAGCGACGAGGCGACCATGAACGGCTCGAGGCCGAGATCGATCAGGCGCGTGACCGCGCTCGCGGCATCGTTGGTGTGCACGGTGCTCAAGACCAGATGCCCGGTCACCGAGGCGCGGAACGCGATCTGCGCCGTTTCCTTGTCGCGGATCTCGCCGATCATGATGACATCCGGATCCTGGCGCAGGATGGCGCGCAACGCGGCGGGGAAGGTCTTCTTCGCTTTCTCGTCCACCTGCACCTGATTGACGCCCGGGATCTGGAACTCGACCGGATCCTCGACGGTCACGAGATTCTTGGTCTCGTGCTGGATGAAGCGCAGCGCCGAGTAGAGCAGCGTGGACTTGCCGGAGCCGGTCGGACCGGTTACGAGCAGAATGCCCTGCGGCCGCACCAGGTAGCGCTTGATGCGCCCCAGGTCGTCGTCCTGAAGCCCGAGATCGGTGATCGCGACCGACGCGCCGTTCTGATCCACGACCCGGATCACGATCTTCTCGCCGTTCGTGATCGGCAGGCTCGAGACGCGCATGTCGACGCGGCGGCCATCGATGTCCACCACCAGGCGGCCGTCCTGCGGCTGGCGTTTCTCGGCGATGTCGAGGTTCGCGAGCACCTTGATGCGCGAGACCAGCGCGCCCTGCGTCCACTTGGGCAGCCGGTGGATCTCCTGGAGCAGGCCGTCGATCCGGAAGCGCACCACCAGGTCGCGATCCTGCGGCTCGATGTGGATGTCGCTCGCGCGCTCCTCGACGGCGCGATGCAGCAGCCAGTTCGTGAGGCGCACGATCGGCCGGCCCTCGGCCTCCTTCATCAGGTCCTGCACGGCCTGCGCCTGCGCCTGCTCCTCCTGCTGCACCTTCGCGACCGCGGGCTCGTCCTCGGCGCGGATGATGGTGCGGATCACCTCGTTCATGGAGTTGTCGATGTGGTAGTAGCGCTCGATCGCCTCGGCGATCTGCGCTGGGCGCGCCAGCACCGGCTGGATGAACATGCCGGCGTGAAAGCGCAGATCCTCGAGCGCGGCCACGTTGAGCGGATCGGCCATCGCGACGATCAGCGTCGAGCGGCCCTCGATCTCGATCGGGATGGCGCCGTACTTCTTCGCCACGTCTTCCTTGACGAGCGCGAGCGCCTGCTCGTCCACCACCACGTCGTTGAGATCGAGGAGCGCGAGCCCGAGCTGGCGCTGCAGACAGCGGACGATGGTCTCTTCCGTGACCACGCCCATGCGAACCAGCGTGGCGCCGAGGAGCTGCCCGTTCTTGCGCTGCTCGGTGACCGCGGCCGCCAGCTCGTCGGGGGTGATGACCTGCTGCTCGAGCAACAGATCACCGAGCCGCTTGTGCTCTCGCGCCATCCGTGACTCCGGTTTGCCAGGGGGGGTGGGAGGTGCCGTCGGAGGCAGGTATCGGCACGGGGCGCGCGGGCCTAAAGGAGAAGCGGGCCGATTCGATCGCTCGCGCTCGCGAGTGGATCAGGGCCGCGCGCGCGCGCGATCGCGGCGGCGGATCGGGTGCGGCGTGCTCACGGGCGCGGGCGAAATCATGCAATCTGCAACGCGCTTTCGTGGCCCGCGGCCGCGATGCGGCGACGCGCGCGCGCGCGCGGTGCACGCCTTGTGAGCCCCCGGGGCGCATGCTAGGTTGCGAAGATCATGAATGCCGATCAGGCTCCTCCCGATCAGACCAGCGTTCGCGACGACGTCACGTTGCGCACGCTCTCGGCCCTGAGCGGGCTCGAACGCCCGCAGGCGGGCGAGAATTTCAACGACTTGCTGCGCTCGGCGAGTCGCCATTGCCGCCGTCTCGTCCAGTGCGAATCGGTGCGGATCTGGGTGGTGCGCCGCGGCGGCCGCCGGCTCGTGGCGCGCGAGTTCGCCGACGACGGCGATCGCGCCGGAACCGAGCTGCGCCTGGGCGCGGGCGAGGGCCTGGCGGGCTGGTCGATCGCGCACGAGCGATCGCTGCGGCTCAACGCGGGCGATGCGCGCCCGGCGCTGATCGGCGAGGTGCCGGCGTTTCGAAACGCGCTGGTCATTCCGCTGTTTCGCCGCGGACAGGCGTTCGCCGCCATCGAGTGCCTGAACAAGCTGGGCGATGCCGAATTCACCGACGCCGACTTCGACCGGCTCGACGTCGCCTCCGAGCACGTGGCGTTCGCGCTCGACAACGCGCTCCTCTACGACGAGACCGAGCGCCGGGCGCTCGAAAAGGAGGTTCTGCTCGAGGTCTCGCGCACGCTCGCGACCCCGCTCGATCTCGACGAGGTGATCGAGGCGATCTTCAAGTCGCTGCGCCAGGTCGTGAGCTACGACGCGGCGGCGATCTATCTCGTCAATCCCGCCACGCAGGAGCTGGAGCTGGTGAGCGAGGTGGGATATCCCGAGGGCTCCGAAAACGCGTTCCGCCTCCAGGTGGGGCAGGGGATCGTGGGCTGGGTGGCGAAGACCGGCGAGCCGCTGATCGTGCCGGATGTGAAGCGCGATCCCCGCTACGTCGCGGCGCGCACCGAGACCCACTCGGAGCTGGCGGCGCCGCTGCTCGTCGAGGGCCGCACGCTCGGCGTCTTCAACCTCGAGAGCGATGCGCTCGACACCTATCACGAGGGGCACCTCGAGATGGTGGGCGCGTTCGCCGCGCAGGCCGCGCTCACGGTCGAGCGCGCCCGCCTCACGCGCGAATTGCTCGAGCGCCGCCGGCTCGAGAAGGAACTGACGATCGCGCGCGAGATCCAGCTCTCGTTCCTGCCCAAGACCGCGCCGGTGATCGCCGGCTTCGACATCGCCGGCACCACCCGGCCGCACGACGAGGTGGGCGGCGACTACTTCGACTTCATTCCGGTCACCGAGTCGCGCCTCGGGCTCGCGATCGCGGACGTCTCGGGCAAGGGCATTCCGGCGGCGCTCATCATGGCGGGGTTCCGCATGTCGCTGCTCGCCGAGATCCGCAACGAGTTCGCGATTCGCGCGGTCATGCGCCGGGTGAACTCGCTGCTCTACGAGAGCACCGATCGCGACAAGTTCGTGACGGCGTTCTACGGCGTGCTCGACCATCGCAACCGCGCCCTGATCTTCTCGAACGCGGGGCACAACCCGCCGATCCTGTTTCGCGGCGACGGATCGCGCGAATACCTGACCGACGGCGGCGTCGCGTTCGGAGTGCTCCCGGACGCCGAGTACGAGGAGCGCCCGGTGTCGATTCGCCCCGGCGACACGCTGGTGCTCTACACCGACGGCGTCACCGAGGCGGAGGACGGGCGCAACAACCAGTTCGGCAGGAAGAAGCTCGAAGAGGTGGTGACGAAGCACGCCACCGAGAGCGCGAAGGGCATCCTGGACGCGGTGGTGAACGAGGTGCTGGGCTTCGCGGGCGAGCGGGGCCTGAGCGACGACCTCACGCTGGTGGTGGTGAAGGCGCTGCCGGCCTGAGCGCGCGCCTCGCGCAAACCCGCGGGCCCGGCCGCGCGATCTCGCGTCACTTCAAGCGGTACATGAAGCGACGCAACCTTGACCCCCTCCAGCAATCCCGATAGTCTCACTCGATTCCTCCACCCGCGGTTCCCCGGAGCGCCCATCCGTGAGACTCGAGCGGCCGCCATTTTCGCCCATTCGCAAGGACTTCCGAGCATGACGGGGCGCGGGCGCATCCTCTCCGGCATGCGGCCCACCGGCCGCATGCACCTCGGCAACTACGTCGGGGCGCTCGAGAACTGGGTCAAGCACCAGGACTCGGGTTGGGAGAACCTCCACATGGTGGCGGATTGGCACATGCTGACCACCGGCTACGAGGACACGAGCCGGCTCCAAACCGACATCTTCGACATGGTGGTGGACTGGCTCGCCGCCGGGCTCGATCCCAAGCGCAGCGTGATCTTCGTCCAGTCGGCGGTGAAGGAGCACGCCGAGCTGCACCTGCTGCTCTCGATGCTGGTGAGCAAGGCGCGGCTCGAGCGCATTCCGACCCTGAAAGAGCAGATCCGCGACCTCAACCTCGACGAGCAGACGATCTCGTACGGCCACCTCGGCTACTCGGTGCTCCAGGCCGCCGACATCCTGCTCTACAAGGCCACTCACGTGCCGGTGGGCGAGGATCAGGTGCCGCACGTCGAGCTGACGCGCGAGCTCGCGCGGCGCTTCAACTTCGTCTATTGCCAGAATCGGCCGCCGGTGTTCGTCGAGCCCGAGGCGCAACTGACCGAGTTCGCTCGGCTGCGCGGCATCGATGGCGGCCGCATGAGCAAGTCGGTCGGCAACACCATCCTGCTCACCGATTCGCCGTCGGCGATCACCGAAAAGATCCGCCAGGCCTACACCGATCCCAAGAAGATCCGCGCCACTGATCCCGGCCGGCCCGAGGCCGATCCTTCCGATGGGCACGGCGGCTGCGTGGTCTGGGAGTACCACCGCAAGTTCAATCCCGGCGAAGCCGCCTCGATCGCGGCGCGCTGCCGCTCCGGCGAGCTGGCGTGTGTGCCGGACAAGAAGCACCTCGCCGAGATCATGGTGAAGGCGCTCGCCCCGCTGCGCGAGCGCCGCGAGAAGTGGCTCGAGGATCCCGACGCGGTGCGCGATGTGATGGAGGATGGCAATCGCCGCGCGCGCGCCATCGCCAGCGCCACCATGGATGAGGTGCGCAGCGCGGTGGGACTCGCCGCGGGCGGCGTGAAGGTCCGATGATGGCCGGCGAACCCCCGCGCTTCGAGCGCCCCACGGTGACGGTCAAGCTGGCCCGCTTCGAGGGCCCACTCGATCTGCTGCTGCACCTCATCAAGCGCGATGAGATCGACATCTACGACATCCCGATCGCGCACATCACGCAGCAGTACCTCGCGTACATCGAGCTGATGCGCGCGCTCGATCTCGAGATCGCGGGCGAGTTCCTGGTGATGGCGGCGACTCTCATGCGCATCAAGGCCAAGATGCTGCTGCCGCTGCCCGCGGTGGGCGAAGAGGAGGACGAGGGCGATCCGCGCGAAGAGCTGGTCCAGCGCCTGATCGAGTACCGCCAGTTCAAGGAGGCGGCCCAGACCCTGAAGCTCAAGGAGGGCGAGCGCCGCCTGTTGTTCGAGCGCGGCATGGTGCCGGGCGAGGACGAGGCCGGCCCCCTGCCGCTCGCGCCCGCCACCTTGTTCGACCTGCTCGATGCGCTGAATCGCGTGATGTCGCGCGTGTCCGAGCCGCCGGTGTACGAAGTGCAGGGCGAACTCTATGATGTCGAGGACAAGATGTCGCTGATCGCGCGGACGGTGGCCGAGCAGGGCTCGGTCTCCTTCACCGAGCTCTTGCTCAAGTGCCGCGCGCGCAGCGAGATGATCGTGACGTTCATCGCGCTCCTCGAGCTGATCAAGCTGGGCCAGGTTACGGTGATCCAGTCCCAGAACTTCGCCGACATCGTGCTGCTGGCGCGCCAGCGGGAGGGAAGCACCCATGCCTCCGATCCACCTGCAAGCGGCGATTGAAGCGCTGCTGTTCTCGTCGGACCAGCCCCTCCCGATGAGCCTGCTGGTCGAGTCGCTGGAGTCCGATCCGGCGGCGGTGACCACGGCGTTGATGGCGCTCTCATCAGAGTATGCGGCGCGCGGCGCCGGCGTCGAGTTGCGCGAGATCGCGGGCGGCTGGCAGTTCGTCACCACGCCCGCGCAATCCGATTGGGTGGGACGCATGCTGCGCGGCAAGCGCCGCATGCGGCTCTCGCGAGCCGCGCTCGAAACCATGGCGATCGTGGCCTACAAGCAGCCGGTCACCAAGTCCGAGATCGAGGCGATTCGCGGCGTGGACGCGAGCGCGGTGCTCGCGACGCTGCTCGAGCGCAACCTCGTGACGATTCGCGGCCGCTCGAAGGTGGTGGGCCGGCCGCTCCTCTACGGCACCACGATGGAGTTCCTCGAGTACTTCGGCCTGCGCGATCTGAGCGAGCTCCCGCGGCCCGAGGAGTTGAAGGCGCTGGTGGCCGCTCGCGAGCCCGAGCAGCTCGACATGATGGAGCTCGAGGTGGTCTCGCAGGTCGCCACCGACCTCGCCGCGGGCGAGGCGGCCGGCGATCTGCCGCCCGGCCGCCACTCGATCATCCCGCTCGACGAGATGGACGAGGGCGCCGTGGATGCGGAGGAGGAAGCCGGGCTCGGTGAGGGCGTGGAGTCCGCGCGCGAGCCGGGACGCTCGCCGAGTTGAGCACCATCCGCCTCAACAAGCTGCTCGCGACGCGCGGCATCGGCGCGCGACGCAAGTGCGACCGCCTGATCGAATCGGGCGTGGTGCGGGTGAACGGCGAGGTCGTGACCGCGCCCGGCGCGCGCGTGGTCGAGGGGCGCGACCGCATCACAGTTTCCGGCCGCCCGCTTCCCGAAAACATCCAACATCGCTACCTCATGCTCCACAAGCCGGTGGGCGTGATCACGACGCTGCGTGATCCCGAAGGCCGAAAGAGCGTTGCCGACCTCATCCCCAAAGAGGGCCGGCTCTACCCGGTGGGGCGGCTCGATGCCGACACCAGCGGGCTCTTGATCGTCACGAATGACGGCGAGCTCGCGCACCACCTGATGCACCCGCGCTACGGGCTCACCAAGTTCTATCGCGTGCTGCTGGCTCGCGAGCCCAACGACGCCCAGCTCGCGCGCATCGCGGCCGGCGTCGAGTTCGAGCCGGGCTTGTGGAGCGCGCCGGCGCGCGTGAGGCGCCGCGATCCGGTGCCGCGCGGCGCGGTGATCGAGATCGCGCTCCACGAGGGCAGACATCGCCAGGTGCGCCGCATGTGCGAGGCGGTGGGGCTCACCGTGCTCGGGCTCCATCGCTGGGCATATGGACCGCTCAAGCTGGGCGAGCTGGCGCGCGGGGTGTGGCGCGAGCTGTCGGAAGAAGAGGTGGAGCTGCTCCGCCGCGCTTCGGCGCGGCCGCATCCGCGGCCACCGGGAGCGGGGCAGATGCGGCGACCGCGCCGTGAAGGGCGCCCCGAGATCTCGCGCGGCCCACGTGCGGAGGATCGAGGTCCAGGTGCGGAAGTTCGCGGTGAATTCTCGCGCGGTCCGCGCCGCGAAGACCGCGGCACGTCGAGTGTTCGCGGCGCCGAAGGGCGCCGGGACTTTGCGCGGCCGAGGGCTCGAGCCGATCGCGGGACTCAGCGGCGCATGCCGTCCGAGCGCGTCTCATCGCCGCGGTTCCGGGATCGAGCGCGCGACGAGCTGACGCGCCGCGCTGGCAGGAGGTCACGCCGCGGTGGGCCGGGCGGCGCCCCGTGGGTCCCGCGCCGCGGGGTCAACACCCGATCCCAGGGCCTGCCCGGGTCGCGCTCGCGGCGTGGCGATCGCCCGTTTCCGGGCGAGGGCTCTCTTCGAGGCCGGCGTCGCTCGAATTCCGAGCGCGGGCCACGGGCGGAATCCTCGCGATTCAAGGGGCGTCCGCCTCGGGGTCCGCGCCGATCCGATAGCCCCCGCCGACCCGGTGGCCCGCCGCGCCCTGGCTCGGCTCGCCGACCCGGCGGCCCGCCGAGGCCCGGCGGCCCTCGCCGACGCGGCGGCCCGCCGCGCCCCGGCTCGGCTCGCCGCCCGGGGCGTTTTGGCCGGCCTCGCGGCCGCAACGGCGAGTAGGCTATAACCTGTTGTGGTTCAGCATGATTCAGATTTAACTTAAGATATCACTGGAAGCCGCTCCCTGGCTGTGTCACGATTTTCATGCGCCTCGAAGCGGTCCCGCGAGCTGGTCCGCCCCCTTCTCTCGCGAGCGCCACTCAGCGCATCGCACCTCTGGAACACATCCCTCACGGGGCAGTCAGCCAAATGCAGCTCGATCGAATCCCCCCGCCGGCCCGCAGGCTCTCCCAGGATTTGGGACCCAGCATGCCGGAGAGCGGTGTATGGCATGGGGCGGAGACGAGCGAGGTCTCGCTGGCTTTCGGTTCGCGCGCGTCCGCGCGGCCGATCGGCGCCCGAGCGATCGTCGCGATCCTGATCTGTGCGCTCGCGCTGCTTGGGCAGGGCGAGCGCTACCGGATCGACACGAGGCTCACGACGCCTCAGCGGACCATCGCGAGCTTCTGGAAGGCGCTCAGGCGGAACGACGAGGTCGGCGCGGCGGAGTGCATGGTGGACGATTCACACGGCCTGCCGTTCCCCGGCATGCTGTGGTTCCTTCCACCGACGCAAGAGTTCACCCTCTCGAATTACAAGATCATGCCGGTCGAGGGTGATCACCTCCTGGTGACGTACCTCGTGCGCTACAAGCCGGTCGGACTCGATGTGGAGCAGGCGTTCGTGACCAGCTTCGAGATGGTTCGCCTGCACGGTGAGTGGCTCATCGTGCGGCCGGTGGGCGAAGCCAGCATGCCCGAGTGGAAGCCGATTCTCCGCGCGGTTGACATCTGATCTGACGCGCCCGTAGGCTCGCTGGCCTGCGATTGGAGTTCGGCACACTTCGAGGGTTCGTGATGCGCAAGGTCGTCCCGGTGGTCTTGGCCGCGATGCTCGTGGCCGCACCGGCCCGCGCCACGAAGTATGCCGGGGAGTTCATGAAGCTGCCCGTCGGACCGCGCGCCGTCGGCATGGGCGGCGCCTTCACCGCGGTCTGCGACGATGCCACGGCGCCGTTCTGGAATCCCGCCGGAATGGTCTTCCTCCCGTATCGCGAGGCGTTCTTCCAGCACGTCGAGCAGTTCGGGAGCCTCGCGAACGACGACAACCTGAGCGCGGTCTTCCCGCTCGGCGGAACGTCCGGCAAGCAGGCGGCACTCGGGGTCTCGCTGGTGCGCGTCGCGGTGGACGACATTCCCATCACGCCGCGTCCGGGGGGCCTGCGGCCCGGCATCGATTTTCTGGATTATGGTCTCGATGGCGATCCCACCACGCCGGATCCCGGCCAGGGCGACGGCATCTGGGAGCCGGGCGAGCGGCTGCTCCTCAACGGCAGCGACTTCTTCATGGCGTCGAGCTCGCAGATGGCGGGCTCGGTTTCTTACGCGCGTCACGAAGGACCGCACTGGACGTTCGGCGGCAGCGTCAAGTTCGTGCGTCAGAGCCTGCCGGACACGATCCCGGGCGGCCACGTCACCTCGTTCGGCGCGGGGCTCGACGCCGGCCTCATCTACATGCCGAGCGACGCCATCACGATCGGCGCGATGATGCGCGATCTCACCACCACCTATCTCGCCTGGAGCAACGGCACGCGCGAGATCGTGGTTCCGACGCTCTCGACCGGCGCGGCGTTCAACTTCTATCCCGGCCCGCGGCACGCGCTGACGCTCGCTGAGGACATCGGCTGGGGCTTCGAAGACCGCACGAATGACGCGCAGATGAGCTTCGGGAGCGTCACGTTGGACTTCCGGACCGGGCTCGAATACTGGTACCGGAGCACGCTCGCGCTGCGCGCCGGCGTGAACAACAAGGACCTCACGTTCGGCGCCGGCCTGCGCTACAAGCAGATCGGCTTCGACTACGCCGCCTCGCTCAACCGCTTCTTCGCCTCGAACGACCCGAGCTTCCCGGACGACCAGAACCTCGACGTCACGCATCTGGTCTCGCTCGCCTACAACTGGTAGGCGCAAGGCGCGCGTCAGGCCGCGCGCCTCGGCGCCTCCACCTTCGTGACCTTCGGCCCGCTTGACCTCGGCCGGCGCGCTTCCTAGTGTGCGATCGCGGCGTCATAGCGGCGTCGCGACGGGGGACGCGCGTGCGCGACGTGGTGACGCTGGTGCTGTCGGGCGGCGGAGGCGAGAAGCTGAGCGTGCTCTCCTCCGAGCGCGCCGTGAGCGCGATCCCTTTCGGCGGCAAGTACCGCATCATCGACTTCGTGCTCAGCAATTGCTGCCACTCGGGCATCGAGCAGATCGGCGTGCTCACGCAATACGCGCCCACCTCGCTGCACGACCACATCGGCTCGGGCCGCCCGTGGGATCTCGACCGCCGCGCCGCCGGGGTGATGATCCTTCAGCCGTATCAGACCCGCGGCCGCGCGGCCTGGTATCGCGGCACCGCCGATGCCATCGCTCAGAACTGGCCGTGGATCGAGTCGCTCGGCGGCCGACGAGTCCTCGTGCTCTCCGGGGACCACATCTGCCGCATGGATTACCGGCGGCTGATCGAGGCCCACGAGCGTGACATCGCCGACGTCACGCTGGCGGTGACGACGGTGCCGGCCTCCGAGTCGCGGCGCTTCGGCATGGTAACGACCGACTCCGGCCGCCGCGTGCGCGCCCTCGAGGAAAAGCCCGCGCACGCCGGCAGCGGCCTCGCGTCGATGGGCGTCTACGTGTTCGAGATGGCCGTGCTTCGCCCGCTGATGACCGCCGAGCCGGTGGATCTCGTGGCCGACGTGATCTCGCCGCTGCTCGCGGGAGAGGCGCGCGTCATGGCCTGGGAGTTCGAGGGCTACTGGGAGGACGTCGGCACCGTGCTCTCCTATTACCGCGCGAGCTTCGATCTGCTGCCGTCCTCGCAGAAGTTCACGCTCGATGATCGCGCCTGGCCGATCTTGACGCGCGACGAGGAGCGCCCGCCGGTGCTGGTGCAGGACGGCGCGCACATCGAGGACAGCCTGGTCTCGAACGGCTGTCGCGTGGCGGGCCGCGTCGTGCGCTCGGTGCTCTCCCCGGGCGTGGTGGTCTCGCCCGGGGCGGTGATCGAGGACTCGGTCGTGCTTCAGGACGCGGTGATCGAGCACGGCGCCAAGGTTCAGCGCGCCATACTCGACAAGTACACGCGCGTCGGTGCGGGCGCGCACGTGGGCGGCGCCGCGAATGGCCGCGCGGGGCCCGAGTGGCTCGAGGGCCTGGTGCTCGTCGGCAAGGACGCGCGGCTGCCCGAGCGTGCGCGCATCGAGCCCGGCGTGGTGGTTGGTCTCGCGGCGGGCCCCGCGGATCTCGCGGGCGGCCTGCTGCGCGCGGGCAGCAACGTGCCCGATCGCATGTGGTACCAGGAGGAGGCGTGAGAGCCTCGCGCTACGCGTTCATCCTTGCCGGCGGCGTGGGCAGCCGGCTATGCCTGCTCTCGGAGCGCCGCGCCAAGCCGGCGGTGCCGTTCGCGGGCAAGTATCGCATCATCGACTTCACGCTCTCCAACTGCGTCAACTCCGGGATCTACGACATCGGCGTGCTCACGCAGTATCGGCCGACGTCGCTCAACCGGCACATCGGCACCGGACGGCCGTGGGATCTCGATCGCACGCGCGGCGGCGTTCAGATCCTCCAGCCCTCGCGCGGCGCGATCCAGAGCGACTGGTATCAGGGCACCGCGGATGCGATCTACCGGAACCTGATCCATCTGCGGCGCCGTCCGGTGGAGCAGGTGCTGGTGCTTTCCGGGGACCACGTCTATCGCATGGACTACGGCGTGCTCTATGCGTTCCATCTCGCGAATCGTGCCTCGGTCACGGTCGCGGTCACCGAGGTGCCGGAGGGCGCGATCCAGCAATTCGGCATCCTCGAGACCGACCCCAATGGTCGCGTCACCGGGTTTCTCGAGAAGCCGAAGACCGCGACGTCGCGGCTCGCCTCGATGGGCGTGTATCTGTTCGATCGTGCCGCGCTCATCCGCTGGCTGGTCGAGGACGCGGCGCGCGAGGATTCGACCCACGACTTCGGCCGTGACCTCTTGCCGCGCCTGGTCGCGAGCGGCGAGGGCGTGTTCGCGTACCGGTTCCCCGACTACTGGCAGGACGTCGGCACGCTCGATTCGTATTACCAGGCGAACATGGCGTTTCTCGAGGACCGGCCGCCGCTCGATCTCGTGCATCCCGAGGGCGTCGTTCACACGCAGAGCGCGGACCGCCCGCCGGTGCGCTTCGAATCGAGCGCGAGCGTCGAGCGCAGCCTGGTGGCGAACGGCTGCCGCATCGCTGGGCGCATCGAGCGCTCCGTGCTCTCGCCGGGCGTGCGCGTCGCTGCCGGCGCGGTGGTGCGGGAGAGCATCGTCATGCACGATTGCGTGATCGAGCGTGGGGCGGTCGTGGACCACGCCATCCTCGACAAGAACGTGCGCGTGGGAGAGGGCGTTCAGCTCGGCATCGGCCCCGCCGACGTTCCGAACCGCGGCTGCCCCGATCATCTCTCGAGCGGGCTCTCGCT
>Ga0209698_10001153_pt1 | contig 30470 bp, 35 predicted proteins | sample LitLauG_LLR_2012_FD_187203 | JGI IMG/M metagenome (GOLD analysis project Ga0209698, IMG submission 187203) | Freshwater sediment microbial communities from Pennsylvania, USA - Little Laurel Run_MetaG_LLR_2012 (SPAdes) (version 2) | ecosystem: Environmental > Aquatic > Freshwater > Creek >... | reverse complement strand
GGTTACTTCTCTCCTGCCCGTTCTGCTCCTAGGCTTCCGAAAAAGGGGGTTGTGGTTATATGACTGACATCGGACAAGTCTTTAGACCTGGACAGCCCGTTCCCGCGTCAGGCATTTACGGGGTTATCCATGATCCAGAACACGCTCAGGAACATGAGGTCACATGCGTTAAAGGGAAGAAATTTCCAACGTGTAACCAGTGCGGTGACCATCCTCGTTTTGAGCTAAAGAGAAAGGCGGCACACATCGAAGACCATAGGAATTTCGAGCACTTCTATTAAACTTGCGCGGCTGCGCTTCTGGACTTGTCCAAATGTGGACGGCTTTACTTGGCGGACTGCTAGGTTTTCGTGCACCAGTCGGGGGGTAGCTTGTGCTTCTCGATCAGCACACTGCGGGTTTCGGCTATCTCGTCACGCACCCAGCCTGTCGTGACGAAGAACTTGAACACGGTCTGCTCTCCCGCCGCGTAGTCCTGTAAGTAAACCTCACAGTTGCGTAGCACACCCAGTAGCAACTTGATCTTTTCCTCCACCGACTTCCGCTCTTGGTTCGCGAGATCGGAGATGAGGGCATTCGCCAACTTGCGCACTTCCTGTGGGTTGCTCTCCGTCATTGTGCCTCTCTCTGCTGTGTCACCGCCATTGGGTCAGTCCCCTCATAGCCAGACCTCTATCATTTCAGGGTCATCGCCGGGGTGACGCCCAATGCAGACGAGGTCCAAAGCTCTCAAATGCCGACGCGCCTCTTCCAGAGAACCGAAGCACAATATCTCATTTGTCGGCTCGTCGTAGTTGAGCTTCCGTGCAACAAAGTCATTGGGATAATCGCGCGGGTGGTCGTACAACAGCCAGACAATGGCGACGCTCCAACGCCCTTTTATTTCACGCAACCGTACGTCGGCAAGGAACGCCATAACATCGGGCGTGTCATCCCATTTAACGACATAGATATAGTGCAGCTCGTCGTCGAATTGCACCATCTTTGCGGGTCCTAGCGACGCTTCGATTGTTCCGAAGTCGCCCGGCCTGTGGCCATCCTGATCTTTATAGGCGCTCGCCACTGTCACCCGTGTGCCATTCGGCATCGCTCCCGGAGCTTCCATGCGGCGACGGGGATACCATGCTCCGTCAACTCTTAAATCCCTCACCAGTCTTCTCCCATCTTGCTGCACTACGACTAGACTGACGCAAAACAAACTAGCCCTTGACCGAGGGAGGTGCAAGGTGACCAAAGTAATGTGGGAGGAGCCCTCCTGGACTTGTTCAGATGAGGACAACGGATCGGTCAACTTGCGTGCGATAACGCGTGTCGGATGTCGTTTCAAGTTTCTGCGAGGCAGACAACAACAGTCGGACATCTGAGACCAAATTGACGGCAATCAGATGCCCCGCAATTTCCGATTCTTTTTCGCTCATTGCGGTGGATCGGGAAGCGACGACCTGTTTAACCGTCTTGTCCAATCCGCTGCCGCACTGCCGTAATTCCTCACATGCCTCTAACAGTTCAGCTTCATGATTGACGGTAAAAACGGCCTTGGGGTTAGCTTCCCAAGCATATTGTTCGATTCGGGCAATTCGAGGGTCTTGCTTTTCCTTGCCCGAGGGTTTTGGGTTTGGGTTTTGATCCTGAGGAGCGGGGGAGCGATTTGCGCTTCTCTGTTCTCTTTCTCTGTTAATAGATGCTTCTTTGTTACTTCTTTGTTCCCCAACGGAGTACGTTGGCTTTGGCGCGGAGTGCGTTGGCTTTACAGAAAAAGGCAACGGAGTGCGTTGGGTTAAGGCAACGGAGTGCGTTGGCTTTGTGTCAAGAAAGGCAGCGGAGTGCGTTGGGTTCTTTCGTTTGGAACGTGATAACGCTAGTGCTTCCCTCTGGATTTCAATAGCGTCCTGAATCTCTTCGGAAGTGGTTTCCTGGAGGCGTTCCACGTCAAACAAGTACTGTTCCGTATTTCCCCGACCACCGCGTTTGTCACCCCTAGCGTTGATTATTTGAAGATGCTCCCATAGACGCAAAGCATTTCGAGTCTCGGTCTCACCGAATCCCGCCTCTTCCGCCAAAGAGCGAACAGACATCCAGATGTTAGGATAGCGGTCTGCCATTGCCCGAAGGACGGCTTTATAGCTGCCCCTCACGCCTCTCAGGTCAGCAACCATTTTGGAAAGCTTGTATGAATGCAAACCATCAGATCGTTCTATGATTTCCCTGGAACTCATTATGTTTCTCCGTGTTCTCCGTGTTTAGAATTTTAGGGAGCCACTCTCACGGAGATAAGAGCAGCCCCCAAACCCACTCTGGTTGGAGCGGGAAACCTAAAAGTGTTGATACATCTGCATCTGTTCAAGTTCTTCCGCGCTGACTAGTCGCACCCGGCAACGAGAACCACTCGATTACAAAATCGTCTTCGGGTTTATCGTCTTCGGGAACCGGTCCCAGGGGTTCTTGCTTGATTTGCTAGAAGCTCGATACGCGGCTTTCTGCTCGGCAGGCGTCAACGCATCGCATCTTTCCTGTTTGTGGCCTGTCCGAAATTCGATGTACGGCTGCCAGCGCACGGTAGTCCCTATTCAGCCTTGACGGATACCGCCTTCATTTCCTGTCCAGGGCGATTCGGCGCATCGGCGATAAAACTCACCCTCATTCCGACCGTTGGCATCGTTCCGCACACATCGGCCTTATGGAAGAAAAACCTCCGGCCATCACTCCAGAGAAATCCCATCCCTCCGCCGTTCGACGGCAGAACTTGGAGAACTTTTCCGAGTAATCTTATTTGCATCTGTGTCCTTAAAAAGAAATGGCGGCATCTGGGAGTCGAAGCCAGAGCCGCCTGGTTGGTCTGAATTGTCGCACCGCTATTTAGGCGGGAAATTCGTTTTAGAAAGCTGCTTGCGACTCAGACCAAATGGCAAATTTCGACTCTGCCGGAAAGACTGTTGGGATTCGGTATTCGTTTGGGGTACGAAGTAATCCAAGAAGGAAGAACCCTGTTCAGATGTGGACGAGATGACCCGCTGAAGGGCCTAATCTCCAGCGGATTCGGAGAACTATCTTGCCTCTACTCTATATAGACGAGGAGAGACCTACGATTTCGGACAAACCCGCAGAATTATTTTGTAGATTGCTGACGGGGAAAGACCATTGTCAGCCGCGATGTCTTCTACCATCTCCTCCTCCACAAAGTACCGCACGAGGATTTGCTTCGTGCGGTCATCGAGCGCCTTCAAGCGCGGATCGTCAAACCTGCCAGACAGTTGATCGTGGATGATGGCGTGTCTTTCTGGGTTGGGGGCAGGGTCCGCCAATTCCGCACCTTCCTCCCAACTAACAGGGTCGGATTCGTCCCGCTGGCTGTACTTGCGCTCCAGTGCTACTCGATTTTCCATTGCGTCTTCCAAGAATTTATTCTGCCGTTTGGCTGAGCGTCTCCAATCTCTGAAAACGGACTCTGCGATGCCGTAAATCCAGGTTTTTAGGGCACACTCGCCCCGAAAGTCCGACTGCCATAACTTCACTAGGGTGTCAGCGGCCAGCTCCTCTGCGACACCGTCGTGCTTCACCCGTTTACGAAACCAAAAGAATAGTTGCCGGTTATAAAACGTGTGAATGCATGCAAATTCCTGCTCCGTAAACGGAGCCTTGCTTACTGCGTTTTGAGGCACATGAGTTCTCCAAAGCGGCACAGGTTAAGCCAGCCGCGTAATAAAGCGTCTTTGTCGTTCGGAATCGGCTATTGCTTGGCCCCTAGTGGTCATTGCTCCAAGACTTGTGGAGGTGTCTTTTTCACGCTCAACACGAAAGAATTCAACCGAGACATTCCTTCCGGTGAGAGCGTAGCCGCCAACTTTTTTCGCGCATTCTCCACCAGTTCATCTGGCGTACGCTCGAACTGCCCGCGCGTTTCTGCCCCGCTGTCGTACGCATTGGAATGAGCCATGAAGACAGACTCGAAGGCAGAGATCGAATCGAATGCCGCTCGCTCATCTCGGGGCGACAACCCAATGGGCCGTAGCACCTTGCCTGGATAAATAGCTGCCGCTTGCAACCAGAGCAGATAGGCCCAAGGATCAGAGATTCTCGCCTGGGGAATGACACGCGGCGGATCGGCCACCTGCGCGGTCTGCGCAGGCAAGGGAGAGCAGGCCAGAGCGCAGAGGAAGACAATTACTACATGGGGTCTGGTCATTGCTTCCCGCCTTTCCTGCGCCGCTCTAGCCATTGCCAAAAATTCTTGTCGAGGACGAATCTGCAATATTTGCCAAGTTTCAAATGCGGGATTTTGTCTTCGCATCTTGCGCGGGTTTGCTCCAACACCCAGGTACGCGGGACGGACAACCGCGCAGCCAGTTGACGGGCGTCCAAGACTTCAAAATGTGGTTGAGCTTGTTGCGCGGGTATTTCAGTGGTGCTGGTACGCATAGGGTCTTCCCCATCCATGATTCAAGATTAGGAAAGACTCAAAGCGTCTGGCCGCCCGAAGGCGCTCGGTTGGGGTATCTCGACGGAAGCCGCGTTCCTTATCGTTCAGGAAACCGACTCTAGCCTCTGAACCGCGCTTCCATCATAGAAGGGTTGTGAACCTATCTCGGCAAACTGCCCCGCTTGATTGCACTCCCGGAGCTTCGCGCTAGCAGCTTGTTTTGTTGGCGGGTATTCGTTTCGCCAAGGGCCAATTATGACCTCGCTACATTAGATCCAAGTCCGAACACAAAGGTTGCATTATTTCTTAGTCTGACTTACGCTATGTTATGACCATGTAACCCGTCAACCAATGGCGCCAACTACCTATCTCCACTTACCACTAAAGTGCAACCGTGTGGGTACTGGTCATGACTATCTATTCCTTAGTCGCCTCTGCGAGCATGTCTGCCCATTTCTGGTATTGGTTGTGCAGCCCGTTCCACTCTGCGGACTCCTGGACGTTGTCTGCATCGCGTGCGCCCTTGGCGCGCAGTTCTGCGTTTGTCGCGGCCATGTCGAGTTGATTATGTAGATTGCGGAGCTTTTTGATATCCATAGTTAGCCTCTCTCTTGGCATGTCCTAGAAGCACACGCCTACTGTGACTAGAGCAATCCGCGCACCAATGCAATTGCCCGTCTGAGACGTGCTGAGACGCGGGACTGCTTATAGTGCCTTACTTTAATTGGTCGAAACGCGGCCTTAACCCCTTGCGCAATCAACACGCGATGGAGCGATTTTGTAAAGTACAAAACTATAAGCAGATTCAAACGGGGTTTGGTGCTATCCGCATCTGTACAGATGCGACGGGGAGGTCTGCAATCGTTTGCGCATTAGAAAGAATCGGATTGTGGTGTCACCTTGAGCAGTTCAACTCCCGATAATATCGCTCCCAGTCGTCTATGCGAGGAAGCCTGCCGCCGTTTCCTTCCATCGCTTCATTGAGTACACTGCAAATGCATTTCGCACGCTCGGCACCACCGCCTTGCGCGATGAAGCGGTCTCTGCATCCTTTGACCCGATCAGCGAGTGCTTGAACTTCATCTTCCGAGTATGTTGAAAAAACGACGCTCACTCTGTGAGCTTCGGTAATCGTGTCACTCTCTTGCCGATGGCGTTCATAGGCTTTTTGGAGATCGGCTCCCAACGTGGTTGCATCAACGAGAGCCTTGATCCATGACAAGACTTCAAGCCAGACCTGAAAAGATGCCATGGCGAAGTAGCTTACCACACAGAAAAAACCACGGCCTAGCTTTCAGTTGCGAAGAGACGTGCAGTTTCACCTCGTAGGCGTTCATGCGTGCTATTTTTTTCGTTCGCATCTGGCGAACGAGGGAAAGCATGAGTCTGGAGTCCATCACCCAACAGGTCAAGGCAGAGATTTCAAAGCTGACTCAGGTGCTGCATTTGCTCCAAGGCACAGGAGTGAAACCGACAAAGACGCAACCGCAAGCGAAGGCACCACGGCACAAGATGTCGGCGGCTGGCAGGAAAAGAATCGCAGCGGCACAGCGGGCACGCTGGGCGAAGATCAGAGCAGCGAAGAAGGCATAGGGAAAAAATGCTGCGTTGAGTTCTGTCCCAGTGAGCTTGGCACCCATGAGGCGGCTGACCTTCCCAGGTCAACAGCAAAACTTCAAGAGCAGGGGAGCACAGGGTAGCAGGCGAATGTGACAGGGAGATTAAACTACGGTCTGCGGTAGTGTCCTAATTCTGCCATGGGGGGCTTTTCTATTTTGTGATTAAATCATGCTAGAAGCTATCTCATAATGAACCAAAGGCGTAAACTGCCGGGCCCTCAGGGGCTAAAGCCCGTGTGTTAGGCGGTCCGAAGCGGCACGGCTGAAAGCCGTGCCCTTCCCAAACCATTTATGAGATGGCCTGGCCTCTAGTCAAGAGAGACGAAGGAAAATGACTAACAAAACATATTGCGTGGCGAAGTTCAACAAACGAACTAGCGAGAAACTCGGGCGTTGTCTTTTCAGTTCTTTAAATGAGCTGAAGGCGAAAGAGTGGGTCGAAGAGGAGAACGCTAAACTGCCTCAGGATCAGAAAGAAGAAGTCGAATTCCGTGTTTACTCAGGCGATGCCTCCCATCACATCTCAATGGGCCCGACGCCCAGACCCCGAGAAGGATTTCAATCGTAAGAGCTAGGAAAGGAAGTCCTATGCAGTGGAGAACAGCGGCCTTGCTGATTCTGATTGCGGCTGCCCTTGGCTTCTCTGTCGGCCAGCGGTTCCCCGTTCATCATTATGTGATTTTGGGCGAGAAAGATGTACTTCTCTTTGACGCAGGAACTGGCAGGGTTTGCGATCCCTTGGCAGCTACTCGAACTAACAAACTTCCTTTCCCCGCCTGTCCCAACTAGGCAAATGGAATGCTAAACCTCTTTAGCGGAGCGGGGCAAATTAGGACACTACTCGGTCTGCAAGCTGGCATTGATTTGGACTTTTACTCGCTATAGACTGGCGTCCTGCAAGTCGAGTCACACAGAGGCTCCGCAGATTGCAACGTGGAGCCTCACTTCACTCCTCTTTTCCACACACTGTATCTATCCTCTTCATGATTTTCTCGGCCCACTGGATGCTCGCATCAATGAGCTTGTCCGTTCGCGGGCTTCCCTGTGGAGTTCCGAACAGGTCGTCCGCCGTTTGCATATGAAGGCTCGCCAAAATCGCGGCCATGATCCCGATGACCCGTTTGCGACCCTCGTCCATCGGGGCATACTATACCTTTCGCCGTGTGTTCGCCAAGGAGTATATACTGTCGTTGAACCGCCCTGAAAAGCTATGCGGGGTGAGCATTATATCCCCCTCGAAAGTACCTCACTCCAGGATCGAAGCCGAAATTCCGCTTGCGGTGTCTAACGCACAAATTGCTTACCCAGCACACACGCTGGGTCAACGACATAAGAAGGTTGAATGGCGGGAACTGATCGACGAGCTTGACGAATGTATCGAGGCGATGCGCTACCACTTGCGATTAGAGCGTTCTGAGCGACGTTCTCGCGCCATTTCGGTTCAAGAGCACGACGCGGCGGAGATGTTACACCTTCGAGCGCCGAGATTTGGGTGGGATGATCGCTTCGTTGGACTTCCGCAGCATCGCTTTGTCCACCATTCCAGTGCCAGCGACCTGCGAACGGAGTGCTTTGCGGTCCTTTGCGGTTGAGGTTAGGCCAATCGCGTTTTGAGCATCCTCATGAATACGGTCAAAAACGTATTGCGGCAAGTTCAGGAGTAGTTCCGACTTCTTCCAACTATCTGAAGGAACCCAGTCAGAAGATGGAGCATCGGGATAGACTTCAACCGATTCACGCTTTTGCAAGAAAAGCTTGCCGTACCCGGCCCCGACATCGGTGCTATTCTGCTTAACCCAATCGTTTGCCAAGAATCGTTCTCCACCCTCATATTCGAGAAACGACCGGAAAATTGGCTGGTACAGAGCGACGACCTTTTGCAATGGGGTGCTTCGCTCGACCCGATTCATGATTCGCTCAGAACCGGCGGTTGGTGAAACTACCAGCTTGTGATCTTCGCCGATTCGAACCGGTTGCATGTAGGGGAAACCGAGACGTGGACTGCACAGAGAAATTCGAGAGGTGTTTGTGAGACAGAAGTCATTCACCCGCAGTGCGAAAGTAGTCGGAGATAGTTGATAGGTCAGAAATTCGGGACCGGAGAAAGTGAGGCCGACTCCAATATCTTCGATTTTGGATATTGCAACCATTCTGTCTGCCTGGCCAATTCGCGACTCAATGTGAAACGTGGGGTCAATTCCTAGCGGATTTTTGTTCAAGTACATATACCCCAACCAGAGTCCGACCCGAACCTTGTCAAGCCAATCCAACAGCAGGATCAAATCACCAGCTCCTAGGGGCTGGCTTGCGAGTAGCCGCTCGATTATCGGTTTGATCTGAGCTTCGAGTTTGCTAAAGCGATCATTGCAGTGGGCGCAAGCGGGAAAAGTCAGGGCATCGAATGCAAACTGCCTAAGGCCGATTGGTTGCTTGTTGAACTCGATTCCAAAGGTGGCGATGCGATTGGGATCACCGGTCAGTCGGATCAACCAATCCGGAAGGACATGCTCTTTGTTCTTGCCTTCTGGGGCTTTTCCGCAAAATACGCAGAATTTTTCCATCTGTACCTCTGCAAATCAAACAGTTTGATTGCGGAAACTTCCGAAGCGTTGCGGGGCGACTTCGGAGAATCAACACGCCTGGCACAACCACAGGGCGAAGTAACATCATCTCTGCGCATTCACTTGTCTGGGATTAAAGTACTGCTATAAACACTATTGTAGCGATTGCCGATGCACTCCACATTTGCAGAACTCGATGGCTCCTCGTGGTTTCGTTTCAGCATATTGGTAATCACCGTTATGCTCGCATTTGGTGGTCGTGCCAGACTGACAAGGTGGAGTCGGAAGACTTTGGAAGGTGCTTTTCAACTAGCCCAGAAGGCATGGGAACTTTGCAAGTTGAGAGGCCTACAGTCAGACCGTCCAATTGCCGCACTAGAACTTTCGGCCTTATCTGTATCCAAAGGTGACATAGATGCAAGCCGAGATTTACTGAACAATGCCCTAGAGGCAGCAACGGAACGCTCGAACCTAGTGTTGGAAGCGCAGATTTTAATCAGTCTGGCTGGTCTCAGAGAAATATCTGGTGACCGCAAGGCGGCTTTAGAAACCAACACACGAGCTCTCCAGAAGGCGCAACAGGGCAAGAATCTGTACGTACAGTCACGAGCTTTCGGAGAGATTGGGCGCATGTGGCTTGCGGCTGATCCGGAACTAGCGAGAGTATCAATCCCTACCGACTCACTAGACTTACTGCATGAAGTTACTGCATGATTCATGCCGAGTGATGCAATCCGACCCGACTTAGAGCACCTTATCCGACTGTAAGCTATTGATTCCGCGTTGGATGGGGTACAAAGAACAGATTAGCAAACCGCCGCCTTCAGCCTCTCGGCCACCTCTCCGGCGGTTGGTTTTCAACAGTTTAACACGCTGTCTGCATTTCAATCGCTCCCGTGCTGCTCGACTCGCTCGACCCACGTTGCTGCGCATTATTGCGGCTCTTTGAGCCTGTCCGGATCAGAGCGGTCGTCCTGCTCCAATCCCAAGCGTCTCCGAATCTCACGCACGATATTGTCCGGTGTTTGGCTGGCGTCCACCGTGAGGGCATGTTCTGGCTCTTCAAGCGTTGCCAGTTGACTTTCCAGCATTTCCTTTTTCATATAGTGGCCTCGCCGTTCGCGCAGCCGCTGCGACAGCAACTCGGGACTTGCTTTCAGATACACCACCCGCACTTGCGGATCCACGCGCAATTTCTCGCGGTAGGCGTGTCTCAGCGCCGAGCAGGCCAGCACTGCACTTGTTCCGCTCTTGATCCAGTCGGCGATGAGGGAACCGAGCGTCTCCAGCCAGGGTGCCCGGTCCGCATCCGTCAGCGGAATTCCGCTCCCCATTTTTTCCACATTCGCAGCTGGATGAGCATCGTCCGCATCCGCGAACCCCCATCCCAACTGCCGCGCCAGAAGAGGGCCGACCGTGGTCTTGCCCGCGCCCGATACCCCCATCAGCACAATGACCACGTCCATTCCTTTTTATTTCTTGTACGTCTTGGTGAACCCGGTCCGCGTGTTCGTCACCGTGATCGTGCCGTCGGCTTCCGCCTCGACCTTGATCGATTTCCCTTCGCACTTCTCCTCCGGATTGGCAATCAAGTCGGCCGCGACGTTGTGATCTTTGCCGCCCTCCACCGCGTAATGCAGTTGCCAGACGTCCGGACTCCCACCCTTCCGCGCGCCGTATTCAGAGCGCAACTCCGTCGAGCATGCTACCAGAATCATGGCAGCCGCCATTTCTCTGCGCAGGGGGCTCCAATTTTTTTCATCTTGACCCGTGAAACGCGATCTAATCGAAGAACGCGGTTTCGCTGGCTTGAGTCCTTGAGGATAGTCCAGTAACATAGTAGGGTTTACGGCATTCATGTCCACTCATGACGGATTGCCCGACCCCCTAAGTTCGGCCGGAGACATAACATTCTTATGAAAATTGCCAAAGACGTGACGGAACTGATCGGTAACACTCCGCTGGTACGCCTGAATCGAGTCACCCAGGGTTGCGCTGCCGAGGTCGTCGCCAAACTGGAAAGCCAGAATCCTGTGGCCAGCGTGAAGGACCGGATCGGCGTGAGCATGATCCTGGAGGCGGAGCGTGCCGGCAAGATCCAGCCCGGGAAAACTGTGCTCATCGAGCCCACCAGCGGCAACACGGGTATCGGCCTGGCGTTCGTTGCAGCCGTCAAAGGCTACAAGCTCATCCTGACGATGCCGGAAACGATGAGCCTGGAGCGCCGCGTCCTGCTGCTCGCTTTTGGCGCCGAGCTCGTGCTTACGCCGGGTCCTAAAGGAATGAAAGGGGCGATCGCGAAAGCCGAGGAACTGCTGGCCAGCACTCCGAATAGTTACATGCTCCAGCAGTTCGACAATCCCGCGAATCCGAAGATCCACTTCGAGACCACCGGTCCAGAAATCTGGAACGACACGGACGGGCGCGTAGATTTCCTGGTTTCGGGGATTGGCACCGGCGGAACGCTGACGGGCGTCTGCGAGTACATCAAGCCGAAGAAGCCGTCGTTCAAGGCCATCGCCGTGGAACCGACCGACAGCGCTGTGCTTTCCGGGGGCAAGCCGGGTCCGCACAAGATCCAGGGAATCGGGGGCGGGTTTGTGCCCAGGATTCTGCGCACCGACTTGATCGACGAGGTCATTACCGTAAGCAACGATGAAGCGATCAATATGGCGCGCCGTCTTCCGCTCGAAGAAGGTCTGCTGGTTGGCATCTCTTCGGGAGCCGCCGTCGCGGCCGCGCTGAAAGTCGCTGCGCGTCAAGAAAACAAGGGCAAGCTGATCGTGGCCGTTCTGCCCTCGTTCGGCGAGCGCTACCTGAGTAGTATTCTTTTCGAGGGGCTTCGGAACCAGGCGTTGCAGATTCCAACCTCGGAGCTTCCAGGCTGATTCATGCCGCATCTTTTGTCGCTAATCCGCGAGGACGTCGCCACCGTGATGGAGCGCGATCCCGCGGCCAAGTCGCGGCTGGAAATCTATCTGTGCTATTCCGGTCTGCATGCCTTATGGTTCTACCGCATCAATCACTGGCTGTGGAACCATCACTTTCTCTTACTGGGACGCTGGCTGTCGCAGGTGGCGCGCTGGTTCACCGGCATCGAAATCCATCCCGGCGCCACGATTGGCCGGCGCCTGTTCATCGACCACGGCATGGGAGTCGTGATCGGCGAGACTGCGATCGTCGGCGACGACGTCACGCTCTATCAGGGCGTGACTTTAGGCGGGACGGGCAAGGAACACGGGAAGCGTCACCCCACAATCCTCGACGGCGTGGTGATCGGCGGCGGCGCCAAGGTTCTGGGCAACATCACGATTGGGCGAAATTGCCGGATCGGCGCGGGCTCGGTCGTGCTGCGCAACGTGCCCGACGACTCGACCGTCGTCGGTGTGCCCGGCCACATCGTCTTCCGCGAAGGCAAACGAGTCGTCATTACGGATCCCAAGCAGATCAACGATCCGCTCTCCGAAGCCCTGGCCGCGGTTGTGACCGAGGTCAGCAAGTTGCGCGAGCGGGTGCGCCAACTGGAAGGCGCTGGCGGCAGCGAACCACTCTCTTCTTCTTTGCAGCGCATCATGGACGACATCGACTACCAGATCTAGTGGGACGTACGGAGCGCCCGTTCCTCCGTTGGCCGCTTCGTACGTTATGCTGGACAATCCACGCGACCAATCCCATGAGCGCCCTGACCGACTCGTCCTTGTCATCTGCCAACCGCAAGCTGGCGTTGGCCGGGCAACTTGCTTTTCTTCCAACCGGCGTCCTCACAATCCTGCTCGGCCCGATGCTGCCGATCCTGAGCGCGCGTTGGGCCCTGAATGACCGGCAGGCGGGATATCTTTTTCCGACACAATTTCTCGCGCAACTGGCGGGCGTGCAACTGTCCGCGTTCCTGCTGGCACGGGTCGGATTTCGGCCAGCCTTCCTGGCTGGATTGTCGCTGATGGCCTGCGGCGTCAGCACCGTTTACGTCGGAGCACCCTGGCTGGGGTTCGCTTCGGTTGCTGTCTATGGTCTGGGTGTGGGACTCATCATCCCGACCGACAACCTGCTGGTTGCGGAAATCCACCCGCATTCCCGGGCGTCAGCGGTGAGTGTGCTGAATTTCTTCTGGGGAGTTGGGGCTGTGCTCTGCTCGCTGCTGGTGGCGTGGAGCAATGCCCATGGCCTTCTGACCGTCTTCTTCGGCCTGGTGGCTCTTTCTCTTTTGTTGACGTTAGTGGCCGTCTACAACCTGCCGTTTCCCGGAGCGGTGAAATCCGATCACACGCCCGTGGCTTGGCGGAAGATTTGGGCCAGTCCTGCAGCCTGGCTGTTTGCCGTCGTGTTTTTCCTCTATCCAGGCGCGGAAACCGCGGTCGGCGGATGGATCGGTTCGTATGCCTCGCGCATGGGAATGCACGGGACATCCATGGCCTCGACGATGCCCGCTTTTTTCTACGTGGCCATGATGCTGGGGCGCGGCCCGGGCAGTCTGCTTCTGCCCCGTCTGCCGGAGCGGCGCGTTCTGCAAGTGGGCTACGGGCTGGGGGCAGTCGGGATCGGGCTGCTCTTGTGGTCCTCGACCGTGCCGGGAGTCATCGCCAGCGCGTTGCTGGTGGGCTTGAGTTTTGCCGCACTGTACCCAATCGCCGTCGCGCGCCTGTCGCATCATTACGGGATCGCCGCGCGCAGCATCGGCTCGGTAATGTTCTCCCTGGCGGCGGTGGGACCGGCCATGATTCCGTGGCTGGTAGGGGTGATCTCGAACGCAACCGGAAATCTACGCACCGGGTTGCTGGTGCCGCTGGTCGCGACCGTGCTGTTGTTCTTCGTGCACCTTACAGATTGGTAAGAACTGGTAGCGCCGGCACCTTGCCGGCTGGCCTGCCTGATCGAAAGCGGAGGATGGGCTCCCACTGTAGCTATACTTGCTGACTTCTGCGATGGCAAAACGAATTCTTCGTCCGATTGTGAAGGTCGTGGCAGGGATTGCCGGGGTTGTGTTCATCTTCGACAACCGACTGAGCGGCACCGAAGGACTTGTGCTGCTCGGGTCGATCGCGGCGTTAGTCGTATGCGGGTTGGTCTGGATGATTTTCGACCTGGCGGAGAATGACACCGAGGACGGGCACAGCTGACGCTAGCGGGGATCGATCTTCTCCTGGCTGCGCGTCACGGTTCCGTCGTGCCGGGGGTGAAGGTCGTCTTATGGCTCGTCCCCACCTGCGAGGGCAAGATTGCCCTCGCGACAGCCGGCAAGGTGCCGGCGCTACTCTTGCTAGTGCAGCCTCAACTTCAAAATATAAGACTGAATTCCGTAATAACTCGTAGCAATAAACTACGCTAGGGAGCGATTAGAGCGACCGCAGCTCTCTCGACGGCCTGTGGGTCGCCTCGAGTTCGATCGTGCGCCTCCGGGCTTCCTGGTGCTATTAGCGGGTATTCTACGCAACGGTTGGGCCGGCGATTCCAGGGTCTAGACATGTTGCGGCTTGTGCATGGACTATATCTAAATGATATAAATTTGTAAGTTGTTGATTATGGAAGAGCAACCGGGTAGATCGTTCTACTCAGGGCCGGACGGCTCCTAACCGCTTGCTCCGGGGCGGCCGGGTCGGAGCAGTGCCCGCCATCTCGACCCGGTTTCGTCCGTTACCCTTAGCCAGATAGAGGGCCTGGTCGGCCGCGTGGATGACCTGCTCGGGTTGGCGATTGCGCGTGCTTGCCTCGGCGACGCCGATGCTCACCGTCACAGACAGACCAGCATCGGGTGGGGCCACGGGAACCCGGCTGCGTTTCTTCCCGGCGGTTTTTCGGCGATCGGTTTCTCCGCCACGGTTTGTGTTCCTTCTCTCGCTGCCGCGAACGCGAAACGTGGAGTTCTGAATGGTCTGGCGCATCCCGTCGAGATACTCGAACGCATCTTTCGCCGAAGTATTGCGGAAGAGGATGGCGAACTCTTCCCCGCCACAGCGGAACACCTGGCCGCCGCCCTTCACCTCGGAAAGGCGGGAGGCAACCAGGCACAGCACCTGATCTCCCGTGTCGTGACCGTAGGTGTCGTTGAATTTCTTGAAGTGGTCGATATCGACGATGGCGATGGCGTATTGCTGATCGAGCGAGAGCAGGGCCTCGTTGAATGCGCGCCGCCCGCGAATGCCGGTCAGTTCGTCATGGTAGGCGAGCATGTAGGAGGTTTCGATCAGCGATGCGGTCAGGATCAGGCCGGCGGTCCCGACATACGCATCGGCCATCGCGCCCACGGGAGAAAATCTCAGCCAGGGAAAGACGGCGGCGAGGCACCAGACAAAGCCGGGTTCGATCGGCTTGCGTGTCTGGAAGAAGCGCCAGGTGAAGACGCCCGCGGCCGCGATGAAGCCAGCAAAAACCCAGGGTGGAATGGCGGTTCCCGAGACATGCGGAACCGCGCGGCTGTTTTCCGGGCGGCACAACACATCGACGACCACCGAGTCGAGCAGCAGGATTCCAAACCGGGGCGCGATCCCGGCAATCACAAAGCCGCGCTCCGGCAGGCGGGCGAACGCGATGTAAGTCAGTGGAATCAGAATGGCTGCCAGCACGACCACTATGCGCCCGGGGCCGGAGTGGATCTGCCCGGCGGAATAGAATACGACTGCCTGGCGCGCCAGAAGCAGGACCAGCAGCGAAAACAGGATGCGGCTCGAGTTGAACCGCCAGGAGAGCAGCAGTCCCGCGGCAAACACCGCGACGAGATAGAAGCCGACCGAGGGCGCAAGCAGGACGAACAGAGAGCTGCTGACCATGGCCAGCGACATCGCCAGCAGCAGGCCGCCGGGGAACAGCCACGCTTTCCACATCCTTCCAGCCAATTGGACCTCAATCGTAGCGAATCGCTGTCTTCAGGATAAGACAGCCAGGGGTGAAGAGAGGTAATGTTTGGGGCACCGGGGCGATCGCAACTTGACGAGCCCATGCCTGCGGAGACGCGGCAACCTGCGCCTTTTTCAGTATGTTTACAGAAACGCTGAACTTGCTCTAGTCTTCCCTGTTCATGGCCAAGAAATCGCCATCCACGCTCCGCGTAGCAATTGACACCGGAGGCACCTTCACGGACTGCGTGTGGGTGGAGGGCGGCGTACTGCGCACTTTGAAAGTCTTCTCGACTCCAGATGACCCCTCGCGTGCCATCAACCAGGCGCTGCGGAAGATCGGGGCGGGCACCGGAGTCACACTTCTGCACGGGACGACGGTCGGGACGAATGCTCTGCTGCAGCGAAAAGGAGCGCGCGTTGCGCTGGTTACGACCGCCGGGTTCGAAGACGTCATCGAGATCGGACGGCAAGCCCGCCCTCGCCTGTACGACTTTTTCTTTGACCGGATCCAGCCCCTGGTCGCGCGCGACCTGCGTTTCGGCGTGCGCGAGAGAGTGGATGCCGAGGGGAAGATTTTGGAGCGGGCCTCGGAGGACGAACTGGCTGGCCTGCAGAAAGCGGTGCGTGCGGCGGAGCCGGATGCGATCGCTGTCGCCCTGCTGTTTTCGTTTGCGAATCCCGCGAACGAAGCGGCGGTAGCTTCAGCACTGGCTGAACTCGGCAAACCGCTGTCGGTGTCGCATCAGATTCTGCCGGAGTTCCGCGAATATGAGCGCACCAGCACGGTCGTGGTGAACGCGTATCTGCAGCCGCTCATGCAGACCTACCTTGAGAAGCTTGCGCGGCGCGTGGACGAGTTGCAGCCTCAGGGGCTAAAGCCCGCATCGCTGGTAGATTCGAGCGGCACGGCTGAAGCCATGCCCTCCCCTCCCCTGCCGAAGAACGCATCCCATGTTTTTGTCATGCAGTCCAGCGGCGGCATCACGGCGCTCGAAGCGGCGGCCCGCGAACCGGTGCGAACCGTGCTGTCGGGTCCAGCGGGCGGGTTCGTCGGAGCGTCGGCCATGGCGGCGCGCAGCGGCCATCACAAGATTCTGTCGTTCGACATGGGCGGGACGTCCACGGATGTTGCCCTGGCCGAGGGCGGCGCACGCCCCAGCGGGCAGTCGGAGGTGGCGGGTTTCCCGGTCGGTGTTCCCATGCTCGACATTCACACGGTGGGCGCTGGCGGCGGTTCGCTGGCGCGCTTCGATGCGGGCGGCGCCTTGGTAGTCGGACCGGAATCGGCGGGCGCCGATCCCGGACCGATCTGTTACGGCCGCGGCACGCAGCCCACTGTGACCGACGCCAACCTGCTGCTGGGACGATTGCGGCCCAACCGTTTTCTGGGCGGCGAGTTCACGCTCGATCTGGAGCGCACGCGGCGGATTACAAAAGAATGGTTACAGAGTCAACATTCGAAGCTCGCGCTCGAGCAATTCGCCGCTGGTGTCGTGCGGGTGGTGAACGCGAACATGGAGCGGGCGTTGCGCGTGGTTTCGATCGAACGCGGCTACGATCCGCGGGAGTTTGCCCTGGTTGCATTCGGCGGAGCGGGCGGGCTGCATGCCTGCGAACTGGCGGATGCGCTGGCGATTCCGACGGTGATCATTCCCGCGCGCCCGGGCGCATTGTCGGCGTTCGGGATTCTAGTCAGCGACGTCGTCAAGGACTATTCGCGGACCGTGCTGTGGCGCCTGGCCGGAAGTCTGCCGCAGCGCGAGTTGCAGAGCGAGTTTCGCAAGCTGAAGCAAGCGGCGCAGAAACAATTCCGGGACGAACGGTGGCATGGTGCCGTCCATTGTGAGCGCAGCCTCGACCTGCGCTATCGCGGGCAAGGATACGAACTGAACATTCCCGCAGGGAGCGATGTAAGCGAACGCTTCCATGCGGAGCATCAGCGGCGCTATGGATACCACCACGCGGGACGCGAAATTGAACTGGTTACGCTGCGGTTGCGGGCGCGGATGACAGCGCCCCGACTGGACATTGGACGGCCCCGAGTTGCGCGTAAATCATCGGGACGTATCAGCGCCGCAGAGCGTGATGCGGTGATCTTTGCGGGCAAAGCGGTGGTTGCTCCGGTGTACGAGCGCAGCGATCTGCGTCCGGGACAAATCCTGAAAGGGCCAGCCGTCGTCACGGAATACAGCGCGACCGCGGTGATCCCGCCGGGGAAGAAATTCTGGGTGGATCGGGCGGAGAATCTGCTGATTGACTGCCGTGCGAGGGCGAGTCGCCCGCGCGACAGCCGGCGGGACGCCGGCGCTACCCGTGGGCGTGCTGGAAATTGAGAAGCTACTCCTCGTCGCGGAGTTTGGTTTCCTCGATGGTCATGTCCTTGAATTCGCTGGACTCGAAGACATCGCCGCATTCCTGGCACTCGACGTACTCGGAATCTTCGTCGCGGGAAACGATCTGCACGCGCGGGTGCTTGCACAATTCCCGGCTCACCTTATTGGGAGGGGGCTGCGACGGCTGGCTAGGCGTCATAAACTCCGCGGACATTCTTCATTCGACAAGCTGGGTCGCGTTTTTGTAGGAAATTGGCGGTATTTTGCGGCGAGTTATTTCGGATGTCAAGTCCCCATCGGGAGTATGTACCCCTATCGTGGGCAGGAGGCGCTCCTGGCAGGCATCAAACTCTGGCTACGCTGCCTGACTTGTCCGCTAACCCATTCAACCTACAACAGTTACCGCTTAACCATAAAATTCTTCCAATCGCTGCTGCCGCTTGCCGGAATCTTCGTTCAGCGCTAGAATCAATATACGACCTAAACAGTCGGTGTTTTATCCGACCGAATGGGTCGGGGTTTGCCCGATGCTGAAACTGACTAAAAAAGCCGACTATGGCCTGATGGCGATGAAGCACTTGGCGGAGCACTCCGACAAGCGTGCGTGCAGCGCGAAGGATGTGGCCGATGCCTACGGGATCCCGCAGGAGGCGCTGGCGAAGATTCTGCAGCGGCTGGCAAAGGCGCGCCTGTTGACCTCGCAACATGGCATCAATGGCGGCTACACGCTGGCGCGCGAGGCCAAGACGATTTCGGCGTTCGAGGTAATCCAGGCGATTGACGGACCGCTGTTCATTACTTCGTGCGTGACCGTGCGCGGCGAATGCGGCCAGAGCGATCGCTGCACGGTGCGCGAACCGCTGCGCAAGGTGAATGACAGCATCGAACAAGTGCTGAAGAACATCAAGATTTCCCAGATGAAGGAAGAACTGGAAATGATCGATCTGAAGAAGCCGGCGGATCTGGTGACAATTTCGTAGGCAAACTACATTCGACCAGGACAATGTGCGAGGAGAAAACGCAATCATGAGCACGAATGGCGACAAGACGACCCTAGCCAGTCACGACGCAGAACAGCGCGTGGTCCCGAGCGGGATCAAGCTGCCGATTTACATGGACAACCACGCGACCACCCCGATGGATCCGCGGGTTCTGGAAGAGATGCTGCCCTACTTCATGGAGAAGTTCGGCAACGCGGCCAGCCGCAATCATCCGTTTGGATGGGCGGCGGAGGAAGCGGTGGAACTGTCGCGGGAGCGCATCGCCAAGTTGATTGGCGCGACGGCGAAAGAAATCGTGTTCACGTCCGGCGCGACGGAAAGCGACAACCTCGCGATCAAGGGCGTGGCCGAGATGTATCGCGAGAAGGGCAACCACATCATCACCGCGGTCACTGAGCACAAGGCGGTGCTCGATACCTGCAAGCATCTGGAGAAGCTTGGTTTCCGCGTGACCTACCTGCCCGTGCAGAAGGATGGGCTGATCGATCTTGACGATCTGAAGCGCTCCATGGATGACAAGACCATCCTGGTCACGATCATGGCGGCCAACAACGAGATTGGCGTGCTGCAACCGGTGGCGGAAATCGGCAAGCTCTGCCGTGAGCGCAACGTAATTTTCCATACCGATGCTGTGCAGGCGATCGGCAAAATTCCAATCGACGTGAACAAGATGAATATCGACGTCGCGTCGATCACCGGACACAAGCTTTACGGGCCGAAGGGTGCGGGCGCTTTGTATGTGCGGCGCAAGAATCCGCGCGTGCAGCTGGTGCCGATCATCGACGGCGGCGGCCACGAGCGCGGCATGCGGTCGGGAACGTTGAACGTTCCGGGCATTGTCGGACTCGGCAAGGCCTGTGCGCTCGCGCAGGAAGAGATGCCGCAGGAATCCTGCAAGCTGTCGGGCCTGCGCAACCGCCTGCGAGACAGCATCATGAGCCGTCTGGATGAGGTCTACATCAACGGTTCGACCGAACACCGGCTGCCCGGCAACCTGAATATCAGCTTCGCGTACGTGGAAGGCGAATCTTTGCTGATGGGCATCAACGATATCGCGGTGTCGAGCGGATCGGCATGCACCTCGGCGACGCTGGAGCCATCGTATGTACTGAAGGCCCTGGGCACGGGAGATGACCTGGCCCACAGCTCGATCCGCTTCGGCATCGGACGGTTCAATACCGAAGCCGAAGTCGATTACGTGGCGGATCGTGTGGTGGAGACGGTGCAGCGTCTGCGCGAATTGTCGCCGTTGTACGAGATGGCGAAAGAGGGCGTGGACTTGAAGAGCGTGAAGTGGGCGGCGGAAGCGCATTAGAAGCAAAGTGTCAAGGTTTCAGAGTTTCAAGGTTTCAAGGCAAACCTGGAAACTTAGCGGACGCTTCGCTGAAACCTTGAAACATTGAAACTTTGAAACCTTAAGTACGAGGTGAGGAAAGATGGCATACAGCGATAAGGTAATCGATCACTACAATCATCCACGGAACGTGGGCTCCATGGACAAGGCGAGCGCCGATGTGGGAACTGGCCTGGTCGGCGCCCCCGAGTGCGGCGACGTCATGAAGCTGCAAATCAAGGTCAATCCCCAGACCAACGTCATTGAAGACGCGAAATTCAAGACGTTCGGATGCGGATCGGCGATTGCCTCGTCTTCCCTTGCCACCGAGTGGGTGAAGGGCAAAACGGTTGACGAAGCCCTGGAGATCAAGAACACCGAGATCGTGAAGGAACTGGCGCTGCCGCCGGTGAAGATTCACTGCTCGGTGCTGGCCGAGGACGCGATCCGCGCCGCAATTGGGGACTGGAAGAAGAAGCAGAACGCGGCCAAGCCGGCAGAAATGCAAGCGCAGTAGAACAGCTACGGGCTCCGAGTCGCGAGCTTCGAGCAAGCGATTCGTTCGCAGCTCGAGCAGGTTGCTCGTAGCTCGCGGCTCGAAGCTCGCAGCGACCCTATGGAAGACGTACTCAAAACACTCGTTCCGCCCTCGGCTCCGGCCAAGGGCATCCAGGTCACCGAGAAGGCGATCGGCAAGATTCGCTCGGCCATGGAGAAGGAAGGCATTTCTCCGGAACAGGGCGGCCTGCGGATTGGCGTGCAGGGCGGCGGATGCTCGGGCCTGAGCTATAACATACGCTTTGACACGCAGCCGCGCGAACGCGACCGCGTGTTTGAATTTGGGGGCGTGCGGGTGTTTGTCGATCCGAAGTCGTTCATCTACCTGCACGGGATGGTCCTTGATTATCAGGAGACCCTGATGCAGCAGGGGTTCGTATTCGTGAATCCGAATTCGACCAAGTCCTGCGGCTGCGGAAGTTCGTTCACGGCATAGACAGCTGCGAGCTACGAGCCGCGAGCTTCGCGCAAACTAAAGAAGCAGGGAGTGACTGGGGCGGGCTACGCGTCCGCCCCTAACTTTGTACGGCGGCCCGATATGCCAAATGCGGAATCCAAATCGTCGTTGATCATGCCGGGTGAAGCGACCTCGAGTTGCTGGTCGTGCGGCACCATGCGGACCATGCACTTCTGCTGTGCGTGCGGCAAAGTGCAACCGGCAGTACCGGTGGACTACTTCACGTTTTTTGGATTCTCCCGGAAGCTGGATCTGGACACGTCCGTGCTGGAGAAAGAATTCTACGCGCTGAGCCGGCGCCTCCATCCCGATGTGTTTGCCCAGTCCGAAACCCAGGAGCGGGCCTGGAGCCTGGAACAGAGCTCGATGCTGAACGACGCCTACCGCACCCTGAAAGACCCGGTCAAGCGGACGGAATACCTGCTGCGTCTCGAGGGAGTGGAACTGGAAGAACAGTCGAAGCAGGCGACCGAGAAAGCGCGCGCTACGGGAGAACTCAAGAAGCAAGTCGTTCCAGCAGATCTGCTGGAAGAAGTCTTCGAGCTGAACATGCATCTGGAAGAACTGCGCATGCAGAAGAAGCTGGGCGAGGACGATCCGGCGATGCTGGAGGAGATCGGAAAGGCAAAGCTCTCTCTCGAAGAAAAGTACGACGCGTTGTTCAACGAACTGAAGTCCGAGTGGAGGAAATGGGACAAGGCCGTGGATAGCGGCACCGAAAAAGAGCGCTTGGCGATCCGCGACACCATGGTGGATGTGCTGAATCGCCGGAACTATATCCGGAATCTGGTTCGGGACGTGAATGAGGCACTGGAAAGCACTTAGCAATTAGCACTTGGCATTTAGCCAAATCGAGCCTGTGACCTGGCTCCGCTAAATGCTAATTGCCAATTGCTGAACCTATGGCTACGGATCACATTGTCGGCATCGATCTGGGCACCACGAACTCGCTCGTGGCGTACATGCAGGGAGACGCGCCCGCAGTCATCCCCGGGGAGGACGGACTGAATCTTGTGCCCTCCGTTGTCGCTCTCGACGAAAAGAATCAAGTGATCGTCGGCAATGCCGCTCGCCGGTATCTGATCGAGACTCCGGAGCGCGCTGTCTACTCCGTGAAGCGCCTGATGGGGCGTGGCGTCGAGGATATCCGGGAAGAATTAAAGCTGTTTCCTTTCCGGCTGGCGGACGACCTTCAGGCCGGCGAAGTCCTGCGGATCAAGATTGGCGAGCGCACCTATACACCACCCGAGATCTCGGCACTTGTGCTGCGCCAGTTGAAGCGGAACGCGGAGCGATTCTTCGGCGCACCGGTCACGAAGGCCGTGATCACGGTGCCCGCATACTTCAACGACGCGCAGCGGCAGGCCACCAAAGATGCGGGACGAATCGCCGGCCTCGACGTTCTGCGGCTGGTCAACGAACCGACCGCCGCTTCGCTGGCCTACGGGCTCGACAAGAAAAAGCATGGCGTCGTTGCCGTCTACGATCTGGGCGGCGGCACATTCGACATTTCGATTCTCAAGCTGCATGACGGTATTTTTGAAGTCGTCGCCACCAACGGTGACACGCATCTTGGCGGAGACGACATTGACAACCTGCTGATCACGATCGCGCTCGACGACATTCGCGGCGATCTGGGACTCGATGTGCGGCGCAACGGCGAAGTGGTGGCGAGAATTCGCAAGGCAGTCATCGAGGCGAAGATTGCACTCTCCTCGAAGTCCTCGGCAAAGCTCGAGGTCGAGTTGCCGGGCGGGAAGCGCTATCAACGCGAGATCACGCGGGAAGCGTTCGAGCAACTGCTTCAGCCCATTATCGATCGTACGGTGGGCCCCTGCAAGCAGGCGCTCAAGGATGCTGGCCTCAAGCCAGTGCAGATTGACGAGGTTGTCCTGGTTGGGGGCTCGACGCGCATTCCGAAAGTTCGGCAGTTGGTGCAGGATTTATTTCAGCGCGTTCCGCACACCGATCTGAATCCGGATGAAGTGGTAGCGCTGGGCGCGGCAGTGCAGGCAAACATTCTGGGCGGCGGTTCAGAAGTCACGAAAGAAATGCTCCTGCTGGACGTGACGCCGCTGTCGCTGGGGATTGAAGTGGCCGGCGGCGTCACCGACAAGATCATCCTTCGGAATTCGACGATCCCGGCCTCCGCAACGCAGTACTACACCACCCAGGTGGATGGTCAGACGAACGTGGCGATTCATGTTCTGCAGGGTGAACGCGAACTGGCGCGGGATTGCCGGTCGCTGGCGCGCTTCGATCTGAAAGGCGTCCCGCCGATGCCGGCGGGCCTGCCGCGCATCGAAGTGAAGTTCCTGATTGATGCGAATGGAATTTTGCGCGTTTCCGCGCGCGAGCAGCGCAGCGGGAAAGAGGCCGAGATTGACGTCCAGCCCAGCTACGGATTGACCGACGAGCAGGTCGAGAACATGTTGCTCGCGTCATTCGATTATGCCGAGGAAGATTTCCGGCAGCGGCAGGTGATTGAAGCACGGCGCGAAGCAGAGACGATTCTCGCGGCGCTGGCCAAAGCCAAGAAGAGCGAAGCCTGGCAAGAACTCACAAGCGACGAGCGCCGGAAGATTGAAACATTGGATAAGGCCCTGGCCGCGGTGAAGGATGGCGACGATTATCAGGCTATTCGGCAAGCCATCGATGCGCTGAACCAGGGAACGATGCGGCTGGCAGAGCTGATGATGGACAGTGCCGTCTCGACCGCGCTGAAGGGAAAGGCTATGGATGACACGGGGATTGAGGAAGGCCAGCAGGCCGGTCATCCGGTGGCAAAGGCGGAGTTTGAATAAAAGAGTTTCGTGGTTGCTGGTTTCGTCGTTTCATAGCCTTTCCGGCGGCACAATGAACTACGAAACCATGAAACAACGAAACTAGAAACTCTTTGGAGTGTTATGTCAGACGAAAAACCTCAAGGCACGGGAGCTGCAACCATGGACGCTCCGAGCGAAAACACTGTGCAGGTGACGTTTCTTCCCGAAGGAAAGACGGTCACGTTTGAGCACGGCAAGCTTCCCTACAAGGATCACGGGAAAGAGCAGTCCATCCTCGATGTCGCGCTGAACTATGGTGTGCATCTCGATCACGCTTGCGGCGGCAACTGTGCTTGCACCACCTGCCACGTTTGGGTGAAAGAGGGCGCGGAACTGATCTCGGAACTGGAGGATGATGAGGCTGACAAGCTCGACATGGCGGCCGACCTCCAGTTAAACTCGCGCCTCGGATGTCAGGCCGTGATCCGGAAACCGGGGAAGGTTGTGGTTGAGATCCCGGCATGGAATCGGAATTACGTTTCAGAGGAGCATTAAAGAACCAGCTTTTAGCTCTTAGCTGTTGGCTTTTAGCCAAATCTGAAGTCTGGCGCGCGGGCACTGAGAGCTAAAAGCCAAGAGCTAAGAGCCAACACCGGAGCTACCGTTCATGCCAAAGCAACTCACCTGGGCTGATTCTGACGACATTGGGATTCTGTTAGCGGAGGCCCATCCCGAAGTTGACCCCCTCGCAGTTCGGTTCACCGATCTGCACAACTACGTCACCGAGTTGCCGGATTTCAAGGACGACCCTAAGGCCTCCAACGAAGCCAAACTGGAGGCGATCCAGATGGCTTGGCACGCGGAAGTTCTGGATCGGACGCAGGGCTAGCGCGGTTTTCTTAATGGTGTAGAGTGTCTACCCTCAGCGGCTGAAGCCGCTAACGCCTTGCGACCTTTGCGGCACGACTGAAAGTCGTGCCCTTCCCGTTCACGATTTCACTCTATGGCAACTCGAGAATGCTCTAGCGATTCCCAGGCAGCGGAGGGCGTTCAACTCATACGAAAGCAAAAAGGCAGAGCGGGCTTTCGCCTCTCTGCGTTTCATTCCATCCAACCGAAGTTTAGCGCGCGACTGCGGGTTGAGGCACGGGCTCTTCCACGCTCGCCTCGCGCAGGAATTTTGCCGCCTCCTCGGGCGGGGTTGGGTTGATGTAGAAACCGGTCCCCCACTCGAATCCCGCGGTCTTGGTCAGCTTGGGCATGAACTCGATGTGCCAGTGGTAGTGATCGTTGGTCGGATCCTGCACCGGCGAGCTGTGCACCACCAGGTTGTAGGGTGGATTGTCGAGCACGCGATCGGCTTTCATGAGCAGCGACTTCAAGGATTTCGCGAGATTCTCGAACATCTGCGACGACGAGTTCTCGAACGCCGATTCGTGCCGCTTCGGCAGGATCCAGGTCTCGAAAGGAAAACGCGGAGCATACGGCGCGATGGTCAGAAAGTCTTCATTCTCGCCCACCACGCGAATGCCGTTGTCCGTCTCCTGCCGGATGATGTCACAGAAAACGCAGCGTTCCTTGTAAATGTAATACTGCTTGGCGCCCTGCAGTTCCTCCACGACGTAGATTGGCAGGATCGGCAGCGCGATCAACTGCGAGTGCGCGTGCTCCAGCGAGGCTCCGGCCGCTTCTCCGTGATTCTTGAAGATGAGGATGTACTTGAAGCGGCGGTCTTTCTTGAGGTCAAGGATGCGGTCGCGGAAGGCCCACAATACGTCTTCGATGCGCTTCGGCGGCAGCGTGGCGAGGCTCAGGTTATGGTCGGGCGTTTCGATGATCACTTCGTGCGCGCCGATGCCATTCATCTTGTCGAACATGCCCTCGGCCTGTTTCGCCAGAGTGCCTTCGATTCCCAGCGCCGGAAACTTGTTCGGCACAACGCGAATCGTCCATCCGGGACTGTCTTTTTGAGGACTGGTGCCGTTGGTGGTGGGCCGGTACGCCAGGATTTCTGGTGGGGTCTTGTTTTCGTTGCCGTAACAGAATGGGCAGAATCCACCCTTGATCTTCACGCCTTCGCGAACGAAGTCGGTGGGCCGCTTGGCACGATCCGTGGAGATGATGACCCACCGGCCCACGATGGGGTCTTTTCGTAATTCAGGCACGAACTAAATCCTTTCAGTAGCGGCTTCCGAGCTAATGATTGTACGACACGGAAAACGCATTTTGGAACAACTCGAATGAAGGCCGGCTGCGATGACGGTCATAGTATACGGAAACCACGTCGAAACGCCACTGGCACGAAGGTGGACAGTGGCGCAGAAAATCGCGGGCCACCAGCGCCAACTCCTTTTGTTTGGCGTAATCTACCGCTGCCTCGGCGGGCTTTACGTCATGCGTTGTCCGGGTCTTGACCTCGATAAAACAGAGCACATCCCGGTCCCAGCCCACCAGATCCAGTTCTCCGCGAGAATGCGGGGAGCGGGAGTTGCGGGCGATGATCACGTAGCCGCGCCGTCGAAGATAGAAGTAGGCATCCTCTTCTCCGCGTCGGCCAGTACGCTGGTGAGCCGGCATCTCCTCCGGTGGAAGGGTTCGATCCGCCAGCCAATCGAGAACGTACACGGTGACTTGCGTCAGGCGTCCGGCGAACATGAATGGAACTCCATCTTCACTCTACGTCCCGCTCCCACGCCGCGATGTGACCGCAATCACCACCGTTCCGGTCGATTGGGTGCGTGCCGCAGCGATTGACCTCGGCCGCAAAGTCGCCTAAATTGACGCAGCTGGAAATGTTGAGCTGCTGCGAGCCGGAACCCAATCGAAGACAGGGCAGGGGCACCATCGACTCCAAATATTCAAAGCGCTACGAACGCCTTCTCATCCTGATTCTGTTCCTGACCTGGGGCACGGTCTTTCTCGACCGCATGTCGCAGTTGTATCTGGCCCCTTATTTTGCGCCTGAGTTCAAGCTGAACAGCGAGCAGGTTGGATTTCTTGCCTCGGTCACGGCGATCGCATGGGCGGTGTCGGGATTTTTCTTTGGGGCCTTGTCGGATCGCTATGGCCGGCGTCCGGTGCTGGTTCCTGCGATATTTGCGTTCTCCGCGCTTTCGTGGATGTCCGGCATGGTCCACAGCTTCGGCCAGCTCTTGCTGGTGCGCGCGCTGATGGGCATCGCGGAAGGGCCGTGCTGGGCAGTCATCACGGCCATCATCGAAGAGTCGTCGCCTCCGAACCGGCGCGGCCGGGACGTAGGCATCGTGGTGAGCGCGGCGGCGCTGGTGGGACTCTGCGCCGCGCCCATCCTGACCACGCAGGTAGCGGCGCGCTTTGGATGGCGCTGGGCGTTCTTCGTTGCAGGCATCCCCGGAATCGTGATGGGCCTGGTGTTATGGAGGTTTGTGAAAGAACCGGCAAGCGGGAACGATCACTCAGCTCAGCACGGCCGGGAACGGATCGCGGATTACTTTTCGATCCTGCGTTTCCGCAACATGTGGTTGAGCTGCCTGGGATCGGCAGGATTCATGTGCTGGCTGTTTTTGCTGAACGTATTCGCTCCGCTATACATCACTGAGGTCATGCATGAGCCGGGAACGAAAGCGGGCTTCCTGCTGGGCGCGGGTGGACTGGGAAGTTTCTGTTTGAGTTTTGTGTTTCCTGCGCTTTCCGATCGGATCGGGCGCAGGCCCGTGCTGATGCTGTTGGCGGTCATGTCGGCGATGGTGCCCCTCGCTCTGCAAGCGCGAGCGCTGTACAGTTTCCCCTGGCTGCTCGCAGCGATTGTTTTTGTCTGCAATGCAGGGCAGGCGATGGCATCGCTGATCATTGTGCTGGTGCCGGCAGAAACCGTCCCGCCCCAGTTTCGCGCCACCGCGATTGGGCTGGCCACGCTGGCGGGGGAAATCATCGGAGCCACGGTCGCTCCCGCGCTGGGAGGAGCGCTAGCCGAAAAGATGGGCCTGCGCGTGCCTCTGCTGATGTCGGCGGGAGGGATGGCGATCTTGTTCCTGGTAGCGCTCGCGCTCAAGGAGACGAGAAATAAGAAGGACGTCGAAAGACCGGCCGGCTAGAGTCAGCTTTCTCGCACGGCACTCGCCGCTGGCACCGGATGACCGGTCGCCTTGCCCCACAGATTCACCATCAGCACTCCTGCCAGCGCAACCGCCCCGCCGACCAGCGAGATCCACCGCGGCACTTCTCCCAGCCACAGCCAGGCAATGCCGATGGCCAGCACCGGAATGACATAAAGCAGCGTGGATGTGCGGCCGGCCGCGCCGTGCGAGAACACATACGCCCACGCCACATACGCGAGAGCGCCGGGAAAGATGCCCAGATACACGATCGCCAGCGTAGCGGCGACGGGGGCAGTCCGCAGGCTGTGCCCGAGTCCGCTGCTGAACGGTACCATCAGCAGGGTGCCGAACCAGATCGAGTAGGCGGTGAACTCGAGCGCGCTGTACCGCGCCAGGTATTGCTTTTGCAGAATCATGTAAGCCGCCGATGTGATCGCCGCAGCCAGGATGACCAGCGCCTGCGGGGAAAGATGAATGCCCGCGCTTTCCCCGCTAGCGATCAGGGCAATTCCCGCGAAACTGATGAAGACGCCGGACCAGCCGACGACAGACAGTTTTTCATGCAGCCAGAAGCGCGCAGCGAGCGCAGTAAAGATCGGGACGGATGCGATCAGCATGCTGGCGGCGCCCGCGGTTACGCGAGTCTCTCCATAGTTGAGTGCCAGGTTATAGAAGCTGATCCCAATGGCGCCCGTGAAGACCAGCCCGGGGAGGTCGCGCACTTCCGGACGCCGGAAGTGGGCGATCGCGGCATAGATCGCGAGCACGAGCGACGCAATCAGGAAACGGGAGAGAGCCAGATTGGCGGGAGAATATGCCCGCAGTCCGGCGCGAATTCCGGCAAAGGCTGAGGCCCACACGACCAGCGTGAACGCCAGGGCGAAGAGTGTGCGACTGGTAAAGCGCGGCATGGGAGCCTCCTTCCACTGAGAATTTCTTCATTGAGTAACGTGACGGTGCGCGGAACTACCAGGTATCTCCGCCTCGTCGAGGAGGCCACGCGCCCAGCTGTCGTCGCAGGAGCGCGATCTGTCCGATGTGATAGCTGTTGTGGGCAGCCACCTGCCACAACAGGGCGTGGACCGTGGACTGCCGCGCGGACTGCGGCGGACCGCCGTAGTCGATGATCCGTTCGAGTGCTGGAGCGTCGGACTCGGCCAGCACAGCCAGGCGCGCCAGCAACCGGCTGAACCGCTGAGTGGCAGCCTGCCATTGTTCTTCGCTGGCAGGCTCAGGATGAGCGGGCCAGCTTTCCATCGCATGGTCGGGGTAGTGTGGATTTTCTCCCACGACCGTGCGCAGGTCATAGTCCATCCAGTAGTTCATGTGCTCCACAATCTGCCAGATGGAGTGGGGATAGCCCTGGACGGTGCGCACGGCGAGTTCCGCCGAGAGATCTTCCACGCACGCGAAAGGGTCCACGTGCGCTCTCTTGCCGTACACGAGTTCGCGGAGTGTGGTGTCGCCCATGGATCTCTTCTGTGCTCAACCGCAGCTGCGGCAGAGACTTACAGTGCGCGGGCAAATTGCCCGCGCGACAGCCGGCGGGACGCCGGCCCTACTCTTTGATGCAGTCGCCTACGCGGATTGTTCCTTGCGTCAGGATCTGCGCCCGCAATCCGGCGCGATGGCGGAGGCCTTTGATCAACTGCTTGCACGTCACGTTCTGCAGGTGAGCGCAGGGCTCGCAGAGGCGGATACCGCAAACCCGTACGCCGCCGATCACGAATTCTTTCCCGACTAGATGATTCAGCGGCACCCCGCGCGTCACAATATTGCGGCGGGCATCCCCGGCAGCGAGGTCGACGTCATAATCACGCCGCAGCGCCTCCACCGCCTCCGCTTCGATCAGGGTGAGTTCGCGGTCCGGCTCGGGCTTGTAGAAGGTGCCCAGTTTGAGGGCATAACGATCTCCTTCGAGCCCCACGCCGGGAACCGCAACCACCTGATCACGGGCCTCCATCGGGCCGGTTGCTGTGGAGGCGATGTGGATCGACTCCACTTTTCCGTTCCACATCGCGCACCTCCCTCAGAGTGAAAAATCGCAGACTCAGCGCCTGAAGGCGCCCTCAGATGAACTGGTCGCGTCGGCATGCCTGAAGGCATGCCCTGATACGAACCGCCCTGCGCAGTGCCGGTTCCTATTACGCGTTCTTCTCGACGATAGCGATTGATTCTTCCAGCACATCGATCGCCACGTCGGCTTCGTCTATGGTCACGACCAGCGGCGGCGAGATGCGCACCGTGCTCGGACCGCAGCCCAGGAACAGAATGCCGCGCTCGAACGCCTTCTCAACAATGCGGTCGCGTTCGGCGTTGCCGTATTCGCGCGTCTTCTGGTCTTTCACGATCTCAACGCCGACCATGAGTCCACGTCCGCGGACATCGCCCACGAGCTTGTGCTTTTTCGGCCAGTCGGCCATGCGCTTGAGCATGTGGTTGCCGACTTCCTGCGCGTTGCGCAACAGCCCTTCCCGTTCGATCACGTCGAGCGTAGCCAGGGACGCGGCGATGCAG
>Ga0209698_10001151_pt1 | contig 30482 bp, 26 predicted proteins | sample LitLauG_LLR_2012_FD_187203 | JGI IMG/M metagenome (GOLD analysis project Ga0209698, IMG submission 187203) | Freshwater sediment microbial communities from Pennsylvania, USA - Little Laurel Run_MetaG_LLR_2012 (SPAdes) (version 2) | ecosystem: Environmental > Aquatic > Freshwater > Creek >... | reverse complement strand
CGGCATTTTCTTCGGCATGGAGCCGCGTTTTTGGCTCAACCTCCAGGCCGAGTACGACATGCGAATTGCCGATCGGGAATTGCGTCCGAAAATCACCAAACGCATTCGGGTCTTTGTGCCCCAAGTCGCATAGCGGACAGGGCCGGAGGCCCGCAGGGTCGAAAGTACACGTTCGGCAGGTCCGCTTCCCGGTCAACCGCCTGTCCCATCGCCAGTGCCCTTGAGTGGCGCGCTGTTTCCACTACCAACGCGGTACTCCCAGGAAAGCCCACGGTCATGCACGAAATCATCTGCCCCCACTGCCGCAAGGCCTTCAAGATCGACGAGGCCGGTTACGCCGACATCCTCAAGCAGGTGCGCGATCGCGCCTTCGAGCAGCAGGTGCACGAGCGCCTCGCCCTGGCCGAGAAGGAAAAGCAGGGCGCCATCGCCCTGGTGCGCATGCAGGTAGCCAGCGAACTGCAGCAGGCTGCGGCCGCCAAGGATAGCCACATCCAGGCCCTAAAGGCCCAGATCGAGTCCTACGAAATGCGCCAGAAGCTCGCCATCCAGGATGCGCTGGGCGCGCTGGAGCGGGAGCGCGACCAGCTGCGCAGCAGCCTGGAGAAATCCGCCCTGGAAAAGCAGCTGGCGGAAAAATCGCTCAAGGACCGCTACGAGAACCAGCTCAAGGACCGCGACGACATGATCGAGCGGCTGCGCGACCTCAAGGCGCGGCTGTCGACCAAGATGGTGGGCGAGACCCTGGAGCAGCACTGCGAGAACGAGTTCAACCGCCTGCGCGCCACGGCGTTTCCGCGGGCGTATTTCGAGAAGGACAACGACGCGCGCAGCGGCAGCAAGGGCGACTACATCTTCCGTGACGTGGACGAGTCGGGCACGGAGATCGTCTCCATCATGTTCGAGATGAAGAACGAGAGCGACACCACTGCCACTCGTAGCCGCAACGAGGATTTCCTCAAGGAACTGGACCGGGATCGCACGGAGAAGGGCTGCGAATACGCCGTGCTGGTCTCGCTGCTGGAACCCGACAGCGAGCTCTACAACAGCGGCATCGTCGACGTCTTCCACCGCTACCCGAAGATGTACGTGGTGCGGCCGCAGTTCTTCCTGCCCATCATCACCCTGCTGCGCAATGCCGCCATGAATGCGCTGCACTACAAGAGCGAACTGGCCCTGGCCAAGGCGCAGAACGTGGACATCACCCGCTTCGAGGAGGAGCTCGAGTCCTTCAAGTCCGCCTTCGGCCGCAACTACGACCTCGCCTCGCGGCGCTTCCAGACGGCCATCGAGGAGATCGACAAGTCCATCGACCACCTTCAGAAGACCCGCGAAGCCCTGCTGGGCACGGATCGCAACCTGCGCCTGGCCAATGACAAGGCCCAGGACGTCACCATCAAGAAGTTGACCCGGGGCAACCCCACGATGGCGGCCAAGTTTGCGGCGCTCAAGGCGCCGGAGCCGGGGTCGAACGAGGATTGAGCGCCGTCGGTGGCGCAGCCGGCGCTGCAGGCTGCGTCCTGCTTCTCAGCGGGATGCCGTATCCACCATTTTGCGCCACAGCGCCACGCTGTGCGAGTGCCGCAGTTCGGACGGGAGCCCCGCCAGTCGGTCTGCGGCCTCGTGCAGCAGGGCTGCGCGATGGGCGGGGTCGGCCATGGCGTTGGCATACAGAGCAGTCGCGAGGGAAAACTCCAAGCCCTTGTCTTCACGGGCCGCGTGCTCTTGGCCACGCAGGAAAGCGACCAGCGATTCCATGCGCTGGCGCGCCTCGGCCACCTCGCCCTGGCGCACGAGGATCAGGGCCAGCTGGGCGGCGGAAGTAGCGCGCATGAGACGGGCGTCCGTATCGCTCTGGCGGGGGAAGGCCTTGCTGCCGAGCAAGTCCTGCAGCGTGCTGCGCGCCGCCGCGTCATCGCCCAGCCGCCACAACGCTTCGCCGACGATGGTTGCCCCGTAGAAGGTGCAATAGGCCACGCCTGCGCCGTTGTCGCCGGCGGCAGCGCGTGCCCGGGTCGCCGCCAGGATCCTGCGGCCCACATCGCGCATCTCTTCGAGATGGTCGCGCGCGCTGGCAACCCAGGCCTTGCCCCATTGCGCCACGCAGGTCACATCATCGGGCACCTTGCCGTGAAAGGACGCGTCGTGCAGCGCTTCGTCCTGCAGGGTCTGCCCCAGCGCCAAGGCCTGGCTGCTGCCGGGGAAATCGCCCAGGTCGGCCAGCAGACGCGCGGCATTGCTGGTTCCGAAGATTTCATTGCGCAGGGTAAACGCGGTCTTGCTTTGTGCGTCGCGCGAGGCTGTACTCGCCTGCAGGAACGTCTCGGCGGCGCGGCGCAATTGCCCGCTTGCCTCCAGGGCAAAGGACTGCGTGGCCAAAGTGGCACCCAGGTTATTGCGCGCGGTCTGGTTGCTCGGATCCAGGCGGGCGAGTTCGCGCCAGTCGGCGATCGACGGATCAAGCAGGGCCTGCGCGCGGGCCAGCGCGCCTTGCGTGCTTTCGATCCCGGCAAGGAAGTTCCTGGCCAGCGCGCGCGCATAAAGGGCCGTCAGGTGACCCGGTTGGCGATCCAGCAACTCCGAGGAGATTCGCACGGCCTCGGCGCCCAAGGTGCGCGCCGGGTCAACCTGGCCCAGGTTGCCCAGGACGTCCACACGCCAGGCGGCCGCCTGCACGTATCGGGAGGCTGCTGCCGGGTTGCTCAAGTCGCGGGCCCCGATCGCGGCAAAGTCCTGCATGGCCCGCTCGTAGGTGATAGCTGCTTCGGCCTTTTCGCCGCTATCGTATTCATGGTAGCCGAGATCGCTCAGGACTTCGCCATGGGCCATGAGCGCCGCCGGCGAGGCATTGCCCGCGGCCACCAGTGGCGCGAGCAGTGCGGCGGCCCGCTGAAGCATGGCGAGGGGATCGCCCGCCAGCTCGCCGCCGTCGATATCGGCCTTGGCCACGAGGCCGCGGGCCAATCCGATGGTGACCGCCTCGGCGTGGTCACCGACGGCGATGCGCTTCTCCAGGGTGGCGATGGCCTCGGAGATGACGACATCGGCCTCGGCGAGCTTGCTCTGGCGCTCCAGCGCCGTGCCGTAGGCCACCAGGGCCAGGGCGCGGCCCTGCTCGGTCTCCAGCCCCTGCAGTTGGGCGGGGAGTCCGCGGTAGTAGCGCACCACCTGCTCGTCGAGATCGGAAATGACGTTTCGCTTGCCAACCGGCTCAAGTTCCCGGACAAAGTCTTCCGTGATGTAACCGATGAGCTTCTCGGCCTGCACCCGCGCCACCGAGGCCTGCTCCTCGGCGAGCTGGGCGCGCCGTGAGGAATAGAACGCGAACACCGATGCCGCCACCGCGCCCACGGCCAGGACGATGCAGACGGCCGCCACCTGGCGCGCACGCACCAGGGCCTTACGTGCTGACCGCTCGCGCTCGCGCTGCAGGCTGAGTTGCCGTTCTGCCGCATCGCGCGCCTCGCGCTCCTGGCGCCGGTCGCGGCTGGCGCGCACCACGTCGCACAGCACGTCGTGGGTGAGTTCCACGCGGCGCACGTCCAGGCGCTCTTCGATCCGCAGCAGGCGCCGGTCCACCAGCACGGCCAGGGTGCCCGGCGCGGCACCGGCCGCGGAGAAATCGCGCAGCAGGCGCTCCTCGGCCACGTTCTCGCGGTAACCCGAGCCGGTGAGGAGCTGGTCCTCAATCACCTGGCGAACGGCGGCGGGCTGGTCGGCGAGGACGCGCTCGTAGAAACCGGCCAGGATGCCGGTGCGGCTGCCTTCGAGCAGGTCCAGCGAGATCTCCGGTCGGCCCTCGGCGAGGCGGGCATCGTTGAGCTCGCGGCAGATGAGGCTCAGCAGCGAGGGCTCCACCTCGGCATTGCGCAGCTCGGCGCCCCCCGCCACGAAGCGCACGATGGCGGCGGCCACCTCGGGCGTGACCAGTGCGCCGCCCGGCCCCGTCACTGCGGCCAGCGCCTGCTCGCCCGTCATGGGCGCCAGTCGCATGCGGTTCTGGGTCACGCTGGGCATGTTCGCCTTCAGCCCTTCCAGGTTGGCGAGGTAATCCTCGCGCAGGGAGATGAGCACCCGATAGTCGCTTCGCGCGAAATCGAATTGCTCGGCCCAGGCATCGTCCTCCTCGAAGCGGGCCTCCAGCGCCCGGGGCGGACGGTTCTCCACGAGGTCGGCAAGGTCCTCGAGGAAGCGGGCCGCGCGATCCCGGCCGGCGGCATCGCTTTGTGCCAGGGTGAAGACCTCCTCGAACTGGTCGAAGATCAGCAGCGGGATGAGGGGCTCACCGTTGGCGTCACGCAGGACGTCGTCGCGGTGGTGCAGGAACTCCCAGGGCGACTCGTCAGGCTGCGCCACGCCGGGCTGCGACCACTGCCCGGCCGCCTGGGCCGTGCGGTAGATGGCCTGCTTGATTTGCTCGGCGGGCGGCGGGGCATCGGGGCCGTAGTCGATGCGCACGTAGATCGGGCAGAACCCCTCGCCGCGCAGCCGCGGCACCACGCCGGCGCGCAGGATGGAGGTCTTGCCCAGGCCGGACTTGCCGAAGAGCACCGTGAGCAGCTTGCGCTGCACGCGCCGGGCCAGCTCGGCGATTTCGTCCTCGCGGCCGTGGAAGTAGGCGCGCGTCTCCTCGGTGAAGGAAGCCAGACCCAGCCAGGGCTGGCGCGCGTCAACGACGGGTGTCGTTGCGGCAATGTCGGCGCTGCTGTCCATTTCAGGCCGGCGCGGCGTGCTGGCGCGGCGCCATGAAATCCTGCAGGCGCCGGGCAAATTCGTCGCTCACCCGGCCTTCGGGCAGGTGCGTGAAATGCAGGGTACGGAAGCGATCGGGCACGAGGGCCTGCTGCGGATCGGTGGCATCTACCGTTACCGGCAGCACAAACAGCGCGCCATCGGCCATGTTGCGCGCCCGGTCCAGGGCATAGCTCCACTCGCGGCGGAAATAGGCCTCGGTGCGGCGCTGCGTATTGGCCGAGACTACCGGGATGAAATACGAGCAGCGGGCGATGTTGCGCTGGATCTTGCGGTCGTAGTCGTCGCCGGCCTCGAGGCGGTCGAGGTCGAACCAGGTGGTGATGCTGGCGGCTTCGAGCCCCGCCTTGATCTGCTGCACGGCGGCCAGGTCCTCGCGGGCATAGCTGATGAACACGGCGTTGTCGGCCATCTCGCGCGCCGGCGGCAGGAAGCGTGCCGGCGCGGCGGCCAGCGCAGCTGCTGGCCGGTTGCGCGCTTCCCAGCGCTGGTGCAGCTCGGCGACGAAACGCTCGGCGCCGCTATACATGCGCGTGCGCACGCTCACCTGCTGCAGGAAGCGCACCAGGCGGTCGTCCTCGACCGAATGATCGTCGGCCAGCACTTCGCCGACATCGCGCGGATCGGACAGGCGCTTGCGCTTGGCCATGCGCAGGAACAGGCGTGCCAGCCAGTTGTTGAAATTGCTGCCGATGAACAGCAGGTGGTTGTGCTCGAGCTCGTGGAAGAGCCGCTCCGGGGTCAGGTGTTCGCTCTGCAGCGCGCACATGAACTCGAGAGTGTCCTCGTCGGATATCACATAGGTGGGCGAGGCGGAGAGCCGGCCGAAGAGGTGGTAGACCACTGGGCGCTGCAGACGCTCGCGCTCGGCCGGCAGGTCGGCCACGCGGTTGGGCGAGTAGGCCACGACCTCAGCCGTGGCAACGCCCCCGAAGCGCTCGGCATTGATGGCCTGCTCCAGGAGGGAATCGAAGGTGGTGGTGACGTAGACATCAAAGTCGGTGATGCGCGCCAGGCGTTGCAGGGCCCGGGGCGGGGCGAAGTTGGCCTCGCGAATGATGCTGCGCAGCCGCACATACGCTTCCTCGCGGCGTCCGCGATTGGCCAGGAACATGCAGACGACGTCGTTGAGATTGAAGGCCGCGGGCAACTGGGCCGTCTCGACGCCCAGGCGCTGCGCCAGCTTCTCGGCAGCCCATTCGTAGAGAAGCCGCGGTCCCGAATCGGTGACGACCTCGAGCAGTTCGGGGCCGATGATCGGTATGACCCGGTGGTCCTCGATGAAACTTAGCAGGTCGTCCCAGGCGTCTTCGTCCAGGCCGTAGGCCAGTGCACTCAAGTTTGGACCCCCACCGGCCATGACCGCCGGTGCGGGGCCAGAGGCGCGCCGCAAGCGGGGGTAGGAGAAAATACGGGCAATACCATGCTGGCCTTACGGTCGTTGGGGCTTGCTGTCGTTGGGACACGGCGCGGCAACCGGGGATCGGGGAAATCCGCCGCGATCGGTGTACCGGCATCGAAATATGCCGTAGCCGGTCCGGACTGGCAAGCCTCGTGCGCTGTGAGAGAACACCCGCCCACCGTTGGATTGCCGCGTGGAAGCGCCGCGCGCATCACGAAGAATTGACGGGCGCGCCGAATTGTCGGCATTCAACCACGACAAGCGATCGCCTTCCTTCACTAGCGAGGCACGGTCGACAAAGCGCCACGGACGGCGGCACCGACCCGATTGCCGGATCAACGATGTCATTACCGCACATATCGATGACGGCGCACGCCGTCAGGGGGGTGCGGCAGAATTCAGCGGCCGCTCATCGACCCGCCCAATTCTTAGCGGCCCTGGAAACCTGGAAGATAAAGAGCTCGACCTGCCGGAAGGTTTCTATCGGGCCGTCGCACTCCGTTCCCACGATTCGTCCAAGCGTTAATGGGCGACATGGGAAATGAACAGGGTCATGCACTCCAAGCACGCATGCGCCGACAGTTAATTAGCCCAGTGTTGTCATCTGCTGCTGCTCAATCCCCATCGCAATCAACGCCTGCCGCCTCCAGGCGCGCGCGCAGCGGCGCCAGCCGTGCTGCGTAGTTGCGCCACAGCGCTACCGCGCTGCTGTAGATCGGTCTGCGCACCTGCGTTGCGCTGGCCGTGTTGGCCGGCGCGGGGTTGCGGTGGAACTCCAGGCATGCGGCCTCCCACGGCAGGTCCAGCGCTGCGATCAGTGCTCGGCATTTTGCTTCGGGATCGGCCACCAGTGCTTCGTAGCGGACCTCGATGATTTTTCCGGGCAGCGTGGACTGCCAGTGCGCCATCAGCCGGCGGTACCCAAGGTAATAGTCGGCAATCTCGTTGAGATCGTAGGAGAAGGGGTAGCCCTGGTTGAAGAGCACCTTGTAGATGCCAAAGCAGGTTGCCATGGGGTGGCGCGTCACATGGACGATGCGGGCCGCGGGCAAGGCGGCATCTATCAGGCCGCAGTACAGGTAGTTGAGGGGCAGCTTGTCGGTGAAGTGCGGCGTGCCGCCCGTGGCGGGTCGCGTGCGGGCGAGGTAATCGGCGCCCAGCGCGGCAAAGTCCACGCTGGCCGATGCCGCCACCAGTTCCTGCCGGGTTCCCGCGCGGCCCAGCCGGCGCCGAGCCGCGTCGACGACAGCATCGCCAAAGTGGATGAGTTCGCCTGCCGAGCTGACCTGTGTGTGGCTGCTGATCATGCGGTCGACCAGCGTCGAGCCGGTGCGCGGCATGCTGACGATGAAGATGGGCTCGACGGATGCATGACCCGCCGGCCGTGCGCCGCCGCCCGGAAACGCGGCACGCAGCCATTCCACCGTCTTAAGATCGATGCTCGGGTCGTACTGCAGGTGGCGCCGCCGCAGCGCGGCGCCGGCCGACAGGTGCCGCCAGGCTGCCTCGTACTGCCCGAGATCTTCGTGTTCCTTGGCCAGCGCGTAGCGCAGGGGCACCTCGCTCTCCCAGGGCCAGTCCCTGCGACCGATCAACGCCTCGAGTTGTTCAAGGTGATTGCGCTGGGGGGTCTGGGTGCGCAGATCCGCGCGGTTCAGGCAGGCTCGGGTATCCGCGGGGTCCAAGTCGAGGCATTTGTCATAGTCGGCCTCAGCCTCAACCAGCCGACCAAGGAAACAGGCAACAGCGGCGCGATTGAACCAATAGTTGGCGTTTTGCGGACGAAGGGCTATGGCGCGATCGTACGCGGCGTGGGCCTCGGGGTACCTCGCCAGGTTCGAACAGAAATCGCCCAGCAGGGCGCAGGCGGCAGCATCGTCCTTTGCTGCCTGGACGGCAGACTGCAACGATTCCTCAGCCGCGGCGTATTGCCCCGACGCGCGATGCGCCAGCGCCGCCTGGAGGAAGTGCCCGGTGCGGCCGAGGGCGGCGCCGGGAGTACCCGTGGGCCCGCCTCCGGGCTTACTCGAAGGTGTAGTCGACGCCAATGCCGATGGTCCGTGGCCGCGACGGAAATTCCACGTTGTAGCGGGGATCCGGGTTGTTGCGGAACAACTGGCCGGCTGAGGTGATGCCGCGAACGTTGCCAATATTCGTAATGAAAAGCCGGCTATGCCAGTTCGCCCCTACACCCAGGCCCACTGAGCCGTTGAAGGTCGTGAAGCCGCCCAGGTGCGTATACCCAGCCACCCCGCTGTTGATGGCGGTGACGATGTCGCTGCGATAGGCCGCATTCAGGTGGGCGTCGAGGTCCAGGCCGCTGCCGATGGTGCGCGCATAACCCAGATCGGCGGTGAACGTCTGGCGCGGGACATACGGCAGGCGGTTGCCGGCATAGCCCGCAATCAGGGTGGTCGACGGCTTGAATGCATGGGGCACGACGTCGACGATGTCGAATCCCTCGGTCAATTTGGCGTCCGTTAAGCCGTAACCAAGATTGGTCGACCAGCCTCCGCCTAACCGTGCGCTGCCTTCGAGCTCCAGCCCCTGGCTGCGGGCGGCGTTGCCATTGACCACCACGGGGTCGCCGCTTTGCCCGAAGGTCTGGATCTGGATGTCGTTCCAGTTCACGCGGTAGACCGCCGCGCTGTAGCGGATGCGGTTGTTCACGGTGCCCTTTGTGCCGATTTCGTAGTTCTTCACGGTATCGGACTTGTACGGAACCACCGAGCTGTTCTCGCAGAACAGGCATCCCCCCACGGGTATGGCGTTCACGCCGCCGTGTCGGAATCCTTCGGAGTAGGTGGCGTAGGCGCGGCTCTCGGGGTTGAGGGCGTAGCTTGTATTGAGCTTGAATGTGTGATTGTGATAAGTCTGATCGCGGTTGGCGAGGGTAAGGCCGAGCGCGTCGGTCGCATTCGCCGGCGCCGGCAGCGTCGAGTTGAAGGGCCCCTCGTAGGGAATGGACTGATACAGGCTCTGCGAGAAATCCTGCCAGAAGATGCGCGCGCCGCCCGTCACCTGCCAGCGCTCCGTGATGTGGCGTGTGAGTTCGCCGAACAGCGCCTTGTCCTTGAATTGCGAAAGGCGCAGGTAGCCAAAGTTGGTGTCAGTGGGGGACAGGGCGCTGGGCCGGGTGCCGCCATAGTAGGTCTGGAGGAAGTCGCCAAAGCTGGCGTACGACGATCCCAAGACTGCGTTCGCCGCAGCGGCCGAGCCCGGCAGCTCCGACCACGCGGCGAAGCCGGGGATGGATTCGCGCTGGAACAGATGCTGGGTCTGGCGCTGGAAGAAGGCGCCGGTGGTGTAGTCCCAGTCACCGCCCACCTTGGAGGCGAGGCGGAATTCCTGGGTAAAGGAATTGTCCTGTGCCGTGGTGAAGAAAAAGGACGTGGCGCGCGGGTAACTGCCGTACACCAGCGGCGCGTTGAAATACAGCAGGAACTGCGATTCGTCGTAACGGTTGTCGTCCTTGTTGCTCGAGAACGATGTCGAGGACGTGAACGTGGCAAAGCCCACATCCGCCGATACCGTGGCCGATTCCAGGTTGACCTGGCGGTGGTCGGGCTCCTGGGGCGCAAGCGCGGAGGTCTGGTAGCTCAAGCCCTGCGTTTGGTGCGAAAAACCAGTCGACGTGTCCTCCTGCTGCTGGTAGGCGAAGTTGGCCTCGACGCCGGGCGCTGCTTTCCAGAGCGCAGCGATGCGCACGTTCGAACTGTGCGAGTCATCCACGTGGGACAGCGGCGCCAGCAGCTGCGCGCTGGTGAGCGGGCTCGAGGGGTTGGCCAGCACCGGTTGCTGGCCGGGCCCGAACACGGTGGCCCCGGTGGCGTCGATGAAACCCGCCGTCCGCTCGTAGCCGGCCGATATGCGCAGGCCCAGCTTGTCGTTGAGGGGCTCGTTGATGATGAAATGCGCCGCGGAGTTGGCGGCCCCGGTGTGGCTGGTCTTGGACAGGTCCGCGGAGGCCTCGGCCGTGAAATGCGTGAGGTCGGGCGCGTTGTGCTGCATCTTGATCGTGCCACCTACGGCGCCGGAACCGTACAGGGTGCCCTGCGGCCCGCGCAGCACTTCGACGCGCTGGATGTCCTCCAGGCGCAGGTTCACGTACAGCGGTACATCGTCGATGTAGGTGGACACCGTGGGCACGCTGCCCCAGGGCAGGTAGGACGAGCCCGACGGGTCGTTGACGTTGAGGCCGCGGATGATGATCAGGCTGTTGCCACCGTTGGCGCGCGCACCCACGTCGGGAATGGTCACGCCGGGCAGCACGCGGGCTAGATCCACCAGGTTCGTGACGTTGGCATTTTCCAGCGCCGCGCCGCTCACGGTGGAGATGTTGTACGGCACGTCCAGCGCGTTCTGTTCGCGGCGATTGGCCGTGACGACGATCGCTTCCAGCGTGTCCGACGCCGGATCGGCGGCGAACGCCGGTCCGGTCCCAATGGCAAGAGTGATGGCCGTGGTCAGCAGGGTCGGCGGGCGCTTGCGAAAGGTGCGGGCGGGCGGCAGCAGGGTCAGGGTCAAGGCAGGGCTCCGGTGGAAAAAAGTGCGGCAATGGCGATAGTGTCGGGGTTCAGGCGGGCTTTGGCGCGGCGCCGGCGGCGTTTGCCGGGGTTGGTGCGTCCAAGGGGCACCCGGGCGCACGCCATCCGCGCAGGTAGTCGTCGATGAGCGCGCGGTACCGGTCCGCCCCGAAGCTGGGGTAGTGGCCGGCATGCACCACGCGCACCGGCAGCTCGCGCAGGCGGCGCATGGTGTCGATGTATTCGTCGTGCTGCGAGTGGTACAGGTCGTCCACCAGCTCGCCGTCGTAGACGGCATCGCCCGCCAGCAGCGTGCCGGTGGCCGCCTCCCAGAGGGCCAGCGACCCTGGTGAGTGGCCGGGCACATGCAACACCTGGAAGTGCCGGTCGCCCAGATCGATGATGTCATCCTGCGCCAGCAGCTGGGTGGCCGGCGCCGGCTGCACGCAGTAGCGGTCTTCGTCAAAGCCCTCGGGTGGCAGGCGCTCGAACATGGCCAGCTTGGCAAAGCGGTTGGCCACGGTGGCATCGCGCGTGGGCTGCGCCAGGATATGCGCCTCGGCGCAATGGCAGGCGCGATGGGGGAATTCGTGGTGGCAGCCGATGTGGTCGAAATGCGAATGACTGGCCACCGCGAGCAGCGGCGTGGCCTGCAGCCAGGGAAACTGTTCCGACAGGCTCACCACGCCCAGGCCAGAATCGAAGAGCAGGCTGCGGTCGCGGCCGCGCACGTGCCAGATGTTGCAGCGGTAGAAGACATGGATGTGGGTTTCGCCAATCTGCGTGATGCCATCGGCGTGCTGCACGCTGCTGTACCAGTCCTGGGCGCGCGCCACGCGCGCCATGCCGGTAGCGGCGTTCATGGCGCGGCCCCCTGGGCGCTGCCCGCTACGCAGCCCCGTTGCACCACCGGCGCCAGCGCCCGCTCCACCGTGGGCACCCAGCGCGGTCCGGCGGGGCCGAATACGCCCCGCGGTTCCGGGGCGATGAACAGCAATGCCGGGTAGAGCAGAGCCGGCAGCACAAGCGCGGCCAGCAGGGAGATATCGAGCCCGCCCGCGAGGCTGCCCAGCCAGCCGACGAAGTGCCCGGGAATGTTCACCATCAGCAGCGCCAGGGCAGCCGAGAGCAGCCACGCACCCATGCCCGGAAGGTTCCAGCCGGCATGGAACCAGTAGGCCCCGCCTTCCTGGCCGCGGTTGAATACCTGCATGGCCTCGGGCAGGTAATACCCGCGCCGCAGGAAATAGCCCACCATCATCACCACCATCCAGGGGGTGGTCATCACCACGATGAGCGAAACGAAGGTGGTGATGGCATCGACAAGGTTGAATCCGAAGCGCCCGACAAATATGAGCACGCAGGCGATGAGCCCGATGAACAAGGTGGCGCGCGGCCGGCTCAGGCGCGGAAAGACGCTGGAAAAATCCAGCCCGGTGCCATACAGCGACGTGGTGCCCGTGGACATGCCGCTCAGTACCGCCAGGCCCAGCAGCGGCAGCACGAACGCCGGCGGCGCTATGGCCAGCAGCCCACCGGTGTAGTCGGCCTGGTCGAGAAAGCGCGGCGCCGCGCGGGCGATGATGGAGGTGGTCACCAGCCCGAACGTGAACGGCACCAGGCTCAGCACCTGTGCGCCTATGGAGGCGGTCATGAGCGTGCCGGCCCGGGTGGCGCGCGGCAGATAGCGGCTCCAGTCACCCAGGAAGGCGCCGAAGGAGATGGGGTTGGCCAGCACCACCAGCGCGGCGCCGATGAAGGCCGGCCAGAACCGCGCATCTCCCCAGGCGTAGCCCGCCCCGGCAAAGCGGCTGTCGAACGCCGGGAAGAAGGCGGCAAAGCCGACGACGAACAACAAGGTGGCGGCCATGACGGAGACCTTGTTGACCAGCAGCATGAGGCGAAATCCCCATATGGACACGGCCAGCACGGCGATGGCGAAGAAAGCGTAGGCCAGTGCGAAGCCGGCGTCCGGGGCCCCTATGCCCATCAGGCGCTGCAGCGCGCCCATGACCGCGTCGCCGCTGGACCAGACGCTGATGGAGAAGAACGAGACCGCGGTGAGCAGGCTCAGGAAGGACCCCACCATGCGCCCGACCACGCCGAAGTGCGCGCTGGAGGAAACGGCATTGTTGGTGCCGTTGATGGGCCCGAAGATGGCCATGGGAGCGAGGATGAAGGCGCCCAGCACCACGCCCAGAGCCGTGGCCGCGAGGGCCTGGACGAAAGACAGCCCGAAGATGATGGGGAAGGCGCCCAGCACCGCAGTAGCCAGGGAGTTGGAACCGCCCCAGGCGATCCGGAAAAAATCGAGGATCGTTGCCGTGCGGTCGGCGTCCGGAATGGACTCTATGCCGTGCCGCTCGATGCCATTGCCTGTCACCCGTGGATCTCCGTCCTGCACGGGCATTGCCCAGAGAGCTTGAGACTAGAGGCTGGCGTTGCAAATGGCAAGCCGTGGGCAAGCCGACTGTTGCGGGAACCGCCATGCGCCCCGTCGCGGGGCATGGTGCACGACCGCCGGGTTGACCCGCCCCTGGACGGCGCGCGGTCAGCGCTGGTTACAGCGGCGGCGCCGGACGCATCACCGCAGTGAGGGTTCGAAGTCCGCGTCCAGCACGGTGCCGAAGGTGTAGCCATCGGCCAGAATCTGCCGCACCACCTCCTCGAGCTTGGCCACCGTATTGGGATGGATCTCATGCATGAGCACGATGCCGCCATTGCGCGCCCGCACCGCGGACACCACATGACCTACATAATCGGCCCGGTACTGGGGCAGGACGCCGCACGACGTGGCCTCCTGGAAGTCGACCGCCCCGGTTTTTTCAAACGCCCAGTCGCAGGAATCGATGTGCCAGCCCACGATGCGGTAACCGCGCGTGTGCACCAGGGTGTTGGTCTCGCACGACGAATTGCCGAAGGGATAGCGAAACAGCTTCTGCGGATGGTCGCCGGCTGCGCCCAGCAGCGCCTCATCGCGCAGCACCTCATCGGCCTGCAGCGCAGGGGCGATCTCGTGGAAGTTGGGATGGTTCCAGGAATGGTTGCCGACGATCTGGTGGTGCGCGTCGCGCACCCGGGCCACCAGTTCCGGATGGCGCTGCATCTTCTCGCCAATCATGAAGAAGGCCGCCGTGATGTTGTAGCGCGCCAGGACGGCGAGGATCTGCTCGGTCTGGCCGGGTTCGGGGCCGTCGTCAAAGGTGAGGGCCACGCGCTTTTGCGGCGGGCGCGTGCTGATGTCAGATTCGAAGCGGCAGTTGTCGATCAGCACCTGGGGTGCGATCTTGAGCTTGTCGTCGAGGCGCTGGAGATGATGGCGCCGGATAGTGGCGATTTCCTGCGTGTGCGGGTGTTCCGTTGCCGAGGGCGCAGGTCCTGGCGTGGCCGCGTTGGTCGCTGCGCTTGCTGTTGCCAGGTGCGACGGCGCTCCGGATGATGGCGCTGGGATGTTAGGCGCTGCGCTGGGCTTGGCTGGCGCCAGCGGCGACGCGGTGGCATTGGCAGGCGTCGGTGACGTCGCTGCGGGATCGGCTGCGGCCGGAGCCGCGCCGGCGCTCGCGGCGGGCGGTGCCGTTACGCTGGCGCAGCCGGCCGCCAGGACAGCGGCCACCGCCAACGCAATCCAGGCACCCCCGGCGCTGCCCGCGCCCACAGAGCTGCAACTGGGCCGCCGTTGGCGTTGCGCCGTCGCGTCTCGCCTCATGCCATGGTGAAGACGACCAGCTTGTTGCCGTCCAGGTCGCGGAAATATCCGCCGAAGAAATCCGGACCGCGCTCACCGACGGCGCCTTCGTTCATACCACCCAGGGCCAAGGCCTTGGCGTGGACGCGCGCCACTTCATCGCGGGACAGCACCTGGATGCCCGCCATGGTGCCATTGCCCACCGTGGCGGGCTTGCCGTCGAAGGGCCGCATGATGCCCAGGCTGGGCGCCTTGGGCGACGTGCCCCAGGCAATGCCGCGGTCGAATTCCCAAAGCCGCTTGGCGCCGATTTCCGCGAGCAGCGTATCGTAGAAATGGGCCGCCCGCGGCAGATCGTTGGTGCCCAGCGTTACATAGCCGATCATCATGCTTCTCCGTGTGGAATGCCACCGTTGCGCCGCGCTGCCGACGCACAGGCCTGCGCGGCGCGCCGCATGCCCGTGCCGCCCGGTCGGCGCCGCTGCGTATCCTACCGTGGCGGCCGCGCGCTGTGGATGATCTCCGTTGCCCGGCCAGGGGAAATTACAATGCGCCGATGCCGTGGCCGCGGGAAATCCGCGGCAGGCGCCGTGTCCAACTGTTTGCTCACGCTCCAGGAGTTGCAATGCCGTTTGTCGGGGTTGGCCTGCACGTTCTCATAGCGCTTTTTTTCGCCATCCACGTCGTGCGTTCGGGCCAGCCGATCTATTGGCTGTTCATCCTTTTCTCGTTCCCCTTGCTGGGCAGCATCGTCTATTTCATCGTCATCTACCTGCCCAACTCCCGCCTGCACACGGGCGCGCGCAAGGCCGTTGCCGTGGCGGCCCGGGCGCTCGATCCCACCCGCGAACTGCGCGAGGCGCGCGCCGCCTTCGACTTCACGCCGACCGCGCAAAACCAGATGCGCCTGGCCGCGGCGCTGCTGGCCGCCGGGTCGCCCCAGGAGGCGGCGGCCAACTACGAGGCCTGCCTCAAGGGGCCTTTTGCCGCCGACCTGGAAATCAAGTTCTGCGCGGCCAACGCCCATTTGCTGTCGGGCGAATTCGCGCGCGCGGCCGCCCTGCTGCAGGAAGTGCGCGCCGCCGACCCGGCGTTTCGCGCCGAACCCGTGCACCTGCTGCTGGCGCGGGCACTGGCCGGGGCCGGGCGCAACGATGAAGCGCGAGCCGAATTCGAAGCCGCGCAAGGCCGCTTTGGCAGCTTCGAGGCGCGTGCCGAGTATGCGGTCTGGGCATATCGCAACAGCGACCCGGCGACCGCCCAACGGCTGCAGGCGGAAATCGACGAAATCATGCAACGCTGGAGCCCTCACAACCGGGAGCTCAATGCCCCGCTGGTGCGCCGCCTGCAGGCCGCGCGCGACGCGGGCCCGGCGCGTTCCTGATCTACGGCCGCGTCCCTGCGCCATGGATGACACCGAACGCGTCCGCATCGACAAATGGTTGTGGGCCGCGCGTTTTTTCAAGACACGCTCCCTCGCCCTCGACGCCATTGCCCTGGGCCGGGTGCGGGTCGGCGGCGAGCGGGTGAAGCCGGCGCGAGAAGCGCGCATTGGCGATCGCGTGGAAATCGTCCAGGGGGAGTCGCGCACCGTGGTGGTGGTTCAGGGCTTGTCGGCCGTACGCGGCCCGGCCACCGCCGCCCGGCTGCTCTATGCCGAGACGGCCGAGAGCCTGCAGCGGCGCGAGCGCCAGGCGCAGGTGCGGCGCTACGGCGCCGAGCCCGCGGCCACGCTGCAGGGCCGCCCTACCAAGCGGGACCGGCGGTTGTTGGAAAAGCTCTAACGGTCAGCGCGGCAGCCGATTCAGCCCCCAACACTGCCCCCTCTCCCGCTTGCGGGAGAGGGTTGGGGTGAGGGTGGCCGCAATGCGTGGTCCCTCACCCCCGGCCCCTCTCCCGCAAGCGGGCGAGGGGAGCTTCCCCTTTTATTCTTTATGCACCCCCGGTGGCTGGAACTGCACCGCGGCGATGCGTGCCGTGACCAGCACCGCGAGCAAGGCGGCCAGGGCCAGGATCACGGTCCATTCCATCGAGTGGTCATAGAGGCCGATGAAGACCTCGCGCAGGATGAAGGCGATGCCCACTTCGGCCAGCACGCGCAGCCGCACCCGGTGGAACTCCAGGTAATCGGTGAACGTGCGGAACAGCTCGATGAGCACGAAAACCGAGAGCACGTCTATTACCAGTTCACGGTCGATGCCGTCCACCACGCCGTGGATCAGGGTATGGGAGGTCAAGGCGCCGCTGAAGGCGTTGCCCGCGGCGACGAAATCCAGCACCAGGCCGCCGAGCGCGCCCATGAGGGTGAGCAGCATCACCACGACGAGCGATGAGACGATGGCGTCCAGCACGCGGCCGTACAGGACCAGCGCGCGGCGCTTCAGGCTGTCCTTGGCCATGAGCGGCGCGTCGACCGCGGAGGTTTCGATTTCGGATGGCGTGTTGGGAATGATGGTCTCGCCCGGTGGCTGTCGCTAGGGATACGCGCGGGGACCCGCACGAACCCGGAAACTGTACAACCAAATGCGCGCGGCGTGCGCGAACCGTAGCCCGAAGACGCAGGTGCCGCGTGTCACGCACGGCCGCACCGTAAAATGCCGCGGAGCCGCGATGGGCGCGGCGCTTGCCGGAATCCTATCGTGATCAATTCGCACCCGCGCCGCATGCTGGCCGCCGCCAGCATCCTTTCTTCTTTCGCCGCCCTGCTGTTTGCGGGCGGCCCCGTACGCGCGGCCTCGGTCGCGCCGGTTGCCGCCGAACACGGCATGGTGGTTACCGCGCAGCACCTGGCCAGCCAGGTGGGCGTGGATGTCCTGCGCCGTGGTGGCAATGCGATCGATGCCGCCGTCGCCGTGGGCTACGCCCTGGCGGTGGTCTATCCCGCCGCCGGTAATCTGGGCGGAGGCGGCTTCATGACCCTGCAACTTGCCGATGGCCGCACCGCTTTCATCGACTTTCGCGAAACGGCGCCGCTGGCCGCCTCGCGCGACATGTTTCTCGGACCCGATGGCAATGTGATGCCGGGGCGCAGCACCGACAGCTACCTGTCGGTGGGTGTGCCCGGAACGGTTGCCGGACTGGAACTGGCGCGGGAGCACTATGGAACCCAGGCGCGCGCGGCGCTGATCGCGCCGGCCATACGGCTGGCTGAACGTGGCTACCTGCTCGAGCAGGGCGACGTGGATATGCTCCACGCAGCCACGGATGACTTCCGCAAGGACCCGGCGGCGGCGGCCATCTTCCTCAACCACGGCCAGCCCTTCAATGCCGGAGACAGACTGGTGCAGGCCGATCTGGCGGCAACCCTGCGGCGCGTCAGCGCGCAGGGCGCGCCGGGCTTCTACAAGGGCCCCTTTGCCAGCGCGCTGGTGGCCGCCAGCCACGCCGGTGGCGGCATCTTCGCGCCGGCCGATCTGGCCCAGTACCAAGCCCGGGAACGCAAGCCGGTGGAGTGCGACTACCGCGGCTACCACGTGGTTTCGGCGCCGCCGCCCAGCTCCGGTGGCACCACGCTGTGCGAGATCCTCAACATCCTGGAAGGCTATCCCTTGCGTGACCTGGGATTTCGCTCGGCCCAGGCGGTGCACTTCCAGATCGAGGCCATGCGCCGCGCCTATCGTGACCGCAACGCCTATCTGGGCGACCCGGATTTCATCGACAACCCCGTAGACCGCCTGATCGACAAGCACTATGCCGACACCCTGCGGGCCGGAATCGACCCTGCGCATGCCGGAATTTCACGCGACCTGTTGCCGGGGCTGGGCCCCGAGGAAGGTCACAACACCACCCACTACTCCATCGCCGACCGCTACGGCAATGCCGTTTCCGTCACCTACACGCTGAACGACTGGTTCGGCGCGCGCCTGGTGGTGCCCGGCACGGGCGTGCTGCTCAATAACGAGATGGACGATTTCACCGTCAAGCTGGGCGTCCCCAATCTTTACGGCCTGGTGCAGGGCGCGGCCAACAGCATTGCGCCGGGCAAGCGGCCGCTCTCGTCGATGACGCCCACCATACTCACCCATGGCGGCAAACCCGTGTTTGTCACGGGTACGCCGGGCGGCAGCCGCATCATCACCTCCGTGCTCCATTCCATCCTCAATGTCGTGGACTACGGCATGAACGTGCAGGAGGCCCTCGACGCCCCGCGTTTCCATCAGCAGTGGCTCCCCGAAACCACCGCGTACGAGCCCTACGCCTTCAGCCCCGACACCGCGCTCCTGCTCACCGCCATGGGCCACAAGCTGGTCCCCGAGCCGCCGGAAAACCACCTCGAAGCCATCCTGGTGGGCGCGCCCTCGCTCGAGGGTGCGCCGGTCGCGCACAACCTTTTTTACGGGGCAAATGATCCACGGCGCAATACGGGCCAGGCCCTGGGGTATTGAGCCATGGCCACCTCTGCGCCGGTCGCCCGCGCGGCTCTCCTCGCGTGGCTGCTGGCTTTCGTGCCGGCGCCGCTGGCGATCGATGGGCGCGAACGCGGCCGTGCGCTGCTGGGCGTGCTAATCGGAGTGCTGTTCACGGCAGCGGTCAGCCACTGGCTGGCCGAAAGATCCGTAGTCGGCGCGTGGCTGCTCGCTCCGCTGGGGGCCAGCGCAGTGCTGGTTTTCGTCACGCCGGCCAGCCCCCTGGCGCAACCTTGGGCCGTGCTTGGCGGCAACGTCAGCTCGGCGGCGATCGGCATCCTCTGCTCCACCTGGATTCCCAACCCGGTTTTAGCCGCCGCCGTGGCCGTCGCGCTCGCGATTGCCGCCATGCTGGCGCTGCGCTGCCTGCATCCGCCCGGCGGCGCGATGGCCTTGCTGGCCGTCCTCATGCACGTGGGCCACAACGAGCTTGCGCTTGGCGCCGCGCTCAGCGGATCGCTGCTGCTGGTCCTTGCCGGCATTGTCTACAACTCGCTCACCGGCCGGCACTATCCTCATGGACAGCGGACGTCGGCGGCGCCCGACAACCGTGCGCGCTTCCTCGCCGAAGACCTCGACGTGGTCCTGGGACGCTATAACCAGGTGCTCGATGTCAGCCGCGACGAACTCGAAGGGCTGCTGGGCGCGGCCGAGGCGCAGGCCTACCAGCGCCGCCTGGGCGAACTGCGCTGCCGGGACATCATGTCGACGGACGTCGTGACGGTGCAGTTCGGCACTTCCCTGCAGGAAGCATGGGACCTGATGCAGGACCGGCGCATCAAGGCCCTGCCCGTGGTCGATCCGGCACGCCGGATCGTAGGCATCCTCACGCGCAACGATTTTCTGCGCGCCGCCGGCATCAGCCGCCAGGAAGGGGTGCGCGCCCGCCTGCGCACCTTGATCGCGTCGAGCGGCCGCACGCACTCGGAAAAGCCCGAGGTGGCCGGTCAGGTGATGCAGCGGCCGGTGCGTACGGTGACGCAGGACGCGCGGGTTGCCGAGCTCATGGCGACCTTTGACGAGACCGGCCACCATCACCTGCCCATCCTCGACGAGGACCGGCGTATTGCCGGTATCGTCACCCTGTCCGACGTGCTCCGGGCGCTGCGCCGCTTTTCCTGACGCGGCGCCATGGCAGTCCGTGCGCTTGCAGAGCGCGCGGGTGTATGGTGTGCCGTGCGATAAACGGAGGGAGGCGCTCATGGCACAGTCCGGCAAACAGGGCCGCAGTGCGGCCCGGTCGGTGCCGTACAAATCCGAACTGCGCCACCTGCAGATCGCGCTGGTGCGCGCGCATCGGCACATCATTGCCCACGGTCGCCGGGTCCTGGTGATCTTCGAAGGGCGGGACGGTTCCGGCAAGGACGGATCCATCAAGCGCATCACCGAGCACCTCAGCCCGCGCGAGACGCGCGTCGTGGCGCTCGGCAAGCCCTCGGACCGCGAGGTGGGCCAGTGGTACTTCCAGCGCTATGCCGCGCACCTGCCCAGCGCCGGTGAATTCGTGCTGTTCAACCGCAGCTGGTACAACCGCGCCGGCGTCGAGCCCGTCATGGGTTTTTGCTCGCCCGCGGAAACCTCGGCGTTTCTGCGGGAGGTCGTTCCCTTCGAGCACATGCTCGAGCAGGCGGGCATACGGCTGATCAAGTATTACCTGGACATCACCCGCGAGGAACAGCGCCGGCGCCTCAATGCGCGCGCGCGCGATCCCCTCACACAGTGGAAGTCCAGCCCCGTGGACGCCGTCGCCCTGGAGCGCTGGGACGACTACTCCAAGGCGCGTGACCGCATGCTGCGCCGCACGCACGCCCGGCACGCGCCGTGGATCATCGTCAAGGCCGACGACAAGAAGCTTGCCCGCATCAACCTCGTGCGCGATCTCGTGCGCCGCATGGATCACGACGGCCTGTCGCACGATATCCGGCCGGCGGACGAGAAGATCGTCTTCGACTATCACGGCGACCGCCGCGACCGCCTCGCCCGTTAAGGCTCCGTAGCGGCGCCTCCGTAGTATCGTCCTATCCGTATGCACGTATGCCCTTATGCCCGCACGCCGGTGCGGACCGCAACCCAGCGACAGCAACGCATCAGAACCCGCGCCCGCCATCATGTACACCCTGCATATTGCCAACAAGAACTACTCGTCCTGGTCGCTGCGCCCCTGGGTATTGATGCGTGCGCTGGGCATCCCCTTTGCCGAGGCCTTGTCGCCTTTCGAGCCGGACGGCAACCGGGAACGCTTCCGCCGTTTTTCGCCCAATGGCAAAGTGCCCTGCCTGGTCGATGACGGAACCGCGGTGTGGGATTCGCTGGCCATCGTGGAATATCTCGCGGAGCGGCACGCGGGTGTCTGGCCCGCCAGTGCCGCCGCGCGCGCCTGGGCGCGCTGCGCTGCCGCCGAAATGCATTCGGGCTTCGCCGCCTTGCGCCAGCATTGCTCCATGAGCTGCGCGGTGCGCGTGCGCCTGCACGAACAACCCGCCGCCTTGCGGCAGGACCTCGAGCGCCTGGAGGAGCTGTGGACCGATGGCCTGACGCGCTTCGGCGGCCCCTTCCTGGCCGGCGCTGCGTTTACCGCGGTTGACGCATTTTTTGCGCCGGTGGCCTTTCGCATCCAGACCTATGGCCTGGTGCTGGGGGGTGCAGCAGGCGCCTACGCCACGCGCCTGCTGGACGTGGACGCCATGCGTCAGTGGTATGAAGAAGCCCGCGCCGAGACCTGGCGCGATGCGCCTCACGACCTGGAAATTTCCCAGGCAGGCATCGTGTTCGAGGATCTGCGGGCCGCCGCCCGCTGACGCGGCGCGGCGGCGGCGTCCGGGACCGGCATAGCGGTTTGCACGCAAGAGGAGGGGCACCATGATCCAGGTCACCAGCGCCTTCGATGGCGGCGCCATCACCGTGCAGGACGCGAGTCGCGCGGACGACATTCGCCTGGCATTGCGCGCCGACGTGAGCGCGGATTTTTCGCAGTGGTTTTATTTCCGGCTGGCCGGGGTTCGGGATACCGAACTGACGGTGCATCTGCTCAATGCGCGGGCATCCACCTACCCGGGTGGCTGGCCCGGCTACCGGATGGTGGCATCCCATGACCAGCAGCACTGGTTCCGGGTGGATACCGCCTTCGATGGCACCCGCCTGAGCGCGCGCCACCGCAGTGTCGCCGACCTCATCTGGTTCGCGTATTTCGAGCCCTATTCGCAGCAGCGTCATGCGGTGCTGCTGGCGCAGGCGCAATTGCGACCGGGCACCCGCGTGCGCACCCTGGGCCTATCATGCAAGGGCCGGCCGATCGATGTCGTCGAAACAGGTGTGCTGGATCCGGCCGCGCCGCAGGTGTGGGTGATCTGCCGCCAGCACCCAGGGGAGACCATGGCCGAGTGGTTTGCCGAGGGCCTGCTCGACCGCCTGGGGGACGTTGCCGACCCGGTCGTCACGCAACTGCTGCGCGCCGCGCGCTTTCATATCGTGCCCAATATGAACCCCGATGGTTCGGCGATGGGCAATCTGCGCACCAATGCGCGCGGCGTCGATCTGAACCGCGCCTGGGTCAATGCCAGCGCGGACGCCAGCCCGGAGGTCTTTCACGTGCGCGAGGCAATGCTTGCGCACGCGCCCAGCATCTTCCTCGATGTGCATGGGGACGAGGCACTGCCCTACGTTTTTGTTGCCGGCAGCGAAGACCAGCCGCATTACACGGCGGCGCACCGGGCGCGCGACCTGCGCTTCAAGCAGCTGCTCACGGCCTTGAGCCCGGATTTCCAGACCGTGCACGGCTATCCGTCGGGGCGCTTCCGTCCCGAAATGCTGGCGATGGCGTCGCATTGGGTGGCCGACCGGTTCCAGTGCCTGTCTTTCACCCTGGAGATGCCCTTCAAGGACAACGCCAACCTGCCAGACGCCGCCGGGGGCTGGAACGGCGCGCGCAGCCGCCGCCTGGGCGCCGCCACCGTGGGCGCCATTCACGGCAGCCTGCTGGGCCAGGATTCCTGAGCGGCTGGGCTATTTGGAAGCAGGTGGTGGCGCGGCCGGTGCTGGGGTAACGGTGCCAGGAACGGACGGCGCGGGCGGTGACGGCAGCGCGGGCACCGGCGCGTTGCCGGATGGCGCGAGGCGCGGGTCCGGCTTGGGCAGCGACACGCCGCGCGGCGAGAGCACCTTCGACCAGGCGAGCATTTCGGCGGCGAGTTCCTCCTCGCCCTCCTTGGCCGGCAGGGCCATGAATTGCTCGGCCGAAAAATTGCGCGCGCTGGCCACGAGCTTGAGATCCTTGTCGGCGCGAAACGCCCACATGCCCGCGGGCGCGCGGCGAAAAAAGAAGTAGCCGCTTTCATCATTCAGGTGGGCGAAACTGTGCTTGGTACCATCGTCACCCTGGAAGGACACCTGTCGGACGGCAGGCGCAACCTGTGCCGGTGTCAGGCGCAGCACCCCCACCAGCAAGGGAGGCAACGGCACCGAGGTGCCTTTGTCGATGGCAACCTTGCGCAGCCGACCGAGCTGCTCGTCCGTAAGCTTCTCCAGCTTGAGCACCTGCGCGGCGGCGCCCGCCGAAGCAAGCCACAGGGTGGCAAGCACGACAGCGCCCAGCGCCCGCAGGCGGGGCTGGTCTTTGCGCGTTGCGTTCATGGGGTGGGGACCCTCGAGGTTGCCGATGGGATCGTGACCTTGCCATCGCCAGCGCGCAGCGTCAAGGGATAGCCGAAGCCTTACACTTGGCAAGGGCGCAAGCGCCCGGCCCAGATGGCCCAGATGCACTTGGCCCTGACGCACTTCAAAAAAGGACAACACCCATGAAGAAAATTCTCTGCGCAGTGACGCTGGCCGTGGCGGCGGTTGGGTTGCAGACCAGCGCCTACGGACTCGACAGCAAGGCGGCGGATGCCGCCAGTGCGCCCGCGGCGGGATCATGCGAGGACCGCGCGGTCGGCAAGGATGGCAAGAAGCTGGCGGGTGCCGCCAAGACCTCGTTCATGAAGAAATGCGAGGCCGATGCCAAGCCCAGCTGCGAGGCCAAGGCGGTCGACAAGAACGGCAAGAAGCTGGCCGGTGCCGCCAAGACCTCGTTCATGAAGAAGTGCGAAGCGGACGCCTCGGCCGCCAAGTAATGATGGGCGGGCCGCTGCTGCCCGCTTAGCGGCCCGCGCAAACGGGCCCGTCCAACGACGGGCCCGCAGCCACCGATATATTGGCCTTTACTTGGCCGCTGCTGCCGCAGGCGCGGCAGGCCGCACGAACCGCAGGGCAAAACGGTCGGTGGGCTCCTTGCGGTCCCAGAACGCCTGGGTGCGCGGGTCGGTCTTGTCCTCGAGGAAGGGCGAGCGCTCCTCCAGCACGAACCCTGCCTTTTGCACCTCGGCCAGCACCACGGCTTCGTCGATCCGGTGCAGCGTATTGGTATCGCGCAGCCCCGAGCCGGCCTGCGCCGAATGGTCAATCAGGACCAGATGACCGCCCGGCTTGAGTGCCTCGAAAAGGCGCCGGTTCATCACGGCCCGGTCGGTGCTGGTGTTGACCACGTCGTGATAGTTCAGCACGAAAGTGATGAGATCCAGGCGCGGCGCATCGGCCGGATAGGGGTCATCGAACGGCCGCACCAGCGTGTGGATGTGCGGCTGCGGGTGGGCCGCCAGGCGCTTGTCCAGGGCGCTGTTGGCCTTGGTGCCCTGTGCCCACACCGAACCCTGGGGGCCCACGGCGAGCGCCATCAACTGGGTGGTGTAGCCGCCACCCGCCACCACATCGAGCACGTTCATACCCGTGCGGACCTGCGCGAACTGCAGCAAAGCGAGGGGCTTGCGGCGCTCATCGGCCTTGCGGTCTTCGTCGGTTCGAACCGGGTCGGCCACTACCGCAGCGTAGTCCGGAACGGCGCCGGCCTGCGCCGGCGCCGCCCCGACAGGCGGCACCGCGAGCCAAAGCACGCCGGCCAGCAAAAGGGCGCGCCGTGCGCCCGCGTGTATCGAGATCTTTTTCATGGGTTCTCCTTGTGAGCTTGTCTGCCCGGGGTGTACGGCCCGTCAGTTCCACGCAGCCCGCTGCGCAGCCCGGCCGTAATCCGCCATCGTGCCACCTTTGCGCCGCGCCGTGATGACGCGCGGCGCCGGTGGTCAGCGGGTATCCTAGCCCCTTCGCAAAGGGACCTCGGATCAGCCGCGAACGTGGAACCGCGCCCGCTGCGCGCGGCGGCCCATGTATCCAATGCGCACGATGCATCGGGGCCCCGTCCCCTCGCTATTTTTCGTTCAATAGGGCCACCGTGTCAGCGTCCGTCGCATCAACCGCGTCCACCCCTGTCCCCGCATCGACCGCGTCGCGGTTGCGCGCCGTGATCGTGGGCTCCGCCGGCAACCTCGTCGAGTGGTACGACTTTTATTCCTACTCGGCGTTCTCGCTGTATTTTGCCGGCGCCTTCTTCCCGTCGAAGGACCCGACGGCGCAAATGCTCTCCACCGCGCTGATCTTCGCCCTGGGTTTTTTCGTGCGGCCCATCGGCGGCTGGCTGTTCGGCTGGATCGGCGACGTCATGGGCCGACGCAAGTCCTTGATGCTCTCGGTGCTGCTCATGTGCGCCGGCTCCCTGATGATCGCGCTTACCCCGACCTACGCGGCGATCGGCGCGGCCGCGCCGGCGGTGCTGATGCTCGCGCGCCTCCTGCAGGGCCTGAGCCTGGGGGGCGAATACGGCGCCAGCGCCACCTACCTGTCGGAGATCGCCACCGGGCCGCGCCGCGGCTTGACCGCCAGCTTCCAGTACGTAACGCTCATCGGCGGACAACTTACTGCGCTGCTGGTCCTGCTGGTCCTGCAGAACTTCCTGCTCAGCCCGGAGGATCTGCGGGCCTGGGGGTGGCGCATACCCTTCGTCATCGGCGCCGGCCTTGCGCTCGTGGCCCTGTTCATGCGCCGCAACCTGGAAGAGACCGCAAGCTTCCGCGAGCAGGCGCGGCTGGCGGCCGCCCGTCCCGGGCCGCGTCCCGGCAAAGCCAGCAAGCTGCGCGAACTGCTCCAGCACCCGCGCGAAGCGCTGATCGTGATTGGGCTCACCATGGGCGGCACCCTGGCGTTCTATGTCTACACCACGTACATGCAGAAGTTCCTCAAGCTCTCGGTGGGCCTTACCGATGCCCAGACCACCGCGGTTTCGGCGGCCTCGCTGGTCTTTGCCATGGTGCTCCAGCCGCTCTACGGCGCCTTGTCCGACCGCATCGGCCGCAAGCCCCTGCTGGTGGGCTTCGGCGTGCTGGGAACCCTGTTCACCGTGCCGCTGCTCACGGCCATATCGCACGCCGCGGGTCCCTGGCAGGCATTCTTCCTCATTGCCGCCGCCTGGCTCATCGTGTCGGGCTATACCTCGATCAACGCGGTGGTGAAGGCCGAATTGTTCCCGTCCGCCATACGCGCCACCGGTGTCGGACTGCCCTACGCCATCGCGGTATCGCTGTTCGGCGGCTCTGCCGAATACCTGGCGCTCTGGTTCAAGCAGGCGGGCAACGAATCGGGCTTCTACTGGTACGCCACGGCGGTCATCGCCTGTTCGCTGGTCGTGGCGCTGTTCACGCGCGACACGAAAAAGGAATCGGCGATCGATCGCGACCTCAAGGCCGTGGTGGCAACGTGATGCGGACGGCACGCGCCACGGTGCGGGCAGCCGCGCAGCGCCCATGAGCGGGTCCGCACCGCTGCCCCCGCCCGTAGCGCCCGGTGAGGTGGTGCTGGTGGGCACGGGACCCGGCGACCCCGAGCTCCTCACCGTGCGCGCGGCGCGCCTGCTGCAGTCCGCCGACGTCGTGCTCTACGACAACCTCGTGTCGGCCGAGATCCTCGCCTTGCTACCGCTGGCCACCGAGCGGATCTACGTGGGCAAGCAGCGCCGCCGCCATGCGCTCGCGCAGGAAGAAATCAACCATCGCATGGTGGAGCTTGCCCGTCAGGGGCGGCAGGTACTGCGACTCAAGGGCGGCGACCCCTTCATCTTTGGCCGGGGTGGTGAGGAGCTTGAATACCTTGCCGCAGCCGGAGTGGCCTTTCGCGTGGTGCCGGGCATCACCGCCGCGGTGGGCGTGGCGGCTGCGGCCGGCATTCCGCTCACGCATCGTGATCACGCGCAGTCCTGCACGTTTGTGACGGGTCATCTGCAGGACGGCAGCATGGCGCTCGACTGGCCCTTGCTGGCGCGCCCGCGTCAGACGGTGGTCGTCTACATGGGCCTGCTGGGCCTGCCCGACCTGTGCGCCCGGCTGATCGAGCACGGCCGCGCGGCCTCGACCCCGATTGCCATCATCCAGCAAGGCACTACGCCCCGCCAACGCGTGATCACCGGCACGCTGGCGACCCTGCCCGCGCTGGTGGCCGGGGCCGGATTGCAGGCGCCTACCCTGATCGTGGTGGGCGAGGTCGTGGCTCTGGCCGAAAAATTTTCCCCGACAGGCTTGTAAGAAAGCGGCTGCGCAACCGACAATGCCCTGACGGCGCTTGCCCGCCGCGCTTACCAACCTATTGAGGAGCATCCCCATGGCACCGCTTGCGCCATCCGCCGCTGCCGCGGCAAACGGCCCACCCTTGCCTTCGGCCACCATCCAGCCGGCGTGGGTGCGCCTGACCCATTGGCTCAACGTGCTGGCGGTGCTCATACTTGTCGCCAGCGGCTGGCGCATCTACAACGCTTCGCCTATCTTTGACTTCAAGTTCCCCAAGGACCTTACCCTGGGCGGCTGGCTGGGCGGTGCACTGCTCTGGCATTTTGCGGCTATGTGGCTGCTGGGCGTGAACGGATTGATCTACCTTGCCGGCAACCTCGCTTCGGGCCGGCTGCTCCGGCGTTACTGGCCCTTGCGGCCACAGGATGTGCTGACCGACTTCCTCGCCGCGCTGCGGGGCAAACTGGGCCATGACGATCTGAGCCACTACAACGCGGTGCAAAAGCTCGCCTATCTGGGTGCCATCGCGCTGCTGGTGCTGGTGGTGCTGTCGGGTCTTGCCGTATGGAAGTCCGTCCAGTTCCCGTTGCTGCGCGAGCTCATGGGTGGTTTTGACAACGCGCGCGTGGTGCATTTCTTCTCCATGAGCGGAATCGTCGCTTTCGTGGTCGTGCACGTGGTGATGGTGGCGCTGGTGCCCAAGACCTTTCTGTTGATGATTCGTGGACGGTGACGGATTGCCCTCACCCCCGGCCGCTCTCCCGCTTCGCGGGTGAGGGGAGATGTTGGCGGCTACGGTTTGACTTCGAATGAAGTTCTCCGGACCAAGCTCTCAAGGAACATGAAATGAAAATATTCAGCCGTTCAAATCCGGTACCCACGCTCAGCGCAAGTGACCAGCACGCGTTGCTCAAGGACGCCAGCGCGCTTCTTGCCCCGCCCGCACGGCGGCTGTTCCTGAGCCGCGGATTGACGGTGGGCGGTCTCGCCATGCTCACCGGCTGCAGCATCACCAACTCGGACGAAGCTGATCAGGTGTTGATGAAGATCTCGCGCTTCAACGACCGGGTGCAGGGTTGGCTGTTTGACCCGAAAGCTCTGGCGCCCACCTACCCGGCATCCATGATCACGCAGCCGTTTCCCTTCAACGCCTTCTATTCCGAGGACGAGGCGCCCACGATCGATGGCCAGGGATTTTTCCTGCAGGTGAGCGGCAAGGTTGCCCGGCGTGACATCTGGTCGCTGGAGCAACTGGCCGCGCTGCCGCAGGAGGAGCAGATCACCCGCCACATCTGCGTGGAGGGCTGGAGCGCCATCGGCCGCTGGGGGGGCGTGCGTTTTTCCACCTTCCTGGAGCGCATTGGCGCGGACACTACCGCCCGCTACGTCGGCTTCAAATGCGCCGACGACTATTTCACCAGCATCGACATGCCGACGGCGCTGCACCCGCAAACCCTGCTGGCGTTGACCTATGATGGTGCAACCCTGCCGCGCAAGTACGGCTTCCCCATGAAGCTGCGCATGCCGACCAAGCTGGGCTACAAGAACCCCAAGCACATCGTCGAGATCTACGTCACCAATGATTACCCGGGCGGATACTGGGAAGACCAGGGCTACAACTGGTTCGGCGGCTCCTGACCCGCGCGCGACCCGCGTGCGTGCGGCGCGTGCTGCGGAGCCCAGTCCATGAGCGCGCCGCAAGCCGCCCTTGATCCGCGTCCGGCATTGGTGCTGTTCTCAGGCGGTCAGGATTCCACGACCTGCCTGGCCTGGGCGTTGGAGCGCCATGCGCATGTCGAAACCGTGGGCTTCGACTACGGCCAGCGGCATCGCGTGGAGCTCGAGCAGCGTCTCGTGGTGCGCGAACAGATCGCCGCGGCGTTTCCGGCGTGGAAGTCGCGCCTGGGACCAGACCACGTCCTTGACCTGGCGGTGCTGGGCAGCATCAGCGAATCCGCGTTGACCCAGGACCGGGCCATCGCCCTGCAGGCCAACGGACTGCCCAACACGTTCGTCCCGGGCCGCAACCTGGTCTTTCTCACCTTGGCAGCGGCCCTGGGCTACCGGCGTTCGATACGGTTGCTGGTGGGCGGCATGTGCGAGACGGATTTCTCCGGTTACCCGGACTGCCGCGATGCAACCCTGCAGGCACAGCAGCGCGCGCTGGCCCTTGGGCTGGCCGAGGACGTGCAGATACTCACCCCCCTCATGTGGAGCGACAAGGCGCAGATCTGGGCGCTGGCCGATGCACTGGGCGGCCCGGCCCTCGTGTCACTGGTTGTGGAACATACCCACACCTGCTACCTTGGCCAGCGGGAGACGCTGCACAGCTGGGGCTACGGCTGCGGAACCTGCCCGGCCTGCGAATTGCGCGCCGCCGGATGGACTCGCTGGCGCGCCCAATTGCCCGCCACGGGCGACGGCAAGCTTTCGGGCGCTTAAGTTTTTCCGGGAAACGCCGTTTACGGGCTGTACCGGCTGCTGCCGGTGCCTGCCGGCGATTTTCCGGAAATCAGGAGGCCAGGACAGGGCGCAGGCCGCTCCCCCGGCTTTTCCGGCATGTTGACCTGAAACGGAGCATTTCCATGATTCGAGCTTCTCGCACCATCCGCCAATTTGCTGCCGCCGTCGCCGGCGCCGCCAGCCTGGGCCTGCTCGTGGCGCCGGCCTGGTCTACCTGTACGCCTCCGAAACTCACCGCCGGAGAGCGCGCGCCGTTCCGCGCCGCGGACGAAGTGGTCCATGCGTCGACCGGACTCACGTGGCAGCGCTGCAGCGTCGGCCAGCACTTTGACGATGGCAAGTGCAACGGAACCGCATCCCAACTCACCTGGGAGGGTGCGCAAAAAGCCGCCGCTGCCGCGGGCGACGATTGGCATCTGCCCAGCCAGGCCGAACTTCAGACCCTGCTGGCAAGCTACTGCAGCGCGCCGGCCATCGATACGGCGGCGTTCCCGGAAACACCGGCATCCAAATACTGGACGGCGACCGCGGACGGCGCCAAGGGCGCCTGGTATGTCGACTTCGAACAGGGCGGTGGCAACGGCGCAACGTTGCGCAGCACTACCGCGGCTGTGCGGCTGGTGCGCGTCAGCCACGAACGCTGAGGCCATACGGCCGACTAAGCCGCTCCCGGGCCTCAGGCTCGCGGGGCGGCATTCAGCGCATATTGCCGGTGTGCCCCAGCGAGTAGCGTCCCGGCTGTGGCCATACCGTGAGGCCATGCGGCTCCAGCCCCACGGGGATGCGCTGCACGGCTCCGGTTGCCGTGTCGAAGACATAGACCTCATC